>Ga0316201_10004487_pt1 | contig 10539 bp, 11 predicted proteins | sample CS6wburrow_MG_FD_204516 | JGI IMG/M metagenome (GOLD analysis project Ga0316201, IMG submission 204516) | Coastal sediment microbial communities from Delaware Bay, Delaware, United States - CS-6 worm burrow | ecosystem: Environmental > Aquatic > Marine > Coastal > Sediment | place: USA... | reverse complement strand
CCTGGGCGCCTCGCGATTCCAGAGGTCGAACGGTGCTGCTGCCGGGATGTAGAGCAAGCTCATGTATTCCCGTTTTCCTTCGACACGGTTATGACTCCAGGCCAGAGGATCGGCGAAATCATGGGACAGATATTTGAAGAATTCCTTGTACTCATCGTCAGTAATTTCGCTGCGCGGGCGTGTCCAAAGTGCCGTCGCGGAATTGACCAACTTCGCTTCTTCGTCTTCCCCGCCGACGACGAGCAACGATACCGGGAACCCGATGTGGTCGGAGTACTTCCGGATCAGTGACTCAATGCGGAATGGCTCCGCGAACTCCACCTGGTCTTCCTTGAGGTGCAGCGTCACACGGGTTCCGCGCTCAGTACGCTCGATCGTTTCGATCGAAAACTCACCCTGTCCGTCTGACTCCCATCGCACGGCATCACTCTTGGGCAGCCCGGCGCGGCGAGTCTCGACGGTCACTTTATCGGCAACGATGAAACTCGAGTAAAAGCCCACCCCGAACTGACCAATCAGTTGCGCGTCGTGCTGCTCGTCACCGGTCATCTTCTGGAGGAATTCGGCCGTTCCTGACCGGGCGATAGTGCCAAGATTATCGACAAGCTCATCGCGAGACATGCCGATACCGTTATCGATGATCGACAGCTGCCGATTGTCCTTATCCAGCTCGATGCGAATCGAAAGTTCGGTATCGTCACCCAATAGCTCAGGACTGGCCAGCGACTCGAAGCGCAATTTGTCGGCCGCGTCAGACGCGTTGGATATCAATTCGCGAAGGAAGATCTCCTTGTTGCTGTACAAGGAGTGAATCATCAACTTCAGGAGTTGACGCACCTCGGTCTGAAATCCCAGTGTTTCACGCTTTAAACTGTCCGCCACGCCCAATACCTCTTTTGGCCAAAGGCAGACAGCATGGGGACTATTCTGGTGAATTCAAGCCCGGGGGCGGGCCCAACCACGCGTCGTCAGTTGATCTGGGGTCGTTTGGGTGAAGGCGAGGTGACCACGTGGTACAGCAGCGTTACGAACAAGAGCAGGCCGGTTGCCAGCGCCATCAGCGGATGCACGAGCGCGAGCCATATACCTGAAGCCATCGCGACCAGGCCTGTAATCCCGGCGATGAGGGCGAGAAAAACTCGGCGAAGCCGCTCGTAAATCAGGCCGAACGCGCCGACGACGTCATCGAGATCATCCATGTATTGAAGCAGTCGTTCCATCGAATCGCACCTAACGGATTATCGACAAAATGGGCGCGGCGCTTTCCGGTTCACTGCTGTGGGTGTCTTCTTCGAGCAGCGAGTCTTTGTTGGATTCCTTGGCATACGCGATCGCACGATGGAATAGCTCCCAACGCTGACGAGCGGACTCGTTTTTCAGCGTATCGAGGGGTGATTCCGATTTCTTTTGGTTGCTTGACATACTCTGAATAGCACGTTGGTCAGTCGGTAGAGTTGACTATAGGGCGGTCGAAATATGCGGGCCGTGAGACAGATCACAGCTTGTTGCAGAACTTCTGAATCAAGCGATAATTAGTTTGGAAACCAGACGCAGTTCCCGCTTTTCGAGAGATGCAATTCACACTTCAATTCTTTTTTTTCTTGTTTTTTTTCTGCTCTCTGAAATGCCAACTGGAATGCAAAACGCCGGCATTTAGCCGGCGTTTTGCTTGTGTTGCGTCATCGCGCTTAATCGCTGTCGGAGTCTTTGATCCAATTGCGTTTTACCTGGTCCGACCAGTCACGATAGCCCTTCCAAGAATACAACGCGGGATCTATGCCCGTGCGCCGACTGCTGCGCGTAGCCGGTGCTTTGGTAATCCAGCGGCGGTATTGCTTCCAACCGTCCTCATCATTCGCGGCCGGTTCAACTCGCTCTACCGTCGTGTCATCGGCTTTGGAGTCGGGCTCAGCATCCGTGCCAAAACCATCGACCCATCTCATGTTTTTGCTATCTGGCATTGAGTTTACTCGGTCAGTCCTTTGAGTAAATACTATGCCCGGCGGCCCTGGAATCACAGGAACTACATCACAATGCGAAATCCTTTTTTATTATTAATTTCAATACGTTAAGAATCGATTTTACTTAATCACATAGCAAGGATGGTAGTCGCCACTGGAAATCTTCATGCGCTTGTTGGCAACGAAGCCGGCCAGCAGGTCATCGAGCAGAGTCATGATTCGCTGCGAACCGTTGATCTCGAATGGACCGTTGCGGTCGATGAGCTCCGCCGTATCTTCTCGCACGTTACCCGAAACTATTCCTGAGAATACGCGCCGCAGATTCGCCGCGAGTATGTGCTTCGGCAAGTCCTCACTGAGGTCGAGATCTCGCATCGATTCATGAGTTGCACGAAAGGGTTGCTGGAAATACTGGTCGATTCGCAGACGCCAGTTAAAATAGTACGCATCGCCATGTCTGTCTCGGAACTCGAGCACGTTACTCAGACTCTGTTTCATCTGGCGCGCCACCTCGTGCTGATCATCGATGATTATCTGGTAGCAATCTCGGGCTTCATCCCCCAGTGTCGCCGCAACGAACCCATCGATTTGCTGGAAATAACTTTCAGAGGATGCCGGTCCGGTCATGATCATCGGCATGGGTTGTGACTGGTTGTCCGGGTGCAAAAGCACACCGAGCAGGTAGAGTATCTCCTCCGCCGTACCGACGCCGCCAGGGAACACAATAATCCCATGCCCAAGCCGCACGAAGGCCTCCAGACGCTTTTCCATGTCCGGCATGATGACGAGTGAATTGACGATCGGGTTTGGCGACTCGGCGGCAATAATGCCCGGCTCAGTGACGCCGATATAGCGTCCACCACGTATGCGCTGCTTCGCGTGACCAATTGTCGCGCCTTTCATGGGACCCTTCATCGCGCCGGGACCGCAACCGGTGCATACGTTCAGTGCGCGCAGACCCAGCTCGTAACCGACCTTTTTAGAGTAGTCGTATTCGAGTCGGCTGATCGCATGCCCCCCCCAACAAACAACGAGATTCACTTCCGCAGGCAGGTGCAGCATTTTCGCGTTTCGAACGATATGAAAAACCGCGTTCGTGATGCCATCCGATGTGCTCAGATCAAAACGACCGCTTTCCATTATTTCGTTGCGTGTGAAAACAATGTCGCGAAGCACCGCAAACAGCAGCTCTCGTGTGCCACGTATCATCTTGCCGTCGACGAATGCTTCGGCCGGCGCGCTGGTGAGGGACACTTTCAGGCCGCGATCCTGCTGGATGAATCCGACTTCGAAATTCTTATAGGTATTCAACAGTGCGCGCGCATCGTCGTTCTTACTGTCGGCATGCAGCACCGCAAGCATGCAGCGACGCAGTAGCGGATACAGTCCGCCTGCACCGCCGTTTTTCAACTGGTCGACCTCGAACTGGGAGAGAACTTCGAGGCTGCCCTCCGGCCATACCTCAGCGTCGATGAAATCGGCGGCGCTGTTCATGGGCGGATCACGCATTCCTCACGGGCGAATTTCAATCGGTGTGTTCTCGTCGGTCATGAGCCAGATATCGATCATGTCGGAATTGGAAACCGCAATACAGCCATTCGTCCAGTCCCGGGTGCGGTAATACGTCTCAGACCTTGTCGGCACGTTAGGCTGGCCATGAATCATGATCGCGCCGCCAGGATCGACACCGAGTTGACTGGCTTCGCGCCGATCGGCCTCGCTGGGATATGAAACATGGATGGCCAGGAAAAAGTCGCTGTTCTTATTGCGGCCATCCAGCAGGTAGCTGCCCTCCGGCGTCTTGAAATCGCCTTCCTTCTTTTTATCGCCCTTGGGCCTGATACCAAGAGCAATCTGGAAGGTTCGAAAGGCCTCGCCATTCTGTAACAGGTGCAGCTTGCGGGCGGCTTTCTCAATGATCACCTTGTCGGCAATCGGGAACTCCCCCGCATGCATGACGGCAGGCGGCATTGTCATTAGCAGGCCTAACAACAGTTGGCTGAACAGCAATTTTTTTGGTCGACTCTTCTTCATAACGAGAGGTATGTAATCGTGGAGCCGCAAGCCTAACAAACCTTCCACCCGCAGCATACGCCCCACATCACACTACACGTTCCGGCCAACAATCCATCCAATGGCGAAACCAATGCCGCCTGCGAACATCGTATAGAAGGGCAAATAGCGAAAAACGCGGCCCGGATATTGTGCATCGCCGAACATGTCACTGAGATTAACGGAATAGGCATAATGAATGTACGCGGACAAGCCCAGCGCCGGAATCGCAAACCCCAGGGTCCCGAGCGGCATTCGCATGCCCGCTCCCGACCAAAGACCGCCCCCGCGGTGCAAGGTAACTACCGCCAGCAGCAGCAGAACCAATAGCGGAAGCAGGTTACGCATCAGAAACCGGCCGCCGTCTTCGACGTCGGCAAACCAGAACGCTGCTGCCAGCAGGACGAACAAAACCGGCAGTAGCCTTATCGAAAGCGTCTTCGCGTGGGCGCCCTTCAACTGCTGTCCACGTTAGTTAACACCGGAAATTGTACTTTGGTTCCCGGACGAACATTTTGCAGATCGAGGCCCGGGTTGTATTGCCGAAACAGCCAGATAGGTACGTCATATTGACGCAGAGCCAGAACCCAGATGGACTCGCCGGCACGGATGGTGTGCTCGGTCATACCGCTGATGACATGACGTCGAAAAAAGCTGTCTTGCTGCAGCCGGTGATAAGCGATTCGCCGTTCCTCGAAAGTCTTCGCATCAACCGTGTTGAGATCCAGTGTGATTCGACGACCCACGTCGACGGACGCCTGAAATGCAAGTCCGTTGAGGTCCCTGAGCCGTTGCGTTTTGATTTCCAGCCAGTCGCCATAGTGCCCCAGCGTTTCCAGGGGATGCACCTCGATACTACCGTCGGCAGCGACGCTGTAATCGCTGGGATCCGACAGCAGGTCGGTCTGAATTGCTTCCGGCAGCGTGGTGACGAGACCACCGGCCAGGGTCGGTGGTGTAATTTCCGCGACCTCTATCTCTTGCGCGGCACTCGCAGCGCTCGCAATGACAGTTGGTTCAACAACGACTTCCGGCTCAGCAACCGACGCCTGCACGGGCGGCTTGCTCGACGGTGCCGGACCGGCGGCTGGAAGCCGAATGTTTTGACCAATGCGAATTCGATGACTGCTATTCAGGCTATTCAGCGCAACCAGGGTCGATACACGCGTGTCGTAGCTTTCCGCAATTTGTGACAGCGTGTCTCCACGCGCCACCCTGTGAAACAGGTCCGGCAACTGCTTGTCATGCCTGCTGTCTGCCGGCAGCCCTGACAAAAGCGCGGCAAGCGGCTCGCGCAACGAGTCGGCGGGCAAACGCAACTCATAGCCCTTGGGCACATGCTTGCTGCCTTGCCAGACGGTCGCCTGCAGACTCGAGTTGTACTTCGCGAGTTCTCTCGGCGTTGTTCCCAGCGCCCGGGTCAGATCCGGCACCGCGACGAATGCCGGGAGATTGGCCGTCGAGTAGTTCGTCGGTTTTTCAAAGTCGAGGCCGGGGAAATAATTTTCGACGTTTTGATCGACTTCCTTGGCGGCCAGGAATGCGACGTAGAAGTTTCTTGAAGCAAAACCAAACGTTCGACCATTGTATTTTCGGAGTATGTCGACGTAGGCCGTGTCGCCATACTGATTCATTGCACGACGAACGCCGCCCAGACCGTGGTTGTAGGCCGTAATCGCCATCGGCCAGTTGCCGGTGATTGAGTAGTTGTAGGCCATCAACCGGCCGGCTGCGCGCGTGGCCGCGTACGGGTCATTGCGTTCATCGATGACGTGATCAACACGCATGAATCGTCGACCGGTACTGCGCGTGAATTGCCAGATTCCGGATGCGCCGACGTGCGATCGGGCGTCCGGATCGTAAGACGACTCGACATGCGGCAGCGCTGCGATCTCGATCGGAATACCCAGCGCGGTGAATTCCTCGTTCACAAAATCGCGCCAGCGTCCGGAGCGCGCCAGGCCCTCACGAAAGCGGTCCCGGAGACCTTGCTGGAATCGAATGCGTTGTACCGCCGACTCAAGCGTGTCATTACTGACACCATCCGGCCAAACCGCAAGCACCCGCGCCTCAGCCTCACTCAGGTTTTCACGTTTTCCCGACGACAACGAGCGCAGCGCGGACTGGATCTTTTTGCGGCGTGCTTCGACGCGTCTCTGCCGCTCGCGGCGTGACAGCGTCGGTGGCATGTCGACGCGTTCGTACACGACGGCAAGGTTTCGATTGTCGTGCAGCACGCCTTCATCCGTCGAATAGCGAGTGAAGATCGAAATCCAGAAATCGACATCCGGCTTTAGCTCCGACGGCTGCGGAAACGTCTCATCGGCGCTCGCGAAGCCTGTCGCGAGGACAAAAATCACGAAAAAAGACCGATAAATCCTTGTCTTTTGGACTATTTCAGGTTTCAATCGTAATCCCTTGATTAGTTCACAGAAAATTGCGGTGCTCTGCCGTAATATTAATAATAATAATGAGCCTATCACAGCGACAACCCGACACTTCATTCAGCGTCTGCCAATACCTGGCCTGCCTGCTGCTGCTGCTGCCCGTCACTTCGACCCAGGCCGGCGAGGCCGCGGTCGAACCCTCGGACAGCGGCACCGACGTGCTTCAGGATTCGACTCTAGACACTGATTCGCGTTCCGCCGAAACGTCGGTGGCTGCCGAAGAACTGGTGGAAGCCGTTCCGGCCCATGAGCACCTGGGGCCGCTTGCTGACGCCGTAACGACCGCCGAAGGACAGGCGGAACCGCTTCTGCTCCTCGATACGGAAGTCATGCCCGGCACGGCGCATCGCCTGGCCTGGTCCGCCACCGAGCTGTTCGAGGGCGTGCCGGTATCAACCCCCGTGCTGGTCGTGAACGGCACTATGCCGGGGCCTACGCTTTGCCTGACCGCTGCCGTACACGGTGACGAGCTCAACGGCATCGAGATGGTTCGGCGCGTCCTGCACGAGATCGCTCCGGCCAAGCTCTCGGGCGCGGTCATTGGCGTGCCAATCGTAAACGTGCAGGGTTTTCGTCGCGGCTCCCGCTATCTGCCTGACCGGCGTGACCTGAATCGCTATTTCCCCGGCAACCCCAATGGCAGTGCTGCAGCCAGGATCGCTTATGCGCTATTCAATGACGTGATCGCCCACTGCGATGCGCTCGTCGACCTTCACACCGGTTCGTTCGAGCGAGCTAACCTGCCACAGATTCGTGCCGATTTGAGAAACCCCGATGTCGTGACGTTGACACAGGGATTTGGCTCAATGGTCGTCCTGCACAGCACACCGTCAGCCGGCACCTTGCGCCATGCAGCAACTCTCGCCGGGATTCCTGCAGTGACCGTCGAAGCCGGCGGCCCCTCACAGCTCGAGTTGGCCGAAGTAAAACGTGGCGTCAAGGGAATCGAGACCTTGTTGAGTACGCTCGACATGACCAGGAAGCGGCGCTCCTGGGGCGACCCGGAACCGGTTTACTACAAGTCATCCTGGGTCCGTGCTGACAATGGCGGCATCCTGCTCGCCGACGTCAGTCTCGGCAGCACGGTTCGCAGAGGTGACCTGCTCGGCACGATTACCGACCCAATGAGTAATCAACACACCAAGCTGTATTCTCCTTTTGCCGGGCGCATCATTGGCCTGGCCCGCAACCAGGTTGTCATGCCCGGATTCGCCGCCTTCCATGTCGGCATTGAGGCCGACGTTATTGCCGTTGAAGACGAGGCTCCTGAAGTCGCCCAAAAACCGCTTAGCGGTGGTTACGTAGACGGTATGTCCGAGTAAACTGCGTTTCCCATGAGCGGCGAACGTAAACCCCTGTCCAGTTACTGGAGGCCGCGCTATTGGCCCGTCTGGTTGGGCATGGGTATTTTGAGACTCATCTGTCTCCTGCCGCACCGCATGGCACTCGCCATAGGACGTGTCCTGGGCCGGGTTGTACACCGCGTGAGCGGTTCCCGCCGTGCCATCGTCCGACGCAACATTGAGCTGTGCTTTCCCGATTTGTCGCCCGAGGAGCGCGACGCGCTCGCTTTCGAGCACTTCAAAGCACTTGGCATGACCGTTATCGAAATGGGACTCGGTCGCTGGGCCAGTGACCGACACCTGCGGTCTATCACCACACTCACCGGCATCGAGCACGTGCACAAAGCACTGGCGTCAGGGAAAGGTGTCATTCTGCTCAGCGCTCACTTCACGACACTCGAAATCATGGGCCGCGTGCTGGCTCAAAACATGCCGCCGTTCGATGCCGTATTCCGGCGCAACCGCAGCGAGTTCATGACAGAGTTGCAGCGCACCGGCCGCGAACGCTCGGCCGAATCAACGATCGAGAAACGTGACATCAAGAAAATGGTTCGCAGTCTGCGCGCCAACCGCGCGGTCTGGTACGCGCCGGACCAGAGCTACAACCGCAAGGGCTCCGAGGTCATCCCGTTCTTCGGCATACCGGCTATGCACACGACGGCCACGTCGACACTGGCGCGCCTGGGAGAGGCCACGGTCATCCCGTTTTTCCCGCGCAGACGTCGGGACTCGACCTACGAACTGACGCTGCTACCGGCCTTTGAAAATTTTCCCGGCAACGACCCGGTCGCCGACACGAAGCGCTATGTCGAACTGCTCGAACGACACGTACGATCATGCCCGGAGCAATACTTCTGGGTACATCGCAAATTCAAGGATTTGCCGGAAGGCTACCCCGACTATTACGCCGATCTTGACGCGCTAAAATAGCCTTCGAGCAATTGCTCCCAGTTCGGGGCACGAAAATTTAACGCTGGATCCAGGCCGACTATCTTCCTAAGCGAACGATGCAGTCGAGCCAGCGTCGCTTGCTGCCAGGGGCCGCGCGGCCTAAGCGACCCCTTGTCGAAATCGAGCATCCACAAGGTGCCGGACCCGTCGATCTGCAGGTTATAGGCGTTCATATCCGCGTGATATACGCCGGCCGCATGAAACTCATAGATTGATGCGCCGACCGACTGCCAAAATGCTGCGTCGGGATTGTTATCGGCGATGTACTGAGACAGTGCAACCACATCCGGAATGCGAACCGTAATGATGTCGGCCGTATAGAACGTGCCATGTTGACAATAGCGGGCGGCTGCCGGACGCGGCACAAGAAAATTGTTGGACGATAACTTGTCCAGCAATCGCCATTCCATGAACGAGCGCGTCTTGTCAGCCCCGGAAAAAATGAAATTGTCGCGAACCAGCTTGCCAATCAGGCCACCACGCATGTAATGACGTAATACGAACTGGCGCGGCACGTTGCCGACGAACATCGTGTTGCCGCGTCCGCCCGATCGCAATGCACCCGTCAACGCCTCGGCGTGCGGCCATCCTCCCGGCAAGAACCGCTCTTCCGAAATCTGGTTGATAATGGCCTTATCGTATAGGATGGCGCCGGTCGCAGTTTTTTCGACGGTCTCGGTCAAACCTCCCGCCCTCTTTCGTCGACTTGTCTGATTTGATGATGCCTGATTTAGCCGTTCAATCGAAGCCAGAAACACTCTGCGTTGTGCGCCTCTCGGCGATCGGCGACACCTGCCATGCACTCGCGGTCATTCGACGCTTACAGGATAACTGGCCGGATGTCCGCATTACCTGGATCATCGGCAAAACCGAAGCGTCACTCATGTCCGACATTGCCGGCATCGAGTTTATCATCTTCGATAAGTCAAAAGGCCGCCGTGCTTACAAGGACGTCAAGGCGCAGCTGGGCGCGAACCGTTATGACCTTGCCTTGTGCATGCATGCGTCAATGCGAGCCAACCTGCTCTGTCGGATGATTCCTGCAAAGGTACGATTGGGCTTCGACAAAGCACGAGCGCGCGACTTTCAGTGGCTGTTCACCAACCGGCGCGTCTCTGCCGCTGAGCGCGAACATGCGCTCGAGGCCATGATGTCGTTCGCGACAGCGGTTGGCGCCGAGCCTCGCGATCTGCGCTGGAACATTCCCCTGCCAGAAAGCGCTCAGGAATTTGCAGGTCAGTTTGTGGACGCGGCAAAACCGCTTGTTGTCATTAGTCCCTGCACGAGTCAGCGCAACCGCAATTTCAGAAACTGGAGCATCAACAACTACGCGGCGACTATTCGGCACCTGCAGAACAAGCATGCCTGCACTGTCGTACTGACGGGCGGTAACACCGCAATCGAGCAACAATACGGCGCGGCACTCGCGACGGGCGCAGCGCACGACACCCGGAACCTGGTGGGGAAGACCTCGCTGAAAGAGCTTTTTGCGCTGATCAGTGCCGCCAACCTGGTTATCTGCCCGGATTCCGGGCCTGCGCACATGGCAACCGCCGCGGGGACACCGGTGATCGGGCTTTACGCCACCTCCAATCCAGGGCGAACCGGGCCCTATCTGTCAGGGAATCTGACGGTTAACCGCTACCCGGACGCCGTGCAAAAATACTTGGGGCGCGGCGTCGATGAACTTCGATGGGGTCAGCGGGTACGTCACGCCGATGCAATGGATTTGATCACGATTGGCGACGTTACCGACAAAATCGACGATTTTTTCGCCAAATAGTT
>Ga0316201_10004486_pt1 | contig 10541 bp, 4 predicted proteins | sample CS6wburrow_MG_FD_204516 | JGI IMG/M metagenome (GOLD analysis project Ga0316201, IMG submission 204516) | Coastal sediment microbial communities from Delaware Bay, Delaware, United States - CS-6 worm burrow | ecosystem: Environmental > Aquatic > Marine > Coastal > Sediment | place: USA: Delaware... | reverse complement strand
TTGGCCAGATTCGTGTTGCGATAGGGGCATCGTCGAACCCGACTATAGAAAGGTCTTCCGGGACCCGAAGCCCTGCGCGCCGCACGGCCTGGTATACCCCAACCGCCATTTCGTCGTTGCCGGCAAAAACGGCGGTCGGCGGCATTGGCAGGGACAGCAATTCTTCACCACATAGCATGCCCGACTCAAAGGTATAGCCACCGCGCAGCAGGTACTGTTCCTCAACAGCGAGGCTGTGTTCGGCAAGGCCCACACGAAATCCACGCAACCGCTCTGTCGCCGACAGGAAAGTACTGGGACCACGGATATGCGCGATACGGCGATGCCCCAGCCCGGCGATGTGACGCGCGGCCTCGGCCGCGCCAACATAGTCGTGCGTCTCAATCATGTTTTCCGGCGAATCCAGTGACACCGCGGCGATACGGACGTAGGGACATTCGATCTGCCGCAGCCGGCCGATGAGTTCATCATCCTCCGATATTGACGGTGTCAGGATGACCCCAAAGAATTTCTGATGCTGGATGATCTCGCAAATATCGTCGTAAAGTGTCAATGATTCGCGATCGCAAGGACGGATAACGAGCTGGTAATGAGTCGGTGCAATTCCTTCCAAAATCCCAGATTGAATATCTACAATGTACTGTGGGTTGGGCTGATCCGAGATCAGTGCGATCAATTGCGACCGGCGCAGTGCGAGCGCACGAGCCTGCGGGTCAGGCGTATAGCCATGCTCTTCGACCACCTTGAGAATCTTGTCTCGAGTCTCGTCTCTGACCAGACCGGACCGATTGATCACTCGAGATACGGTCTTCTTGGAGACGCCGGCGAGGCGCGCAATATCGGTGATCGTCAGTTTCTTGCCAGCCGTACGGCGTAAAGCTCCCGGTTTTATGCCGCCAGTATCGTCCTTTTTGGAATCAGTCATGCTTTGTCCGTAGCGCCGTTGTCCCGCCGCCGGTCATTCGAAATTATTGTTGTCGGGCCATACTAACCCGGATTCGTATGCCTGCAACACCAACATGCCACGCAGGTTCCGAGCAGGGTGATTTTGTATACATATATCTCTGTTTTAAATGGTGTTTTTGATATTTCAGGGTCGCTCAATAATGTTATCCCCGAGAAATGACACCGGTTTCCCTTTTGTTCGAAACGATATATAATTAGCAGGTCTCAAGCAACAAGAACATGACGGGCACGCGCATGAACACCCCTTCTCTTACAGCAGACCAGCAGTCTCAGCACGATATGGCACAGGAGATCGCGAAGCGCTTTGTAGAGTCACGCCGCACCGCGCAGGCGTTGGCTGAATTTCCCGGCCAGATTCCGGCGAATCTCGAGGACGCCTACCAGGTGCAGGACGCTGCGATCGGACTCAACGGGCGGCGCATTGGCGGCTGGAAGGTTGGCCGCATCCCGCTCGATCTCGAGCAGCAATTCGGAATTGATCGTCTGGGCGGGCCGATTGTCGGTGCCACCATTCACGAGGTCGCCTCCGGCTCGATAATCGATATGCCGGTGTTCGTGGGCGGATTTGCTGCTGTTGAAGCTGAATATGTCGCGGTAATTGCCGAGGATGCGCCAGCCGACAAATCGACATGGACAACGGACGAGGCCAGCGCAATGATCTCGGACCTTCGTATCGGCCTGGAAATAGCGAGCAGTCCTCTTTCCACAATTAACGAACTGGGACCACCGGTTGTCGTATCGGACTTTGGCAACAACTTTGGCCTGGTCGTCGGACCGTCGATCAGGGACTGGCGGTCACGGTCTCTCGATACAATGAGTTGCCGCACGTACATTGAAGATCAGCTTGTCGGAGACGGTGGCGCGTTTAATTTGACGGGCGGTTTCGTTCGTTCCGTACAATTCCTGCTGGAACTCACTGCCCGTCGCGGCCGGCCGTTGCGTGCCGGAGACTTTGTTGCAACAGGCCAGACGACGGGAATTCACGACATTGCCGTAGGCCAGACGGGGACGACGGACTTTGGCGACGATGGCCGTCTGGGCATCAGCGCTGTCGCCGCGCAACCGTTTACCGCCTGACTGGAAGGAACTACGTGCCGGGTTGCACGTAAGGTACCCGGGCGAAAATCTTGCGCTCTTCGCCGCGCGGGTCATTCACCAGGTCTGGCGGCCGATCAAAGACCATTGTTTCTCGCTTATCAAGCGTGAAGGGCTTCCATTCCGGTAACAGCGTGCTGTGCGGCTCGCCCGTTCTTGCGAAGGAAATAAATGCATCACTCATCATCGCTGACACTTCTCGCGCGTCTGTGCCTGTGCCGGTTATCGAACCAGCCGAATCCAGGTTGCCGAATATCAAAGGAATATCAAAAGTATGCGGCGCACCCAACTCCGGTTTGACCGGGCTAGCCCAGTCGAGGTGATATGCAAACGTATCCGCGCCGTTTTGCTTTGCCCGCTCCTCTAACTCGATGATCGCGCCGCGCCAGGATCGAGCTGCCGTCGTGGCTGCGAAAAAAACCTGTGACGGGGAGTAGTCCGGGTAAATGCGGCGATACTCATCCACCACATAGTCCGGTTGGATATCGACGCGCATGTTTGGTACGAGCAAAGCTGCTACGTCATCCCACTTAAGATCGTAGTAACCCGGGTCTCGCAAGAATGCACGGGTTTCATCATGGGTATTGCCAATGATCATCGGGATGTGCGCCGATTGCGGCGCCGCATCCGGGTAGAACGGATGACGTGTCAGCGAACGCATGTCGAGCACCGGTCCGAAGTAAACCGAGGTGTTGTAGTCAAGTACGGGATCCCGTGCGTCGAGGGCTTTAACCAGATCATCGACCGGCATGTCTTTGATGCGCCCGGGATTCGCTGGGTCGACGCCGAGAGCGTCTAGATACGCCATCGAACGCCGGGTCGCATTAGCTGGCCCCGATGCGGTGACCTGCTGACCACTCATGGTGGCCGCGCGGTGAAACAGTCCTTGCGCCGCCGGCATTGCCATCATGGTCGCGATCTTGGCGCCACCACCGGATTGGCCGAATGCGAGCACGCGCTCGGGGTCTCCCCCAAATGCCGAAATGTTGTCACGCACCCATTTGAGCGCCAGCACGAGATCGAGCTGACCACAATTGCCTGAGTCTGGAAACAGGTTGGGCGCGAGTTGCTGAAGGTAAAGATATCCGAACGCATTCAAACGATGATTGACCGTGACAACGACCACGTCGCCATGACGTGCCAACGAACTGCCGTCATACAGTGGGCTGGAACCGGATCCGTGGTTGTACGCGCCACCGTGGATGTAGAGCATGACCGGTCGCTTGCGACCGTCATTCACGCCTGGTGTCCAGACGTTCAGGAACAGGCAGTCTTCACTGATTGTTTCGGACGTACGGTTTTGCGGTGCGGCAGCCGCATACTCGAAACAGTCGACGATGCCATCCCACGGTTTCGGCGGGAGCGGCGGACGAAATCGACGTGCCGCCGTGTCGTCACCATAGCGCACGCCCTTGAAGAACTTGATGTCGTCATCCACGTACCCGCGAATCTTTCCGTGCGTGGTCGCGATAACAGGAACAACGGAATCTGATTGCGCGAAAACCGGCGCCAGCCCAGCCGTGGCAACCAGGCCTACCCCTGCTTTCATCACTTCGCGCCGAGAAACTGTCATGTCTATCTGCCTTTTCCTCTAACTGAAAAAGCCCGGGACCGATGACCGGTCCCGGGCTGTACATCAGGATACCTCGGGGGGACTTGTATCCTATTGCGGCGACCACCGGAAACCGAGGATGTACTCAGTGCCCGTATGGTGATGCACGTAGACGAGATCGCCAGCATCAAACAACTGGTCCTCGAACTCGTCTGTCAGATTAAGCACTTCTAACGTGAGCGCCATAGCATCATTGATATTGTAAGCCATGGCCAGATCGATATTCGTCGTCGCGTCATAACCGCGTTCATTGCGTCCAGCACCATTCGGCGATGTAGTCAGGTACGCGTCGCGATAAGCACCGGATACCCTGGCACTGAACTTGTCACTCTCGTAGTAGAACGTTGCGTTCCAGGCATCATCTGAGAAGCCGATGATTTCGTCCGAGTTCACGTGTGTGAAGTTGCCGGTGAAACCGAAGAATTCACCAAACGGTTGCTGGTAAATAATTTCGTAACCATCGACCTTGGCATTGCCGCCATTCTGATCCTGGCTGATTTCAACATCAGGATCCCCTCCTGCATCCAATGCCACTCTGAGGGGGCTCGATGCTGGTGGCAGGTCCGGCGGCAAGCCTGACTGACTATAGGGCACGATAATTGAATCGCCCGTGATGAAGAATGAATCCACATCCTTCTCGAAATAGGCCAGCGAAATGAGCGCATCATTTTTGAAGTACCACTCAAACGACAAGTCGAGATTGGTCGCACGATATGGATCCAGCCCCGGGTTTCCGCGATCGTACTCGAACGGAGGACCGTTAAAGCTGTCGAGCGAACCGCCGGGTGTCAGGTTACCCAGAGACGGTCTGGCCATTACGTCGGCGTATCCCAGGCGAACCAGGAAACTGTCAGTAAATTCGAAGACCAGGTTCATAGATGGGAGGGTATCGTCGTAACTGCGTTCAACGGTAACTGGCGTGCCATCAACCAGGCCCGTTGAAGTTGTCGTCGTCTCGACATAGCGCACACCAACGTTGCCTCGCACACCTACGCTGCCCAGATCGCCCGAGAAGTCCAATTGAACCCAGCCGCCGATATCCTCTTCCGTGACGTCACGGATATTCTGATCACGTGACCCACCTGGAATGGAGTAGACATCGATTAGCGCTGTCGCGGCGGAGATATTCGGCGAAAGCCAGCTCTTATCGTAGCCGTTGCCGCCCAGACCGGAGCCGAAACCACTAACCATCGTGACCAGGTCCGGCGTCAGCGGTGCACCCGGGATATCATTTGTGCCATCGTCATCCAGGTCACAGTCGTAGAATCCGGCGTCGCACAAGCGCGATCCAAAACTACTTTCACGGCGAAATTCCGTCGTATCGAACTCGAATTCCTTGTAGCTCAGCCCGCCGCTAATTGTCATACCGTCGCTGATATCAAACGCGAGGTCGCCTGCCAGCGTCGTAAATGAATTCTCGACAAACTGTGGCCGATCACGAAACTCGGTAAAGGCGAATTGTGCCGGATCCGTAACATCAAGCGATCCGAAGTCAATCGATGGCGTTTGATGATTACCAGTGAAATCATACGTATAGCCAGTGACCTGCGCTACCGCGTCGTAAAGAATCGTGGTTTGCTTCGGCACATCCTGTTCGGAATTTGACGTTCCGGCCAACACACCCAGACGGAAGCGGTCCGAAAAATCGTGATCAAGGCGAGCCGTCAGCTGCGTGAACTGGGTGTTCAGCTCATCGTAGCGGTGTTCACTACGAACCGGGTGCGTGCCATTGCCAACTGGATCAATCGTGAACGTACCTGATGTAATGATGTTTCGTGATGGATCGAATGTCAGGTTGGTCGCGTCTATACGACCTTGTTGGCTACGGAAGAAAACCTCGAGAAACTCTTCGTCACGGGTTGCATCAAAATCGGAATACAGTGCGTCGACAACGATTTCAGTGCGGTCGCTTGGCCTGAATTGCAACGCGCCGGTCAGGCCGAGGCGTTGTTGTTCATGTGTCAGCCGGCCATAACGTGGAATACGCGGACCATAAGTCAGTGAGCTACCGTCGACCGCTGCGCATCCAGGGTCAGTCGGATTTGCAACGCAATCGACACCCTCAACAGACCGGTAGTTGCCGTCGTCCCAGCGTACGGTCGAGAAACCTTCCTCGAGAATCGTACGATCTGAGTAAGCGACCGAAAACATGGCACCAAACGTGTCCGCGTCATTTCTGGTGGAAATAAGCGCAGCAAATCGTGGATTGACCTCGCTCGCGAGATCGTTGTAACCAGCCTGGACAGACGTTGCGATGGTCAGCCCCTGGTCATAGTCGAAAGGCCGCGCTGTTTGCAGATCGATCGTTGCGCCTACCGATCCTTCTTCGACTGAAGCCGATGCCGTTTTGCGAACAGTAATGCCCGTGAATAACTCGGAGGCGAATGTATTGAAGTCAAAAGAACGCCCGCGATTCGAGCCACCGCTCGAATCCGTTCCACCGGACGTGTTCTGCGCTTCCATACCATTAATGCGAACGCGGTTGAAGTCGCCACCCAGTCCGCGCACGGTAATCTGGCGACCTTCACCGTTCATCCTGTTGATGGAAACGCCTGGAATACGCTGAATGGACTCAGCCAGGTTCAGGTCCGGAAAGTCGGCAATGTCCTCGGCGACAATTGCATCGACGACGCCAGCCTCATTGCGCTTGACTGTCAGTGATTGCCGCAAGCTGCCGCGATAACCTTTGACGACGACCTCTTCAATCTCTTCGACAGCATCGCTGTCTTGTGCCTGTGCCTGTGCGGGAATAGCCAGACCGCAGCAGATCGCGACCAGGCTCGCGAGACTCAGTCGACCGATGACCGACCCGCTCGCGTTGTTCAATGTTTCAGAATTCATTCGAGTATCCCCCTCAGATATGAGTTTTTCAGACTGTTGGCTTCCTGGTACAGGCGGCCGCTTACCGGACGCATGCTTAAGTAAGCTATACTACTCAGAATGACACCGGTGTCAAGATTCGGTTTTCCGCAACACCCGACAAGAGACTTTGGATGAAATCGTAAATAGATCAATATATTACAGTCCTATTTGCGTTTTTGACCTGGCCCGGAAGCAATCCTGGTCACTGGTTTTCCTGTTACTCTACGGAGAGCAGCGCCATTAGCTGTATTAGTCGAATGACACCGGTACCATCACAGCATACAAACGAAAAGCGATGCAGTTCGCAGGTTTGCAAGGCACGCATCAGAAGGACCACTGCGATGAGAGAAAGGACCACCCTGACAATTCTCTTTGGCATCATGATACTGCTGCTCTCGAACGCTGCCTGGCTGCCGCTCTCGTTGGCCGCTGAGCCGACGCGCGAAGAAGTTCTCACTGCGATGAAGAAAGCAACCAGGTTCATGCGGGAGGACGTCGCGGTACGAGGCGGCTACGTCTGGGTCGTGAGCGAAGACCTGAGCCGGCGCTGGGGAGAAGTACCTGCCCGACCATCGCAAATCTGGTTGCAAGGAGGTACTGAGCGTGTGGGTCAAGTGCTGCTCGATGCCTACGAGGCAACACAGGATAATTATTACCTCGATGCCGCGCGTGACACCGCCGATGCTCTCGTGGCTGGTCAGCTCCCTTTGGGCGGCTGGCACTACTTCATCGACTTTGATCCGCCGGGTATCCTCGAGTGGTACGAGACTCAGGCCTCGCGCTTTCGCTGGGGTATGGAGGAATATCGTTTTTACTACGGCAATGCCACCTACGATGATCGAGTGACACAGGACGCGGCGCGGTTCCTGCTCAGGTTTTACGACCTGACTCACGACGATGCCTATCGCGAACCGGTGTTGAAGGCGCTTGGTTTTGTACTGGAGTCGCAGTTTCCGAACGGCGCCTGGCCACAGCGTTATCCACTACGAGACGACTACGCTCACGATGGTTTTCCCGATTACACCTCTTTCTATACGCTGAATGACGGCGCCACAGAGGCAACTATCGAACTACTACTCGAGGCCCACACGACCTTGGGCGACGCGCGCTACTTTGCGGCGGCTTCGCGTGGCGTCGATGCGCTCATAGCGATGCAGGGCCCTGCAGATCAGGGATGCTGGGCGGAGCAACACGGGCCCGATTTGCGCCCCATTGCGGCGCGTACCCACGAACCGGCGGGCTACGTTGTACGCGAAAGCATCGGCGTCATGACTGTATTGGCGCGCTTCTACCTGATGACTGGCGACAGACGCTATCTTGACCCGATTCCGCGATGTCTCGACTGGTTTGATCGCATTAATCGTGACTCGTCAGTCGAACAATATCCGCGGCCACGTTACTGGCAGCCAGAAACGAATCGCCCCCTCTACGTCGTCAGGACGGATGAAGTAACTCCGGAAGGATACGGAAAGTACATCTGGACCACCGATCCCGCGAAAGCTCTGTGCGACGGCGAGCCGTGCAAGGGAGACGGCGAGCCCTTCGTCGACGCCGCTTACTTTCGCGAACAGTACAACATGATCTCGGCGTTCACTTCCGCCGAGGAACGCGGCAAATACCTGGCGAAGATGCTGGCTTCGCAGGCACGACGACCACGCAGTAGCGAAAGCGTCACCGATATCATCGCAGCGATGGACTCGCGCGGTGCCTGGGTAACGCAAGGAAACCGGGTTAACAAGCCGAACGCTGCAGCGGATGAGGACGCTCACGAAACGGTTCGGGGAATCAGCACCAACACCTTCGCCGAAAATATGTCGGCGCTGATAGCTGCATTGCAAAATGCGTCAAGACCATTGGCAGCCTGGTACACGCAAGGAGACTTTGCGCCTGTGCAACGTGTGGAAATCGTTGTGCGCAATGCGCTCGATCGCGAGCGGCACAACAACCCTGTGAGCATCAAGCGAGGTCAGCTGACGGATCTGCCCGATGTCCACGAACTGGCCATGACACTCGTCGATCCCAGCCTGCCGGGTCGACCTCAGCCCTCGGACGAACTGTTCCGACGGCAAGGCGGGCATGAAACACGCCAGGAAACCAATGGCGCCTGGATTCCTTATCAGCTGGATGATTTTGACCAGGACGGCCTGTGGGACGAGTTGTTCTTCATGTCCGACTTTGCACCCGGCGAGCGCAAAGTCTTTTACCTCTATATCGGATTCCAGAACCAGGGCTGGCAAGAACACCGGACACATGCCGGTATCGGATCGTACGTCCGCCATACCGTGCCGTTCTGGGAATCTGAAAACATTGGCTGGAAACTCTGGTTCCATACGGACATCGACGTGTTCGGCAAACGCAGTCCTGTCCTGATGTCGAACCGCCTGTACATGGAAAATCTCGACGGCTATGGCGTCTCCACGGTAGACCCTGCTTTTGGTTCGGACATCATGCAAGTCAGCAACTCATTCGGCGGCGGCGGAGTTGGCGTTTTCGAGGACAGCAACGAGCCGAACGTCGTATCCCGACCACGCTTCACGCCTCGGTATGAAGGCACAAATTTCAATGCGGGCCCGGAGCGTGATTCCCGATATGCGTTTTCAGTACTTGCGAATGGCCCGGTACGCTCGGTCGTACGTGCGCGAACCTTCAACTGGGATTCGGGCAATGGCCAATACGAACTTGAGCAGATATACAGTGCCTATGCGGGCCAGAGTTTCGCGACGTCACGCGTAAGATTTACGAAATTCGAGCCGCGCAATCCGGATACTGTCTTCGCGGTGGGCATACGCAAACATGTCGGAGAGAATAGTTTCCATCAGGATAGCGGTATCGTCATCAGCGGCGCACCCGAAGCTATCCGCAACATGGATGACAAGGGATTACGTGAAAACAGCCTGATCGTAGATTTCGTCGGCACGGCGCTGGTCGTGCCGGAAGAATATTCTCCCAAATATGTCTTTGTGCCCGCTTACGGTGAGAATCACGCTTTTCGAATCAATCCCAACGACGACCATGCATTCGAATACCTGATCGCCGCAGGCTGGAGCGAAGGCGCCGTGAACCAGACTCCTGCGAAATTCAAGGAATACGTGTTGCGCAGCGCCGAGGAATTCAATTCTCCGCTCGAGCTCATTAGTAACAAGCTGCAGTCGCGAGACGTTGAGATTTCAAGATGAGCACATTCCAGGACAGCGAAGTACGCTGGGGAATCCTCGGAGTCGGCGATGTGTGTGAAGTCAAGAGTGCGCCCGCAATGAGCCTTGTGAAAAGCAGCCGCCTGGTCGCAGTAATGCGCCGCAACGAGGCGCTGGCGCAAGACTACGCGCACAGGCATGGCGTCCCGAAATGGTACGGCGATGCAAGCTCGCTGATCAATGACCCCGACGTAAACGCCGTTTACATCGCGACGCCGCCAAACGCACACAAAGAGCTCACGTTGCAGGCTGCTGCAGCCGGTAAGCCCGTCTACGTGGAAAAGCCGATGGCCAGGACCTACCAGGAGTGCCGGGACATGATATCGGCCTGCGATGACGCCGACGTAGCTCTGAATGTCGCCTACTATCGCCGGAGTCTGCCGCACTTTGTGAAGATAAAGGAACTGCTCGAGTCCGGTGCCATCGGCGAGATCCGCCACGTTCGAATAGACCTTAACGAACAGCTATTGCCGCACGTGGTCGATAACCCGGACAACGACTGGCGCGTGGATCCGGAGATCGCTGGCGGCGGCTATTTTTATGATCTCGGATCGCACCAGCTTGACCTGTTGGACTTCCTGTTGGGGCCGATCGAGGCTGCGGGAGGAATTGTGGCGAACCAGGCAGAACAATACGCCGCAGAAGACATCGTCTCGGCAGCCTTTTGCTTCGAGTCAGGCGTAATCGGGTCCGGCACCTGGTGCTTTTCGACAGGCGAAGTTTCACAACGAGATGAGACGACGATCGTCGGCAGCAAGGGACAGATCAGTTTTGAGACTTTTGGAGCCGGGCAATTCCAACTGGCAACTGAT
>Ga0316201_10004485_pt1 | contig 10541 bp, 7 predicted proteins | sample CS6wburrow_MG_FD_204516 | JGI IMG/M metagenome (GOLD analysis project Ga0316201, IMG submission 204516) | Coastal sediment microbial communities from Delaware Bay, Delaware, United States - CS-6 worm burrow | ecosystem: Environmental > Aquatic > Marine > Coastal > Sediment | place: USA: Delaware... | reverse complement strand
CTTTGGTTTCCACAAATTCATATTCGCGGCAACCCAAAAGCGTAAAATTGTTGTTGTAGAGATAATCCAAAAACGCGCAATATTCATGGATTTCTGCCGCCGAGCGGCCCGTAAACGCGCGCGACAGCTCACCTGAAGCGTTTTTAAGCTGTGCCAGCAGTGGTTGCCATTGTACGTTGGCAATATACACATCGTCTAACACCGTATACAGGCCCTTTTCCAGTTTTTCGATGGCCTCAGCCGAAAGTGTTTCGTTGATCTGGATATGGATATGTGACTGGCGGATATAGTTTTCTTCGGCCTTGGCGCTCACGTTACGCAAGCCGCCTTTTTTATCATAGTGCGCGTATATGGTCGGGTGAATGAGAATCCCTATGAGCAAATCATTGTTGTTGATCTCAGAAGCCACCGAATCAACCAGAAAGGCCATATCGTCACTGACGATATCAATAATGGTTTTGCGGCACTCTCCGCCTTCCGAGGCAAAACAATAAATCTGAAGTTGCGGTTTGCCGCGTTCCCGGCGCTTTGCCATGCTCCAGTGTGTTTGGGCTAAATTTGCCAGAATTAGGGGGTCGAAAAACTCCATATCTTCGACAGATATCTTATGAAACAGCACATCAAGCATGGTCTTGAGGCCAACGGGCGCCTTCGGCGGCAGTTCTTTTTTGGCTAATTTCAGAAGTTGATCAAATTCTTTTTGGGTTTTAGACATAGACAGGAACACCGCTTTGTTTGCGTTTGCATATTTTCAACTAGTCTAATTTGAAAACAAGATGCGGTCCAGAGGCTTTGCTTGGTTAAATGACTTTAAACGCTCATTTTTTACTGTGCAGCGCACAAAGACATTTCATGATTTTTTCCCTCTGGCATGGTTTTCATTTTGCCGCTTTGATATATGCTGAGAATATAACAATTATCGTGCAGGAGGCTCCAAACTATGTCGCTCAAAGGAAAAACAGCACTCATCACAGGATCAACCAGCGGGATTGGCCTTGGCATTGCCAAGAGCTTTGCGCAGGAAGGGATCAATATCGTCATGAATGGCTTTGGCGATGCCAATACCGTCGAACGAGAACGCGCTACACTGGAAAAGCATGGCATCAAGGCGACTTACAACCCGGCAGATATGACCAAACCCCATGAAATCACCGCACTGGTGGAAGAGGCCGAAGACACGTTCGGCAGTATTGATATCCTTGTGAACAATGCCGGAATCCAGCATGTTTCACCGATTGAAGACTTCCCGCCGGAAAAATGGGATGCCGTGATTGGTATTAACCTGTCTTCCACCTTTCACACCACGAGACTCGCCTTACCAGGGATGAAAAAGGCAGGCTGGGGCCGCATCATCAATATTGGCTCGATCCACAGCCTTGTGGCCTCGGCCAACAAGGCTGCTTATGTGGCCGCCAAGTTCGGTGTGCTGGGCATGACCAAGACGGTCGCGCTGGAAACCGCGCAAAACAACATCACCTGCAACTGCATTTGCCCGGCCTACGTGAACACCCCGCTGGTGCAGGGGCAAGTCCCGGCGCAGGCCAAAGCCCACAACATTCCGGAAGACGAGGTGATTGAGAAAATCATGCTCGCGCCGCAGCCCATTAAGAAACTCGTACAAACGCAGCACTTGGGCGAGTTTTGTTTGTTCCTGTGCAGTGATGCCGCGCAGAATATCACAGGCGCGGCGCTGCCGATTGATGGCGGCTGGACGGCGGCTTAGAGGCTATTCTTGGGATATCTTCTTTGATCTATTTTTTCGCCGGATCGTGCTTTGTTTCGGAATATTGGTGATCAGCGGCCCGCCAGGGCGCACCGGGCGCTCGGCAAAACGGCCCATACAAATCATGCGGTCATACATCACCAGCGCCGCAGCCACCCCGACATTCACGCAAAAACTCATCGGAATTTTGACCACATGATCGCAACGCTTAACAACGTCAGGCGATAAATGTCCCATCTCAGGACCAAAAATATAGGCCGCGCGCGTTGGATGGCGAAAGCTTGGCAATTCTACCGCGCCCTCCACGAACTCTATGCCTACCAATACGCACCGTTCGGGCAATTCCAGCACTTTTGGCGTTTCATACTGGTGATAGGGCATATGACCGAAAGCATCAGAAGTATCCGAAGCTTTAAAGGCCTGAATATCGACATCCGGGCTGATGGCAAAGAAGAAGCTTGCGCCAAAGGCATGCGCGCTACGCACAATCGTACCTACATTTTGTGCCTTGCTGATGCCTTCAACGCCTATGCCAAAATATCCGCGCATGGGCTATTGCTCCTGTTTTTTGATCACCGTCTCGATCCGGTCCAGCGCCTCGGTGAGTTTTTCCTGCGAGACCGCAAAGCACAAGCGAATATAGCCCTTCGAGGTTTTTCCAAAGGCCGAGCCAGGGGAAAGCAGCACACCTGCCTCATCGATCAAACGTTTGGTCAGGGCAATACAATCCTCCTCCCCGTCCACCTTGAAAAATGCGTAGAACGTGCTTTCAGGATACGCCAGATGCACATTGCCCATCTGTTTAAAACGCTCGACCACAAGATCGCGATTCGCATGCCAGAGTCCCAGTTGCTCCTTGATGAAATCCTCGCCCTTTTCGAGCGCTTTGATCGCCCCATACTGTGTAAAAGTCGGTGGACAAAGTTTGTTGTATAACGCAACATCACGGATCTTGGCCTCGGCCTCCAATGGCCCGACAATCCATCCCAACCGCCAGCCGGTCATCGCCCAGGTCTTGGAAAAGCTGTTGACGACCAGCAACAGATCATCGTCACGCGCCACATCCAAAAAGCTTGGTGCCCGCACGCCGTCATAGACAATGCGCCCGTAAACCTCGTCAGAGAGAACCCAAATCCCGCGCTCCCGTGCATAATCAAGAATCGCCTTCATTTCTTCCTTGGTCGCCGTCCAGCCCGTCGGATTGGATGGCGTCACAATGAGGATAACTTTGGTGCGCTCGGTTACCGCAGAAAACAGTTTATCAAGATCAAGTATCCACTTGTTATCCACATAATCCAGCGCCACTTGCTTGGTGCCGGCCTGCGTCAGCTCGACCGCGCCGAGCAGGTTCTTCCAGATCGGGGTGACCGCCACCACCTCATCGCCCTTATCAACCAACGCCGCCAGCGAAAGATGCATGGCGGTCGAGCCGGATGAGGTAACGAAAATGCGATCGGACGGGATATTCAGATCATAAATACGCTCATAATATGCGGATAAGGACTGGCGCAACTCCTCCCGGCCCAATACGGGACCATAGAATGTGCGGCCATCGCGCATGGCATCGGCTGCCGCATCGCAAATAAAGGACGGGGTCGGCGTATCGCCTTCGCCCTGACCCATCGTGATCATATTGTGCTTGCCGCGCGCATAGCGCATCATCTCTGCACCGGGATTGGCGGTCAGCGCATGCAACACAGGACGGAATTTGAGCTGCTGCCCGCCCTCATCGACGCGCTCGCCGGAGTCTGGTTGTTCATGTTTCATTGTGCTTACATTTTCTTGTTTCTTCAGGGTTGCCATAGTTTTAAAGCCCTTATGGTGCATACAAGCAAGTCAAAACTTGCCGGTTCTTTTTCATTTTTTTAGGAGGGTATAAACGCGCCTTTGCGCTATGCGAGAGATATGAGCGGGCTAACCCGCCGCATTGGCCGCTGCTGCCGCAATGGATTGCGCAGCTTGTAATTTTCCAGCGATGGCCAAGTTCATCAAAATCATAGAGGAAATGGAAACACAAACCCCCGCCCCTTGTCTAGTGGTTTTTTGCGTCAGGAGCGTATCTCTGCTTCCGGCCAAAAGCGGACGTTCAAGGTATCCCGTATGGCAGTGCTTGTAGCAGATTATTCATATTCACGGGCATAATTTGAAAATTCTCCCGAACCATCAGGAAAGTTAATTTCCCAAACTTCATAACCTGTAAAATTAAGTACCTGAAGTTTTAAATCATCGGTAAATTTAAAAATCAGGTCTCCTGTTTCTTTTTCAAATTTAACTTCAGAAACACTCTTTCCTTCTAATTCTTCTTTTGCCTGTTCTATAGCATTGATTGGCGTAGGAAGCCCATATTGCTGCTTATGGTCAAAGCTGCTTATCAAGTGACTTCCATTTTTTATTATACGCCAATAATCAACCCGCAAAATTGTGCCTTGAGAAAACTTAATAACTATTGAAAAGAAATCTTCATCAATGCTCTGTCCTGATAGAGTGATAGAATTATTCTTTAACTCCGATAGGTTTTTTTCAAAATTTTCTGATGTCATCTTGTCATTCCCACTCAATAGTTAAGGTCATATTATATTAATTTCAATGTCCGCTTTGGGTCGAATGCAGTCTTTAATAATAGCCAGGAACTCGGACGTTCCTACCCCGCCTTCAACGGCTCCAGATCCTTATACAGCTCCAGCGCTTCCGGGTTGGCCAGCGCCTCGACATTCCTGATCGGGCGGCCATGGATGACATCACGCACAGCCAACTCGGTGATCTTGCCGCTCTTGGTGCGCGGGATATCACTGATCTGGATGATCTTGGCCGGGACATGGCGCGGAGAGGCGCCTTTGCGGATTTTGGTCTTGATCTCCTTAGCCAGATTGTCATCCAGCGCCCAGCCTTTTTTGAGGATCACAAAAAGGATCACGCGCACATCGCCGTCCCAGTCCTGCCCCACAGCAATGGATTCCTGCACGCACTCGACCTGCTCGACCTGCCGGTAAATCTCGGCCGTGCCAATGCGCACGCCGCCCGGATTAAGCGTAGCGTCCGAGCGCCCGTAGATAATGAAGCCGTCATGTGCCGTCTTGCCGACCCAATCGCCATGACACCAGATGTTGTCGAACTTTTCGAAATAGGCGGCCTTGTATTTCTGGCCGCCTTCATCATTCCAAAACGCCACCGGCATACAAGGGAAAGGCTTCGTGCACACTAGCTCACCGGTCTCGCCAGCCGCCACCGGGCTGCCGCTCTCATCAAACGCATCCACCGCCATGCCCAGTCCCGGCCCTTGCACTTCGCCGCGCCAAACGGGAGAGATCGGGTTGCCGAGCATAAAGCAGGAGACAATATCCGTCCCGCCGGAGATCGAGGCCAGATGGACATCGGATTTGATCGCGCCGTAAACATAATCGAAACTCTCATGCACCAGCGGTGAGCCGGTCGAGGCAATGGTCCTGAGCGCCGAGAGATCAAAATCATCGCACGGCTTCAGACCATTGGTCTTGAGCGCATCGATATACTTGGCCGAGGTGCCGAAAAATGTACATTTATGGCGAAAGGCATATTGCCACAGCACATTCCCGTCAGGATAAAACGGCGAGCCGTCATACAGCATCACCGTTGCCTCACACGCCAGCGCGGAAATCAGCCAGTTCCACATCATCCAGCCACAGGTGGTAAAATAAAACACCTTGTCCCCCGGCTTGATATTGCAATGAAGCTTATGTTCCTTCACATGCTGGATCAGCGTGCCGCCATGACCATGCACGATGCATTTCGGCGCGCCGGTTGTGCCGGAGGAAAACATAATGAACAGCGGATGGTTGAACGCGACGCGGTTAAAAATGATCTCTTTGGGTGCAAAACCCGCGATGAAGTCATTGGAAAAAATCGCAGTTTTTAACTGGTCCGCGCCGATTTCCGAGCCTGCGAAGGGCACAATGATCGTTTTCTCCAAACCGCTCAATGCGCCCTGCACGGTACGCACCTTTTCCAGACAATCAATCACCTTGCCATTGTAATAATACCCATCCACCGCTATCAGGATTTTGGGTTCAATCTGACCAAAACGATCAATCAGCCCTTGCGCGCCAAAGTCCGGTGATGCCGAGGCCCAGACCGCACCTAGCGAAATCGCCGCCAGAGCCGCAATGATGGTTTCTGGCATATTGGGCATATACCCAGCCACACGGTCTCCTTCTTGAATTCCTGCAACTTCAAAAGCCTGCTGCCAGCGACTGACCGCGTCATAGAGTTCCTTGCGGCTCATCTCGTGCTCTTTGCCCTTTTCATCACCAAAGACAATAGCTTGCTGCTCATTTGGATTTTGAAGCAGGTTTTCAGCATAATTTATACGGGAATCAGGGAAAAACTGGCTCCCAAACATCGCTCCGTCAGGACTTTCGCATGTTTTTCTCCCTTTATTGCCGATAATTCCACAAAAATCCCACGTGAAATCCCAAAATTTCTCATTATTTTCGACTGAATAGCGCCAAATATCCTGATAATCAGCAAATTTTTGCCCTGTTTTTTCTTCTAACGCGCGCATAAAGCTGTCAAGCTGCGTTGACTTTATCTGATTATCGTCTGGCGACCATAGCGGCTTCATCATTATTCAGGCCTATCTCTTTTTGCAAAACACATGTATTTTAAGCAGCATTGTTCTCGTCTTGTAACCGCAAGTCAAGACCGGACGAATACAAGATCAACACAGACCATAATCAAGGACCAGAACAAAACCATGCGCTTTTTCGCTTTTAAAACCTTATTTCTCTTTTTCCTGTTCCTAGGCGCCTCGATCAGCGCAATCCCGGCGTTTGGCCAACACACGCCGGAAGGGCCGTTTGTCCGCTATGCGCTTGTCCCGGAAAAAACGACCATAGCACCCGGCGAAGAGATTTTGATCGGCATTGCGCACACAATAGCCCCGCACTGGCATGTGTACTGGCTTAATCCTGGCGACTCTGGCCTTCCCGTGCGCACAAAATGGGCCCTCCCTGAAGGTTTTGTTATAGAAGATTTAAAATGGCCAATACCGGACAAAATATATGAGGGGGAGCTTGCAAATTACGGCTACTACGGCCAGATAACGCTACTCCAGACCTTGCGCGCGCCGCAAACCCTTCCTGCAGGGGTGGTTGAGCTTCCGGTCAAGATCACGGTCCTGGTCTGCAAGGATATCTGCATCCCGGAAAGCGCCGAGTTAACCTTGCGCCTGAACGATTCCCAAGCCCCAGCGCAGGACAACAGCGCCCTTATCAAGGCCGCACAAGCGAAATTGCCGACAAAAATTAGTGGTGATTTTAGCTTTTCGCGCGCCGATACAAAGAATGAAAAACGCTTTGCTCTCACTTTGGCTCTAAAAAACCCAACAGTCCTGAACAATCTGGAGGCCGAAAGCGTTGAATTTTATCCGGAAGAATGGGGTGTTCTTGATTACCCGGCCAAGCCCAGCGTGCAGATCAAAAACGGTACGCTTACCCTTACCCATAAAACGTTGGCTGATCGTGACTGGGCCGACCTGGAGAGTGTGAAAGGCGTCCTTGTTTACACCGATGCCAGCGGCACAAAGCAGGGCTATGCGCTAGAAGCTAAAAAAATAGCAGGCCCGTTAACAACCGCGAAAACATCCCTTCCCCCAGATGCAACCCCAGCCCCCGCATCAATGCCGGAAAAAGCAAGCACAGGGCTGTTTTTAGCAATTATTCTGGCTGTTCTTGGCGGACTAATCCTGAATTTGATGCCCTGCGTTTTTCCGGTGTTGTCAATGAAAGCCCTGAGCCTTGTCAAGATGTCGGAAAAGCACCCCGAAGTTGCACGCCAACATGGCTTGGCCTATACAGCGGGCGTCATTTTAAGTTTCCTCGTGGTCGGGATCAGCCTTCTGGTCCTCAAAGAAGCCGGATCAGCGATCGGCTGGGGGTTCCAGCTCCAAAGCCCGGTGGTTGTGGGTTTACTGGCATATTTATTGTTTGCCATCGGCCTGAACCTGATGGGATTCTTTGAATTTGGCAATGGCCTTGGGAATATCGGCAATCGCCTGACTCAAAAGAACAATACCAGCGGCTCCTTTTTCACAGGCGTCCTAGCGACCATAGTGGCCACACCCTGCACTGCGCCGTTCATGGGTGCCGCTCTTGGCTTTGCGCTGGTGCAGCCTGCACTCGTCGCCATTACCATCTTTATAGCGTTGGGCTTTGGCCTGGCTTTGCCTTACCTGCTCCTGTCCTTTGTTCCGCCCTTGCGTGGCGTCTTTCCCAAACCCGGCCCATGGATGGATAGCTTCAAACAACTCCTGTCCTTTCCAATGTTCGCCTCGGCCATCTGGCTTGTCTGGGTAATCAGCCAGCAATCAGGTCCGGAAGGAGTGCTGGTGACGTTGCTTGGTATGCTGTCATTTGCACTGGCGGTATGGCTGTCTCACCGCAGTATAAAATCGGCGGTAGCAAGTTGGATTCTGCGGCTTTCCATCGCTTTACTGATTCTTATTCCAGTCACATCACTGGCCTATATGAAAACCAAGGCCGAGGATGTCGCCTGTCTGGTCAAGACCTATGATTTTGGTGAACACTTCACGCCCGCAAAACTTGCCCATGAGCTGGAGGGGAACAAACCCGTCTTTGTGGAAATGACCGCCGCCTGGTGTATCACCTGCAAGGCGAACCACGCCTCATCAATTGGCATTCCCTCCACGCGCACGCTATTTGATCTGCATAACGTGACCTATCTGATTGGCGACTGGACGAACTATAACGAAGAGATCACAACCTACCTTGAAAAGCACGGGCGCAACGGCGTTCCCTTGTATGTTTTCTACGGCGCAAAAAATCCCGCCACGGGAAAAAGACCTGCCCCAAAAGTTTTACCGCAGGTTCTCACGCCAACAATCGTACAAAATGCAATTGAAGGGAAAATATGATATGAAAGAGTCGCTTTTCAACTCAACTGTTTTTTACTGTGTAACCCACACGAAAATCTTGTTCAAATATTAGGAGAACAACCATGATGAAGAAACTCGCCTATTTTACGCTTGCGCTGGTCTTTGCGCCGATCTTGCTGGGCGGCGTGCCCATGCCTGTGCAGGCTTCCGCCGAAATCGGACATCTTGCGCCTGATTTCACGGCCACAGATATCCACGGCAATGAATTTAAACTCTCGGACCAAAAAGGCAAAACCGTCGTTTTGGAATGGACCAATCATGAATGTCCTTTTGTAGTTAAACACTACAGCACGGGCAACATGCAAAATGCTCAAGAACAAGCCACCGACCAAGGCGTGGTCTGGGTATCCGTTGTATCCTCAGCTGCAGGCAAACAAGGAAACATCACGCCAGAGCAAGCTTTGAGCATCGAAAAGGATGCCGGCGCGCACAACACGACCCGCATTTTAGATCAAAGCGGCGTGATCGGTCATCTGTACGGCGCGAAAACCACGCCGCATATGTTCGTCATTGATGCAGAAGGTAATCTGGCTTATGCCGGCGCTATTGATGATAAACCAGACGCGGATCCCGCCAGTATCACGGACGCCAACAACTATGTCCTGAGCGCTTTGGATGATCTAGCAGCAGGGAATGCCGTTGCCACGCCCTCTACTACGCCTTATGGCTGCGGCGTAAAATATTAGGCCTTTATAAGGCACCATAGAATTTGAGAACCGCCCCTTCATGCTAGAAACGGGCGGTTTTTTCGCATATTTTCTTACAAATAGGGTGTTTTCAAACACATTTTTGATTTATCATATTTCAAGAGTTCTGATTATTACGTACGCGGCTGATTTCCACATGGCTTCAAGAGATAAAAAAACCAGTTCCGCTCATTCTCCCGTGCCTAAGCCATCCGGAGAAACCCCTCGTTGCGCGCTGAGCGAAGAGGGAAGAATTGTCTATGCCAATGATGCCTTCTTTGCGCTGACAAAACTTGAAAATAGCAGAGCAGACCGCGTGAGCGCTTTTGATGTCTTGAGCTTTGCCGATGAACACCTTGCAGCGCTCAAGAGTTTAAAAGACTTGCCAGAAGGCGTACATGATATCCTTTTGAAAAATGGGAATAGACTGTCCTCATTTCATTTCGACTGGGTTCAAGGCCCAGATCAGACGCGCTATATGATCGCTTCGTTACTTCGGGACCACGAAACCGCGCTGACTCCAGAATCTTTGGAGACGATTATACAAAACATTGCCCGGGCACCACATTCGCAAAAAAAACCGGCCGCCTCTGCCATGATCACGGACTTGCACGATCTTCTGGCATTTTCTGCCCTATCGCATGATTTGATGATTATCACCGACCCAAAAGGGCATATTGTCAAGGCCAGCCCGTCCTTTTACCAAACTCTGGGATATGCACCGAAAGATCTGCGCGGCTGCATGTTGTCTAATCTGTCACACGAAGAGGACCGCGAATCTATCAGCGCAGCACTCAAGACAGGCGGGGAGCTCGAATCCCGTCTTATCACACAAAACGGTAGCCTGCGTTGGGTGGCTTGGGACCTTCAGATATCTGAGGCCAGTGTCTATCTTTCAGGGCGTGATGTTACGGATATAAAAAAACAGCATAGCGATTTACTGCGCCAAAAAAAGCAGCTTTGTGAAGCCGAATCGATCGGGCATATGGGGCACTGGCGCTGGGTGGTCGGTCAGGAAGACATTGCTTGGTCCGATGAGCTATACCAAATTTTCGGACAAACAACAAAAGGCTTTTCCCCCGCAATCCAGAGCATGAGCGAGATGGTGCACGAAGAGGATGTTGAGCGCCTAATTCAGATGTTCCAACGCGCTGTTATTGAGAAAAAGAACTATGATATGGAGTTCCGTATTACCCGCCCGAAT
>Ga0316201_10004484_pt1 | contig 10542 bp, 11 predicted proteins | sample CS6wburrow_MG_FD_204516 | JGI IMG/M metagenome (GOLD analysis project Ga0316201, IMG submission 204516) | Coastal sediment microbial communities from Delaware Bay, Delaware, United States - CS-6 worm burrow | ecosystem: Environmental > Aquatic > Marine > Coastal > Sediment | place: USA... | reverse complement strand
ATTGGCAGGGGCGATGAGGAGCCCGGCTGGATTCACGAAGTACTGGAGAGTCGCGACCGCACCCGGGGCGGGATTGCGGCACCGCCGCACGGCCTGACGCTGGTCTCCGTCACCTACCCGGAAGGATTATTGTAGGAGCGGCCTCACTGCCTGTGGGAGCGGCTTCCAGCCGCGATTCGGTTGTTCGGCGGCGAGCGGGGCATCTCTTTCTCGCTGGCGTCGGCGATACGCTGCGAAAGAGACACCCCACCCGCCGCCGTGTCAGGCTGTGCTGTGGGAGCGGCTTCCAGCCGCGATCGTAGTATTTCCAGACAATGATGATTACCATACCCCGATGTCCTGGCTAGAAAAATTGATGCCGTCGCGCATCAGCACGGAGGAGCGCAAGCGCTCCGTCCCCGAAGGCGTGTGGATAAAGTGTTCCCGGTGCGATGCGCAGCTTTATCGCCAGGAGCTGGAACGCAACCTGCTGGTGTGCCCCAAGTGCAAACATCACATGCGAATCGGTGCGAGGCATCGGCTCGAGGTATTCCTCGACGAAGGCTCGATCGAAGAGATCGCGATCGGCCCCGAACCCGACGACCCGCTGAAGTTTCGCGACAGCAAGCGGTACCGCGATCGCGTCTCGGCCGCACAGAAGAAAACCGGGGAGAAGGACGCGCTGGTTGCCGCAACCGGTACCTTGCTCGGACGCCCGGTCGTGGTCTGCGCCTTCGAGTTTGCTTTCATGGGTGGCTCGATGGGTTCCGTCGTCGGCGAAAAATTCTGCCGCGCCGCGAGACACGCCGCAGAGAACCATATGCCGCTGATTGCGTTCTCCGCAAGTGGCGGCGCCCGCATGCAGGAAGCATTGTTCTCGCTGTTGCAGATGGCCAAGACGTCAGCTGCGCTCGCGAAGCTCGGGGAACAAGGCATTCCCTATGTATCCGTGCTGACCGACCCCACCACGGGCGGCGTGTCTGCCAGCCTCGCGATGCTGGGTGACGTCAACATAGCGGAGCCGGATGCACTGATCGGTTTTGCCGGCCCACGCGTGATCGAGCAAACTGTGCGCCAGACTCTGCCGGAGGGCTTCCAGCGCAGCGAGTTTCTGCTCGATCACGGCGCTATCGACATGATCGTCGACCGCCGCGAGATGCGTCAGCAGCTCGCCGAGCTGCTTGCCAAGTTTGAGAACCGCGCAGCGCCGATCGCCTGCACGTAAGTTCACCGTATGCTATCCAGCCGTTCGTCATTGTCCGAGTGGCTGACTCGTCTCGAGTCATTCTCGCCACACGAAATCGAACTCGGCCTCGATCGCGTCAAGGCCGTGCTCGAGCGTCTTGCGCTGCCGAAGCCAAACCACGTTCTCCTCGTCGGAGGCACCAACGGCAAGGGTTCGAGCGTCGCAATGCTGGAGGCGATCCTGCTTCGGCAGGGCGCCAGCACTGGCACTTACACGTCGCCTCACGTCGTCGATTTCAACGAGCGTATCTGTATCGACGGTATGCCTGCGCCGGATAACGAGATCGTTGCAGCGTTCGAGCGTGTCGAAAGCGCGAGGGACGGCGTGCCGCTTACCTATTTCGAGTACGGAACCCTTGCCGCCCTCGCCGTATTTGCCGCGCACGATGTCGACTACGTCATCCTCGAGGTCGGCATGGGCGGCAAGCTCGACGCTGTTAATGCCGTCGAGCCTGACGCCAGCCTGATCACGAACGTGTCGCTCGATCATTGCGACTGGCTCGGGAATGACATCGAGACCATAGCGCGGGAGAAGGCCGGCATCATGCGGCCGGAAAGACCGGTCATATTTGCGTCGGCTCAGGTACCCGACAGCATCGTCGAGATCGCCGATGAGCTGCAGGCAGATCTGCGGCTGGCGCGCCGGGATTACGACTGGACCCTGACCGATGACGGTCGCTGGAACTGGTCGGGACGGGACTGCAGTCTTGACGCATTGTCACCGCCGGGGCTGCGGGGAGAATTTCAGTTCGGGAATGCGGCTGGCGCCCTGGCGTTGCTCGAGGCAGCAGGACTGGGCGAACGGCTGGACAGAGACGAGGTCAGCGACGCGTTGGCAGCCACCAGCCTTATGGGTCGCATGCAGGAGATCGAGACGGATCGCCACTGGTTGCTGGACGTCGCGCATAACCCGGCTGCCGCGCACGTGCTTGCCGAAACCGTGGGCAGCGGCGGCGATGACGGCACGACCGTGGCAATCGTCGCGATGCTCGACGATAAGGACGTAGAAAGTTCCAGTGTCCTGCTGGACAGCGTCGTCGACCGCTGGATCGCGGTGACCGCAGACAGCTCGCGCGCAATTCCAGCCGCGGAACTCGGCGGAATCATTGCCAACGTCACGAACAAGGGGTGCCTCGTCGCGGACTCGCTGGAGGAAGCACTGGACTTTGCCCGGGGACTGACGAAACCTGACGATCGCGTGTTGATTACCGGTTCTTTCTACCTCGTCGGTCCGGCTTTATATATACTCGCGGGGCTTGGGACTGACGCCTGATCATCATGGATCGAGCTTTGAAAGAACGTATCATTGGTGCGATTGTGCTCGTCGTATTCGTCGTGCTCGTCGTACCGATCTTCCTCGACGGCCCCCCCTCCGGTGACGAAATCCTCTCGGAGACCGTCGTGCTGCCGGGTCAGTCCGCGCAAAAAATGCAGACGCAGGTGTTGAATCGCGACCGCGAAACGCCTGTCCCGGAGCCAGTGCAGAAAGAACCCGTGGGAGCGGCTTCCAGCCGCGAATCGGGGCAGGATGCCCCTCCCACCGAATCGGAGCAGGATGCCCCTCCCACCGCGACCGGGCCTGCCAAAGAGCCTGTGGGAGCGGCTTCCAGCCGCGAATCGGGGCAGGATGCCCCTCCCACTGAATCTAAGCAGGATGCCCCTCCCACCACGACCGAGCCTGCCAGAGAGCCTGTGGGAGCGGCTTCCAGCCGCGAATCGGGGCAAGATGCCCCTCCCACTGAATCTAAGCAGGATGCCCCTCCCACAAGCGCGACGGGGTTGTGGGCCGTCCAGCTGGGCAGCTTCTCCGACCAGGTAAACGCCGAGAAGCTGGCGGCCGAGCTTCGCAAGCAGGGGTTCTTCGCCGTCCTGAGCAAACTCGATACCGAGAAGGGCCGGCTCCATCGTGTGCGAATTGGACCACAGGCGGACCGCGCTGCGGCCGAAGCTGTCGTAAAGAAACTCGCGGCGGCGGGGCACAAGGGACAGGTTGTTCCCCATCCGTGAAATCTTGCTAGAATCTCGCCCACTCGTCCGCGCCGATAGCCTCCGACATCTCTAGATGCCCGTCATCGACATCATCATTGCCGTTGCCATCCTGATCTCCGTGATCATTGGGGTGGTCCGCGGTTTCGTCAAAGAAGCGATCTCGATTGCGGCCCTGCTGATCGCGATCTGGGCCGCACTGTATTTCGGGCCGGGCGTCGGCAACGTTTCGGAGAACTGGCTGAGTTCGGAAGAACTGCAGATGTGGGTCGGCCGGTTCCTTGTTTTCTTCGTGGTACTCGCCATCGGCGGGCTGCTGGGCTGGGGCATATCGAAGCTGATTCACATGTCCGCCCTGAGCGGCGTCGATCGTTTCATGGGATCATTGTTCGGCGCCTTGCGCGGCATCCTGCTCGTCGCGGTTGCGATCATTGGCGGGCAATTCGCGGGATTCGACAACGACGAGTGGTGGCTGAATTCGCGCCTGATTCCCTACCTCGAGCAGGTGTCGGAATGGATCAAGGTGATGGCTCCGCAGGGCCTCGATATGATCACGCCGGGCAAGGAAGTTGACGAGATGCCGGTCGAGTTGCCGCTCGACATGTTGACGCCCGGCAAGACCTGAGATTCCTGGAGAGATTCATGTGCGGTGTCGTCGGAATAGTCAGTAGCAGCCCGGTAAGGCAGGCGATCTACGATGCACTGACGGTCTTGCAGCATCGCGGCCAGGATGCCGCGGGCATCGTGACCTGGAGTGAAAAAGAAGGGCTTTGCAGGCGCAAGAGCAACGGCCTCGTCCGCGACGTGTTCCGGCATCGGCACATGATGCGGCTGCAGGGTAACGTCGGCATCGGACACGTTCGTTACCCGACAGCGGGTGGCGCCGCGTCGAAAGAAGCACAGCCGTTCTACGTGAATTCACCGTACGGCATTTGCCTCGCGCACAACGGCAACCTGACCAATTACGATGAACTGGCGGAGCTGTTGATCGACCAGGACCGCCGTCACCTGAGCACGGGATCCGACTCCGAGGTGCTGCTCAACGTGTTCGCGCACGAGCTGCAGATTCGCACCAACGGCAGACCGACTCCGGAGCAGGTGTTCGATGCAATTGGAGCCCTGCACAAACGCTGCCGCGGCGGTTACGCAATCGTCGCGATGATCATCGGCTTCGGCATCGTCGCGTTCCGCGACCCGAACGGCATCCGGCCGCTCATACTCGGCGAGCGCCATACGGAGCATGGCATCGATTACATGGTTGCGTCGGAGTCCGTCGCGCTCGACGTGCTCCAGTTCGAGCGGGTACGTGACCTCGCGCCGGGCGAAGTCGTCTTTATCGAGAACGACGGCACGTTGCACAGTCGTAAATACGACGGCGAGGTCCGGCATACGCCGTGCATATTCGAGTACGTCTATTTCGCGCGACCGGACTCGATACTGGATGGCATCTCGGTGTACAAGGCGCGCCTGCGCATGGGCGAGGAACTCGCCGGCAAGATCGTTCGCGATTTCCCGGATCACGACATCGACGTCGTCATTCCGATCCCGGACACGAGCCGTACCTCGGCGCTGCAGGTCGCCTATCACCTCGGCGTGAAGTATCGCGAGGGATTCATCAAGAACCGCTACATCGCACGCACATTCATCATGCCCGGCCAGGCAGAACGCAAGAAATCCGTGCGCAACAAGCTCAACGCGATTGAACTCGAGTTTCGCGGCAAAAACGTGTTGCTCGTCGACGACTCGATCGTGCGCGGCACGACGTCGCGACAGATCATCAAGCTCGCGCGCGAAGCCGGAGCGAACAAGGTCTATTTTGCCTCCGCCGCGCCACCGGTGAGCCACGCCAATGTTTACGGCATCGACATGCCGGCGGCGTCGGAGTTAATTGCCAATGGCCGCACGATCGAGGAAGTGCAGAAGCTTATCGGCGCCGACAGGCTCATTTACCAGGACCTCTACGGACTGATTCGGTCGGTGCGCCACGAGAAGACGCCGATCGAGGAATTTGACACCTCGTGCTTCTCGGGCGAGTACGTGACCGGCGATGTGACGGACGAGTACCTCGGTGAACTCGAACGCCGCCGCAACGACGCCGCCAAGGAAGCCCGGCGGTCCGGGCGCAAAAAAATCAAAGCCGTTGCGGTGTAGGAGCGGCGCCTGTGGGAGCGGCTTCCAGCCGCGATTGGGTAAGACCGAATGAGCATAAAGGTGATGATCATCGACGGGCAGGCGGAGTTCCGCAGCCTGCTCATGCATCACCTGACGACACACTGGCCCGACGCGATCATCTCCGCGTACGATCCCATCGAAGCGGGCCATCTTCCCGACGAGTTCTCGGGCGCCGGCAACGATATCGTGCTGCTGGGCAATGAACTCGGCGACCGCGACGGACTCGATGTCCTCAAAAAGTTCGTCAGCCGCTCGAGCTTCCCGCCCGTGGCGTATTACGCCGACTCGAAGGAGCGGGCGAAAGCCAAGGACATCGGCGCCGACTGTTTCTTCACTCGCAACGATATCCAGCACGACCAGATGATCGTGCGAATCGGTGAGGTCCTGGCGAGCCGCCGGAGTCTCGCGTCGACCAACTCGTTGTTCGTCGGTGATCAGGCCATCGGCGTGCGGCCGCTCATTCGCGGTTACCGCATGATCCGCAAGCTCGGCAATTCGCGGCACTCGGCCGTGTACCTGGCGGAGAAACCATCGGCAGATCTCAAGGTCGTGCTCAAGGTGCTGCAGCAAGTCCCCGACGTGACGGACAGCATCGGCGCGTTCGATCGTTTTCTGCAGGAATACGAGATGATCGCCGAGATCTCGCATCCGAATATCGTCAAGATCTACGACCTGGGGGTCGGCGACGATCATGCACACATCGCAATGGAATATCTCGACGGCGGCGACTTGAGAGAGAAGATCGCAGACGGCATCAAGGAGGCCGAGGCGATCAGCTACTTCGAGCAAATCGCGAGCGCGTTGGCCACGATTCATGAAGTTGGCATCCTGCACCGCGACCTCAAGCCCGGCAACATCATGTTGCGTAGCGATGGCACGATCGCGCTGATTGACTTCGGTCTCGCGAAGCGCATGCGCCTGTCGATGGAACTGACGGACAGCGGCGAGATCTTCGGTACGCCGTATTACATGAGCCCGGAGCAGGGTCACGGTAACGGCGTCGATGTGCGCAGCGACGTTTACAGCCTGGGCGTGATCTTCTTCGAAATGCTGACCGGGAAGAAGCCGTTCACGGCCGATACGGCGATGGGCATCATCTACAAGCATGCCCAGGCGCCCGTTCCGCTGCTGCCGCCGCGATTCAGCCAGTACCAGGCGCTAATGAACATGATGCTTGCAAAAGCGCCGGACGATCGACTGCAAAGTGCGGCAGAGGTGATCGAGTGGCTCTAGCGGCTGACACTCCGGCCCCGATCGCCGAGTTTCTTGATACGCCGACGCCCGATGAATGGGTGGCGGAGGCTTGCCGCCGCTTGCCGGAGATGCTTCTCGATCACGCGAACTGCGAACTCAAGGCGGCGTCAACGGCACTCGGATTCCTGTACCGCTATCCCGAGCGTGCCGCGCTCGCGCAGCGAATGTCGCGACTGGCGCGCGAGGAGCTCAAGCACTTCGAGCAGGTACGCAAGATCATGGACGAGATGGACATCGCTTTCGAACGACTTACCGCATCGCGTTACGCAGGTGGTTTGCGCGAGGAGGCGCGCGATGATGAACCGTACCGCCTGCTCGACATGTTGCTGATCGGTGCCATCATCGAGGCGCGCTCATGCGAGCGATTCGCCAGGGTGGCACCCGAGCTTCCCGAACGCCTGAAGAAGTTCTACCTGGGGCTGCTGGCGTCAGAGGCCAGGCACTTCCAGCACTACATCGCGTTCGCGAAATCAGAATGCGGCGTGGGCGAGGAGGAGATCGAAGCGCGGCTGACGGAACTCAAGCAAATCGAAGCGGCGCTCATCACCGATCCCGACCCGCAATTCCGTTTCCACTCCGGCAAACCGGCCGTGTAGGAGGGGCATCTTGCCCCGATTTTGTGGGAGGGGCATCTTGCCCCGATTCTGTGGGAGGGGCATCTTGCCCCGATTCTGTGGGAGGGGCATCTTGCCCCGATTGATCGCGGCTGGAAGCCGCTCCCACGATTATCTGGGAATTGAGAGGAGTTCCGGGCCGCCTTCGTCCCAGCGCACATAACTGCCCTGCTCATACCAGTCGCCGAGCACGATACGCTTCGCTTGTCGCTCGCCCAGATCGATATCGTGCACGTCCGGCCGATGCGTGTGGCCGTGTAGCAGCACCTCGGCGCCACTATCGCGAAGAGTCTGCTCGACGGCTTGCTGGTTGACGTCCATGATGTCCATGTCCAGCGTCTGTCCCCGCGCCATGCTTTCCTTCCGGGCGTGGCGGGCGATCGCAACGCGCTCCTCGAGCGACTTTGCGAGCATCGCGGCCTGCCATGCAGGATCGCGCGTCATAGTCCGCACCTGCTGGTACTCGACATCGTCGGTGCAAAGTGCGTCGCCATGGCTTAGCAGGACGTTCGTGCCGTAGAGATCGACGAGTGTCGGATCGGCCAGGATAGTCGCGCCCGTATCCGCCGCGAAGTCCTCGCCAATCAGGAAGTCGCGATTGCCGTGCATGAAGTAGACAGGCACGCCGCTGTCAGCGAGCGCACGGATCGATTGCTTGCACTCTGCATAGTGCGGATTGGGGTCGTCGTCTCCGACCCAGGCCTCGAACAGGTCGCCGAGTATGTAGAGCGCCTCGGCGACGCGGGCCTCCGTCTCGAGAAACTCGAAGAACTGGGCCGCGATGTCGGGCCGGTCGGCCTCGAGATGCAGGTCGGAGATGAAAAGCGTGGTCATCAATCGTAGGTGATCATCGACATCTTGTTGATGATGATGGGTTTGATCGGCATGGGTGCGCCTCCGGGTCCGTTAGGCGCCGTCTCCGCGTTGACGATCTTGTCCACAACTTCCATGCCTTCAAACACCACGCCGAAAACCGCGTAGCCCCATGTGCCACGGAATGACGCCTTCTTGGGATCCAGGCGCTCGTTGTCGACGACATTGATGAAAAACTGAGTGTTGGCCGAATGCGGGTCGTCGGTGCGGGCCATCGCGATGGTGCCTCGCACGTTGCTCAGACCGTTTCCGGACTCGTTCGGTATCCTGCGCTCGTCTTCCTTGAGCTTCAGGTCCGGGGTGTATCCGCCAGCTTGCGCCATGAAATCTGGCTTGACGCGGTGGAAGATCGTACCGTCGTAGAAACCCTGACGGACGAGGCCAAGGAAGTGAGCGACGGTCAAAGGCGCCTGTTTGCCGTCCAGCTCCAGCTTGAAGTCGCCCTCTGTAGTTTCGACCAGAATATGCGGGTGCGCAGGGACCTTGTCGGCCGCCATCGCGACGCCGCAGGCGAGTGCCAGAAGCAATGAAATCAACAACTTTTGCATCAACTTAGACCCAATTGGAAACACACGATTGCGGACCATACCACGTTGACTGAAATCCTCACCCCCCGTATGATCCAACCCCCGCGAAATCAGGCACATGCCGGGGTTCGCGGGCAGGAAAACTGGCAATCGGGGCATGGCGCAGTCTGGTAGCGCAACTGCTTTGGGAGCAGTGGGTCGGCGGTTCGAATCCGTCTGCCCCGACCAGTTCCTGAATTCGGTAGGATTGGCAACTTATGCGCCCGTAGCTCAACTGGATAGAGCATCGGCCTTTGAGTGAGGAGCCTGCATCAGGAACTTCAACTGGTGCAGTGGACCGCACTGTAACGGGGAAACCTTAACAGGTCATGCTGATGGCAATCCCGTGGAAACCCGAAAGGGGATCCGTAGAGACTATACGTGCGGCGCCTGAGATGGCGAAGAGATAGTCCAGACCACAAACCTGTTTCGGCAGGGCCGCGAAAGCGGTAGTTGGTAAGCTAAGCCGAGGGTTGCAGGTTCGAGTCCTGCCGGGCGCGCCAAATCGGGTGTAACAAGGCACCTGATTTTGGCAATATAGAAAAAATTGTGGTGGGTGTAGCTCAGTTGGTAGAGCCCCGGGTTGTGATCCCGGTCGTCGTGGGTTCGAGTCCCATCATCCACCCCACCAGACAAAGTGTGGGCCTCTAGCTCAGTTGGTAGAGCATCGGACTCTTAATCCGCTGGTCCGGGGTTCGAGCCCCCGGGGGCCCACCATTTCTTCCTTCTCTCCCGAGATATGATCACCGTAGCATTGATAACTTTAAGGTTATCATGCTACGGTGATCAAGATTGTCGAGTATCTGACTGACTCGGGGACGAGCCCGTTCTCTCGCTGGTTCGGTCAATTGAATCCGAGAGCGGCGGCGAGGATCGCCACGGCGATCATTCGTATGGAAAGCGGCAATTTCTCGAACGTCAAGGGCGTAGGCGCCGGAGTCTTCGAGTACCGTGTTCACTTCGGGCCTGGATATCGGATCTATTTTGGCAAGGACAGCGATGTTTTGGCGGTGTTGCTTGGTGGCAGCACGAAGAAAGGGCAATCCAAAGCGATCAGGCAGGCACAGGATCGCTGGCGAGAGTACAAACGTCGCAGGAGATCGGGAGAGTACTGATGCCCCTTACCAGAGAGTTCAAGGAGACCGTTGTTGCCCGCGTGGCGAGGGATCCTGATTTCGCAATGGCGCTTCTCGGCGAAGCCGTTCAATGCATGATCGATGGTGACCTGCAAACTGGAAAGGCAATCTTGCGCGATTACATCAACGCGACTGTAGGCTTCGACGAGCTTGCGTCCCGAGTTGGCAAGAAGAAGACCAGCCTGATGAGAATGCTCTCTCCACATGGCAATCCGAATGCGGAGAACATTTTCGGCGTTATTCACAGCTTGCAGGACATGAGTGACGTCCACCTGGAAGTCCGTCCAACGTGAGTTGAGTGGTAGACTGCGGCAATCGACAAGAGCCGTATAATAAGAAGGGCATCGAATCCCCGATAACAAGAAACTGGTTCTCTCGACGAACCGCCGGCTTCGAGCAACGCTTCTCTGTCTGCTCTATTTCTGCCAGGGCTTCCCCTGGGGCTTCGCCACGATCGCCCTGGTCGCGATCCTCAGTGCAGCCGGGCACCCGAAAGGCGACACGGCTACGGTCGTAGCGCTCGCGATTCTGCCCTGGACCTTCAAGTTTTTCTGGGCGCCGCTCATCGACTCGCTGCGTATCCCCTCGCTCGGATTGCGCCGGCCGTGGATCTTCGTCGCCCAGTCGGGCATTGCAATCAGCCTGCTCATTCCGGTCGGTATGAGCGACATTACCTCCGGTTCGGCGCTGATTTTCCTGGCCTGGACGTTTTTTGCG
>Ga0316201_10004483_pt1 | contig 10542 bp, 3 predicted proteins | sample CS6wburrow_MG_FD_204516 | JGI IMG/M metagenome (GOLD analysis project Ga0316201, IMG submission 204516) | Coastal sediment microbial communities from Delaware Bay, Delaware, United States - CS-6 worm burrow | ecosystem: Environmental > Aquatic > Marine > Coastal > Sediment | place: USA: Delaware... | reverse complement strand
CAGGAAGGATCTCAGTATTCACCTGCCAATCTAATTGTCTGTTTTCAACCTCTGTATACTGCTCGTTAAATTCGGGATAGAGTGTTAACCATCCCTTGCGAGCCGCCAGTTCTCGAACTTCTCTCTGACTACCAAAAACAAATCCTGCTGTTGGTTTCAGTGTACCTAACATTCCTATAGAACGTATATATCCTGGAAGGTAAATACCATTATTTTCCTGATAGTTAACTTGAATTTTTTTAATTGAGGTAGCTATTCCTATTAAGGTGTTCACAGCTTTAGCTCCTCCACCCAATCGAGTACTTCCTCCGGCTCCTCCACCATCTCCCGCTGCTCCTCCGGCTGTCCCTAAACGGGGATCTTCAGCTTTCGTATTATCATTTTTTCCATCTTTACCAGCTTTTGTAGCTTTCCCTCCCTTATCATCTCCTCCTCTACCTGGGCCACTATTATTGCCTCCCCTACCTGAACCTCTGTCACCAGCTTCTATCTTGGTAAGACCAATATATCGGTAGAAAGTGTTCATGTCGAGATTGGAATTTATTCTATGGGTGCTGGCATTTTGTACCGAATTACCCAAATCGAAGAATTCAGGATCTTCTCCGCCTATCGGGAATGGAATATTGCTTAACAGGTCACTGCCATCCTGCCATTGAAAATCTCCCTGGTAGGAATACGTAGCTCGAATAAATTTCAAAAACGGAAATTTGTCGAACGGTAAATCATAGTTCACTTGCAGAGACTGGAAGTGTTGGTTCGGATCTCCTACATCGAAGAAACCATCCCATATACCAATTGAATTATCTACATTGTAAACTACATTACCATCATCCAGGATCTCTGGAGTGATGTAGTTATTAATAATACGGTTATTGGAAGCGTTGAAGTTAAAACGCAGTGATTTAGTTAAGTTATAGTTTATGGTGTACTGCCAATCGAACAGGAAGTTTCTTTGGAATAGCTGAGGTACCGGCTTAAGGTTCTGAACCAGATTGATCTCCCGGAATTTCTGTTCATTGTACTGTCTGATAATATTGGAACTCACTGAAATATTAGTAGGCAGGTAATTGAAGTTCAGATCTTTAAGGAATTTCCAGTATTTCCCTGTAAACAACGAATCGTTCTTCACGAAAGGTTCAAATGGCTTCTGAATGAAATTATAGTTATACGTTCCTCCTACTCTTACATTCTGGTCAAGAGATTCTTCTATCTCGAAATCCCTATGGTCTACCTGGTTATAGGAGTATGAGAAAGTGAAGTTTGAGATATCATATGGCATCGGAGGTTTTTCACTAGTGCGGTCCTTCCTTACACCGATGAAGTTAACACTCTGGCGTTTCGTATAATCTTCAGCCTGCTCTTTTATCCTGTCTCGCTCTGCAGCATCGGTCGTATTATCGAGCCGGGCGTCTAGTTCAATATCATCAAATTCGGGATCGAACTGGGGGGTAACGAGTTCCTCCGAGCGGCCATAGTTGAATGGTAGCTGTATACCCCATTTTTGTGGCAGCAACTGTCCAAGATTCACATTGGTAACCACATCGTACTGTTGCGCATCTTCCCGGCTACGCTGGTTTGGTCCCTGTTCAATAGAACCAAAACCAATAGTACTCTTTCCAGCAGTGGCACTCACATTGGCAAAATCGGCAAGATTTGCATCCATACTAGCTACTGCGGCCCAACCTCCCTGGTTTTTTAATTCTGATAGTCGAAGTTCGTTAAACCATACCTCTCCAGAAATATCATTGGTGGTGGCGTTTTTAAGTCCAAGCATCACAACTCGCACAGCGCCAAAACTCGGATTCCCCAGAATACCTATTCGAAGATCATTCTCAGAGCCATCTACAGATCCCGGATCCAGTTCAGACTGGTCGAAGAACTGCAGTTCGGTTGGATTGTTATTCGGGTCACCCAGGGTTCTTGTCTTTACTTCCTGCAGCAATCGCAATGGTAAATTCAATCGGTTCTCTATAGGCCAGATATCTTCAGCCGAGGTAACATTAAAAGCTGTAGGATTCAATGGGATCTGGATCTCATAGAAATTCTGGTTGAGGTCATTCCCCAGCCTCATAAAGGCCACCATATCTCCATCGCCAAGAGCGGTTTCATTCAGAAGTGATTCTGCGTGGATGAACATCTCTAAATTTTCATATTGCCGCATATCCACATTGAAATTCTTATAAACCCCCCGGCCATCACCAGGCTCAAGCCCTGTGACCCTTAGCGCAAGCGATTGTTCATTCTGCCGTATGATATTGTTATTGTTGTTTAATTCTTCACGAATTACTCCAGGAGGTAGCACATATGGAATTGGTATCCTGTTCTCATTTTGCTCGATGTTCACGGCTTCATTTTCGAATATGGTGTCATCCATTTCCGGATCTTCTCCCGTGATATCAAGCGTCTGGATGTAACGACGGTAATCACCGCGAACCAGGTCTAAAGCACCGAACCTAAGAACAGTATTCTGAGAGAATCCACTGAGGTACATTCTCATAAAACGTATTGATCGGTAGTCTGCAATTCCGTTAACTGCGCGGTCTGGTTCACTAATCGGGATTTTAAACTGAACCCAGCGAACCGGAATAGTTTCATTATTCTGAAGGGTAACATCCAGCTCTTTTACGTCAGTTACATAATCGTTGGTAGAGGGATCGAGCATATCACTTCGTATCTCGATATCATACTCGAAATAGCTGTCTACCGTGTTCATAGTATTATCACGGTTAATATCCTCCACGTCGGGTTGCGGCGTGGATCCCCGGTTGGTGTCTCCAACTTCTACCGGTGAGTTTCCTTCCACACCATTATACTGCAGATAACGTTCTAAAATATTTCCTTCAGCCTGGAGGAAATAAAGGTAATTATCACCTGACGGGTCAGGAAGCCCGGCAAATTCCGGGAACTGAGTTGCTTCAACAGCATCATTTATACCATCGTAACCTATATCCTGATTCGTTCGCTGCTCTCCTTCGGTATCGAATGTGTAAACCAAAGACTGATTGGTAGGTACTTTACCCCATGCTGTTGCAGTTGTGTTCGTTGTACCCCCGTCTTCGGGCAGACCATTTTCATATTGCTTTCGTCCGTCTTTCAGTACATCCTCTGAAATATTTCCGAGGTTAAATCTCAGCAAACCTCCGGGGTTGCCTGAATTTTCTTCATAAATGAACGGATCCATTAACCAGAACTGAATATATTCTACATTGGATCGTTCAAAATCTGTGGTTGTAAGTTGTCGGGATATCCCTGCGAATCTTGTTTCAGGGTTGGGTAACGTATTACCACCACCAAGTTCCGGGTTGAAGTTATACGGTCCTCTGTCACCCGGATAGTAAGCCAAATCCAATGAGAATAATGCCTGGGTTTGACCCTGGATAATATCCTGGTTCGGGAAGATCTCATCCCTGAACACACGCCTTGTAAATGGCGACGAAAGGTCCTCATCATCAATACCGTCAGGTCGCTGACTACTATAGAAAATCGGGTCGATAGTATACCAGGCAAGTTTTGCCCTGTTGTAATTGTATGCCAGGTTCCCGTTCGCTTGTTCACCTCCGAAACCTATAGGGGTACTGGAAAGGAACCAACTAAGGGGTGCTTTAACGTCCAATTCGGTCTGAGATGCTTCGAAATCATCGACATATACAGTGGCCTTCCCATCGAAATCGGCCACTTTGGGTGCTCCAGGCAAGAGATATGCAAATTCACCCCGTAATGAAATATTCGATTCCACATCAGTATCGATATTCGGTAGTTTATTGACCAATCGCGTAAGGAATGGAACTTCGGTCGAGAAATTGGCATTAAATCCAAAAATGGTATTGTTGATCGGTTCTACGTTATAAGATGATTTCTGGGTGAGCGGACGCTCATTCAGATTTAAGTAAGTCGCACCAATCTGGAAATTCTCATTGAATTTATGTTCCACATTTAACCCTGTGAATCGTTTGGTTTGCTGCCCGAACAGCGTATTATTCTCAGTTGTAATCTGAATTGGTGTATTCGAATTCAATAAGGCGGGATCAAGTATCTGAACACGACCCAATTGGTAATTCACCGTAAAATCGACTCCTTCAACCAGTACTCGACCTCCTGCAGTTACGGTTACCGATCCCGGGGGCACATTAAAAGCCCCTATCGGAATACCATCTGCCCCGGTAGATTTATAAGTACCTTTTAGCTGGAATTTGTTCTTATCGCTTTGTTCCTGCTCGGCTATTGTTTTTGTAGAGGTATATAATTGCCTGAACACATACTTATTCTGGTTGGCGTTGTATGTGGAGGGAATCTCATAATTTTCAGGGCCACCCGGAGTATTGTCGAGTTTGTTGAACAGGTATTCACCAAATGGCTCCACACTGGTAAAGATTATCTGCCCATTTTGAGTATCCACCGTAATACCTGGCAGGAAATCGAAGAATCCGTCTCCTCCTTGCTGTGGATCACTATTAAAATTTAATCGGTCGAGATTAAAGACATTCAGTAATATGGTGTCATCTACATCATCCGGAAGGTCAACGGCCGGAAATTCTGCGGTTCCAGGTGCCGGAATAATATAGTTCAGTGGAGAAGGATCTGTATAGAAGATATTCAATCTGAAATCTTCCTGTTCTAGCTGAAATGCCCCAAGTCCATAGATGTTTTTCATCATAATATCCCAAAGCGGTTCATTCACATTTGTGATATTACTTTTCAAAAGTTTTACAACCAGGTTCTGCGGTAAACCACCTTCTGGTGGTAGCCCCTGCTCGCCCTGAATTGTTGGTCCGGTAGCTTCAACACCATCGTTAGAGAATTCCCCAACCTGATACACTTTACCGTTAACCGTATATTGAAACGAAACAGCAAGTACCTCATCGTTATTCAACCGTTGATTTAAAGAGATATAACCTAACTGGCTGTTCAATCGATATTCGTTGGGCTGCAGTCTTCTTGCATTTTCCAGGGTAACGTAGTCAATCCCTTCATTTACTGCCACCCCGCTAAATCCCTGTTGTACGGTCGCGATATCACGAATAGCCGGGTTCAGTATCGATTGCACGGACGGGTCATCAATACCGAAAGGGTTAAAATCGTTATTGCCATTGTCCGCCAGCGAATTAGGCGGCCTGTTGATGAATCCGCCCGGCGGAACATCTAGCCCGATATTCTCCGGATCGGCTTCCCCTAAATCCTGTAATGCAACAATATTCCTTACATTTTCAGTCCTGTTAGACCGGTTGGTAATCCATATCTCAGCCCTGGTGATCTGAACATTGGAATTTATAAACGGATATCTTTCCAACACTCTGTCGTAATTATCCCGAAAGTAGTGTGCCAGGAAGAAGTGGCGATTTTCATCATACTCGAGTGCAAATACTTCAAAATCAGTAACTGTTGCACCACCTTCGGCAACCACTGTACGAGATTCCGATTGTTGTTCAGAAAATACCCCCGTAATTGTGGTCTTTCCGAATTGCAACTGTGTCTTTACCCCGAACAGGCTTTGAGCCCCCTGGATAAGACTGCTGTTCAATGGCATATTAACATTACCTACTTCTATCTTCTGAATAATATCATCTTCGGTAGGCGTGTATTCAAGTTTAATCTGATTTTGAAAATCGAAGGTAGACTGGGTGTCGTAATTGGCAGTCACCTGAAGTCGAGTACCTACTTTTCCTAAAAGGCTCAAGCTGATCCTTTGGTCAAAATCGAAGGACAGGTTCCTTCGGTTTCTTGGCGAGAAGGAAGGATTATCCTGTTTAGTATATAAAACCCCTAAATCCATCTCCACACTACCCTGTGGAATTACCTCTATGGTATTCCCTCCAAAGACAGTTTCGAAGAAATTACTATTTACATAGAATGTGGGCAATAAATTCTTTTGCAGTTCTTCCGAACCTTCCTTTCGTCCATCCTGGGCATCGATCTTTTCTTTGAAATAGGCCTTCATCTGTTCTTGCAGAATGAGTTCCTGATACTCCTCGGGTGTTAGGATGATGGGATAGGTGATATCGAGGTCCCCTATTGTCTGGGTGTAGATATAACGATCTGTTATTGGATCGTATCGATAGAGGTCCTGAATACTTTGAGGGTTCGGCAACTCCATTCTCCCCATTTCAAATCCTGTACTTGTAGAGTCCTGTGCCTGTACTGTACTTAAGCTGCCAAAAATGATTCCTAAAATAAATAAAAGCTTAAAAAAGCTCTTTTTGTAATCGTAATGTTTTGCGCCCAATGTTTACAAATTTTTTAAAGCCTGTTTTATTATCTCCTCCACCGATGCTTCAGGTTGCTCTTTCAATATCTTATCACACACATTTTCTACCTGTTTGCGAGCAAACCCAAGAGTCTCCAATGCTGATAACGCTTCATTTTTATTCGTATTGCTCGAAATTCCAGAAACATCATCGAGCCCATACACTTTAATTATTTTGTCCTTCAAATCCAGAACCGCACGTTGTGCAGTTTTACTTCCGATCCCCTTTACAGACTGAATTGTCGCCACATCTTCTGAAGCGATAGCTTCCATCACCTGTTGTGGTGAAAGCGAAGAAAGCATTGCCCTTGCAATACTAGCCCCAATTCCTGATACTGAAAGTAACAGTCTGAATATTTCACGCTCCGTTTTACCAGTGAACCCATACAGTGTATGAGAATCTTCCCTGACCAATAAATGCGTATATAATTTTACATTTTCACCTGAGGGGAGCTCCGAAAACGTATTTAACGAAATATTTATAAAATAACCCACTCCATTGCAGTCTATAATTACTTCCGTCGGATTCTTCTCTACGAGCCTGCCCTGTATATGGGTGATCATTCGTTAATAAAAAGTTAATTGCCCCCAAATATAGTATAATTATTTGCATCTGCCATCCTCGCAAATACTAAATTCTCTATGCCTTTTTAGCTGTTTGTTCATGGATTCTTTTTTCTTTTTGTTGGGCGTCTATCACTGCCACCGCCGCCATATTTACAATCTCTTCAACACTGGCTCCCAACTGAAGTATATGAACCGGTTTTTTCATCCCCAACATAATGGGTCCGATAGACTCTACGGCATTGAGTTCCTTCAGCAATTTGTAGTTGCTGTTAGCAGAGTCAAGATTCGGAAAAATCAATGCATTCACCTTCTTTCCTGCCAGTTTCGAGAAGGGAAAATTCTCTTTTAATAACGTAGCGTTCAAAGCGAAATCAACCTGTAATTCTCCATCCACGTGCATATCCGGATTCGACTTATGCAAAAGTGCCACAGCTTCCTTTACTTTCCTGGCGTGATGATCTTTTGATGAGCCAAAATTAGCATAGGAAATCATCGCAATTACTGGTACCAGACCAAACAGTTTCATAGTATAGTTTGTCATTTGCGCGATCTTGGCCAATTCATGAGAATTGGGGTCAATATTAATGGACGTGTCCGACAAGAACATGGGGCCCCTCTTTGTGAGCATAAGATTTGTAGTGGCTACCCGCTCCACCCCTTCAAACAGCCCGACAGTCTCCAGAACTGGCCTGAGGACTGTAGGATAAGCTCTCGAATAACCCGAGATCATTGCATCGGCATCGCCTTCATTAACCATCATAGCAGCAAAATAGTTGCGTTCTCGCATTATCCGTTTGGCGTCATAGAAGGTGATGCCGTTTCGTTTTCTTTTCTTCCAATGTTTTGTTGCGTAGTCCTCGAGTTTTTCAGCTTGTTCGTCGCTTTTAGGGTCTATGACCTGTATGCCTTCCTCTTCAAATTCAATTTCTGCCATGAGCTCATGGATAATCGTGCGTCTGCCCAGAAGAATTGGGACACCTATTCCTTCTTCAAAAACTATCTGAGCGGCTTTTAGAACATCAAGGCTATCTGCTTCAGCAAAAACTATCCGCTTCGGATCCATCCTGGCACGGTTAAACATAAGTCGGATGATCTTATTATCGCTTCCCATCCGTTCGTATAACTCATCCTGGTAGGCTTCCCAGTTAGTTATTTCTGAAGTAGCCACTCCGCTTTCAATGGCCGCCTTAGCTACCGCCGGAGGTACTGTGGCGATCAATCGCGGGTCGAATGGCTTCGGAATAATGTAATCTTTCCCGAAAGTAAGCCGGGTCTCGCCATAAGCAATATGGACTTGCTCCGGCACTGGTTCCTTGGCTAGATCTGCCAGGGCTTTTACGGCTGCCATTTTCATGGCTTCATTGATCTTAGCGGCCCTGACATCCAGCGCACCACGAAAAATAAATGGAAAACCCAGGACATTATTTACCTGATTTGGATGATCACTTCTCCCGGTCGCCATGATAATATCATCACGGGTGTCTACAGCGAGCTTATATCCTATTTCCGGATTCGGATTGGCCATAGCGAACACTATAGGTGTATCGGCCATGCTTAGTAACATTTCCGGCGTAACAATATCGGCTATCGAAAGTCCTACGAAAACATCGGCATCCTTCATCGCCTCATCCAGAGTATCGATCTTTCTATCGGTAGCAAACTCGGCCTTCTCTTTGGATAGGTCTTCGCGATCCTTGCGGATCACTCCTTTACTATCCAGCATAACGATATTCTTTGAATTCGCTCCTAATGCCTTGTACAATCTCGTACAGGAAACAGCCGCTGCCCCGGCACCACTGATAACGATCTTTACTTTCGAAATATCCTTTTCAGCAATTTCAAGGGCATTCAATAACGCTGCTGCCGAAATAATAGCAGTCCCGTGTTGATCGTCATGCATCACCGGAATATCAAGTTCTTCTTTTAGTCGGCGTTCTATCTCGAAGGCTTCCGGTGCTTTAATATCTTCCAGGTTGATCCCACCGAAGGTAGGAGCGATATTTTTTACGGTTTCGATGAAATCATCCACATTTTCCGTATTCACTTCTATATCAAAAACATCAATGTCTGCAAATATCTTAAAGAGCAGTCCTTTTCCTTCCATCACGGGCTTGGAAGCTTCGGGCCCGATATTTCCGAGTCCCAGAACAGCCGTACCATTAGATATTACCGCCACCAGGTTACCCTTGTTTGTGTATCGGTAGGCATTATTTACATCCTTCTCTATTTCAAGGCAGGGTTCTGCCACGCCAGGGGAATACGCCAGAGAAAGATCTCTCTGGGAGGCGTATTTTTTAGTAGGAACTACTTGTATCTTACCAGGCCTGGGCTTGGCATGATACAACAGGGCTTCTCTTCGTTTACTTTGCTTGCTCATATCCTAGGTGCTTATACACAAAGTTAAGAGTATACCCGAACTGACGAAAATTTAGGCGTTAATCTTTCAGGTAGTTGATATTCCTGGCAAGACCTTTAAACCCGGCACGTTTCACCGCACTTCTCTGAAATATTTTCTGAAACACCTCTTCGGTAATTTCCTCCCATTCCTTTTTCGACATTTGCAGGAGTTCAGGCTTCGGGTTGAAAAGAGGTTCGCTATGAGATTTGCTAAAGCGGTTCCAGGGACAAACGTCCTGGCAAACATCACACCCGAACATCCAGTTATCGAAAGAACCGGCAAATTCCCCGGGAATCTCATTCTTGAGTTCGATGGTGAAATACGAAATACATTTGCTGCCGTCAACCACATAAGGCTCAACGATCGCTTCTGTAGGGCAGGCATCGATACAGGCGGTACAGCTGCCACAATGATCGGTAACTGGGCCATCGTATTCCAGTTCAAGGTCGATGATCAATTCAGCAATAAAGTAGAAGGATCCCAGTTGTTTGGTAAGTAGGTTAGTGTGCTTTCCCATCCAGCCTAAGCCACTACGGGCCGCCCATGCTTTGTCGAGTACCGGAGCCGAATCCACGAATGCTCTGCCATGAACATCTCCGATTTCCTGATGAATAAAATGGAGCAATTGTTTCAATTTGTCCTTGATCACAAAATGGTAGTCGGTACCATAGGCATATTTCGAGATCTTATACGAATCCGACCGCTGATCTTCCTTCGGAAAGTAATTTAGTAAGAGGGATACAACACTTTTGGATCCCGGAACAAGCTTGGTTGGATCCAGGCGCTTATCGAAGTGATTTGCCATATAACCCATTTCCCCATGCATGTTATTATTCAACCAGTTCTCAAGGCGAGGTGCCTCTTCCTCCAGGAATTCAGCCTTACTGACTCCACATGAGAGGAAGCCTAGGCGAGAGGCTTCATTTTTGATTAGTTCCGTGTATTTCCGAGAGTTTGAATTCAAGAGCCCCTGGCTTTAAAATGAACGAAAAGATCCACAGGTTTGAGCGTAATTAGCGGATTAACTTTTGCTTCTTTCAGTTGTGTATTAAGCTCGTAGTTGGATATCATATGCGACACGGCCAGGACCATTTCGTATATAGCGAAACCCATCCCTATACACATGCGTGGGCCGGCTCCAAAAGGAAAGTAATTTCCGGCGGTTTCCTTTTTTCGTTCACCCATAAAACGTTCAGGAATAAATTCATCTGGGGATTCCCAGTATTTCGGATTGCGATGAAGCTCGTAAAACGAAACACCAACCAGGGTATTCTTCCTAATGTGATATTCTTTTATCGTATCGTCCTCCAGGTTCTCCCTATCAGTAATCCAGGCT
>Ga0316201_10004482_pt1 | contig 10542 bp, 10 predicted proteins | sample CS6wburrow_MG_FD_204516 | JGI IMG/M metagenome (GOLD analysis project Ga0316201, IMG submission 204516) | Coastal sediment microbial communities from Delaware Bay, Delaware, United States - CS-6 worm burrow | ecosystem: Environmental > Aquatic > Marine > Coastal > Sediment | place: USA... | reverse complement strand
ATGTGGGGGGCACCCCAGTCAATCCGCCACAGACCTATCCACTACCGCGCACGCTCAACGACGCTGCAGTATCACCGCCCCGTAGTTCGGAATGTGCAGCCAATTGCCGCGGTCCAGGTGGGCGTCCCGACCCCCGTTGGTGTGCTCGCCCTCGCCTTCAACGGCGAACGCGGGCCAGGTGCTGTTCCACAGCTCACGGTATCGCCGATGGGGCAGATTTAATTCGGCCAAGCTCTTCCAGCCGGCCCAGCCGCCGAAGTTGAGCAACACAAAATAGTCATCTCCTTGCCCACGGCTAAAGGCGATGAGCTGGCCGTCGGCAAATCGCACATCCAGCCGGGCCGGCCCCTTTATCGCGTTGTTGCGGCGCGTATGGCAGAGTGCGCTCCACCAGGCCCGCACCTTCTTGTAATGCGTGGTCCGCTCGTATCGGCTCAGGTCAAGTACCTCATCACTTCCAAATTTGAACTGACGATGCTCACCCACTTCCGCGCCCATGAAGAACATGGGGATACCGCGGGACATCAAGCTTGCGGCCGCCGCCACTTTCGACATCCGCAAGCCGCGCCCATGGCCTGCGACATTGGCAATACGGTCGTTGACATTGCCGACCTCATCGTGACTCTCGGGGTAGTTGGTCACGTTGTACCATTGTTGGCATTGGGTGTGGCTCAACTTCATCGCCTCCGCGAGTCGCGACATCACGTGATGACCCTTGCATGCATCCACCAGCCGATCGTGAAAATCGTCGGCCCATTGGCTGTCCATGGGACCGCCGAAATTGGTGAGAGACCACTCGTTCGGCAGGTGCTCTGCGGTGAGAATGACCCCTGTGCCGCCGGCCTGGTGCAGCCCATGGCGCAGGCCTTGCAAGAACTCCCAGCCGCCTCCGGAACCAGGCTCCCTGATGAAGCTGCCGTGGCGGTGCGAGTGTACGATGGTGTGGGTGTGGTCTAGCCGGAAACCGTCGATGTGGAACTCCTGGTGCCAGTACGCCAGATTCTGCGCGAAGAAGTGCAGGCATTGGGCGTGGTCGAAGTTGATCATGGCACCCCAGCGCGTGTCGCCATCGAAGAAGGAGTCCCGGGCGATCTGCCAGAGGATGTTGTCGTCACTGCCAGCGTGATTGAAGACGACGTCAAGGAGTACCGCCATGCCGTTTTGGTGACACACGTCCACCAGGTCTTTCAGGGCGTCCGGGCCTCCGTAGTCCCGTTCCACCGCATAGAAGTACGCCGGGTCGTAGCCCCATGAATTGTTGGACCCTACCTCATTGACCGGCATGAGCAGCAGGGCTGTCGTGCCCAGACTCCGTAAGTAACCGCTCTGCTCTTTGATCTCCTTTGCCACTTGTTCCAATGGTGAATGCTTTTCAGCAAAACGATTGGTGAAGCGCTTGGGATGAATCTGGTAGACGGCTAGATAGTCCCATGGCGGCGTCTGCCACTCGTCGTCGTGCCACTGAAATCTGGACTGGTTCACCAGCCGCGAGTTGCTCCGGGTCGAAGAGTGCTCCACCCAGCCGGCAGCCGGATCCTGCACGAAGCGTTCATCGTCGAGAAGGAACTTGTATTTCGCGCCGTGGTAATCTCCGCCGTACTCTGCGGGAAGCCTGGATTGGACGTCAGTCAGCGGCACTGAGGCCCACCAATAGCTGCCGTCCCGGGTCGAACGCATCTCAACGGCGTGCTGCTCCCAGGCGGTCCATTCGCCGACGACGCGGGCTCGGGCCACATCCGGTGCATGCAGGATGAAGTGTAGTGCACCGTTCTTCTGGTAGACACCCGGGCGTCGGATCGAGAATGGAGGATCGGCGAACAGGTCGCCGAGCGGAGGTGGCTCACGCAAGACAGGCGATCGACCGAGCAGTAGGTGGCATTCAGTTTCAGTTACCGTGCCATCCAGCGCTATCGCGTGGCGAGTGCAGTCTTCCCATTGTTGGCCGTCAGTGAATTTGAAGGACGTGGTCACCTGCGGGTAGGTTCGCAATGTGAACTTGTTCGGATCGTCCGGGTGGGCCTCCACCTGCGTATGCAGCGGCCAGCGAGCCCGGTTGATCCACACATGGGCGTACAGCTGGGCAGCGAGCCCGCTCGCCGGTGGGCGATGGGACACTCGAACGGTTAACCAGCGGTCGGGCTTCGGCTCGGCTTCGAACACATGGCGATCGCCTTCCAGCGTCCACACAACACGGTCGTCATCCAGTACCAGAGTGCGCTTCGCCTCATCGTGTTCCCAGCGGAGATGGTTGGGTAAGGAGTTGGCGCAAAACTTGAATCGGTAAGCGATACCTGTGTAGAGGGGTATCCGATATTGTGACCAACCGTTGTCTGTGGCGGCGGCGTCCACGTCGGTTGCGAAATCGGAAGCTTCCTGCCACAGATGCATTTGCACCGGGACTAGGGCATCCTCCGGCTGCCGGAAATAAACGGTCAACCGCTTCTTCCGTGGTACTGTGTAGAGAACCTCGAGGCCCTCGCTATGCGTCCAGATGGTGTTTCCATCGGTGGAAGAATAGAGGCGGTTGGCGTAGTCCGGCTCGAAACTTTCCTTGCCATCGACAGTTCGCAGGAACTTGAAATTGAACACGTGGCGCTCCCGACCGGTCAGGTCGACATCCCAGTAGGGACCGATGTCGTTGTGTCCTTGTGGGCTCAACTTTCGTATTTCTTCCCGGTCAGGGCTCCAGATGAAGAGCTTGCCCTCAAGGTAACGTCTAGCCGTGATCAGGTAGATACGAACCCGGTCTGCCGCCTCCGCAAGAGGGTCGCTGACCAGCACCCGGGCGGACTCTTGCGCGAACCACACCGAATCCGGCAACGAGCATGGATTGCTACGGGGGACGATCCGGTTGAACGCGACCTCCTCCCACTCCTCGGACGGAGAGTCGTCTTCGTTGCGCTGATAGAGCTTGAACTGGACGTCTTGCTCCATTAAGGCGTCGAGCTCGCAATGGAAGCGAAAAAAGCCGTCTGCGTCAGGGCTGTCGTTGGAGGGGATGACATAACGGCGAACATTTGTTTCGGACCTCCAAATATGAAGTCCTGGGCGGGAAAATCTAGTTAGCGCGAAAAAGTCCATGCTCTTTACTCCCTGTTACCTTATATATCTTTCGCTAATGTCCCAACGTTACTAAAATCTTCATACATATTAAACTGAAGTTTCTTACTTCTCCCTACGCGACCTTGCGTAACAAAACACTGATAAATGTATTTTGCGTAGGTTTCCCAAGATTAGGGCAAACGGTAATAAAATCGATTCCTCTCAAGAATCGGTGCATGGAGAAACGGTTGAATAGTTGAAAAGCATGAGTCTCATCAGATACTTAGAAGGTGCGAATCTAACCAAGTATCTGAGAGGGGACTCATGCTCATTGAAAGTTTGGTCAAAGAGACGGTCGAATTGCAAGGATTTCGTGTTCTTAAAGTTGAAGGTGGAGTGTCTGGATTGGTTGCGACAATCGTTCCTGACAAGCGTTTTTCGCCACGTTGCAGCCAGTGTCTTGAGCCTGCACCTTATCGAGATACGCGCCGGATGCGACGGTTTCGTCATTTGCCGATGTGGGGAATTCCCATGGAGTTCCGATACCGGCCACGGCGGGTGAGCTGTTCTTTTTGCGACGGTGTCCATGTGGAATCGATGCCGTGGGTAAGCGGTAAGCAGCGCATGACCCGGGCGCTGATGGTCACGCTGGCGATCTGGACCCGTATCTTGCCCTGGAAGCAGGTGGCAAAGCTGTTCCGTTGTGCCTGGGGAACGGTGGCTACTGCGGTCGCTGTCGTCGAGGAACAGTAGCGCCCGGATATGCGTACCGACGGGAAATGCCGATACCTGCTCCGCATCGACGGTCTGCCAGATCCTGACTAGGCGGTCATCGCCGCTCGAGGCTACGAGGGAACCGTCCTTCGAGACCGTGATCGTGCGCACCCGGTCCGCGTGGCGCCTGAATTCACAGTAAACGTCGATGTAACGTATATCACTCACCCTGACCGTGGCGTCCCCTTCGGCACAAACGATCTGCTCGTCGTTCGCACGCGGCACCAGTCGATGGATGTCGAGGTCATCGAAGGTTGCAAGCCGCTCACCGGTGTCGAGTGCCCAGGTTACCAGGCGCCGGTCGTCGCCGGCGCTGAGGACCGTCCTACGTTGATCGATCCCTAATATTTGACTACAATTGTGGTAAATCCAGTGAGGTTACCAAAATGAGCGTTTCCGTCCGCATAGATGACACCTTGGTCGAGCAGGCCCGCACGGCAGCCAAGGCCGAGTTCCGCACAGTCCAGGGGCAGATCGAGTTCTGGGCCAAGGTCGGCCGCGCTGCCCTGGATAATCCAGACCTACCAGCCAGTTTCATCGCCGAGAGCCTGATGTCCATGAATGAGCCTCGCGAAGAGACTGAACCCTTCGTGCCCCGCACCCGCAAATCCAAATGAGCTGGCAGATACGGCAGACACACCGATTCGCCCGCGCTTATAAAAAGCTGCACGACAACGTCGCCGCAGATGTCGATGAGGCGGTCGAAGTTATTTCCAAAGACCCCGACAGCGGCGAGAAGAAGAAAGGCGATCTTGCCCAACTCTGGGTTTACAAGTTCCGCAGTCAGGGACAGCTCTATCTAATGGGCTATACGCGGAAAGATGCGGTACGCTTGATCTACCTCGAGGCCATCGGGCCACACGAAAACTTTTACCGCGACCTCAAACGCTGACAGATTACTGCGAATAATTCTGAGACAACCGATGACCACGGTCGAGAAACCTGTAATTACCAGATTAGCCACAGATAGGGCCGAGAATTATAGGACCGAAAGTCCATTGATCGGTGGCCACAAAAAAGTGTTGTCAACATATCCGTAACTTACTGATAAAACTGACCATAAAAACCGATTATGTTGTCAACATTTTTCGCTAACATATTGAATTTAAAGGGTTGTGCAGAGAGTTTTTAATCCATTGGTCGGGCGTTCGAGTCGCCCACGGCCCACCATATAAATCAGGCGCTTACGAATTATACGGAGTGCCTTTTTTCTTTTTTGGCGCACTGAAGGCTGTAGCGCGACACCAGGTTTACGACGCTGCGACACCAGGTTTACGACGACCTCTCCCGGCATAATGTGCCCGTTTAAATGCCTTTCTGGCGCCTACTAATCAGGGCTTCAGCCACAGCTTTCTTAGAGCTGTGTTAATGACTCAAACCGGCCACAACCGGGCGTTCGGAATTGCACGGAGCAGCTATCGCCTAACACTGTAACCAGACGTTGGAGTTGTGCGCTGCAATAGTCTGTAGACGACCCTCTGCGGCCGGTCGGGCCACATCAGGTGAGGGGCAGGTATGTAAACAGGAACGATCATTTTTCGTCTGGGCAATCCCGCTGACAGAATGCTTGATACTGCTGGGTCGGCTAAATGGTGCTCCCGGCCAGAAGCGACCGTTTAGAGTCCCCGATAGGGGATCCGTAAACCCCTCGCCTTTAGGCGACGGATCACGGGGGTGGTGATAAGCTCGTTAAATGGAAGACTACAAACGAGGCAGCCATACGGTTTTCGACTGCAAGTACCACCTGGTGTGGACTACGAAGTACCGGTATGAGGTATTGAGTGGGGATGTTGGGCATAGGTGTCGGGAATTGTTACGGGATATATCCAGAAGCAAGGAGATGGTGATCTATGCGGGCTCCATCAATCGAGACCATGTGCATATGTTGATAGGGATACCGCCCCAGCTGTCTGTGTCCAAAGCGGTTCAGTACTTGAAGGGCAAAAGTTCGCACAAATTGTTATCAGAATTCCAGCATTTGCGTCGTCGGTACTGGGGTCAGCATCTCTGGGCAAGGGGATATTGGGTTGCCACGAGCGGGAATGTGACTGATGAAGTCTGGAAGGAATACATCAAGAACCAGACGCCGCCGGAACCGGATGATGATTTTCATGTTGTGTAGCGACAGCAATCGGCCGAATGGCCGATCGATCCGGCTTTTAGCCGTAACATGAAGCCACCGGCTTGGAGCCGGTGGAGTATTCACTGGTGGCGGTCGGTATCAGATTTGAGAATTAGACTTATCACTTCTGATGTGTCATTTGGGCATAGAGAAAGCTTGTTATGATCAGCGCTTGATGATCGTCGACGGACTGAAATTCCAGCCCGTAATATATTGGGAATGAGTTGTCATTATTGACGTTCATCAACTGCTTATTCCGAATGATGCTGGATAACGAAACTGGCCACTCCTTTCCGCCCGTCTTTATCTGGAAAGAGACTTCAATGGAATCTCCAACATCTCCCAGATTCGACATTGCCCTAATTCTTGCACCCAGTACGCTCGCGTCGACCATATCTGCCATTATTGGAAGATCAGTATTTTCAACTTTCAGCTCGACAGCAAGGCCAACTTTCGTGCGCTCGGCTTTTCTCACTGGTGCAGCATGTATTTCGACTGGGTAGGACAAATGCATGTGGTTATACGGGTGGTCCAGAAAGCGTAAAATGCGAGTAAGGAACGCAAACGCAGACGTGCCAGAGAACAGGCGAATTGTGTATTGCTGATCGCGTTGTATCAACAGTGACCAGTTAAATTTAGGAGGCGGTTCTACAATTATCGACTTATCAGGAACCCAGCCGATCAAAGTAACGGGATAGCGGCTCTCATTTTCATCGCAAGGTGTACACAATTGCAGTTGAGCTCCGACCTTGAGTGCGTGTAGCAAATTGCGTGTATATACGGTTTTAGAATGTAAATCATCCATATGCACTAATTCCGGCACTAACGATTGGTGACATGCCACCTCTTACATAATTTTCTCAGGTCATCGACGAAGTACGGTAAAACTTTAACCAGGATTTGGTCGCTCGATAGACATTATCCGAATGGCAGGTATGGGCTCAGGCTAGTGGCCCACGAATGTCTCTTGTGTGTTGAACTCGGACCAAGTGACCTGCAGGGCTTAGGTCCGCAATACGCATGAAGCTGTCGGCTGCTGCGTGCTTAGCGACTGGCAGGTCATGGCCGAAAGCTCCAGTTCACTGAGCAAGTAATGAGTGTCCGCTCTCGCGGCAATGCCCATCATTGTCGACTCGATTCTTTACTTCCGGTATGTGTCGATTCCGGCCTATTGCACCGCACAAAATGACCGTCCGCTTTACCGGCAGAACCCCATCATTTCCACAGTCTCCATCTACATCAATATTCGCAATATCCAATCCAATTCCCCGACCACCTACGATATACTGTTTATACCGCCGATTTAAGTGACCAACTTGCGGGCGGGATATAAGTGCAGCTAAAGCGGCGGAAGGTCTCACGCTCCTGGGCCAGCGCTGGTTGATCCTTTGCAGGAGCAGCAGGAGACCGATTATGTACGGCTTACCCAACATCATCGATTTTAACAAGGCCGCAGAGCGCCTAGCCAAAAGGCGCGACTCCAAGCAGGAAAACCAGGACGCCCAGGAAGAAGACTGTCCCGTGATCGCCCAATTGGCCTTCACCGTGGGTGCCCCGGATGGCAGCAGTGCAGGCCACTTGTTCCGACTCGAGGATGGGCGTTGGGCCTTTATCCGTATACCCAGAGAGGGTAAGAAGGTGCCCTGCCTTCAAGTGATCCCGGGCTGGGACGCTCGCCAGTGGGTCGAGCAGTTCGACTTCCACAAAGAGGTGATCGATTCCTGGTTTGACTATGAAGGACGTTAAAGCTAAGGAGCGGTTCTGTTTCGCTAATAAAGCGTCCTCACTCGCGTTATCGACCGGACATCCTCACCCGCATTAATCCGAGGTGGCAGCCAGACCGACGGCAAATAGTGACAAGGTTCAGGGTAGCGGGACTGGGGAAATGTCGCGGACCGCCCAGACATGATTGATACCCCGTTTCGTGCTAAAGGTCTGAATGCCGCTGCCAGAGTAGAAAATCCACGAGTCGCTAATACTCTGGCTAGGCCTGTATTCTGAGCCATACCAATAATTTCCATTCGGCTGCATATTGTCGAACGGCTCCGTATCAGCGATTTGACTAGGCGGCGCCTGTACGTTGCCCTCAATGTCATACTGATCAACAGTATCAAAGACTAGATTCTTCGCCGTTATAAAATCTCGCTTACTGGAAGGTCCTGTTAACAAAATCAAACCTATCTCTCCAAAAGCTCAGTCCTTCCAGAAATCCTTAAACCGATCCGGCGTCAGCTCCGTATATCGAACCGTATGCTGAATGTTCTTGTGTCCCAGATAGTGCTGGATCGCCCTAGTATCCTGCCCATCGTTCGCCAGCTTGAACCCGCAAGCGTGACGTAGCATATGCGGGTGGGTAGGGAAACCGAGGTTAGCTTCCCGTCCTGCCCTGGCAACTAGCTTGCGGACGGCTGAATCGGTCATCGGACCCTTCCGCTCAGTGACGAACACGTACTGCGTTGCCGGGTAGTCTCGCTGTAGTTGACGTAGCGCCCGGATCTCCGTGCCACCGAGGGGATGGGTGCTGGGTGTGCCGTTCTTCCTTCTATTGATATGGATGAGACCCGCATCGAGGTCCAATTGATCCCACCGCAGAGCGACCAGTTCCGATACCCGCAGTCCGTGGCGGTACATGATGAGGATCAGGGTCCGGTCCCGATGGCCGTGGCGGCCAAGCTTGCCAGCAATGGATAACAATTTATCCACTTCTCCCGGTGTCAGGTGTTCCCGACTGCGTACATCAGCATTTTTTGGCCTCCGGGGCGGTGATGTTTTTTGCAACTTTCCCGAAAACGATGGTTGGCGCTTTCTGACTGCCTTGCTCATAGACCGCATTCCTCCTGGGGCCTAGTGTAGCAACTTTCCGGTAAATGGTTAATTAAGGGAAAGTATTATGGGGTAGTCCAGAAGCGGATTGACATGTTTGTTTTGCTTGGAAAGCTTTACTACGCTCGGTTCCGGAGACAAACCTAAGAAAATAATTTGTTTATCACGGAAAATACTGCGCGAGAGAATACCGTGTCGGAAAGGATCAGGAAGATCCGCCGGAAAAGGACGATACTCAGCGCTAAACTTTATATGTCAGCACCAGATATTGACCGATAGCGTAAGATTAAGAGCAATTTTTCTGCATTGGCCTAAAAGCCGGGTACGCGGAATATGTTCTACACATTGGCGGCTGATGTCATTGTCTTGCTTCATTTTGGTTTTGTGATATTCGTTGTGGCAGGCGGACTACTGGTGTTCCAGTGGCGCTGGATTGCGCTGTTGCATTTACCATCAATGCTTTGGGGGGTGCTGCTGGAATTTCGTGGATGGTTATGTCCTTTGACACCTCTGGAGAACAGCCTTCGAGAGGCCAGTGGCCATTCAGGTTACAGTGGCGGGTTTATCGAACACTATATTTTACCAGTCCTTTATCCAGTTGAGCTTGACAGGAACATGCAAATCGCGATAGGGAGTATTGTCATTGTGATCAATGTTGCAGTATACGGTTGGTTGATATGGCGATTGAAAAATCGCTCTAAGACTGGGTAATTGAGTAAAAGCAAAATTTCTCCCGGGCGACCCAATTCGCATGCTCGTAATCGTCTCATATGCCGAGAGTGGTACAAGAACGACCGATGGAAGCGTCTGATCGGGACGGCGTGGGTCCGGTTAGCGGATTCACGGTGTCAAAGCGGCAATTGCTCCAAGACGCTCGATGTCGGCATGGCGCAGCTCACCCAGGGATTGGCATGGCATTTCAAGCGATATGCGCATGAGCAGCCAGAGGAAGACCGTGAGCGGTATTCTTTTGCTGAGTATGAAGCCAAAGCAAAGCGGGTGGGATTATGGAGTGATCCAAATCCTGTTCCACCTTGGGAGTGGCGGAGGCATTGAAGAATGAAACGTCCGGTATTAACAGAAGCGGGCTTGGATACACCGAGCCGATACAGTTTCCGACAACGAATGTGGAGGAAATCATGTCAACTATTTTTTGGATCTGCGTAGGCATCTTTATAGGTTGGAATTTGCCGCAACCAGATTGGGCAAAATCTGCTCAGAACAAGGTCCTTGCAGCGATCAGAGGGGCAGGAAATAGAAGGTAAAAAAGTCTTTAAAGTTTACTTTAATTTATTAAGGATGGACTATGTTTTTCACATTCATCAATGTTTTATTTGTTTTGATTCTAACCTCGAGCACCAATGCGTTTGCTCTGACACAACTAAACACCTACTGCGGAACCGATAAACTTACGGATGCCAAGGAATCTGTTACTGGCCTAGCAGTCTATATACAGTTTCCAGACGACCCGGTGAAAATCAGCGAACAACATTTGGACTGTCTGCTAAACCAGCCCGACTACGAAGGTGAAGTGACGCTGTTTGATGATTCAATCACAAAAACAAACGGATCGGTGCGTGACTTTTGGTACGACAGTACGAGCAAAAAGCTAGATCTACGTCAAAAAGTTGTATTCTACAAAGCGCCGTTGACTAGAGCGCAGGTGATCGAAAACTCTAAGAAAAATGGCCGGTCGCAGAAGGCAGAGATAAACGATGTAATCTATCGACTGTTGGATCTACTTGGTAACAATAATTACCCATTTGGCGACCTTACGCTGT
>Ga0316201_10004481_pt1 | contig 10543 bp, 4 predicted proteins | sample CS6wburrow_MG_FD_204516 | JGI IMG/M metagenome (GOLD analysis project Ga0316201, IMG submission 204516) | Coastal sediment microbial communities from Delaware Bay, Delaware, United States - CS-6 worm burrow | ecosystem: Environmental > Aquatic > Marine > Coastal > Sediment | place: USA: Delaware... | reverse complement strand
GAGTCTGCCAGATGAAGCCAATATTGGTGGCGCCTAGATTGAACGATGCGATCAATCTCAACCGCCGCGAGAATCGAAGAGAGTTCGATTCTCCTCCTCGTACTCCTAACACCCTGATTTGCGTGGGCAATCAGTTTTGCCCCAGACTTAACTCATTAATTTCTCACGAAAACACCAGGACAAGCCCTTGAGCCACCGTCCCAGGAAAAGGTTCGGCCAGAAGTGTTTCCCGAAGGGGTTTTTCTGCGTTTTCTGCGGAGTTACAGATGTGTGAATAGAGGCTGTCGACAAAACCGACGACCACCATTCAACAGGAACATATAGCGATCAACGCAAGCTGCGGCTGATGTAACGGCACAGCCGTTCGAGCTTCTGGCGTTTACCGGCAATCGCCTCCGGCGTGATACGGCTTACGACGGCATCCGGGGGCACTCCCGCAAGGCTGGAGCACAAACAGCAGCAGACATGCCAAAGCCCTGCGCATTAGCGCAGGAACAGCTCTGGTCAACGAGCGATGATCTACAAGCACAGATTAAGTTCGCAACCGCTTTCCGATGGTGACTGCCTTATATCAGCAGTCTGACATGCCGCGGTTCAAATCGTGAGCGTGATTCCCGGGGTGGGGAACGGCAGGCTGTCGAAGGCAATAAACTGCGCCTTCTCGACCACCCAAATCCCCAGCTTGCCATTTCGCCATTGCAGCTGAAGACCCAGCCGGAGTTGGTCAAGCCGCACGCCACCGCTGAGGGGCGCCTCGCCCGGGATGATGGTGGGCAGGCTGAATGAGGTGAGCAAGTCGTCATCATCGGCCGGCGCTTCGTTGGAAAGGAATGGGATCGGGAGGTCAAATGCCGGTATATCGATGCTCGGCTGCTCCCAGTAGGTCAATGGAAGTGGCCCTGCATCATTGGGATCACCCGAGGGGCCGGGGTTCGAGGTGAGGATAGAGAACGGTAGCGTGAGTGCTGGCGGGTTTACAGGGAACCCCGCGTGCACATAAAAATCCGTGGTCTCGGTCTCAGAGACCGTCGGCACGGGAATCGAAATACCATCCAGTTCGAAAAGGGTCAGCCCGTCGATATTGATCAGATCGACCAAGAGGACGTTGCTCTTGTTGCCTGGAATAGTCGACTCACTGACATGGAGCCGCTGCGAGGCAATCGGCAGAGACTGGTTTGCCTGAGAGCCGGGCAATTTGACCGCCAGTGTCCAGTCGATGTCAAAACTGCAGGACGACAGGCGTCCTGAGGAGCGCACACTGAAGCCGCCACCGACCGTCGCGGTGAGAACAAGACCAGCGATCTGTATGTTGGCCGGCAACTGGGTAGGCGTCAGATTCAAGGCGAACTGAGTCTGGCCCTGCACACTGAGTCGGTCACTACACAGCTCGATAGCGCCCTGCAACCAATCGCGCCCCTGCCAATTCACGCTGCCCGAGGCACCCAGGCACCAACTCTCCTCGTTAGCGCTGACCCGGCATTGGCCCTCAATACGCACATCGGCGATCTGGAATTTTCCGGCACCCTCCAGCAATACGTCGGGCACCGGCCCGCCAAAGCCGACCCGCCCACGCAGGGCCATTTCGAAGTCGGACAAGTCGAATCCCTTGATCGACCAGTCCTCGCTATCGGGATTGAGCTGGGCCTCAAGCATCAGACCATCCGGTGACAGTTCCCCTGAAACCATGCTGAATGTCTTGCCCAGGAGCTTCAGATCGCCGCTGCCGGCCAGCAGGAAGGATCGCCCGGGTCCGACGCGGCCTTGCGCATCCAGATTCAATTCAAGCACCGGGATGCTCGCGCTCACATTCAATGCGGGCTTGAAATCGAGCGATCCAGTGACAAAGGCGTGCTTGTCACTGATATCGACCGCCCCTTCGATGCGCACCTGATTGGCGAATAATTGCAGCTCGCCACTGCCTCGCAACGCGAAGCCCTGACGACTGTCGGCGACGATGCCTGCAGGTTGCGACTCGCTGCCGACGATCAGTCTGGCAAGGGAGCCACCGGGCGCAGGGAGCACATCCCAGTCACCATGAAGCTCGGCTTGAAAGCGCGACCAGGAGTCTGCGCCCGCCGAGCGTCCTTCCAACGTCACACGCCCATTGATGTCCAGCGGAAGGCCAAACTCCATGCCCGCTATCGTCAGGGTCAAAGGATCGATATCGACCGTCGTCAGAAGACGAAAATACCCGTCCGCCCGCATCACGCCGACAAAGCGATAGACCTGGCTGCCCAATAGATTGACTCTGGCCGCCACGACCACGGCAGGACTTTTGGTTTCCGGTATCGCGGCCAGAAGGTCATTGTCGTTGAATCCAGCCAGGTCATCGGCGACCCAGGCAACCGTGTCTGTGGCCTGAGGGATTGCTGCGCTGCGGCGCGGCGTCAGCGGAACGATATCGCGCGCCAGCGTCCGGGTTGAGGTGTGGGAAAGGTCAAAGGAGGTACGATCTGCGCGGTCGACCTGGAAGTTGTCGAACTGCGCGCCATTGCTCCACCAGCTATCGAGCCCGACCTGACCTTGCGTGAGCGGCAGATCCGTGTCGGCAAGATCACACCACAGGGACATGTTCACCCAGATTCGGATATGTGTCGTATAGCGAATCTTTTTGGCCGGGCGCGACCGCTGGGCGGAACTGACCTGGCCGACCTTCCTAACGTCGAAGTTGCCCGGCAAAACCACGCTACTTTGCGGAACACTGCGCGCTTCGATGCGCACGTGATAGGACTTGCCTGGCTCGAACGCAGTCTCGCTCTTGTGCAGTATCCGACTCTTGCCTCCCTTCAGCCGCATCAGGCGCCAGTCCTTCTGCGCCGACGTCATGCGAAATCGGTAGAAACTGTCTTTTCCCTGCACATGGAACAGAACACCCATGCCGTCATCGTCGTCGCACCGCATATCGACTGAGATGCGCAGATCTTTCAGGGGATCCATGTCGCGAACCAACATCGCGCCATAGCGTCCGGCCGAGTTGTCACCAACGTTGTTCTTTTGAACCAGCGCACCGCCACTGATGGTCCACTCCCCTTTCAGTCCCTTCTTCAGGCCATAGTTTACGACCTGCCAGTCACGCAGAGGATTTCGAGCGAAGGTGTCGTCCACCACATTAACCCAACGGATACCTTGTTCCGGCGGCTCGGAATCAGGCGGGGGCGACAAGGACGCACGCAGCTCATCCGGGGAGACCAGCAGGAAGACCACACTCGCGTCAAAGCCGATGAAGCTGCCATTGAGCTCCACCCGCCGCATCTCGCGCGGCAGGGCGCCCAGCAGCTCCGACATCAGGATCTGCGGCGGATTCTGCGTGATGTGATCGACCAGATCGCCGATGTCTTCGCCCGTCTGCGCCATGCGCTCCTGCAGGTCATCGAGTACGCCGGTCAGCTGCTGCGCCAGCGCAATCACGGTGCCGACGTTGATGCGGGCATCGAGCTCACGGCTGATCGCACGCCCCTGCTCCGGGAACATACCGAGCACTGCAGGCGGCAGCGTAATACGGGCATTGCTCAATTCGGCCCACATCACATTGGCCAAATGACCCGCAGGATCGATCGGCAGGGCTGGGTCGGACAGGAAGCCCATAAGCTCGAAGATCATCAGGGGGTTCGGGTGAGGGAACGGCCGCCGTAAATCGAAATTGATGCCGAAACCCGCCAAGCGCAAGTTGGTACAGAACCGGTCGAAGAATGGCGTCGAATCCGCCAGGAAGGGTATCGGGATGTTGCCAAGAACAGGCGTGATCACCTGATAATTGTCGCAGATCAGGGTGAAACCGACGTGCTCGTTGCCCACATCGATATCAAAAGCCGTCAGATAGTTCGGTGCCGGCAAGGGTCCGAAGAAGGGCGAAAACTTGGCACGCTTGAACCCGGCCCGCAAGACTCCGGGGGCTATCAACTGTAAGCCGTCCCAGGCCGGGGCACAGTCGTCCGATACCGGAACCGCTGGCGGATTTTCGCTACGCAGATTGATATCGAACGCGATCAGCGGCAACAGGAAATCGACTTCGCCGAGCACAATCGGGATGAGATCGATCTTGAACTTCAAGGCACTGTTGGACGGCAGGCGCACACCCACCCCAAGCCGGCTTGAGGTATCCACGTCTTCGATCAACACCGGCGACAGCTGCAACTCACCGGCAAAATCGATGAGCAGTGAGTTCTTGCTGTAGCCGTAACCGATGATCAGACGGTCGAACACGATGGCGTTGCCGGGATAACGGCCGAAATCGGGCAGCGGAATCGGGTCGGCACCACCCTCGACGGCGAAGTAGATCGCGTCACTCGACAGACCGAGTTTGAACACCAGGTCTTCCATCGGCTTGAGTGGATGATCCGGTTCGAAGCCCTTGAGCGATGCCCCACCCTCGACGCGGATATTCGAAGGGTCATTGAACGGCAGGACGAATTTCGCGTCTGAGATCACAAACTGCAATCCCGTATCAAATTGCAGCGCACCCACGGTGGCGTCGACCGCACCCTGGTACAGCTCGACCATGCCCTGATAGCTGGCTTGACTGGCACGGGTACTGAGCGCGCCCAGGATCTGGTAGACGGCCATGATCGCATCGGTCAGAAATTTGTTGCCGGTATCGTGGAAAATGCGTTTCTGTAACTCCGGAATCGTGCGATAGCGCAGTTCGAATACCTGCTGGGCATAGCTGGAATCATCATCAAGCGGGTTGGCCTCGAGCTGATCGAGTTCATTGCGGGCCTGCTCCAGCGCTGTCCCGTTTGCGCTCAGGCCGGTATCGATCGAACTCTCGACGTCGGCCCAGATAGCGGCATCCCAATTCCCGTCATCATCGCGAAGGGCATCCAGGTCGTCGCGGTTAAGCGGCAACTGTGGCAGGGCGATGGGTATCGATAGCGTCTCGATGCCGCAGCTGAACGACTCGTTGCTCAGACTGAACGCAATATCGGTGAGCAGACCGGCGAATCCCAGCTCGGCCATCAGACCGAACGAGAAAGGCATGCCGGCGACTGCGTTCTCCTGGGTATCGGGTAAGCGACCGACCGACAGTGTCAACTTACTCAGTTCAATCGAGACGTCGATATCGAGATCGACCTCCGTGCCCTGCCCACCGGATGCGCCGGGCATCTGGCTCGCGGCGCCGACCAGCATATCGAACAGATCGATCTGCAGCCCGGCGTTCGCGAAGCTGCAGTCGAGCGCACAATAGCCGCCGGTCGAGGCGACGCCGAGACGCAGCGCCGCGGAACCGACCAGGTCATAGATGTGCGCGACCGCGAGCAGTCTTTCCAGATGCACCGCCATGGCAGGCGGCACCAGGCCACCAAGGTCCGGCGGCAATATCGGCCGCAGTGCGAAACTGCCGCCTAGCTTGAACTCACCCTCGGTCTGCCCATCGTCGGTTGAAAGCGCGATGCCGATATCGGTAATGGTCACCTCAAGCGGCGGCGCCGGTAACATAAGGCCGGGAAGATTGAACGCAAGGCTGACCGGATTGTTCAGGCTGGCGTCGAGACTCCCGGAGGCATCAGCCGCATCCGAACTCAGCGCTGCTTTGAACTCCGCCTCCATCCAACCTTCGGCATCGCCCGTCTCTACCTGGACCAGATCACTGAATCCTGCTGCAAACAAGCCGGGAAGTTGACCGATCTCGGGCAGCCGAAAGCGCAAACCGAGGCCCAATTCGCCGTCAAAATCGTTTCCATTGACGGTCAGATCGATCTTGATCGAGGCCTCGGCTACCTGCGGCCGCTGTGCTTCGGGGATGAACCGCCAGAGTTGGTCGACATCCTCCAGTTCGGCTTTCAGGCTCAAGTGCATCTCGTCGCCCGCCCAACGCACATGCAGGCTTAGCTGCGCATCGTCCGGCGGTAGCGGAAAGGCATCCGGCACCTGGCCGAGTGCAATGCGGCTGGAGATATCGGACCAGATAACGGAGGTTTTCAGTTCGAATGACGCAAGTTCAGTCGAACCGTCCTGAGCACGCCGGGTTGCGATACTCAGTTCAGATTCGTTGACCGAGCCGACATTTTCGATCTCGACCTCGGCGAGCTGAAGCCGGAACACATCGCCGTCTCGGCGATGTGCCAATTTCAGGACGGCGGTATCGACCCCGACCGTGAGACCCGGCAACTCGACCACACAGCTGGCGCTCCCCTCAAAGTCGAACGCCTCGTCTCCTTCGAGCCGCCCGCTGACGTGTAGTCCCTGCACTTCGACCCGGTAGTCGTCACCACCCAACGGTATCGCGACAGTCTCACCCTCGCCCAGGCTCAGACTCGCCTGCAGTTCGTACTGGTCCTCACCGGCATAGGCAATGAAGAACTCCAGCCCGAAGATGGCATCCAGAAACGGGATACGCACATGCCCTTCGGCCCCCATCGCGTTCGGGATATTGGCCTGTATACCGACGCTCAGCGAGGCGAGCGCGAAGGTCCAATCGGGGTCGACGAAAAACCCAAGAATCTCTGTCTGAGCCGCATCGAACTCGCCGCCCTGATAGACCACGGGCCAGCTCAGTTGGGCGCTGACGGAGACACCCTGATTGCCCAGCGCAATATCTTCGATGTCTGCGCGAAGACCCGGCAGTTCATCGCCCTGCAATTGCACTGGTATGTCCCAGTGCAACAAGGCCGATCTGGCGTGCAGGCCCCGGAAGCCCTGATCGAAACCCAGATCCGTGATCGCCGAGTCTACCTCCCCGCTCTTTGTGATCGGCTGGCACTCGTCCAATGCGAGGACCAGCCCCGTACCAACGATCTCGAATGGCGGGATGCTAAACGCCTCCAATTCGGCGGAGACTTCCAGGTCGCCGTCGATCGAAAATGAACCTTCGATCTCAAACGAGAAGCCAGGCAACACCTCCGGCCCTTCATCAATCTGCACCGGTTTCAGATAGGGATTGTCGATCTCGATGCGCAGTGGAAAATGCTGGATGGCCAGCGATGCGCTCGACGCCTGACCCAAGGTGACTTCGCAATAGATCAGCGGCCATTCATCGATTGAATCCCGCACCACGCCGAAGCGCAGCGCATCCAGACCGGGGATCTGAATCAGGATGCTCTCCTTCACGGCGAGCACCACGCTATAGGTCAGCGAGTCTCCGACCTCGACCTGGAAGAAGTCGGTTACCTTGATCTGATCCAACACGTCGCCAAAAAGGGTGGTCAGCGGCTCCGCGAAAAACGTCAGGCCGGTGCTTCGCTCAATCTCAAGTACAGAATGAAGTTCACGCATGTCAGGCACCTGTCTGAACCCGTACCCATGCCGCAGGTACGAAATTCAACGCGACATCAGGAAACGCAATGTTCATTCCTCCGCCATAGATGACCGTGGACGCAAAGAAGTAACCGCTATGCAACATCACCAGTGAGCCGGTGCCGCTGGCACCTAGACTGATATTGCCGCTAACAGTTGAGAAATTGAAACTCGCCATCTCAGCAAAACTTAGCGGCTCGTCCGTGGCAAATTCGCCGCCCTGAGAAACAAGGTCAACCGAGAATCCGGCGTTCCTCAGCAAATCTTCTGTGCGTCTGTAGTTGCCCGGCAGCTTCGCGTCCAATACCCGAAGGAGACGCCTGATCTTAGGCAGTTTCGCCACAATCTTGAGTTTCTTCAACACCGAGAGGAACCCCACCGACACGCCAAGAGACTCGTATGCCAGTGACTTCTGTATAGTGTCAAATTGATCATTCTCACCGTCCGGCAACATGGTGAGCGATCCAATTCCACTCTCAACACCGATGGCGAAGCGGCTCTTCTTGCCAGTGCCACTACCCAGCCCTCCCCCGGCAGCGAAATCAACCTTCCAGTACCGACTGCGCGGAACAACACCACCTGGGGGCTGCGGAAAGATGATCCTCAGCCGATAGGCGATCTCGACACGTCGATTGAGTGGGCTGTCACTTTCACCCGCCGCATCCACCACCAACTGATTCTCACCGAACCCCTGTCTCCTGATACCGGCATACAAGGTGTTATCCGTAAAAGATGGATTGTCATCCACGATGAGTCGGAGGTAGTCGAACACGGCCTCGGCGCGCTGCACTGACAGATCTTCGTTGAACGCGTCCGTACCGGGTTCGCTCGTGTGTCCGGTAATCGAAAAGATCTTGATGTCGTGCGTCAGCGCGCGCTCAACCAATTTATCGATGGCGGCGCGATGTTCATCCATCAATATCGAGGGCTGCCCGCCAAAGGGCAAGTCCTGCAAGACCATACGAAAGTGAAGGATCAGGCCTTGGTTGCCAAGAACGGCCTTGTGCGTAACAGACTGCTCGACCTTGTCGACCAGCGCCTCTCGCTGTTCTGCCACTGCCGATTGCTCGACCGCCGGCTGCTGGGTGGGATCTGGCACGATGCGCACACTCCTGGATAGATTCTTGTACGTTTCGCAGAACTATAGTCCATGAGAATCTAACCCGGATGTGCATATTACCGGGCCATAAGCACAGGCCTTAAAAGAAGGTCGTAGGTTGGGCAAAGGAGGCACGACGTGCCCAACACGCGGATCTGTTGACGTCACTTGTTCCTTTGCCCAACCTTGTATGTGCTGTTTCTCCCGGATTCCCAAGGATGGCGATACGCAGAGCTTATGATGAAGAGTACCCGGGGATGTTGAATTGCACTGAACATTGAACCACTTTTGCATCGCGGCTTGACCCGACGACGAAACTCCATCTATTTGAAACCTTGAAGAAATGCATGACTTGAGGTGGTTCACGAAAGTTTGCAAATCTGGGTCGAACGAGCACGCAATTCAACAGCACTGTGTGGTCGCATCTTCATTTTGCACTCAGCTCTGGCGTCTAGTCCGTTGTCTGCCGGGGAGCACTCAACCGCCGCGAAAATCGAAGCGACCCACTCTCTTCTCCCACACGCGGCTAACTTGCTATTCCCCGTGGGCATTCCCAACCCACTCCTTCATAATTCACTGAATTCCTTCGCAAACACCAGGACACTCCTTTGAGCCACCGTTTTAGGCAAAGGTTCGGCCAGAGCGCCCACACGATGCGAACTTTCAGTCGGCAGGTCAGATTCAACCACTAAAGAACCAAGAACAGCAACGCCATGCAATACATGTTCCGATTAACTTTCCACCACACGACACCTGGGGCTCTAAGGTTTGATGAGGCTTTCGTAACATTGAGCTTTGGAGGTGACCAAATGTATGAGCTACGTGCGAGGGATGCCGATGTCCTGGCCGAAGCTACACAGTTTCACATAGAAGGGCGTGGTTTCTCTGACGAGGAGTCGGCTCGGTCAGCTGGTGAGAGGCTCAGGGTCCGATTGAGGCTTTGGAACGCGATGCTTGGGCTCGGCATCAAGGTTCCGCTGAACGATTCGGTATCAGGCGGTGCTTCTTCCCATCTAAAGGAGAAAATCCTCGAAGACAACGATGTGGTAGCTGTGGAAAACGTTGTAGGAGTCAACGTGTTCCCAGATGATGATCGTCACTGCGAGGTGATCTTCACAGCGAGGGGAGAGGTTCATCCCAGTAGTTCGGGATATCTGCTCGACGCGTTGGAACAGCTGTGGCCAATCGATGTCGTGTTTAACGATCAAACCGAAGACGCCTTGAACATCATCAACGCTGCCACTATAGAAACGTCTGCGAGGGCGAAATTCCTGACAATCTACCTCGCCTTGGAACAGTTGATCGAACGAAAGCATAGGAGCAAGGAATCTATTGAACTGTTGACGGAGTTTAAGGACCACCTGTCCGGCTCGCAGCTAGACGAGCATGAAGCCGAGTCACTGTCCAGTTCGCTTGCGAATCTTCGCCTGCAATCGTTCAAGAGCGCGTTGATGCAGTTCGCGGAACGCGTGCATCGACCGGCCGAGATTGGAGGGCTTCCGGTCAAGGAGTTCTTTTCTCAATGCGTGGCCACACGCAACGATATAGCGCACAGAGCGGTGACGCAGTCAGATGTTGAGCTAAACAAGCTTTCCGATGACCTTCGAAATTTCATACTGACGCTCATATGGACGATGCATGGGATCCCTTCTGTTTCAGTAGACATACCAGCGTCCGCATTACACTTCCCCGCAGGAGCGATCAGTTTTCGAATCGTATAATACGCGTAGCGTGTCAGCCGAGACATCCAGTCGCCCTTGCGCTCACTCTCAACCGCCGCGAAAATCGAAGCGACCCACTCGCTTCTACCACGAGCACGTAACACCCTGATCCCCGTGGGCATTCCCAAGCCACTACTTCATAATCGTCTGAAATCTTTCAGAAACACCAGGACACCCCCTTGAGCCACCGCCCCAGGAAAAGGTTCGGCCAGAAGCGTTGCCCGGCGCAGTTTTACTGCGTTTTCTGCGGAGTTAGGGAGGTGGGAATGAGGGCTGTCGACGATTTCGATGACAGGCAAAAAACTCCCTAAAGTCGGCGAAATCTGGTTGAGTTCGTGCGCCGAGGACAGACGTGGCCAACCCTTGCCGTCCTAACTACTCATCGACAACACGACCACGGCTATCCCGATAACCGACCAAATCCAGCTTTTTTTCAGTCGACATTCGAGCACTGGATCAGCACAAACACCGCCCCCCGACTAACCCGCTC
>Ga0316201_10004480_pt1 | contig 10543 bp, 8 predicted proteins | sample CS6wburrow_MG_FD_204516 | JGI IMG/M metagenome (GOLD analysis project Ga0316201, IMG submission 204516) | Coastal sediment microbial communities from Delaware Bay, Delaware, United States - CS-6 worm burrow | ecosystem: Environmental > Aquatic > Marine > Coastal > Sediment | place: USA: Delaware... | reverse complement strand
GCATTTCCTAAAGCCCTTCACTGCTTCTTTGCGGTGAGGGGCTTTTTTTTTGATCGTCATTTGATCGGCAAGGCGCTGATTCGTGCCGCGCAACCTACATATGGGGTCGGGTTGACCGCCTCTGCTGGCTCAAACCTCTTTGGATTCGGTGTGCGGAATCTATTTTTCCCGCGAAGTTACGCCAAGAAACGCGAAGCCTTGTCCTTCTATCTAGTGCTATCTTTCGCTCAGTGCTCTCCAGCGAAGCGGGTGGTTTAGAAAATGCGTCTGGGTTAGCTTTTGGCTGGAGCGTTGCGGTATTTTCCCGTCGGTCGGATTCTCCTTTTGGATGAAATACGGGTGACGGGGTATCGATTGTTGAAATTTCCTTCTTTCGGATGTGTCTCCCTCTGGGGAATGAGGGAGAAGTAGAGTTGACAAGCTGGTGAGTCACGCCGTCAATCGGCACTTTATGAGTGAAGAAAAGCCAGTCATTCTTACCTGTGCGCAACCTACCGGCGACCTCACTATCGGTAACTATCTAGGAGCGATCAAAAATTGGGCCACGATGCTCGACGATTACAATTGCTTCTTCGGGGTCGTCGATATGCACGCGATCACGGTGAAGTATACGCCGGCGGATCTTCGCAAGAATACGCTTTCCTGTGTGGCCCAGTATATCGCTTGCGGGCTCGATCCTGCCCGTTCCCATATATTCATTCAGTCACATGTGATCGGGCACACGGAGCTTGCCTGGCTGTTGAGTTGCATTACGCCGATCGGCGACTTGCAGCGGATGACTCAGTTTAAGGAAAAAGCGGCCAAGCTCGGTTTTAAGGCCGCCGAGGGCGGGGAGGGGAACGATTTGAAGTTCTCGCACGAGGGTGCGCGGGCGCAAGCCTCGGTCAATTCCGGGCTGCTTATGTATCCGGTTCTGATGGCCGCTGATATCCTCCTCTATAATGCCGATGCGGTTCCAGTCGGGAACGACCAACGCCAGCACCTTGAGTTGTGCCGCGATCTGGCACAGCGCTTTAATCATACCTACTCTGATACCTTCACAATTCCCAAGCCTTTCATCCCGAAAGCCGGTGCGCGGATCATGTCGCTTCAAGATCCGGAGAAGAAAATGTCGAAGAGTGATGAAAATCAGAATGCGACGCTCTTTATTCTCGATAAGCCGGATGTCCTGAGGAAGAAAATTATGAGCGCAGTGACGGACTCGGGCAGCGAGATTGTGGCGCGGGACGATAAGCCCGGCGTTTCCAATCTTTTGCAGATTTACTCGACAATGAGCGGTCGCGAAGTGGCGGAGATCGAAGATCGACTCAAAGGTAAGGGGTATGGCGATCTCAAGAAAGAGGTCGCCGATGCGGTGATTGCCGTACTCGAGCCGGTGCAGGCGAAATACGACGAGTTGATCGGTGACAAGGCCTACCTCCAATCTGTTCTGAAAGCTGGGGCCGATGCAGCTCAGGCGCGTGCCTACAAAGTGCTCGGCAAGGTCTATCGCAAGGCGGGCTTTGTTGAACGGCCGAGATAGCCTCCGCGTCCCTTTGTGGCGCACATTGAGTGGTGGAGATTTCCGTCTTTTCGCCCTTGACAGTGCGCTTTTCAAGCCGCACTTTCCCGCCTCTTAACTTTTTATCAGTCATGGCAAATACTAAATCCGCTCTCAAATATATCCGTAAAACGGAAGGCCGCACGCTCCGTAACCGTCAGGTTAAGAGCCGTCTTAAAACACTTGCAAAGAAGCTCGATGCAGCTGTCGCTTCGGGTGATAAAGACGCCGTTCTTGGTGTGTCCCGCACATTTATCTCTGCGCTCGACAAGGCAGGCAAGACTGGCCTTGTGCACGCCAACAAGATTGCCCGTCATAAGGCACGCTGTGCGCAATTGAGCGCCGCTTAAAATTTCTACCCCAACCCAATAGGTGCCCTCGGATTCGCTTGTCGGTCCGGGGGTATTTTGTACCTTGATCAGATCAGCCGATTGTTGTGAGCCAAAAGCGTAAACAGGATGCGATTGGTTTTCCCCCGTCCACCCTCGGGGAGGTGCCGCTGCGCCTTTCGGTGCTGGCCGAGAACGACGACTGGGTGGCGCTGGATAAGCCAGCCGGGGTGGCGGTGCGTGAGTATCCTTGGGATGGTGCTCGGCCAAATATGGATGCCGCGCTCAATCAACAACTGCAGGCGGGCAAGCCAGAGCTCTTGCGGCGCGGTGCCACACTTTTCGGTTCAGTCTATTATATGGACCCGGAGATGAGTGGGGTGGCGGTATTTGCCAAGAATCGGGAGGCTTTGGCGGAATTACGCAATCGTTTCGGTTCCAGCGACTGTGCCTTTCGCTTTACTTTTATTTCGGGGCCTAGGATTGATGGCTTGGAGTCGGAACTGGTGGCCGATGCGCCGCTCTTGCCGCATCGGGTGAAGCCGAAGATGATCCCGTCCACGGCTAAAGGTAAGAAGACCTTTACGGAATTTACATTGCAGGCGGAATCGTCGACCGGTTGGACCTTATGGGAGGCATGTACGGGCTTCTTTCGTCCGCATCAGGTTCGGGCGCATGCGGCGGTTCTGGGTATCCCCGTGCTTGGTGATGCGCTGTATGGGGGACTGCCTATTCCCACTTTAAGAGAATTACAGCCGAAGAAGCGAGGTGCGGGCTTAAGCGTGCCTGCTTTTGAGGGCTTGGCTTTGCACCTTTCCACTTGCGATCTCACCCCCCCAGCTGCCGAAGCCATTCACTCGGAGTTGCCGCGGCATTTGCAGTTGTTGTTGAAGCGCCTTCAGTTGGACGTCCCAAAACCAGAGGGAGCCTCCTGAGAGGGGCTTCTGTGGCTACGTCGAGGCCTGTGCTGAATCGGGTGGGAGTTCCTCTAAGAAAACCCTTTACAGCGGATCACTTTTCTGACTCCTTGAAACTTTTCTCTCAACAATTCAGCACACTATTTCCATGGGTAATCTCAAAAAGAAGCGTCGTCTCAAGATGAACAACCACAAGCGTCGTAAGCGCTTGAAGTCGAATCGTCACAAGAAGCGCACTTGGTAGAAACACTTACGTCGCTCGTCGACGTATATGAGTTTTTCTTTTTCAAAACGGCTCCTCCTTCACGGGGAGCCGTTTTTTATTGTCTGTATCAAGAATCGAATACGTTAATACACTTACTTTCGTTCGTGAGGTACCTGATTCATTTTTGGTTCTTTTGAGCCCATTTGGTTGTAAATATCTTTTAATAAGGAGGTTTTCCCTAGGTAGAGTCGCTTTTATTCTTGCTGGTAAGATTTTCCAGTGACAAAAAAATGTATGGCGTACGTTATGTTTTTTCTCCTTATTCAGGTTCGAGAACGGCCCTAGTTTTGAGAATGAAGATACTCTAGCTCATTTACTCACCATATGCTTAAATCAAAGTCTAAAGGTCTCTTCGTAGATATCTCTGAGTATTCGGTCTTAGCCGCGAGAACATCCGGTTACAACTTGCCGATGGTAATCGAGGAAATTGCCGAGTTTCCACTAAAACCGAATCAAGACCCGGCAGAGGTCAGGGAGTTCCTTGAGGGGTTGGTTGATTTTAAGGGGTCCGCATATTATGTTTCCCGTTGCGGTGTCTACCCGGAAAATCGTTTTGTCCGTTACTTCGAAGCCGAGTCGGCCTCGAAGGTTAAAGACGCCAGATTTTTGACCGAGACGCTCCGGGCTGAATTTAATGTCGATGTCGATGCCAACCGAGTTTCGATTCTCGATGCCCGCGATGGTTCGGACTTTGATATGGAGAGGGGCTTAACCAAGCGCCTCGTTTTTTGTGGTGCGCCTAAAGAAGAGTTGCAACAGCAGCAGGATCAAATGCTGTCCTATGGCCTCTACCCCGAGCGTTTGGAGCTTTCTTCCGTCAGTACACTTGGTGGCGTGAGTGATTACGTGAAATATAACGGCATCGACGCACCCATCTTATGCTTTGAACTGACTTCTAAAAGTGCGAACATTTGTATTTTAAATCGCGGACAAGTCGATGTGGCCCGTCCCGTCCCATTTGGTTTGGATAGTATCTACCCGCTCTTGCAGAGAGAGTTGGGTTTGAAAGATGAAGCCTCGGCTCGAAAGTTGTTTTTCTCGAACACGTTCGATTTCGCCGAAATGGGCCCGAAGCTCCTTCGCCGTATGACGAAAGAGTTGCAGGCATCGACCGGATTTTACGAAGTTCAAACGGGGCAAACCATTGAACGTGTTTTCTTGAGCGTGTTACCGAAAAATCTCGCATGGGTAGGGAAGACGGTTTCCGACGCGCTGGGTATCGAAATCATGCAGCCTAATCTTGAGGGCTGGTTGGAAAGTTTGAAGATCAAATTGGCGGATGGTGTTGAAGTTTCGCATTTGGGAGCCCGCTGGCTTGGTTTATTTAGTCTGATGGGAGAGTTTCACTTAAGGGAGGAAGTTAATAGTGAGCAGGAGTAAAAAAGAGATGCAGCCCCACTGGCGGCCGAATTTTAATAATCCGTCAGCTTTGCCGGATATTAAGGTTATTCGTACAGACTTTATTGTTAACTTCATTGCAGTGTCGCTTGCGCTGATTGTCGGCTTTTATGCCGTTCAACGTGAGTACCGGGCCTATTCTTTGAAGCAGTCCATTGGTAAGATGGAGCAACGTATCCGCGTGGCGGAACCGGATGATAATTTGCACCTCGCGCAGAGTGAACGCTTCCGCGAGTCCTCACGGCACATTGTCGAATTGCAGAAATTTTTTGTATCGCCGACTCCGGCGCATCAATTACTGGCCCAACTGACAGAGCTGAAGCCTGAGGGCCTGATCTTTAATATGGTTAATTTTTCCGAGGGTATCGCCAAGGAAGGATCAAAGTCGTTCGCAGAATATCGCATCAATTTCTCAGGCGATGTGAAAGATCCGCTCTTCCTCGATGAGTTTAAGACGTCCTTGCAAGACTCCAGTCTATTGGATCGATCCGATTACGAGAGCGAGATCAACGAGTCTCTCCAATCGCGTGATGCAAAGACGGGGATCTTCCCATATCGCATGTCGATCAAATTGCGCCCCGCGCAGGCCGTAGATGCCGCCAAGGAAGGAGGCCAAGGATGAATCCGAAAGCACTAATTGATAAGGTAAAGCAATTCCCCTTGGCGCTTTTCTGTGGGGCCATTCTGCTCGTTTGCGTCGTTCTTATTTTTTTACGGGGCAGTGTCGTTCCTGAGTTGGAAGAAGTCGAGACGGAGCTTAATGCCCGCTTGAGCGTTTTGGATAAAAATGCGATCAATTCAGACCAGCTTGAAGCCGAAGTGGAGCAACTCGAAGCAGATGTTGCCTCGATGGATGCCCGGCTCTTTGATCCGAATCAGCGAGCGATCAATACGAACTTCTTTTATTCACTGGAAGAATATGTCGATGTTGTCGTTACCGGCGTCACGCAACTGCCTGCGGAGGATGCGGTTTTTGGTAAAGGCGGGCCCAATGAGCTCAGTCTCTATAACGCACTGACCTATGAGATTAGCTTGGAGGGCTCTTTCCCCCAGTTTCTCACTTTCCTCCATACACTGCATACGGTTGAGCCGCTCATTCGTGTCGCTGATTTCCAGCTGAGCGAAGCGGGTGGGGCAGATGTCGCTGCGGGTTCACTTAAAGCCAAATTGCGAGTGCTTGTACTCGCTCAGAAAAATTAAACCGGGAACGTTATGAAAAAAACATATTTTCTACTGCTCTCAGTCGGACTATTTTGCGGCTTGTCGGTCCATGCGGCAGAGGATTCGATCAAACTCTCCGCCCGTAAGGATTTGGTGATCGCTTCGCATAGTCGGGAAGTGGTCTTGAAGGTCGCGGCGACTCACCTCGGAAAAAAGGACGAGGGCTATCTGGCCTCGATTGGCACGATAGAGAATCCCTTTACCTTTGAAGCGCCCGTTCAGGCACCTTCCAGGGTGATCGCTCCGACTGTACCGGTTATATCGGGGCCGCAGCGTCCAACCACTATCGTTTATGATGACGCCTCGGTTTTGAAGGTCGTAGCGGCGAGCTTTTCCCAGCAAGTGGCGGGTACTTTGGCCCGTGGCACAAAAAATTATATTCAACTCCGAGGGGGCAGCTTGCTCAAGCCCGGCAGTAAGTTCCCCGCCGAAGCCAGAGGTCAGACCTTCACCGTTACCCTTGAGGCGGTCGATAGTCAGGGCTACACGCTGCGACTGGGCGATGCCACCGAAACGCGGCCTTTCGAAAATGCGCCAGCCTCCGGTACTCCCGGAGTTACTAAGTATAACGATTAATAAACCTTTCATTTTTTTTAATAAACGCTAACGTAATCACAGATTTTCCAAGCCATCCAAACCCACCTGTTCTATGAAAAAGCACACACTCCTCTACTTACTGCTTCTTACCCCGATCGCCCTTTGGGCGCAGGCAGGCGGAGCCACGCCGGAAGAAATTGATCTTTCCGATGTTGTCGTTGTTAAAAACGTACCGATTTCTGAAAGGAATTTAGTCCTGGCAGATGACGCGACGACCGCCGCGCCCACCGTCGTGGAGATTCCGGATGCCCCAGTGGATGGTGCGAGCATCGACCTTGTCATGCCCGACATCCCCACCGCCGCGCCCACCGTCGTGGAGATCCCGGATGCCCCGGTCGATGGTGCGAGTGTCGACCTTGTCATGCCTGACATCCCGACAGCCAGCGAGGCTTTGCCCACTGAGACGGAAGTGGTGCTCGAACTCCCCGGACAGGAATTTGACGGCGGTGAAGCGGTCATGGCTGATGAAGAGACGATCTCAGTGGACTTCCCCGATGAGGATGTCCGCACCATTTTGCGTAACGTGGCGGACCTCTTCGACTTGAATCTTGTCATCCCCGACACGCTTCAGGGACGTACCTCGATTAAGTTGGCGAACATCACATGGGCCCAAGTCTTTGAAGTGGTACTGGAGCCACTAGGTTTTACTTATGTGACCGATCGTAACATCATTCGTATCAAAAGCATCGAAGAGCTAACAACTGAGCCCGTAGATACTCGTGTCTTTGTGGTCAACTATGCCAATGCCGAGGATCTGCAAAATTCGATTGGCCCACTTGTTGATAACGCGGCTGGTGGTCTTATCCAAATCGATGCCCGTAGCAACGCACTCGTCATTACCGAGCGCCCGTCCCGCATGAATAAGATCCAGGAGATTATCGAGCGCCTCGATAAAGCCACCGATCAAGTCATGATCGAATCCAAGTTTATCGAAATCACGAATACCGATGTTAAAAATATCGGTGTCAACTGGGCCTCTATGAATGGCTACAGTGCATCGGCTGGTCCTTTTCAGCGCGCGTGGACTCGCGGTCGAAGCACTGATGCCAGCTCCTCTACTTCTAATTCTTATGATGAAACATTTGAAATTCCCGGTGGCTTATCAGTCACGGATTCGACTTCAGTTGTGGATAGTTTGGCGCGGGTTGCTTCAAGCGGGCGTATGGATAGCGCACTCTTCTCTGCCGATGAGTTTAAGGTCGTCTTAAGTGCATTGGAAGAGGAGGACGACATTAAGTTGGTTTCGAATCCTACGGTGGTGACGCTCAATAACACAGCTGCAAAAATAGTAATCGGTGAACAGTATCCTATACCTCAATTCAGTTTTGTAGGCGACAACGCCCAGCCTAAAATAGACGATTATGAATTTAAAGATATTGGCATTAAGCTCGATGTGACGCCGCATGTGAATAGTGCCGGCTTCATTAACCTGCAGATTATTCCTGAGGTTTCGAGTCGAATTGGAAGTGTCGTGGTTGAGAATGCTGAGATCCCCATTATTGCTAGTCGCCGTACGGAATCGACTATTGTGGTCAAGGACGGTTATACTTTGGCAATCGGAGGCTTGGTTGAAAACACTACTAAAAACGGCAGCACTAAAGTTCCGCTCCTCGGAGACCTTCCTGGTCTCGGTCGACTCTTTAGTAGCGATTCAGATGAAATAACCCAGCGTAATCTCATCATCTTCATCACTGCGAAGACACTCAATCCCGACGGTAGCACTTATAAGGATGTGATCGATCCACGCGTGATCGACGACATGGGCCTCGTCCCGAGCGAGCTTCCCGGTTATCAACCGGATATGGAGGAACGTAATCTCCTGAAGCAACTCGAAGACTATCGTATCGAGAAGAATCGTGAAGAGACAGTCGGTAAGCAAAACGCCCGCATTTTAGAAATTGAGCAACAGAAGCTGGAAGCCGAAGCCCGAGCAAAGGCGCTCGCGGAAGCGGAAGCGGCAAAAAAGAAGAGCACGTCACGGACAAGATAGGGAAAGTAAAATACGCCGAAGAAGTTAAAACGAATCGATTCACTTTTATCCCCTCCTCAAAATGAAAGCAAAATTCAACGATCGCTCCTTTCGAAACCGCAGTCGGGCACTTTGGTTTACCTGTCTGTGTTTATTGTCCTTTGCCTTATCCGCATCCGGACAACAGGATTATGTCGTCGCTATGGGCGACGATTATGGTGCCGCGGTGGATGATAACGGCAGTTTGTTTGTTTGGGGGGCTATTTTAGGAGGTAGTAGTTCTGGAACTGTTGAGCAGATCCTTCCTGCTGGCGTGTGGAAAGAGGTTTCGGTCAGCCGTACGGATGCGGGCAATGCGCACGTTCTTGCGATTCGTACAAATGGTACCTTATGGGCCTTCGGTTCAAATGCGCGGGGACAACTCGGCGATGGTACTACGATCGACAGGGAGACTCCGGTTCAAATTGCCTCGGCAATTACTTGGGAGGAAGTTGCGGCTGGGCAGTATTTTTCCATGGCTCGAAAGAGTAATGGCGATCTCTACGTTTGGGGTGACAATAGATATGGCCAACTAGGTGTCGGGCCACTCTTCGGAGATCCTAATCAGGATATCCGAAAAAGTCCTTCATCGAAATTTGATGACAATGCCTATATCGAAATCGCAGCGGGTAAGCATCATGCCCACGCCATTCGTGCCGATGGCACGCTCTGGGCCTGGGGCACTGGTGAGCAGGCGGAGCTTGGCATTCTAGTCAGTGGTAATATTCCCTTCGGGCCGGTCCTGCCGGTTCAAGTCGGTACCAGTGCCAACTGGACCGATCTCTTCAGTGGTTGGAATGCAACTTTTGGTCTCCAAACAAGCGGCTCACAAGTTGGCCAACTTTGGGTCTGGGGCACTGGCGGTAACTTGGGCCGCGGTCAGGGTGCCAGTTTGATCACACTTCCGGAACGTGTCGGGACAGGTCTCAACTGGGCGAGTGTATCTGCTAGCCAAGAGCATACCCTCGCACTGAAGGCCGATGGGACGCTCTATGGATGGGGTAGCAATCAAACCGGGCAACTCGGATTGCCGATTCAGGATAATCAAGGCAGGCCGATTATCTCAAATTATCAGGTGTACTCACCCGTTCAGTTGGAGGCTGCAGACAGCTTTCTCGCGGTGGGTGCGGGAGAAGGTTTTTCCGCGCTGATTCGAACAGATGGCTTTATGCTGACCAGTGGTCGTAATGAAGCGGGCCAATTGGCCAACGGTTCGATCAATACTTCCGGTGGTTATCAGTATTTCTATGGTAATTCCAATTTGGGTATTGCTGATCTGGAAGCCACCAGCCTCGTCCTCAATACTCAGGTGCCCGCTATAGGCGCACCTGTGAATGTCGCTTTCTCGCTTAAGAATCGCGGGACGGGAACCGTAACGACAGACTTTTTTATTCAGGTGGTGTTGAGTTCGGATGCGACTTTCGATGATTCCGATACGGTACTGAATTTTAGTGGGGGCGGTACTACCTTTGCTGTGACTCAAGACTTTAACTCCGGCGCGAACGCCACGATACCCTTGTCGATTGATCTGCCGGCTCAAATTCTTCAGGGCAATTACTACCTGATCGTCCGCGCCGATGCCACGGGTCTAGTGATCGAAACGGACGAGGGTAACAATGTTGTCACCACTGCCGAGAGTTTTGAGTTTTTATCTGATTTGATCTTTACCGATTTGATCGGCCTCGACCTCGGCCCCTTGGCAACAAGCTACGATCCGGGCGATCCGATGGAGATCGCGATCAACATCGAAAACGATGGGGCTGGATATATTCAAGCGGGTACGGAATTTGATATCCGTATTTTTCTTTCATCGGATCAGACGACGACCAATTCCCAAGGTGTCGATTTAAATTCTGAATTTACCGTCACCCTTGCGAGTGATTTTCTCCCTAGTGATGAATTGGCCTTCGATCTCGATGTCAACCTGCCGTTTGGTCTGGGCACGGGGGCATACTTCCTCGGTGGCGTCATCGATGTGAATGAAGCTGTTATTGAACAGACTGAGTTGCTCTCCGAGTCAAATTTTGTTTTGCGCGTGGACGGTGAGGCCAACAACGAGTTCTATACCGATACCGCTAAAATCATCGTCGAGGGTATTTCTCTGGATGAAGCGATGGATCTACCAGGGCGCGCCTTCACTACGAGCGGTGATGCCACTTGGTTCGGACAAGATCAGGAATTCACCACCGACAGCGATGCGGCCCAAAGTCCCACGATTGAAGTCGGAGAGACTGCGGCCTTCGCCACTACTTTTACAGATCCAGTCAT
>Ga0316201_10004479_pt1 | contig 10544 bp, 11 predicted proteins | sample CS6wburrow_MG_FD_204516 | JGI IMG/M metagenome (GOLD analysis project Ga0316201, IMG submission 204516) | Coastal sediment microbial communities from Delaware Bay, Delaware, United States - CS-6 worm burrow | ecosystem: Environmental > Aquatic > Marine > Coastal > Sediment | place: USA... | reverse complement strand
TAATAATTAGGAAAAGGTATAGCATTTAGAGTTTTTACCTGCGTATGAACTATCTTGGATAATGTTTTAAGTATTTACAAGCAACAATTAGGCATGAAATCAATACTTGTCATGCCAGGCAAAGTATTCATGGATGATCCTATCCTTTTCCGATCTGATAAATTCAAGATAAGCAGTTGCAATAGGGGAGAGTTTCTTGGATTTTAACCATATAAGATTCCAGTGCGTAATAATGGGAAGTCCTTTAAACGGAATAATTTCCAACTCCCCATCTCTGAGAGCTGTTTTTATACCTATTATCGGCATGATGGAGTAACCAAGTCCGGCAATGACCGATTGTTTCATTGCTTCATTGGAAGTGAATTCCATTTTTTTGTAGGTGGGCAGTTTACTTTCTTTTATAAATGCTTCCATTGAACTCCTGGTTGCAGATCCTTTCTCCCTGTACATTAATGGATATTCTTCAAATATTTTCGTAACTGGTGTATTCTTTTTGAGTTTGAGCTTGGGACTCCCTACCAGGTATAATTTATTTTCTAATAATTGCTCAGAGAGAATATCCATGTCATCTGGAATTACGGATACCAATGAGAAATCAACTTCATTCTTTTCAAGACTCTCTACTACATAAGTCTTATTAGTAACATCCATGGTCAGATCAATACCCCTGTGCTTATTCATGAAGTCTGATAGGAAATAAGGCATTACATACTTCCCGGTGGAGGCAACAGATATTTTTAATTTTCCTGCAAGCTGATTTCTATAAGCCAGGGTTTTGTAATTGATGGTTTCCGCTTCGGCGAGGATTTTTTCTGCCGTTCTGGCTATCTCATATCCAAAATCAGTGATGTATAATTTCCTTCCTACCACCTCTGTCAGTGGAATTGGAAATTGATTTTGAAATTTTTTTAGCTGAATTGAGACCGCAGGCTGAGTTAAATACAATTCTTCAGCAGCTTTTGTAATGCTCTGATTATCAACTATGGTAACGAATATTTTTAGCTGGTGTAATGTGTAATCCATAAAGAGTGTTTATGTATATTATATCAAATATAAATAAAAATTAATGAAACAAAAACAGACTTTTGGGTTGTAATTATCAAAAATCGGAACAATGGCTGATGCAACTAAAACCTCTTATCAAAAGAAAATGATTTCGACCTGGTCTCCAAATATTGAAGGAAAAGCCCGGTACAAAGAAAAAGTTCAATTCAGAATTACTAAAAATCTCGTAATGGGTTTTCTGGGGATAGGTTTTATGACCTTATGGTTGATTCTTTCAATACAGAATGACTACTTATTACTTGGTGAAATTATTCCAGCGTATATAATAATAACTGCCCTTCTATTTATGAGGGCTCTGGATAACTCAAACTCATAAATTATTAAATCTAACACATTAAAAACTTTAACAATGGTAACAACAGAAGTTCTTCAAAAAATCAGATTGGTTGATGGACAATTTACTCCATCAGAAGCCTCAGATGTAGTAAGCTCATTAATAAATGAAAAGATCAATTTTCATAAGATACAACGACTGGGAATGTTCATTCACGATGAAGATCAGGATGCTGCAGAATTAAATGGCAGAGTTCAAGAATTGATCGAAGAAAGAAAGAAAGCTAAGGCAATTATCGCTGAGGCAAGGGCAAAGGGATACAATGTCAAGATCAATGGCATTCTTGAAATTACATTTGAAAAATAATCCAGAGATTCTAAAAAACTACTCAACTTAAACGCATGACACCAAATAAATCCTACACTACAATAACTGTTGCTAAAGGTGATGGAATCGGTCCTGAAATTATGGATGCAGTATTACAGATCCTTAAAGCTGCGGATGCGAGATTGAATTACGAGGAAATTGAGATTGGAGAAAAAGTGTACCTATCTGGAAACACCAGTGGTATCAGTAAAGAGGCATGGAATACCATCCGCAAGAACAAAATATTCCTGAAGGCTCCCATCACTACTCCTCAGGGAGGTGGATATAAAAGCCTTAATGTAACACTTAGAAAGACACTGGGCTTGTATGCTAATATCAGGCCTTGCAAGAGTTATCACCCATTCATTGATACCAAGCACCAGGAAATGGATGTTACCATTATCCGCGAGAATGAAGAAGACTTGTATGCTGGAATTGAGCATAGACAGACAGATGAAGTGGTACAATGTCTTAAATTGATATCACGTCCGGGATGTGAAAAGATTGTAAGGTATGCATTTGAGTATGCCAGAATGTATGGCAAGAAGAAAGTCAGTTGCTTTGTAAAAGACAACATCATGAAACATACCGATGGATTATTCCATGAGGTATTTAAAGAAATAGCTGCAGAATATCCTGAAATTGAATCAGACAACTGGATCATTGATATTGCTGCGGCACGACTGGCGGATACTCCGGAAATGTTTGAGGTGATTGTTACTCCTAACCTCTATGGAGATGTTGTTTCAGACATAGCTGCCCAGATATCAGGGTCTGTAGGGCTTGCCGGTTCTGCCAATATCGGAAGTACATGTGCTATGTTTGAAGCCATTCACGGATCTGCACCTCCCATTGCAGGAAAAAATGTAGCTAACCCTTCAGGATTGTTAATGGGTGCAGTTATGATGTTGAATCACCTTGGGCAGCAAGACGTGGCTGAAAATATCAGGAATGCATGGGCCGTTGCTATTGAAGATGGCATTCATACTGAAGATATTTATAAGGAAGGAGTAAGTAAGAAGAAAGTAAGTACCAGTGAATTTGCAGAAGCTGTAATTGAGAGATTGGGCAAGATGCCTCAACTCATTAAAGCTGAAAAATATGCTACTGGTATACAGATGAATCTTCCTGAATACAAGAGGAAGTCAACAACTGATAAAGTCCTTAAAGGGGTAGACATATTTGTTGACTGGAAAGGAGAGAATGTTAATGATCTTGCAGAACAATTACAGAAACTTAATAACGGAATAGAATTAACGATGATTACCAATCGTGGTGTGAAAGTGTGGCCGGATGGATTTGAAGAGACATTCTGTACGGACCACTGGAGATGTAGATATGAATCTGTTGAAGAGCGCCGGGCTGATAAAAAATTCATTCCTATGATTATGTCCAAGGCCATCGATGAAAATATCGATGTCATCAAGTCAGAAAATCTATATGAATTTGATGGCAAGAGAGGTTACTCATTGGGTCAGGGTCAATAATAAACTTATCAAAAGTGAATAAGTTTCCATGAGATTTTTGCTTTGATACGAAGATGGGTGGAGGAAATTTATCCACCCTCTTTTACTACTAACTACGGAACTATTGTTATTAATATAACCAAAAGTGAGTTATAGTTTTTTCATAAATGTCCTCAAACAGTGTTAAAGTTAATGGTCACGTTACTCGGCGTGGCCATTTTTTTTATCCTCATTATTAGTTCGACTCACTACGATCTGACTAATTACCATTACAAGTAATGCGAGTCTGTTGGTCCAGTTTGTGCCACTGAAAATTTCGATGATGCCAAATATGGTGCCTATATTCCCAATGATCAAGCAGTTTTTTTACCTGTGCTTTTTTCTTTTCATCCATAATTTACGAAAGTTAATAAAAAAGAAGGCTTTTGAAATTAGAAACATTTCCTTGCATCTATAATTTTGTGTGTTTTTACTTATTTCAATTGGGTGTGCTGAGGATAAGTAGTCATTTAAAGGTTAGATTTTAAACCTTCATCTATAAATCTGAAGAATTAAGGATCATTCATTGTATTTTTACGCTGTGCAAATTTCTGTAGGAAATAAGACGGCTATAATTGTAGGAGCTTCCGGAGTAGTTGGAGGACACTTAATTAATTACTTGTTGGCCAGTCCCAACTATTCCAGGGTAGTCAGCCTCGGAAGAAGGAAGCTTGATATTGAAAGTGATAAACTTGTCCAATATGTCATAAAATTTGATAAATACGCCACCTATGCGCCTTTGGTCAAAGGTGATGATTTGTATTTGACCATAGGCACGACAATGGCTAAGGCCAAAAGCAAGGAAGCATTTATGAAAGTTGATTATACCTACGCATTAAATATTGCCAAAGCAGCATCAGACAATGGAATGAACCAATTGATGCTGGTCTCTTCAGTAGGAGCTGACTCAGATTCTGTTATATTTTATTCCAGGGTCAAGGGAGAGTTGGAAGACGCAATAAAAAAATTAACCTTCTGGTCGATTCACATCTTCAGGCCTTCCATCCTGCTCGGTGAGCGACCTGAATCCAGAGCAGGTGAATCCATTGCAAAAGTGATAGGTAAGGGCTTGGATTTTATTCTGGGTGGCTTATTGAGTAAATACAAACCTGTTGAAGCTGAAACGGTAGCTAAAGCCATGGTGGCAAAAGCACAAGAGTTGGATTCCGGAATTCACATATATCCTTCACATTGGATACAGAAATTGAGCGAAAAAGAAGATGCCTTAAGAAAAGTCTAAATTGAAAATTCATGAGTAACGAAAAGAAAACATCTACCATTACCATAAAGGTTGCCCTTGATGAAAACAAACACCCGGATAGCATAATCTGGACATCTGATGACAACCCACAAGGAATGGAAGAACACCTGGCTAAGGCCATGTTGGTGTCATTCTTTGATAAAGAGTACAAGGATACCTATAAGATTGACTTGTGGACCACAGAAATGCAAGTAACTGAAATGGACCGGTTTATGTTTCAGTCGTTGAGAGCCATGGCAGAAACTTATTTTAAGGCTACCGGGAATCAAGAGTTGGCCAATGACATGAGACGCTTTGTTCAATACTTCGGGGAGCAGACCGAAATCATACCTAAGACCGAGACTTAACCTGTCATATACATTGTATTGCAGCTATAAATCTATTGGTTTAGGCTATGTACATCATAGCGTTGTTTTCATATATAAAGAAATTCTATATACACAATTTTAACGTATTACATTAATAGTTAATGTGTAAACTATTGATTATGTGATGGAACTATTTCATATATAAATAAGTTTTAATAAAACTTACACATTAATTTTTTTAATTATATATAATTTCTATTTTTGATCAACGATCAACCTATGAACAACATTGTCACAAAACGATTTATCGATGGTCTTAAGCACTTAAAGGGTGAGGGACGCATCAAGTCCTATAGACAATTTGCGCTTTCTGTTGATTATGCACCCCAAAGTCTTTCTGACATCATCAATGGCAAGCGGGATGTCACCATTGAACTCATAAGGAAATCTTCATTAAAATATCGCATCAATACCCATTATTTATTTACAGGTGAAGGAGAACCTTTTCATTCGTCAACGGATGAGGGTATGAAGATATTAACTGTATATACTGACGATAATGAGGACGAACGCATCGCTTATGTTCCGGTTTCTGCTCAGGCAGGATATGGCGAGCAGCTGGTGGATCAATCGTATATGGAAGGATTAGTGAGCTTTAGAATGCCGGGAAATCGTTTTCTTTCAGGCACTTACAGATGTTTTGACATCAGTGGAGATAGTATGGAACCACTATTACAATCAGGAGATCAGGTAATCTGTAAATATGTAGAACTCGATAGAGATTTCTCCAATATCAAAGACAATCATGTCTATGTCGTTGTGACACTTGATTCTGTTGTTGTAAAGCGAGTAGTAAAGACTGATGAATCATCAATAGGCCTGATGTTGATTTCAGATAACACCTTTTACGATCCTTATACCATCAAAGCTGAAGACGTAAGAGAAATATGGGAAGTAGATGTGAAAATATCGGAATTCTCACCGTGTAATAAGCCTAATTCATCCGGACTGGAGTCAGAAGTTGAAGGGATGAAAAGAAAACTGGATAATCAGACCCTCCTTATTAAAAACCTCTCAAGATCTCTGGATTCCATCATTAAAAGGAATCGTTCTTCTCTGCAATAATCTTAAGTCTTTTCAGACAATAATGGAGATTTTCTCTGCATTGGTCTTAATTACAGGATAATAATGTTCCCATTTCTTAAATTTGGAAATAAAATCAGATCAGATGAACCATATTGAGATTACAGGTAAATCCAGATACATTGGATTGGAAGGTGGCTTTTGGGCGATAGAAACCGATAAAGGAGATAAATACACTCCCATTAATATGCCTGAACAATTGAAGACGGAGGGTGCGACGGTAAGGGTCCGAGCTAAGATACTGAAAGGTGCTGTTTCAATCTCCATGTATGGAGAAGCCATCAGGATTATATCTTTTGAAACACTTGCCGTGGTATAAAGCTATCTTAACTACTTAATGCAGTTGGTGTGTCAATTTATTTTCAAGGTGTAGGGAAACGTGTGCTGCTATTTTAGCTGCTTGTTTTTGTTGTGCATTTTCTGCTTCGACTGAGTAATATTTCTTGACAAAGTTGGTGTCAAAATTACCAGAGATAAAAGCATCATGATGCATTACAAATGATCCAAAAGGCAGCGTAGTCGCGATGCCTTCTATTTCATATTCCTGAATTGCATTGATCATTTCCTGAATGGCTGCATTTCTAGTGGGTCCGTATGTAATTAATTTGGAAATCATCGGGTCATAGTAAATCGGAATATCCATACCCTCTTCATAACCGTTATCTACCCTGATGTTTTCACCTTGAGGAAGGATGTAGGTTTTTAATTTATCTATAGATGGCAGGAAGTTGTTGTGCGGGTCTTCAGCATAGACTCTGAGCTCTATGGAATGTCCTTTTATGGTTAAGTCTTCCTGCTTAAGGTCAAGTATTTCATCACGTGCAATTTTTATTTGTTGCTCTACGAGGTCAATTCCTGTGATCCATTCAGTTACAGGGTGTTCGACCTGAAGCCGTGTATTCATTTCAAGGAAGTAAAAATTGAGTTCATCATCAATAAGAAACTCTACTGTTCCTGCACCTGAATAATTACAGGATCTGGCAACATTCACAGCAGCTTCTCCCATCTTCTTTCTGAGCTGTTGGGTAAGTACTGCACTAGGAGCTTCTTCTACAACTTTCTGATGTCTCCGCTGTACGCTGCATTCCCGCTCAAAGAGGTGAACGATATTGCCATGGTTGTCAGCAAGAATTTGAAATTCTATATGACGAGGATTGGTTACAAATTTTTCAATAAAAACTGATCCATCCCCAAATGATGAGGTAGCTTCACTTATTGCCATCTTAAGTTTCTCATCAAAATCTTCTTTCCGATCTACAATCCTCATCCCTTTTCCTCCTCCTCCGGCTGATGCCTTGATCAGGATAGGAAATCCTATTTCTTCGGCAATTTTTTTGGCTTCATCTACATCTGAGATGGGCTCATCCGTGCCTGGTACAAGAGGAATATCGAATTGCTTTACCGCTTCTTTTGCGGCCAGCTTTGAACCCATGGTTTTGATGGCATCACTTGATGGACCAATGAAGATTAAACCCGCTTTTTTCACAGCATCTGCAAATGCAGCATTCTCACTCAGGAATCCATATCCAGGATGGATGGCTTCTGCACCACATTGTAGTGCTAAATCAATAATTTTATCTCCCCTCAAATAAGACTCCGTTGATGGATTTCCACCGATGTGATAAGCTTCATCGGCCATCTTGGTATGTAAGGCTCCTGCATCAATGTCAGAATAGATTGCTACAGTTCTAATTCCCATTTTCTTAGCAGTTTTTATAACTCTGCAGGCAATCTCTCCCCGGTTGGCAATTAATATTTTCATTTATTCAATTTTGACTTTTCTCACCGTATGATATTATCAATATGAATGACAATGGCAAGAATAAAAAGTTTATGTTGGTTTATTCAATAGTTTATACATTTGATAATCACGGAAACGTTGAATAGAGACCAAGATAATATAATATCACGCTTGTCTATGGAACAAAAAAGAAAAATACTATGGGAGCCTGCTCCATCATTTAAGCTGAACAGTAATCTAAGTCAATACATGGATTGGCTCGGTGAGGAAAAGAACCTGGATTTTAGTAATTACCAGGAGCTATGGAAATGGTCCGTAGATCATATTCCTGATTTCTGGGAGTCTCTCATCCAATATTTCAATTTAAGTATTGAAGGGAATTACACGCATATTGTAGCAGGCGAAATGCCTAACTGCAAGTGGCTGGAAGGAAGCAGGGTTAACTATGCAGAACATTTGTTCAGAAAATCCAAGGATGATAGAGAAGCCATTATATTTTATAATGAAGAAGGACAGCAATCAGGCTTAACCTGGAATGAGTTAGAAGCTAAAGCTGCAGCTTTCAGGTCATACCTGATATCTCTGGGAGTAAAAAAGGGAGATCGTGTAGTTGCATACCTTCCCAATATCCCGGAATCAGTCATTGCATTCATTGGAACGACTTCATTAGGAGCGATATGGTCCAGTTGTTCTCCAGATTTCGGTGTAAGCAGTGTGATTGACAGGTTTCAGCAGATTGAGCCAAAGGTATTGATTACTGCTGATGGTTATCAGTACAATGGCAAGCATTATGATAGGTTGAATGAATCAAAATCAATTTCAAGCCAATTAAAGACACTTAAAAAAGTCGTTGTAGTGCCGTACTTAGGATCGGAAATTCCAGAAGAAATGAAGTCCTGGAATGATATAATTCATACTGATCCCGGCCGACTTGAATTTGACAGGGTAGAATTTAACGACCCATTATGGATCCTTTATTCCAGTGGCACTACCGGAATACCTAAGGCCATTACCCAGAGTCACGGTGGAATATTGCTGGAGCATATTAAGTACATGACCTTTCATAATGATGTGAAAGAAGCAGAAAAATTCTTCTGGTTTACTACAACTGGCTGGATGATGTGGAATTACCAGGTAGGAGCTTTGCTTGCTGGTGCCACAATTGTGCTGTATGATGGGAGCCCTGGATATCCTGATTTAAAAGTGCTTTGGGAAATGGCTGATGAAATCGGATTGCACCATTTCGGCACAAGTGCACCTTATATTCTTGCTTGCAGGAAAAGAGCCCTTGATCTGTCTGATACAGATCTTAAAGAATTGAGATCGATTGGGTCAACAGGATCACCTTTGCCTGCTGAGGGATTTGAATTTGTTTACGATCATATTAAGAATGATGTCTGGCTGTGTAGTATGGCTGGAGGAACCGACGTATGTACTGCTTTCATAGGAGGAAATCCATTACTGCCAGTAAGGTGTCCTGAAATTCAATGCGTTGCCCTGGGGGTGTCATTGAAAGCCTATGATGAAGATGGGCATGCTTTGACAGATGAATTAGGAGAAATGGTCATAGAAAAACCCATGCCTTCCATGCCGATCTATTTCTGGAATGATCCGGGTGGTAGTCGTTATCATGCTTCTTATTTTGAGATGTTTCCGGGAATATGGAGACATGGAGATTGGATTAAAATTACAGAGGATGGGTCACTTATTATTTACGGAAGGTCTGATGCCACGCTCAATCGCCAGGGGATAAGAATAGGTACGAGCGAGATATATAGCTCTGTCAGAAAAGTTGAAGCCATTGAAGATGCTGTAATCGTTAATCTTGAACTGGAAGGTGGAAAACATTTTATGCCACTCTTTGTCAAGATGTCTGAAGGAACAAAATTAGATGATGATATCATCCAGAAGCTAAAGTCTACATTGAGAGAGGACTATACTCCCAGGCATGTTCCTGATGTTATCCTGGAAATTCCAGATATACCTTACACCATTTCAGGAAAAAAACTGGAAGCTCCAATTAAGAAGATTTTAATGGGAATGCCCATCAGTAAAGCTGCCAATAAAGAAGCAATGAAGAATCCGGCTGCTATTGATTATTTTATTGATAATAAGGATTCAATCCTTTCAATGGCAGATTAATTGCCCCGTGTGACTTCAAGGATTTGTTGTTCTAATAAATCAATGGCATCTTTATTATTACTCCTAGAGTAGTAACCTCTCCCTGAATCCAGCTCTTTAATTTTATTGATAGATTCCAGTGCTTCTTTATGGTCATTCAACCCTTCAGAAACGAGGGCCTTTACCCAATAGATGTGTCCAAGGTAATAGGATTCGTTTTTCCTGAACGCATGATCATATCCCAGGTATTTGTTTTCAGCCATAGAAATCCAGCTTGCTGCTGTATCCAACCTTTGTTTTCTTTCTGCAAGAAATTCAGCACCCTGGAGATAGACCACCCATTGATCTTTTTGTTCCATAGTATCTGTTGTTGTCTGTATTTTATTAATAAAATTGTCAATGAATTGGGTCATGAATTCTATTTCCAGCTCGACATTTTCCCATTGCATTCTTATGATCCCATATTCAAATCCAATGTCTACAACTTCATATCGGAGTTTCTCTTCATAGCTGATGTTAAACCTTGGAAGCACGTCCATTCTTAGTACATCCTTATTTGAATCATAGCTGAATGCTCCCCATTGGTCAGCCACTTCATTTAAGATTACGGTCCATTTCCCGTGTTTACGAGGTATAATAAATAAAGCATAGGATCCGGAAGGAACTTCTTTGCCACCTATCAACACGTTCTTTGAGAAGGTAAGCCTGGTAGCTTCATTGGCACCTGCCCGCCATATTTTTCCGTATGGCACCAGATCAC
>Ga0316201_10004478_pt1 | contig 10544 bp, 5 predicted proteins | sample CS6wburrow_MG_FD_204516 | JGI IMG/M metagenome (GOLD analysis project Ga0316201, IMG submission 204516) | Coastal sediment microbial communities from Delaware Bay, Delaware, United States - CS-6 worm burrow | ecosystem: Environmental > Aquatic > Marine > Coastal > Sediment | place: USA: Delaware... | reverse complement strand
ATCGAACACATGGTGCTCGCCGTTCCCGGGCCGGTGTACGCAGATCCGATCGAGCTGACCAACATCAACTGGCGGTTGCATCGCGACGCGTTGCGGGCGCGATTCAAGGTTGCCCAGCTGACGATAGTGAATGATTTCCAGGCCGCGGCACTGGGTGCAATCGAACAACCGCATGAACGACTCAAGGTGCTGAATGCCGGTACACCGGGCGCTGGCGCGGTGGTTGTGGCCGGTGCCGGCACCGGTCTGGGCATGGCGTGGCTGGCGGACCACGACGGCGGGGTTCTGCCGCGAGCCACGGAGGGCGGCCACCTCGACTTTGCACCCAACAACGTGCGTGAACTGGAACTATACCGCTGGCTCGCCGGGCGTTTTGGGCATGTTTCCTATGAGCGCATCCTCAGTGGCGAAGGACTGGTCGATACCTACCGTTTCCTGGCTGGGAGTGGTACACAGGCAACTGAGCCGGCGCAGATCGCGGTATTGGCACAACAGGCCGATGCGCTCGCGATAGACGCGGTACGGCTTTTCGTCGAGATATTTGCAGCCTATGCCGGCAACCTGGCATTGGCCTTCAACCCGGCCGCCGGCATCTATCTGTGCGGTGGGCTGACCGCCCACCTGGCAGATTGGTTCGAGCCAACAGCTTTCACGGTCGCCTTTGCGGCCAAGGGCCGGATGGCGGGGGTGGTACGACGCATCCCGGTTTTCCTGGTGGCCCGTCATGACACAGGTCTGACGGGCGCAAAGCACATCGCAAGGGATTTTTACAGGGTAAGCATATGAGCAGTAGCGACGAACAACATCACCTTTACAAGTACTACGTCGAAACACAGGCGGTCAGCGACCTGACGCGCAGCACCCTGGTGCTGGTTCTGGCCGGGGGTGAGGGCTCGCGCCTGAAAAATCTGACCAAGTGGCGCGCCAAACCGGCAGTCCCTTTCGGGGGCAAGTACCGGATCATCGATTTTGCCCTGTCCAACTGCATCAACTCGGGCATGCGCCGTATCGGCGTCCTGACCCAGTACAAGTCGCATTCACTGATCCGCCATCTGCAACGCGCCTGGGGCTTCATGCGCCCGGAGATCGGTGAGTTCGTCGAGATCATCCCGGCGCAACAGCGCCTGCGCCCGGAGTGGTACCAGGGCACGGCTGACGCCATCTATCAAAACCTCGACATCATCTACCGGCATGAACCGGACTATGTCCTGGTCCTCGGTGGTGACCATATCTACACCATGAACTACGCCAAGATGCTGGCCGCGCATGCGCAGACCGGTGCCGAGCTGACCGTCGGCTGCATCGAGGTACCGCTGGAGGAGGCGAAGGGCTTCGGGGTGATGTCGGTCGATGAGGAATATCGGATCACGGCCTTTGCCGAGAAGCCTGACGAACCGGAATGCGTACCCGGGAAGCCGGACGTGGCGCTGGCCTCGATGGGCATCTACATCTTCTCGATGGAATTCCTGACCAAGGCCCTGATCCTGGACGCCGAAGACGAGACCTCACAGCATGATTTCGGCAAGAACATCATTCCCGCCGCTATTCAGCACGCCAAGTCAATCGCCTATCCGTACCTGAACAGCCGCGGCGAGCCGGACTACTGGCGAGACGTCGGATCACTGTATTCATACTGGAAGGCCAACATCGAGCTGTGTGATATTGAGCCGGAACTGAACCTGTACGAACGCGACTGGCCAATCTGGACCTACCAGAGCCAGAGCCCGCCCGCCAAATTCGCGTTCGACGACGAGGGGCGCCGCGGCCAGGCGATCGATTCACTGGTCGCGGGCGGCTGCATCATCTCCGGTGCCAAGGTGAAACGTTCCGTGATCTTCTTTAATACCCGGATCGAGACCGGCTCCTATGTCAGGAAGAGCGTCATCCTGCCGAAGGTGCGGATCGGCAAGAACTGTCTGATCAAGAATTGCGTCATCGACAAGGGAACCGTGATACCCGATGGGTTTCAGGTCGGCGTCGATCCCGAGGAGGACCGCAGGCGCTTCGTCGTTACCGACGAAGGCATCGTGCTGGTTACACCCGGGATGATGAACCAGCGTCTGCACTACGAGCGCGACTGATCCATGACTACATTAGCGAAATCGCCCATCAACCTCGTGCTGTGCTGGCACATGCACCAACCCTGGTACCGGGAGAGCGAACACGGCGACTACCGCCTGCCCTGGGTCTATCTGCATGCACTCAAAGACTACGTGGACATGGCGGCTCACCTCGAGGCCCATCCCAAGATGCGCTGCGTGGTCAACTTCACGCCGGTCCTGCTGGAACAACTGGATGACTATGCCAACCAGTTCAAACAGCACCTGGATACCAATAGCCGTTTCTGCGAGCCCCTGCTGAACCTGCTTGCCGCAGTTGATCCCATTCCACCGGACATTGAGTCGCGGGTGGAGATCGTACGCGCATGCCGGCGTGCCCACGCACCGCTGATGATCGACGTGCATCCGCACTTTCGGGCCCTGTTCGGCCTGGTCATGACCCCGGACGGGGAAAACATCGACGAAGGCCGTCTGGCGTATATGAACGACCAGTTCTATCTGGACCTGCTGAGCTGGTATCACCTCGCTTGGCTGGGACACTCGCTCAAACAGCTGCCCCGGGTCAGAGGCCTGCTTGAGATCGACGGCATTTTCGACGACGCTGCCCGGCGCAAACTGCTGAAGATCATGTGCGAGGCATTCGATAGCCTGCTGGAGCGCTACCGCGCCCTGGCAGAGAGTGGCCAGATCGAGCTGTCCATGACCCCCTACGGACACCCGATCGTTCCCCTGTTGATCGACCTCGACAGCATGCACTGCTCGCTGCCCGAGGCGAAAGGGCCGCAACAACCGGCCTACCCCGGCGGTCTCGAGCGTGCACGCTGGCATATGCAGGAGGGTCTGCGGGTATTCGAGCATTATCTGGGTTGCAGGCCAACAGGCGTCTGGCTCTCGGAGGGTGGGGTCAGCGCGGAGGCGCTGAAACTGCTGGACGAGTTCGGCATCGCCTGGAGCGCGTCGGGCGAAGGCGTCTGGAACAACAGCCGGTTCCTTTCCGGACTCGAGGCCAACGGCGAAGAGGCCCGGCGCAGTCTATTCTGCGCTCACAGGCTGGAGGAATGTGAGACAAGCCTGTTCTTTCGCGATGACGGCCTGTCGGACATGATCGGCTTCGAGTACCAGCAATGGGACGCCAACGACGCGGCGGCCGACTTCAACCAGCATCTGAGCAATATCGCGCACTACCTCGGCGACAGTTGTGAAGATCACGTCGTCAGCGTCATCCTGGATGGCGAGAACGCCTGGGAGTACTACCCGGACAATGCCTTCCACTTCCTCGGGGCCCTTTACGATCAGCTATCTGAAAGCGATCAGATACGCACCGTTACATTCAGCGAGGCGCTGGACATCTGCCCGCCACAACCGCTGCCTGCGCTCTGCCCGGGCAGCTGGGTATATGGCTCTTTTTCGACCTGGATCGGAGAGGACGACAAGAACCGGGCCTGGGATCTGTTGATCGAGGCAAAGGCAACCTACGATTCGGTCATGCGCACCGAAAAATTCGATACCGCGCACAAAACACGCCTTGAACGTCAGCTGGCAATCTGCGAGGGATCTGACTGGTTCTGGTGGTTCGGTGACTACAACCCATCCGACAGCGTGAGCGATTTCGACCGCCTCTACCGCCAGCAGCTGACAAACCTCTACGAGTTGCTCGGTGAGGAACCACCCCCGGCACTCGATGAACCTATTTCGGTTGGCGGTGGACACGCAGACAACAGCGGCACGATGCGACGCGGTCATGGATGAAACCGTCACCGCACGCCGCGCGGGCGTTCTGCTGCCCCTCAGCTCACTACCGTCCGGAAGACTGGATGACGACGCGCTGCGCTGGCTTGATTTCATGGCCGCGTCCGGCCTCTCGGTGTGGCAGTTGTTGCCCTTGGTGATACCCGATTCGAACGGCTCGCCCTATCAGAGCGCATCCGCCTTCGCCACGGACCCACACCTGCTGCCTGTGCAGGATGCCGAGCCGGTCAATCAGTCTGAGTTCGACGAGTACTGCTCGCGTGAGGCTGCCTGGCTGGACGATTTCGCCTTGTTCCAGGTTCTGAAAAAACGCTTCGGCCAGGAGTCGTGGATCTCCTGGCCGGACGGCTTTCGCCACCGCGATCCCGAGACGCTGCGCAAGGCCCGCGATCTGGATGCGGTCGAGATCACTGAGATCAAGCAACAGCAATACCGGCTCGATCGCGCGTGGCGGCGTATCCGCGAACATGCCAGAGGCCTTGGTATCGAACTGTTCGGTGACATTCCAATCTTCGTTGCCCACGATAGCGCAGACACATGGTCACGACCGTACAATTTCCTGCTCGATGAGCAGGGACGCTCCACGCACGTGACGGGCGTGCCGCCGGATTACTTCGCCGAATTCGGACAACGCTGGGGCAACCCGCACTATCGCTGGGACCGTATGCAGGAAGATGGCTTCGCGTGGTGGATCGCACGGATTCAAAGGCAGTTCGAACTGTTCAACCTGGTGCGCATCGACCACTTTCGCGGCCTGGTCGCCGTGTGGATGATCGAATCGAGTTGTGAGACGGCGGTGGATGGCTACTGGCAGGAGACGCCGGGCGATGCCCTGCTCGCCACACTAGCAGACAGATTCCCCAACCTTCCGCTCGTTGCAGAGGACCTCGGCGTCATCACGGAAGAGGTAAGGGCGCTGCGCCGTAAGTACCGCCTGCCCGGTATGTCGGTGCTGCAATTCGCCTTCGATCACTTCGACGACAACCCACACAAGCCAGCCAACATCACCCCCGACTGCATCGTCTATACCGGTACACACGACAACGACACCAGTGTCGGCTGGTTCAGTGGCCTGCAGCCGGATGAGAAAGATTTTGTATTTCAGGTACTCGGCGTGCCACCTACCGAGGACATTGCCCAGCTCATGATCGAAACAGCCATGCACAGCCGGGCCGGAATGGCGGTGACCCCGCTGCAGGACTTTCTCGGCCTGGACAGCCGTGCCCGCATGAATACCCCCGGGGTCAGCGAAGGCAACTGGGCCTGGCGATTCGAATGGGACATGCTGCCGGCTCAACTGTCGGTGCAGATCAGATCTGTGATCAGCGCAAGCGGGAGGTTGTATGACCGTTAAACTAGCTTATCCCCTGGCGATGCTGCAACGCGGCGAATCGCATGACCCGTTCTCCGTGCTTGGTAGACAACCCGACGGCGAGAGTTTTCTGGTGCGGGCGTTCATGCCAAACGCGGAGGAGGTCGAAGTCGACGGTGTCGGCACCATGCAACGGCTGCCACACACCGACATATTCGAACTGGCCCTGAGCCGGCAACAGGCCGATGAACTGCCGCGTCATTACCAACTCAACTGGGTCGAAAAGGTCGACGGTCAACGTCATTCCGCGGTCTCGCCTTACAGCTTCGCCCCGCTGCTGTCCGACCTCGACCTACACCTGTTCAGCGAGGGCAGACACCATCACATCTATCGTCTGCTGGGTGCACACGCGATGGAGATCGACGGGATCGCCGGATGCCGCTTCGCCGTCTGGGCCCCGGCGCTGCGGCGCGCGAGTGTTGTGGGAGATTTCAACGGCTGGAACGGCCTCAGACACCCGATGCGCAACCGTGGCGCAACCGGGGTCTGGGAACTCTTCATCCCCGGCCTGATGCCCAACGACCTTTACAAATTCGAATTCATCAACCACCACGGACAACAGCTGCTCAAGGCAGACCCTTACAGCCGGGCGATGACCATGCGTCCTGACACCGCCTCGCGGATCGTTGCGCCCAGCAGTTACGAATGGCAGGACCAGAACTGGCTGGCACAAAGGGCTGAATGGCAATGGATGCATGAGCCGATGAGTATCTACGAGGTCCACCCCGGTTCCTGGCAACGCATGCCGGATGGCGGATTTCTGAGTTTCAGAGAGCTCGCGGACCGACTCGTGCCCTATGTGACCGAACTCGGTTATACCCATATCGAACTCCTGCCGGTCATGGAACACCCGCTGGATGAATCCTGGGGCTACCAGGTCTCCGGCTACTACGCCCCGAGCGCACGCTTCGGTAACCCGGAAGACCTGCGCTACCTGATCGACAGCTGTCATACCGCCGGGATCGGCGTAATCCTCGACTGGGTCCCAGGCCACTTCCCCAAAGATGACTTTGCCCTCGCCCGTTTCACCGGCGAGGCCGTGTACGAACATGCCGACCCAAGGCGCGGCGAACACCGCGAGTGGGGCACGCTGGTGTTTGACTACGGGCGCCGCGAGGTCGCGAACTTTCTGCTGGCCAACGCGGTGTACTGGCTGGAAGAATTCCATGTGGACGGACTGCGTGTGGACGCGGTGGCATCCATGTTGTATCTGGACTATTCACGCGACGATGGCGACTGGCTCCCGAACCAGTATGGCGGCCGAGAAAATCTCGATGCCATCGAATTCCTGCGCCATGTCAATGGCGTGCTGCACGCGCGCTTCCCGGGCACCCTGACACTGGCCGAGGAATCGACCGCCTGGCCGATGGTGTCGCGCCCCAACTGGATGGGCGGACTCGGTTTCAGCATGAAATGGAACATGGGCTGGATGAACGATACCCTTTCCTACATCGAACTCAATCCGGTGCATAGACGCTTTCATCACGACAAGCTGACCTTCAGCCAGATGTACGCTTACACCGAAAACTTCGTGCTTCCACTGTCGCACGATGAGGTGGTGCACATGAAGCACAGCCTGTTGGAGAAGATGCCCAACGATACCTGGCAGAAGTTTGCCAATCTGCGCCTGCTGTTTGCCTGGCAGTATGCCCACCCGGGCAAGAAACTGCTTTTTATGGGCGGAGAGTTCGCGCAATGGCAGGAATGGGACGAAAGCAAGCCGCTGGATTGGCCACTGCTGGAACATGCCAACCACCAGGGCATGCATGCCCTGGTTCGCGATCTCAACCATCTTTATCGTGACCTGCCTGCGCTGCATCGGCACGACTTTGAACACCAGGGATTCGAATGGATCGACTGCCACGATAGTGACCGTTCGATTTTGACATTGATACGTCACGGCGAAGGACAGTCGCTGGTCTGCCTGTTCAATTTCACCCCGGTTCCGCGTGACGACTACCGTGTAGGTCTACCGGCAGAGGGTCGCTATCTCGAGGTTCTCAATACCGACGCCGGACACTATGGCGGCAGCAACATGGGGAATGGAGGACAGATCACGGCCACAGCCAAGCCCTGGGGCAACCGGCCCTGCTCCGCGATCGTGCGCCTGCCACCGCTTGGCGCAGTCTTCCTGCAGCCCGAAGAACAGGGGTCCGCTTGAGCGATTCGTGCGCATCAGTCAAGGCGCAGCAGTCCGGCCGTTGCACCGATCCGCGATTGCTGACGCGCATATTTCGCAGAAACGGCGTGCACGACGTTTTGTCGTCAGTCCTGTAATACACTGCCGACAGACATATCCTTCACCTCGAACCTACGCAGCCTGACGAACGATCTGCAAGACCTAGACGTACTCAGAGATCACCAACGAAGATGAAAATCCTTTTCACTGCCAGTGAGCTATTTCCTCTGATCAAAACCGGCGGCCTCGCCGATGTCGCCCACAGCCTGCCGAATGCCCTGGTCGACCTCCAGGTCGACGTCAGGGTGGTGATCCCCGCCTACCGTGCGGTTCTCGACCACATCGACACTTTTCGCGTCCTGGGCTGGCTGACCCTGTCCAGTGGCCGCGAGGTACGTATCCTCGAGGCGACCCACGCAGAGGTGGCCGCGCCCCTGTGGCTAGTCGACGCGGCCGACCTGTTCGATCGACCGGGTGGTCCCTACGTGGATGAGCACGCGCACGACTGGATCGACAATCCAGCCAGGTTCGCCCTGTTCAGCGAGGCGGCGGCGCTGCTGGCCATGGATGCACTGAAACTGGGGTGGCGAGCCAATGCGGTGCACGCGAACGACTGGCAGACCGGGCTGGTATCGGCGTATCTGTCCACAGGGCCCAACCGGCCACGCACCCTGTTCACCGTGCACAACCTGGCTTATGACTGTCAATTCGACTACGGGACGTTTCAAGCCCTGCATCTGCCGCACTACTGGTGGGCCGTGGAATATGGCGAATTTTACGAACGCTTCTCCATGCTCAAGGCCGGACTGACGTTCAGCGATCAGATCACCACCGTGAGTCCGCGTTACGCAGAGGAGATCTGTACCAAGGAGTACGGCTACGGCTATGCCAGCATCCTCGAGGCAAGCGCAGAACGACTGACCGGTATCCTCAATGGTATCGACGATGAGGTGTGGAACCCGCGCACTGACCCGCACCTCGCCGCGCGTTACCACGTCGATGGCAGGATTCGCGCCAGCAAGAGGGCTAACCGCAAGGCCCTGTTGAATGCACTCGGTGCCTCGACGGCGGCACTCGCGCACAACGGCCCGCTGGTCGGTTCGGTCGGCCGCCTGGCCCATCAGAAGGGTATCGACCTTTTGCTTGACGCGATCCCGTCGCTGCTCGAGAGCAGCGATGCCCAGTTCGTCCTGATAGGTTCGGGCGAGGCCGCTCTGGAACAACAGCTCGAGGATTTCGCTCAGACCTGGCCGGACCGCGTGTTTTGCCATATCGGCTACTCGGAAACCCTGGCACATCAGCTCGAGGCCGGTTGCGATATCTTTGCCATGCCTTCCCGCCACGAGCCCTGTGGTCTCAACCAGATGTACAGCCTGCGCTATGGCACGCCCCCGGTGGTACGCGCCACCGGCGGGCTCGCCGATACCGTACAGGACGCCACCCTGCCCGGCATCGAGAATGGTGAAGCAAACGGATTCGTGTTCGAGGAGCCGAGCAGCAAAGCCCTCGGCCAGGCACTCGAACGCGCCTTCGCTCTCTACAAACAGCCGAAACAGTGGATGAAACTGATTAAGAATGGTATGCAGACGGACTACGGCTGGCGCAAAAGCGCGCAGTCCTATCTGCGGCTTTACCGCCCGGAATAACGAGTAGGAGACAAACCCCGTGGCCGAACAAGAAACCAAGGACACCTGTGTGCTGCCGAATATGCCGCCCCTGCCCTCGGACTCCGAGGAACTCCAGAAGGATATTCGCCGCTATCTCGAGTACCACCTCGGACGGTTCCTCGGCTGCGACCCCTTCTACCTATACGAATCCCTGTCCTACACGATTCGCGATCGGATCATGAGCGACTGGCGCAATACCTTGTGCCTGTACCAGCGTGATGGGGTGCGCAGGGCCCACTACCTCTCGCTGGAATTTCTGATCGGACGTTCGCTCGGCAACCATCTGCTCAATCTCGAAATGCAGGGTCCGGTCGATCAGGCGGTGAAGGATTTTGCCATCACGCTCGAGGAGATCCAGGACGCCGAACCGGACGCCGGCCTCGGCAATGGCGGCCTTGGGCGCCTGGCCGCCTGTTTCCTCGACAGTTGTGCCACCCTGGGACTACCTGTGACCGGCTACGGCTTGCGTTATGAATACGGCATGTTTCACCAGCATATCGAAAACGGTTATCAGGTCGAGGACCCGGACCACTGGATGCGAGATGGTCACCCCTGGGAGGTGGAGCGCCCCGAATACACCCAGACGGTGAGGTTCGGGGGCAGAACAGAACACTTTACCGATGAACGCGGCAGACCGCATGCGCGCTGGATCGAAACCTGTGACATTCTGGCTGTACCCTACGACGTGCCGGTATCCGGCTACCGCAATCACATCGTCAACACCTTGCGACTGTGGTCGGCCTCGGCGACAGATGCATTCAACCTGGTGGAATTCAACGCCGGCGACTATGCCGAGTCGGTGGCCAACAAGAATCAGGCCGAAAACATCACCATGGTGTTGTATCCCAATGACGCCAATGAAAACGGGAAGGAACTGCGCCTGCGCCAGCAATACTTTCTGACATCGGCAAGCCTGCAGGATGTGTTCCGCCAGTGGCATGACCAGCCGCTGTCATCGTTTGCCGACAACAATGTGTTCCAACTCAACGACACCCATCCCAGTATTGCAGTCGCAGAAATGATGCGCATCCTGCTGGATGATCCGGATAAACGCCTGCAATGGAACCAGGCCTGGGAGATCACATCCCGTTGCATGGCGTACACCAACCATACGCTGCTGCCGGAGGCGCTGGAGCGCTGGCCGGTGCGTCTGTTCCGGCAGCTGCTGCCGCGTCTGCTCGAGATCATCTACGAGATCAATGCGCGTTTTCTGGCAGATGTGCGTCAACGCTGGCCTGGCGACAATGAGCGCGTACGCCGGATGTCGTTGATCGAGGAAGGACCTGAGCCACAGATCCGGATGGCCTGGCTGGCGATCGTCGGTAGCTTCTCGATCAACGGGGTCGCAGCGCTGCATTCGGACCTGCTTGCCAAAGGTCTGTTCAAAGACTTCTATGAGATGTGGCCGCAAAAGTTCAACAACAAAACCAACGGCGTCACGCCGCGCCGCTGGCTGGCGATGGCCAACCCGGCCCTGGCCGACCTGCTGACCGAAAAGCTCGGCGACGGCTGGCAGG
>Ga0316201_10004477_pt1 | contig 10546 bp, 8 predicted proteins | sample CS6wburrow_MG_FD_204516 | JGI IMG/M metagenome (GOLD analysis project Ga0316201, IMG submission 204516) | Coastal sediment microbial communities from Delaware Bay, Delaware, United States - CS-6 worm burrow | ecosystem: Environmental > Aquatic > Marine > Coastal > Sediment | place: USA: Delaware... | reverse complement strand
AAGCTGCGCAGGCGCGGCGCACAACCGTCGGTCACCCGCGATGGCCAGACCATCCAGCTGCTGGCCAATATAGAACTCCCCGAAGACGTTGCGGTGGCACGCGCCAACGGGGCACAGGGCGTCGGACTGTACCGTACCGAGTTCCTCTACATGAATTGTGACGCCACGCCGAGCGAGGACGAACACTTCTCCGCCTATCTTGCCGTGGTCGAGGGCATGCAAGGCAGGCCGATCACAATCCGCACGCTGGACCTGGGCGCAGACAAGCAACCTGACGGTGCCGGGCATACTCCATCATCGGTCAATCCGGCGCTCGGGCTGCGCGCGATCCGCCTTTGCCTCAAGGAGCCCGAATTGTTCCGGCCGCAGATCCGCGCCATCCTGCGCGCCTCAGCATTCGGCCCGGTCAGAATCATGCTCCCGATGCTCACCAGCACCTGGGAAGCGAAACAGGCTGAGCGCATCATCCGCCAGACCATGCTGCAGCTCGATGCCAAAGGCGTCGAGTACGACCAGAGCATCCCTATCGGCGGCATGATCGAAGTGCCGGCGGCCGCGCTGGACGCACGCGCCTTCGCCCAATGCCTGGATTTCCTGTCGATCGGGACCAACGATCTGATCCAGTACACGTTGGCGATCGACCGTGTCGACGACGAAGTGAACTATCTTTACGACCCTGCCCACCCGGCCGTACTCCGGCTGATCCAGGAGGTGGTCCTGGCCGGCGCATCAGAGGGCGTGCCGGTCGGCATGTGTGGAGAAATGGCCGGTGATGCGCGATTCATACCGCTGCTGCTCGGCCTGGGACTCAGGGAACTCAGCATGCAGCCGGCCGCGATACTGGACGCACGCGAGCAAATACGCGGCCTGGACACGAGTCGGCTGGCGCCGACTGTGCAGGGCCTGTTCCAAGGCAGCTGATGGCCCTCTGACTCCATCCGGCTGACAAGACCCGGCAGCACGCTCCCTGCGCTATCGGCCCTCAGGAGCCCGGCAGTCGCTTCGTGATGGGCGACGCCCGGCAGCACCCTCGGAGCCCGACCCTCGGAAACGCGCAGCCTGCTAAACTCTGCGGCGAAAGCACCAACCAGCATCCCCGTTCCCAGCATGAGCACCTCGACCGACCACAACACCGAAGACGCCCGTCTGCAGCGGATGCGGGACATCCTCGCTTCCGGCGCGGTGCGCGAGGCATCACGATTATTGCGCAGCCTGGCACCGGCCGAGATTGCACACCTGCTCGAGTCGCTGCCACCGGCCGAGCGCGAGCTGGTCTGGAATCTGGTCGACGAGGAACAGGACGGTCAGATCCTGCTGCTGGTCACCGAGGAAGTGCGTGCCAACCTGATCCGCCACATGGATCCGGGGGAGCTGCTGGCGGCCACCGCCAACCTCGACCTGGACGATTTGGCCGACCTCGTGCAGCAGATGCCGTCGGCGATAACCTCAGAGGTCATGCAGGCGCTCGACGACCAGCGCCGCAAGCGTCTCGAGGCGGTGCTATCGTACCCGCAAGACACCGCCGGCGGCCTGATGAACACCGACACGGTAACGGTGCGCCCCGAGGTCACACTCGACGTCGTGCTGCGCTATCTGCGGCGTCTCGGCGAAAGCGTTCCGCGCGACACCGACAAGCTGTTTGTGGTCAACCGCGACGACAACTATCTCGGCATCCTGCCGCTGTCGCAACTGGTCTCACGAGACCCCGAGGACACGGTTGCCGAGGCGATGAGTCTCGCCATGCAGGCAATCCCCGCGGACACCTCGGAGAGTGAGGTGGCTCGCCGCTTCGAGGCGCACGATATGCTCTCGGCGCCGGTCGTGGACGGCGACGGGCGATTGCTCGGGCGCATCACGATCGACGACGTGGTCGACGTGATCCGGGAAGAGGGCGAGCACCAGTTCATGGGTGGCGCGGGACTGTCCGAGGAAGAGGACATGTTTGCCCCGGTTCTGGCGAGCACCCGGCGACGTGCGCTCTGGTTGGGTATCAACCTCGCAACCGCATTTCTCGCCTCTTGGGTGATCGGGCAGTTCGAAGCGACCCTGTCTAAGGTCGTCGCGCTCGCAGTATTGATGCCGATCGTAGCCAGCATGGGTGGCATCGCCGGCAGCCAGACGCTGACCCTGGCGATTCGCGGCATCGCCTTGGGCCAACTCAGCGCCAAGAACGCCCGTGCGCTATTGATCAAGGAGCTCGCTGTCGGGTCGCTGAATAGCCTGATCTGGGCAGTGGTGGTCGCATTGGTCGCGGGCGTCTGGTTCCATAGCACCGGGATCGCGATCCTGATCGCCGTAGCCATCACCATCAACCTGTTGTTCGCGGCCGTTACCGGCGCACTGTTGCCGCTGTTGCTCGAGCGCCTTGGCATCGATCCGGCGCTGGCGGGATCCGTGCTGCTGACCACCGTCACCGACGTGGTCGGTTTCGTGTCCTTCCTCGGGCTCGCCACCCTGTTCCTGGTATGAGGTCGGCACGTTGCATCTACCGGGAAGAGAATGATGACACCCGCCTAGAGATCTGGGACGAAGGCGATCTGCGCAGCCTGTGGTTCGACGATGTCATTCTGCAGACACAGATCCACCTGCATGATCCGGCGGTTCTCCCGAACCCGGTCAATCGCGCCATGCTGGCGCACCTGATGTTCGAACCACCTCTTGGCCGGGTCATGCTGGCCGGCTGCGGCGGTGGCGCAATCGCCCGCTGGCTGCATGCACGTGTGCCCGACGTGGCGGGGGACGCGGTGGAGCTGTCGGACACGGTGGCACGCCTGGCGCGCGAGTATTTCGACTTCCCGCCTGCACAACACAGCAACTGGCGGCTATTGGTCGGGGACGTGCGCGAGCACCTCGTGCACAGCGACGCACGATATGATTTCATCCTGGTCGACCTGGAGGAGGATCAGTCCACCCCGACGTGGCTGACCAGCGCCGGGTTTTTGACCGGCTGTCGCGACCACCTCAACCCGCAAGGCGCCCTGACCCTGAACCTGATCGTCGATGATGCCGCAGCGGTCGGCGATGCCCTGTTCGCGATTCGCAGTGTATTCGGTTCGGGCACCCTGCTGCTGGACCACCCGGATCACGACAACCTGCTAGTCATCGCGTTCGTCGCAGACACTCCCCCGCTCCCCGGGACCGACCGTCTGATCCATCTCGGGCAGCGCTGGGGCATCAACCTTCAGGCGCTGGCCAAGCGCATCACGCGGCTCGAAAGCGCCGTTTGAGTACAATAGAGCTCAGTTGCGCGCCTGCGCTCCGGCGTTTTCGACTCGCCGGACACCGTGAATCCTTCCATGGAGGCTCGACTGCCACCCCCTGCGGCACACGCCCGCGCATCGACCACTCAGGCGCGCTGCTCGATGCCGCTGGCTCGCCCATCAGGTCGCACGGCGGCTCCAGGCCCCCGGCGCGACCGGATCAGGCCTGCCTGGTGCCGGGCTCGCGCTGAAAGGTCGTCGCCTTGCACTTCGGACAGGGTGGGATTGTCCCGGTTTTTTCGAACTGCAGTTGCTCGCCGCACTCAGTGCACTGAAACACGCCCGGCGCAGCAACCTCGCCGGTGCGATAAAGCCCGGCCTCGCGCGCCTGATCCGCAAACCCCTTCAGTGCCTGGCTGGTCTGATCGGCCATGCCGGCGAACATCTCCAGCATCCGATTCTGCATCAGCCGCCAGTCGAAGCTCAGCCAATCGCGAAACTCCTGGCCGCTTTCGGCAATGAAGGTGGCAGCTTGGTGCAGGTCGCGTTCGACATAGCGCGAGACCTTGTCCGCCTCCTCACGCGTCAACTCATCGAGTTCAACCGCCCGCTCACGCGCAGCGGCCAGGGTCTCCCGCAGCCAGGGAACCGTCTTTTCCTCAGCACTCTGCGCAGCCTCGTGGACACGCTCGAGCATGGTCTCGTAAGCGTCGACCAGACGATCGACCGGGTCCTTTTGCTGTTCACTCATGAAAGCGGCTCCTCAACAGTGATTGATCACTCACACGATGCAACCTACTGAATCAGGCGACTTCGCGGTTATCTCCGGTGACCTGCCGCACAGCCGGATACAGGTGCTCGGTTTCCGACTGGATACGGTCCAATACCAGATCGAACATTTCTTGTGTGTCCTTCATGAACGCGTCGTATTCCTTGATGACCAGCTGCTTGCTGCGGAGCTTGCACCAGCGCTTGAGATAGGCCGCGAAAATCCGGTTGATCTCACGCGAGCCACCCATGAAGCGGTTTGCGATATTGTTCAGCTTCTGGTCGCCGGAACCGAGCAGTTTGGAATACATCCCGCTGTCGGTCACCGCCATATGGTCCTTCACTGCGCTCACGTAGTCGAAAAACAGGTTGCAGGTCACTTCCGAATCGCACAATGAGCGGTCACCAAGCAGGTGCTGCAGGATATTGGTCAATTCAGTGATCTTGTGGTTTTGTTCATGCAATTCGTCGTAACTGATCATGATGTCGTCTCCTTGATCCATCCGCAGTGCGGCTTTTCTAATATTCATGCAAGGAAGAATTCCCTTGCCTACTATGGAGAACCTAGCTGATCGACCGCAAATCTCAATTCGGGGTTTCTTAATCCAGCGCAAAAACCCTCACCGCATCGCGCGGTGGCCCCGGCTGCGGTATGCTTCCGCGATTGCCTTTCCGCCCTGATGCCGGATCGCCCATGGATCAGCAATACAAGCCAGAACAGATTGAGAACGAAGCCCAGCGATTCTGGGAAAAAAACGGCACATTCAAGGCCAGCGAGGACCCGGACAGAGATAAATTCTACTGCCTCTCGATGTTTCCCTATCCCAGCGGCAAGCTGCACATGGGGCATGTGCGCAACTACACTATCGGCGACGTAATTTCGCGCTACCAGCGCATGCTGGGCAAAAACGTGTTGCAGCCAATGGGCTGGGACGCGTTCGGACTACCGGCCGAAAACGCCGCAATCAAGCATGGCAAACCACCGGCCGAGTGGACCTACTCGAATATCGCGTACATGAAGGCACAGTTGCAGCGGCTTGGCTTCGGTTACGACTGGGACCGTGAACTGGCGACCTGCAGCCCCGATTATTACCGCTGGGAGCAGTGGCTGTTTGCCCGCCTTGTCGACAAGGGCCTCGCCTATCGCAAGACCGCCACGGTCAACTGGGACCCGGTCGATCAAACCGTGCTGGCGAACGAGCAGGTGATCGACGGCAAGGGCTGGCGCTCCGGCGCCCCGATCGAGAAACGCGAAATTGAACAGTGGTTCCTGCGCATCACGAACTATGCGCAGGAACTGCTCGATGATCTCGATAAGCTGGACGGCTGGCCCGAGCCGGTGGTCACGATGCAGCGCAACTGGATCGGCCGCTCGCTGGGGGTCCAGATGCGATTCGCCATCCAGGACCGGGCCGAGACCCTCGAAATCTACACAACGCGCCCGGACACCCTGATGGGGGTGACCTATGTGGCGGTCGCCGCCGAACACCCCCTGGCGCTGCGCGCCGCGGCCGACGACCAGGCGCTTGCGGATTTCATCGCGGAATGCCGCGCGGGCGCAGTGAACGAGGCCGAACTGGAGACCATGGAGAAGCGGGGGATGCCGATCGGCCTGCACGCCTTGCATCCGGTGAGCGGCGAGCCAGTGCCGGTGTTCGCCGCGAACTTCGTGCTGATGGGTTACGGCACCGGCGCGGTGATGGCGGTCCCGGCGCACGATCAGCGCGACTGGGAGTTCGCGGAAAAATACGGCATCCCCAAGAAGCAGGTTATCTTCGACCCCGAGGGCCACCCCTGCCCGATCGACGAGTCCGCTTATGTCCATAAGGGCGTCCTGGCCAATTCGGCACCGTTCGACGGGCTCAGTTCCGATGCGGCGTTCGACGCAATCGCCGCCTGGCTGGAAAAACATGAAAAGGGCGGCAGACGGGTGAATTTCCGCCTTCGCGACTGGGGCGTCTCGCGTCAGCGCTACTGGGGCTGTCCAATCCCCGTGATCCACCGGGCGGACGGCACGATTGCAACCGCAGACGAGTTTCCGGTGCGCCTGCCCGAAGATGTCGTGGTCGACGGTTCGGGTTCGCCACTGAAAAAGATGCCGGCCTTCTACGATCTGGGCAACGGCGACCGGCGCGAGACCGACACCTTCGACACCTTCTTCGAATCGAGCTGGTACTACGCCCGCTACTGCTGCCCCGACGCCGACACTGCGATGCTGGACGAACGAGCCCGATACTGGTTGCCAGTCGATCAGTACATCGGCGGTATCGAGCATGCAATTCTGCACCTTCTGTACGCGCGTTTCTTCAACAAACTGATGCGGGACGAAGGTCTGATCAAGTGTGATGAACCCTTCAGCCGCCTGCTGACTCAGGGCATGGTGGTGGCGGAAACCTACTACCGGGCCCATCCGGATGGGTCGCGCGAATGGTTCAATCCCGCCGATGTCGAGGTCGAACGCGATGAGAAGGGCCGCACCCTGCGTGCAGTCGCCAAACATGACGGCAATCCCGTCACACCCGGCGGCGTGGAAAAGATGTCCAAGTCGAAGAACAACGGTGTCGATCCGCAAACCCTGATCGACCGATACGGGGCTGACACGGTCCGCCTCTACACCATGTTCACCGCACCACCCGATCAGTCGCTAGAATGGTCTGACGAAGGTGTCGAGGGCGCCCATCGATTCCTCAAGCGTCTGTGGGCGCTTGGCACACGACTCGGCCAGGTGCAGGAGGCTCTTGGCACCGACGCGGCCGACTGCAGCGACACCCGCCGCGAGGTTCACGGTGCACTGCAGAAGGCCCTTTTCGACTACGAACGCCAGCAGTACAACACCGTGGTGTCCGCCTGCATGACGATCGCAAATGCGCTCAACAAGCTGGATGACTCGCCGGCGGCGCTTGCGATGCTGCGCGAGGGCATGGGTATCTTGCTGCGCCTGCTGTCGCCGATCGCCCCGCACGTCAGCCACGAGATGTGGCGCGCGCTTGGCTTCGGCGACGACATCCATCACGCCGGCTGGCCGGCGGTCGATGAATCCGCGCTGCGCTCCGATACGATAGAGTACGTCGTGCAAGTGAACGGAAAAATGCGGGGCAAGATCGAGGTCGCCGCGGATGCCCCTCGGTCGGAGGTCGAGGAAGCCGCTTTCGGCAACGAGAATGTCCGCCGCTTTACCGACGGCCTGACGGTACGAAAGACCATCGTGGTACCGAACAAGCTGGTCAACATCGTGGCCAAGTGACGGAGTCCGAATGAATCTCGTCCCATCGGCCCGGCAGCGGCGCCATTCTCTCGGACTGCTGTTGTTGCTGATTGCATTGCAGCTTGGCGGCTGTGGTTTTCAACCACGCGGTGCCGCGATGTCGCACCTCAACGGTGTACCCACTCCACTGTTTATCGCCGGCGTCGCCCGATACTCCGATCTGTATCGCGAGTTGGATCGCCAGCTTACGGCTGCAGACGTGGAACTGACCACCGATCCGGCAGCCAGCGCCTCCACTCTGGTGATCAGCAGATGGGACCGTGACTCGCGCGTCCTTTCGGTCGACAGCCGCAACAAGGCGGTCGAGTACGAACTCGACGAGGTCGTGAGTTTTGCGCTGCGCTCGGGTAGCGGCGAAGAGCTGCTGGCTCCGCAAAACGAACGCGTCATGCGTATCCAGTATCGCCCCCCTGACTCGCTCCTGGGCGCCACCCGCGAGTCCGAGGTGCTGGGCGGCGACATGCGGCGTGAACTGGTCGAGCGCATCGTTCGGCGCCTCGCCACGCTGAATTGATCGAAGCCTGATGCGCGTCTATCCCGACCGGCTGCAGCAGCACCTCGCCGGCGCGCTGGCCGCCATCTATCTGGTCAGCGGCGACGAACCCCTGCAACTTGGCGAATGCAGCGACGCCATTCGCGGTGCCGCTCGCGCCGCCGGCCACACCAGCCGCGAGGTCATCGATGCCGGCGCCACCTTCGATTGGCAACGTCTCGCAGCGGAGGCCGCAGCATTTTCGCTGTTCGCGGAGAAAAAAATAATCGATCTGCGCATGCCCGGCGGCAAGCCCGGCGCCGAGGGGAGCAAGGCGCTGACCGCCTATTGCGAAAATCCGCCATCGGACACGCTGCTGCTGCTCACCTTGCCGAAGATCGATCGCCAGCAGCAGAACAGCAAATGGTTCAAGGCAATCGAAGCGCGCGGCGTGGTCGTGCAGGTCTGGCCGATCGAGCCACGCCAGCTCCCGGGCTGGATTCGCCAACGCCTCGTGGCTGCCGGCATCCAGCCAAGCGATGAGGCGGTGGGCATGCTGGCGGACCGGGTGGAGGGTAATCTGCTGGCAGCGCGCCAGGAGATCGAGAAACTGCTGCTGCTGCACGGCACCGGACCGCTGGGCGCCGACCAGTTGTCCGCGGCAGTCGCCGACAGCGCCCGTTACGACGTTTTCGAACTGGTCGACAGCGCGCTACGTGGCGAGTCCGGACGCTGCGTGCACATTCTCGAAGGCCTGCGTGGCGAAGGGCTGGCTCCCGCGGTCGTGCTATGGGCAATCCATCGCGAGGCCCGGAGCATGGCCCAGATATCGGCTGCCGTCGCCAGGGGCATGAGTCCGGATGACGCCATCGGCAAGGCGAAGGTTTTCCGTAAGCGTAGTGCACTGGTCCGCCAGGGGCTCGGCAACCTGCGGACGGCACAATGGCTCAGTCTGCTCGATCACTGCCATCAGGCGGACGGCGCGATCAAGGGACGCTCCACCCGGGACGCATGGCTACTGCTCGAAGACATTGTGCTGGCCATGAGCGGCCGGCCGCACCCGGCCTGGGAGGTCAACACCGGACATGCTTAGCGAGGAAGGTCCAGGGCGCATTGCCAAAACGCACCTCAGCCGACCTCTTCCAATTCCAGCGGCGGCGGAAAATAGGCCAGGGCGAGGTTGGCATGCAGTTCCATAATGCCGATCTGAAGTTCGTCGATGAACTGGTGCAATGAGTCCTGGCCCAGTTCAGCCACCGTGGTTTCGCGCAGCTTGCGCTTGATCGCGCGAATGCTGCGCAACACCTTCTCCGATTTCTGCAGCTTTTCGATGCTTTCATCTACTGCCTCCACACAATGCATGAATGAGCGTGGATACAGGGCATCGTGGAACAGAAAGTTCAGCACGTCCGGGCGGCTGACGCGGATCGCCACGTGCCGACGGTATATCTGGTAGCCGGACATGGAACGCAGCACGCTGATCCATTGCAGCGTATCGAGCGAACGCGACTCCAGCCGGTCATCGGGAAAAAGGTCGGTGGAGCGCACGTCGATGATGCGCGTGGTCATGTCGGCGCGCTCGAGATTGCGTCCAATGCGCGAGAAGTGCCAGGCCGCGTCGCGATACATCACGGATCCCAACAGGCCGGTTATCTGCTGCGAGCCGGTGATGATGCCGTCGAGAAAATTATCGCGCCCCCCCTTGGTCAGACCCGACTGGACGTTTTCCTTGGCGAACAGATACAACTCGTTGAGCTTCTCCCAGGATGAGCGCGGGAGCACGTCACGTACGGTACGACAGTTCTCGCGCGCCGCTGCCAACGAGGAGATGATCGAACCCGGATTATTGGCGTCTCCTATCAGGAAGCGGACCACGTTGCGTTCGTTGGTCTCGCGATCCACCGAGTAAAAGGCATCGTGCAGCCCGGCGATCTCGACCAGCGGCTCCCAGCCCGGGGCGATCGTGCGCGGGGTATCCAGCACCAGATGCGAGTTTACCCGCACCAAGCGGGCGGTGTTCTCGGCCCGCTCCACATAGCGGGCCAGCCAATAGATGTTTTCCACAACACGCGACAGCATGGCAGTCTCCGCTCAATCGGCTTCCACGATCCAGGTATCCTTCGACCCCCCACCCTGCGATGAATTCACCACTAGCGAGCCCCTGCGCAACGCCACGCGGGTCAGACCGCCGGTAGTCACGAAGGTCCTGCGGCCGCTCAGGATGAAGGGGCGCAAGTCGACATGGCGCGGCTCCAGGCCCTGTCCGACGACGGTAGGCACAGTCGAGATGCCGAGCGTCGGCTGCGCAATGTAGTTGCGGGGATTCTTTGTGATCAGTTCGGCGAAGGTCTTGCGCTCGGCCTTGGTTGCGCGCGGGCCGATCAGCATGCCGTAACCGCCGGACTCGTTGGCGGGCTTGACCACCAGTTCGTCCAGATGCTCGAGAACATACTGGCGTTCTTCCGGATACATGCAGCGATACGTCGGTACGTTGGGTATACCGGGTTCCTCATCCAGATAATATCGGATGATCTCGGGGACGAAGGCATAGACCACCTTGTCGTCCGCCACCCCGGCGCCCGGCGCATTGGCCAGACCGACCTTGCGCGCCTGCCACGCGCGCAACAGCCCCGGGACGCCGAGTATCGAATCCTCGCGGAACGCCTCCGGGTCCATGAATTCGTCATCGATGCGCCGATAGATCACGTCCACGCGCTTGGGTCCGGACACGGTCCGCATATAGACGCAATCATCGTCATCGACGAACAGATCACGGCCCTCGACCAATGCCGCGCCCATGTCCATCGCCAGATAGGCATGCTCGAAGTAAGCCGAGTTGTA
>Ga0316201_10004476_pt1 | contig 10546 bp, 8 predicted proteins | sample CS6wburrow_MG_FD_204516 | JGI IMG/M metagenome (GOLD analysis project Ga0316201, IMG submission 204516) | Coastal sediment microbial communities from Delaware Bay, Delaware, United States - CS-6 worm burrow | ecosystem: Environmental > Aquatic > Marine > Coastal > Sediment | place: USA: Delaware... | reverse complement strand
CGATTGTGATCCCAGACCACAATTTTTTTATCTCCCAAACCTTCTTTTTCCATGATCGGACCCAGATGGTTTTTTAAAAAATCTCTTTCTTCTTCAGCAGTGTAAATACATGATTCCCATCTTTGCACAGCCATGGGTTCATTTTGTATCGTAATTCCCCAAATGGGCATTCCTTCTTCCTCGTAGGCTTTGATAAATTTTGTGTAGTACAAAGCCCAGGAATCGTAATATTCCGGTAACAATTTCCCTCCCTGCAACATGTTTTTATTGTCTTTCATGAAAGCCGGGGGGCTCCAGGGACTGGCATAAAACAATAAACTTCCTCCTGCCGCTTCGATTGCTCTTTTAATCATGGGTATACGAAACTTCCTGTCATGGTCAATGTTGAAAGTTTCCAGGTTTTTGTCTCCTTCTTCAATATAGGTGAAACTTCCACTGCTAAAATCACAACTGTGGATGCTTGTTCGACATAAGGAATAACCTATTCCTTCCTCTTTATCGTAATAAGCTTTCAGCAATGCGCTCTGTTCTTCTTCCGGAAGTTGAGCAAAAACTTCCGCAGATGCATCGGTAATAGCTCCTCCAATTCCTAAAAAGGTTTGAAAGGACTTTTGTGGATTTACAAAAATCGAAATTTCATTTTCTAAAGGTTGGTTTGCAGGAATAATCGTGGTAGATCCAGTTTTTGCCAGTCTCAGATCAGAGTCTTTTGCAGTAGTATAGATCGTGCTGGTTTTACCAGACAAATTTACCATCATGCTATTTGGATTTTTTTCTCCTTCATTAATTTGACTGTGTTTTTCATTATCAGCACAATTTATGAAGACCAAGGTTATCATCAAGAGAAAGATTCTATTTATCATCGCTTTAAATATTTTTAAAAAGGGCATGCTCTGAAATTAATTTCAATACGAATGGTTCGCTTTGCCAGGTCAATAATACTATAATTTCAATGATTTTTTGCCCTCCAATTACTTTTTGCACCTAGCCTGCTCAATCCCTGATAAAAAATAAATGATCCATTTGCAGATACTTTTTCTGAACTGTTAAAAATTATGCATTTTCGTACGACAATACTAAATATGAAACAAGTAATTTTTTTTCTGGCAATAGTTTTGATTCTTGGACTTGGTTGTGATTCCTCCTCTTCATCTAATAATCAAGAAAGTTTCAAAGGATCATTGGTAGATCTAATCAATCCTTTGATGGGAACTGACTCTGAATTCAGTTTATCCAATGGAAATACTTATCCAGCCATTGCTACTCCCTGGGGTATGAATTTCTGGACTCCTACCACTTCTGATCAAAAAGATGGTTGGACCTATCAGTACGATCACCACAAAATCCGCGGAATTAAACAAACCCATCAGGCCAGCCCCTGGTTGAATGATTATGGTGCTTTTGCCTTGATGGCAACTACCGATACCTTGATTATAAAAGATGATGACCGGGCTTCCTGGTTTTCCCATAAAGCAGAAGTGGCCAGACCATATTATTATAAGGTCTACCTTGCGGATTATGATACGGAGGTAGAGGTTGCCCCAACAGCCCGTTGTGCCCAGTTTCGTTTCAATTTTCCGGAGGCTGAAAAGGCTTTCATAATACTCGATGCTTATCCGGGCGGATCGGAAGTGACCATCCTTCCAGATAAAAAAACCATCCTGGGGTATTGTCGCAACAATCGGGGAGGAGTACCGGATAACTTCAAGAATTATTTTGTATTGGAATTTGATACCGAAATAGAAGCCTACCATTCGTGGAAGGATGGATACGAATTATTGCCGGATAAACTTTCCGCAACCGGGGATCATGTCGGTGCGGTTGTACAATTTAAAACCAGGACCGACCAGCAGGTACAGGTGCGTGTAGGCTCGTCTTTTATCAGTCATGAACAGGCCTTGCTTAATCTTCAAAAGGAAATTGGGGAAGATGATTTTGAGCAAACCAAGCAAAAAGCCAAAGAAACCTGGGAAAAAGAATTGTCTAGAGTAAAAGTCACTGATCCGGACATCGGGCAGGTCAAGACTTTTTATTCCTGTTTGTACCGGGTATTGTTGTTCCCCCGGATGTTTTATGAAATAAATGCTGAAGAAGAGATTGTGCATTACAGCCCGTACAATGGAAAAGTAGAAAAAGGATACATGTTTACCGATAATGGCTTTTGGGACACTTTCCGGGCGGTTTTTCCTTTTTTTAATTTGATGTACCCGGAACTAAACAATCAAATCATGCAGGGACTGGCCAATACTTATAAAGAATCAGGTTGGTTACCGGAATGGGCGGCCCCTGGTCATCGTGGCGTGATGATCGGATCTAATTCTGCCATCAATATAGCCGATGCTTTTCTCAAGGGAAATGCCAGAAAAGAGGTAGATGTTTTATGGGAAGCGGTTCTAAAAAATGCAAATGTGGAGGAAGGAAGACCGGAATCATCAGTTGGAAGAGAAGGGTTAAATTATTACAATGAATTGGGTTATGTGCCCTATGATGTTGGAATAAGGGAAAATGCGGCAAGAACATTGGAATATGCTTTTGCTGATTTCAACCTTGCGAAAATGGCAGAGGAGAGAGGGGATTCCACTGCAGCAAAAAGGTTTTATCGTCAGGCTGAAAATTGGAAGAACCTGTTTGATCCTGAAACCAGGTGGATGCGCGGTCGGAATGAAGATGGTAGTTTCCAAAAACCATTTAATCCATTAAAGTGGGGAGATGCCTTTACGGAGGGGAATGCACTTCATTATACCTGGTCGGTATTTCACGACATAGCGGGATTGGCTGAGAAAATGGGCGGGCCGGATTCGTTGGAAAAAAAGTTGGATTTGGTTTTCGAAATGCCCCCGGACTTTGATGACTCTTATTATGGATTTACCATTCATGAGATTAGAGAGATGCAGATCGTCAATATGGGTAACTATGCTCATGGAAACCAACCTATTCAGCATATGATCTATTTATATAATTATGCCGGTAAAGGGTATAAAGCCCAGGCAAGGTTGAGAGAAGTAATGACGAAGCTATATTCTGCTACTCCGGATGGTTATTGTGGGGATGAAGACAACGGACAGACTTCCGCCTGGTACGTTTTCAGTGCTATGGGGTTTTATCCGGTCACCCCCGGGGTGCCGCAGTATGTGATCGGCAGTCCGCTATTTGATGAGGTAGAAATCAGTCTGCCTAATGGAAAAAGGCTATCTATATTGGCTGAAAATAACACTGCCTACCATCCGTATATTCAAAGTATTTCCTGGAATGGAGATACCTATTTGCATAGTTTTTTGAAGTTTGAAGATTTATTGAAAGGAGGGAAATTGGTATTTCAAATGGGGAATGTGCCTAATAAGGATTGGGCCACTTCTATCGAAAATTTTCCCTATTCTTTGAGTAGAGATCAGGAGGTGATAAAAAAGTACCTTAAATAAAGGTCCATTTTTTTTTAATAAAACTATCGAATAGGTGATTATCGTTGACCTTCTTACTGGTCTCGGGTAATATTCCCGGGCGTTCTACTTACACTCGTTAATTATTCATGGAAAAACTTACCGTGGTAATCCTAATTATGCAATTTTTATTGGCTGGCTTTATTGCAAATTTGTTCGAATTTTTAGGCTTTTCAATTAAGGATAGGTCAGGATTCTATCATCTTTTGAAGGCATAGGAAAGTTGGAACAAAGGGTTATCCTTTTATAGTATTCAGGCCGCAACCATGTTTTTTTCTTTTCATCGAACCAAAGAGCACCCTAAAATCTCCTCAGGTCTTTCAGTTAAAATATTTGAAAGAGAAGAAATAAAAAAGAGTTTGCCATTTCTGACAAACTCTTTTATGTGATCGGTCTGGGGCTCGAACCCAGGACCCACGCCTTAAAAGGGCGTTGCTCTACCAGCTGAGCTAACCGATCTGCTTTGTTCGCCAAAGCCCTGGCAAAGGCGAACTTTTGTTTTTTCTCATTAGATTTCTTCAGAAATCTTGGAAGAGATAGACATTTCCAGCGATCACTTTGTCGTGCTCTTTTTTTGGAGGTGCAAATATACTGTTACTTTTTATTTTTCAAAGAAGCTTTGAAAAATAAATTTAAAAATTATAAATATTTCCGTCAGAACCGATAGAAACATCCTGAGAAGATTTTTCAGCCACTGCTTCAAATTCTTCCAGATTGTAATATCTGGAGCTATAATGACCAGTTATTAACTTTTTTGCCTGTGCTTTTTGAGAAATTTTAATGGCTTGTCCCAAAGTGCTGTGCATTCTTTCTTTGGCTTCTTTTTCTAAGTCAGATAAATAAGTAGTTTCATGATACAATAAATTCACATTTGTAATATAAGGGATGATGTCCTCATCATAGACCGTATCACTGCAATAAGCGTAACTCTTTGCACCATACTTAGAAAAAGTGAGATCTTTATTTTTGATAACCTTTCCTTCCCTAATAATTAAATCTTCTCCGGCTTTAATTCTCTTTATTTGCTCAATAGTGAGTTCGTATTGCTTTATTACTTCTTTTTTTATATTTCGCTCTTGTGGAACATAATCAAAGCGGTAGCCAATAGTAGGTATCCGATGTTTTAGCGGAAAAGCAGTAATTTGGGTTGTTTGGTAAATGTTTAAGTGAACTGCTTTCTTATGATCCAATTCTATAATATATATTGGGAATGAAAATCTCGATTCTGATGCTTCGAAGATAGTGCTTAACATCTTTTTGATAGGGGAGGGACCATATATAGTCAATGAGGAAGATCTACTGAAATGAGCATAAGAACCCAACAAGCCAGGTAATCCATATACGTGATCTCCATGAAGGTGGCTAATAAAAATGTGACTGATCAGATTTCTTTTTACCTGATATCTTTGAAGTTGGTGTTGAGTTCCTTCACCGCAATCAATAAGAAAGTGATGCTTGCCAAATTGTAAATATTGGCTGGATGTATTTCTTCCGTAGAGTGGTAGTGCAGAATTTGTTCCTAATAATTGAATTTGGAAACTGAAAGACATACTATTCCTCTTGTCCGGACAATTCTTCCTCTATTTCATTAAGTTGGACATACTCTATAGACTCTTCAACCGTAGGAATGATGGTCAGAATGCTTTCTAATCTGGATATTTCTATCAATTTCTGAATAGAAGGGGATACAATCCCTGAAACGATGAAACTACCATAACCTTTCCAAATGCGGTTAGCAGTTAATATGGAACTTAATCCGGAAGAGTCAACATATTTTACCAATGAAAGATCAAAAATCAAATTTTTAACCCCCTCATTGCGCAAAAAGATAAATTCTGACTTAAGATTAGGGGAAATCAACGAATTTAGATTTTCTTCATTCAGTTGAAAAACGGAGTAATTTTTATTTTTATCGAGCGTGAATTTCATTATTGTTATTCTTACATGATTGCTTAACGGGCACAAATTTATTCATTTTCCGTTATATACAAACTTAAAAGCACATCATCTGTTGAATTTTATGTGATTAATGAAGAATATTAACCTTTTAAAGGAAATATAAAACATTCCAACATAGGTATTTGTATATTTAGATGTTATTACTAAGATCAGGCTGTATAATAATCAGCATCAGCACTTTCCATTTAAATGTACGTTTAATTATACGTTAAAGTGGCAGTCACATAGGAACTTGTAGACGTAATGGCTTGTCTTAGTTAATAATTGCGCCAAAAATTCATATTTTAAAATTTGGCATTATATTTAACCATTAATAATAGTAAGATAAAGGATATAAATATCTATAATTGTTATAATATCAGATTTGGAGAATTATATGAACAGAAAATTTTCACCTAGAGTCAAAAAAATCATTCAGCAAAGCAAGAAAGAAGCCCTTCGCTTAGGTAATGATTTTATCGGAGCAGAACACTTATTTCTGAGAAAGACTCCATTGCCGTGAAAGTCCTGGACTCACTTGATTGTGATTTGGACGAATTAAAATATAAGATAGAAGCTTCTATTAAAAAAAATCACAAGTATCTCAATAATATAAATGAAGAGCAGCTTAAGTGGAGTCAGCATGCTGAAAAGGTGCTAAAGGTTACATTTTTAGAAGCCAGAAGCTACAAAAATGATGAAATCCGACCGGAACACTTAATGCTTTCCATTTTGAAACATAATCAAAATGAAGCTTCTCGTATACTTGATGATTTTGATGTAGACTATGACAATTATCGATCGGAATTAGAATACGTAAAACAGGAGGAAGATCCTTCATTTACAGATTTCTATGCGCAGGCCTCCTCCAGTTCAGATATTCCGATGGAAGATGATGATTCCGGAGAATACTCTAAAAAGTCAAGCCCTAAATCCAAAACGCCTGTCCTGGATAATTTTGGAAGAGATGTAACCAGGTTGGCAGAGGAAGGGAAATTAGATCCGATCATTGGAAGGGAAACAGAGATTGAGAGAGTTTCGCAGATTTTAAGTAGAAGAAAGAAAAATAATCCAATACTTATTGGAGAACCTGGAGTAGGAAAAACCGCCATAGTGGAAGGGTTGGCTTTAAGAATCATCCAGAAAAAAGTATCCCGAACTCTTTTCGACAAACGGATTGTGATGTTGGATTTGGCAGCATTGGTTGCTGGAACAAAATATCGTGGACAGTTCGAAGAAAGGATGAAAGCCATTATGAACGAGCTTGAAAAAGCGCCCGATGTGATTTTATTCATTGATGAGATTCATACCATTGTTGGTGCGGGAGGAGCGACCGGTTCTTTGGATGCCTCCAATATTTTCAAACCTGCTTTGGCAAGAGGAGAATTACAATGTATCGGAGCCTCTACCCTTGATGAATATCGTCAACACATAGAGAAAGACGGTGCTTTGGATCGACGTTTCCAAAAGGTTATTGTAGATCCACCATCTGCAGAGGAAACAATGCATATTTTGAATAATATCAAGGAGAAGTATGAAGAATTTCACAATGTGAAATATTCTGATGACGCCATTGATGCTTGTGTTAAACTAAGTGACCGATATATTAGTGATCGGTTCCTGCCTGACAAGGCCATCGATGTTCTGGATGAAGTGGGAGCTCGCACGCATCTGAAGAATATTCATGTTCCCCAACATATCGAAGGACTCGAAAAAGAAATAGAAGAAATTAAGGAGCTTAAAAATCAAGCAGTCCGCAACCAGCAATATGAAAAGGCAGCAGAATTTCGGGACAACGAATCAAAATTAATCAGAAGATTAGAGCAGGCAAAAGAAGAGTGGGAAGAAGAGTCTAAGTCCAAAAGGTATCCAGTTAATGAGGAAGATATTGCTGAAGTAGTGAGTATGATGACCGGTATTCCAGTCCGAAGAGTTGCTCAAAGTGAGAGTAAAAAATTGGTTGGAATGTCAGATGATTTAAAGAACATGATCATCGGTCAGAATGAGGCTATCGGAAAGATTACAAAAGCAATTTTGCGAAATCGAGTAGGATTGAAAGATCCGAAAAAACCCATTGGATCCTTTATTTTCCTTGGGCCCACGGGAGTAGGTAAAACTGAATTAGCCAAAGCTTTGGCTAAATACATATTTGACTCAGAGGATTCTCTTATTCGCTTGGATATGAGTGAATATATGGAAAAATTCAGTGTGAGCAGATTGATTGGTGCTCCTCCCGGATACGTTGGATATGAAGAAGGTGGTCAATTGACTGAAAAGGTTCGAAGAAAACCATATTCCGTAATACTCTTAGATGAGATTGAAAAAGCCCACCCGGATGTTTATAATATCTTGTTACAGGTATTAGATGATGGACAGCTTACCGATGGATTAGGTCGAAAAATCGATTTCAAAAATACCTTAATAATTATGACCTCCAATATTGGAGTTCGTAAGTTAAAGGATTTTGGTCAAGGGGTTGGATTTGCAACTAGTGCAAGAGTAGAATCTCAGGATGTCGATTCAAAAGGAATCATTCAGAATGCATTGAAAAGAACATTTTCTCCTGAATTCTTAAATAGAATAGATGATATCGTCATCTTTAACAGTTTGGATCAGGAGGATATCTTTAAAATTATTGATATCAATCTTATTTATTTGTATGATCGCCTGGAAGGAATGGGTTACAAGCTTTCGCTTTCTAAGGGTGCGAAGAAATTTGTTGCTGAAAAAGGATTTGATCCTCAATTTGGAGCAAGGCCGTTAAATCGGGCAATCCAAAAATATATCGAGGATCCACTGGCTGAATTCATACTGTCTGAAAATCCTGGAGAAGGATCGTCATTTAAAGCTGTTCTTTCAAAAAATGAAACAGGATTGGTTATAACCTTTGACAAAAAGGTGAGTAGTAAAGAGGAAGATATCAAAGAATAACTTAAATTTGAACTACCGATGTGTGTATTGCTGTTAGGTAATACACACATTCATTTTTTATATTTATTAATTAAAAACATTAATTTGGCAAGAAGATTTACTAGATCTGTAAAAAAAGAACCAGAATTTAGAACCAACAGACAAATCAGAATCCCCAAGATAAGACTAGTCGGAAACAATTTAGATGACGTCAGCGAAGTTGCGGGAAAAACCATCGAAGCTGGAATTTTCAACACTTATGAAGCTCAGAAATGGGCAGAAGCACTGGGTTTGGACCTGGTGGAAATTAGTCCAAAAGCTGATCCTCCAGTTTGTAAAATTATTGATTACAATAAATTCCTGTATAACAAAAAGAAAAAGGAGAAAGAGCTCAAAGCCAAAGCTTCTAAGACTGTAGTTAAAGAAATTCGGTTTGGGCCGAACACCGATGACCACGATTTTGACTTCAAACTTAGGCATGCTCAGAAATTTCTGGAAGATGGAGCTAAGGTAAAAGCATATGTACATTTTCGAGGAAGAAGCATTGTTTTTAAAGACAGAGGTGAGCTTCTTCTTTTGAAGTTTCTTAAAGAGCTGGAAGAATATGGTACACCAGATAATTTACCTAAGTTAGAGGGAAGAAGAATGATTGTAATTGTCTCTCCCAAAAAGAAGAAAAAGAAATAGTTGTAGAAATGGGGCTTTAAAAATAACCCCTGCTAAGAGTAAGTTAATATTTGCTCTCCTTCTAATACTATAAATCACATATTAGATATGGATCTGGAGTAGTGGTGGTTTTCTGCAATGACAACATTAAAACTTTTTGTAAAAAAATTGTAGATCCCATAAATAAATCTATCTTTGCACTCCATTTTAAAAAAGAATTTTCGTTATGCCTAAAATGAAGACACATTCCAGTGCGAAGAAGAGATTCAAAAAGACTGGATCAGGTAAACTGAAGAGATTTCAAGCAAATACTTCTCACCTTTTAAGGAAGAGATCTAAGAAGACCAAAACCAAATTAAGAGGGTCTACTTTAGTTTCAGATGCAGATGAGAAAAAAATGAAAAAACTTCTTTGTATTTAACCTAATTTTTTAACGAGAACACAGGAACAAAGTATCAAATGATCCCTGTGTTGGACTAAAACAAATTATCATGCCACGATCAGTTAACGCGGTAGCTTCCCGAAGAAGAAGGAAAAAGATCTTAAAAATGGCCAAAGGTTACTTTGGTGCTAGATCAAATGTGTATACAGTAGCTAAAAATGCTGTCGAAAAAGCATTGTCATATGCTTACAGAGATCGAAGAAATAAAAAACGGGTATTCAGAAGGCTTTGGATTGCCAGAATTAATGCAGGAGCGAGGCAGCATGGGTTGTCTTATTCGAAATTTATCAACCTTCTTAACAAAGGGGGCGTAAATCTAAATCGAAAGGTTCTTGCTGATTTAGCAATGAACCATCCGGATGCTTTTAAAGCCATTGTGGATAAAGTAAAATAGAACGTAACAAAAACCCGATTACAAAGGCCTGAGGTAAAAATCTCAGGCCTTTTTTCGTAGAATCAGTTCTAATGTTGATTTCTCTCATATGATATCTGCAATAACATCCCTATTTTTTTTTGCAAATGGCTTATTATGCGTACCGAATCTTTTGAAAAGTTTGATAAAAGGCTGAGCTGGAATACAAAAATGTATGTATTACTTACAGCCATCATTGTGTTGATGACTTATTTCATCAATGGAAATGAATTGGAATTTACTTTTGCCGCGATTTGTGCCTTGTTTGTAGTTTTATTTGTCGAGACTTATAGCATTTGGGCCCATCGGTTTCCCCGGATTTGGATGATACTTAAATGGATAATTATCTGGTGCATTATTTTGTTAACATTGATAGGCTTTACTTCTTAGAGACAAAGAACAATGAGGAAAATCGTTGCTAAAATTCTGACCTTCTTTTGTAACCTATGGTCTCTGTGGTCATGGTTTGGTAGTACCACTTGTCATCAGGACGATGTCTTAGAATCTAAGATTTCGAATGAAGATTATTTAGATTTCTATTGAATTGCTTCATCAAAGGTTGTCTAAAGGCTGTTTTTATTTATTAAACCAGAAAATTCTGAATTATCTTTTTTTACCGCGCAATATTGGATTGTACAATTGCAATAGCTTTCAATTATATTTAACCCAAAATGTTCATTAGGATTCGTAGGGAGGGTCATTTATTCGATAAGATCAATTACTTCTCCAACGAGGCATAGC
>Ga0316201_10004475_pt1 | contig 10546 bp, 6 predicted proteins | sample CS6wburrow_MG_FD_204516 | JGI IMG/M metagenome (GOLD analysis project Ga0316201, IMG submission 204516) | Coastal sediment microbial communities from Delaware Bay, Delaware, United States - CS-6 worm burrow | ecosystem: Environmental > Aquatic > Marine > Coastal > Sediment | place: USA: Delaware... | reverse complement strand
AGGTCGCACCGGCGCAGGCGTTACCGGTGCCGGATCGAAGTGTCGATCTTGTCACCGCGGCCCAGGCTGCACATTGGTTTGACCTGCACGCGTTCTACGACGAAGTGCGGCGCGTGACCCGAGTTGACGGTGTGGTTGCGCTGCTGTCCTACGGTGTGCCTGAGCTCGGTGGCAATCTCTCGCGCCTCTTTGACGACTGGTATTGGGGCGACGCACATCAGTTCTGGCCAGGCGCACGACACCACGTCGAGACGGGCTATCGTGACTTGCCGTTTGGGTTTGAGGAACACGCTCTGCCCGCACTCAGCATTGAGCGCGACTGGTCGCTGGCGGAATTTCTTGGCTACATCAGCACATGGTCGGCGACGAAACAGGCAACCGGGGCCGGGCGCGATCTTGTAGCCGAAGCGCGACGGGCGCTTGCCCATGAGTGGCCGCACGAGTCCGCCGTTCCAATTACGTGGCCGATTACAGGCCGCGTCGGTCGAGTGTGACCAACGGCCGTCCAGTCGGCGCCGCCTTGCGCATGACGCCCGCGCGTAGCCTCTAGCGACTCCCGGAGCAAAGGTTCTCTATGCCGCTGGGATTGTCCGTCGCGTAATCGCGAAAGAACTGCAGTTTCATGAGGCCCAGGTCGGGGAAGTTCACCGAGCCGTCGCCGTCCAGGTCTGCGTTGGGATCCGTCGTGAAGAACACCGATTTCATGATGCCCAGGTCGACGACGCTCACAAGGCAGTTTTGATTCAGGTCGGCGTCGCACACGTTGCCGATGCCGTCGGCGTCGGTATCGCGCTGGTCGGTGTTGGGTGCCGCAAGACAGTTGTCGGCGCTATCGGCGACGCCGTCGCCATCGACGTCGCTGACCGCAACGAAAACCCGGATGTAGTCGCCGGGGCTGTCCGCGGAGAACGTCACCGACAGCGTGTTGCCGGAGATCGAGGCGAAGTCGTCGGGCTCAAGCCCGCGCAGGCTTGGATTGAGGTAGTTTGCCGTGGGATTTCCGAGGTCGTCGCTGGCATTGAGAGTGTTGATCGATGTCGCCAGTCCCAGGATCGTGCTCGGGAACGTGATGCTACCAATAATGTCCTTGGATGCCCCCGGGTCGAACGCCACGTAGTAGCTTGAGATCAGCGTGCCGGCCGGCACGGTGGAGCCGGGCGGTTCATCCACATCAAGGGCCTGGTCGAGCAGGATGTCCTGCGCCTCCTCAAAAGCGAACAGATCGTTCGACTGCTGGTTGTTGTTGCCAACGGGTCCGATCGGTTCGCAAAGCTGGGAAAACGTGCCGCCGTCGCTGGCCGCGGAGCCCCCGGTGACGATGCCCGACAGCGTCATATCCTGTGTCTCGCAAATGGTGTAACTGAGGCTGGGCGATGCGGAGCCCAGGATCACCCTGACCGAGTCGCCGGGACTGCCCGCGTTGAAGTCGACTGTCAGCTCACTGCCATTGATGGTGGCCGTGTCGCCGGCTTCGAGCCCGAGTAAGCTCGGGTTCAGGTAAGTGGCCGAGGCATTACCGAGAAACTCGCTGTCCCCGAGCTGTACCTGATCGGTGATCACGCCGATGATCGTGTCCGGAAAGGTCAGCGTGGCGACGACGCGATTGGTCGGAATCGGGTCCCAGACTACGTAGAAGCTCGAAACGAATTCGCCGGCAGACACCACGGTTGTGTCGTCGAGAAAGAGATCGGCGGTCAGCTCGACGGCCTGCTGCTCCTCGAAGGCAAACAGGTCGAACGAATCGAAGTTGTCGTCGCCGACCGGGCCAACCGGATCGCAGATCTGCTTGAACTGCCCGCCGTTGGCCAGGGCGCTGCCGCCGGTAATCACGCCTGTAATCGTCTGTGACGTGGGGCCGCAGATGGCAATGCCGGGCAACGGGTCGATGCCGGTCACCACGCGAATCGCGTCACCCGGGGACGACGTCGACAGGCTCACCTCGATGGTGTTACCCGAGATCGTGACGCTGTCCGGGCTTTCGAGCTGCTGGTTGCCGATGGCATAACTGGTGCCCGGATCGCCGAGCAGGCTGTCGGTATCGTTGAAGCGGACGTTACTGGTAACGATGCCGAGCACCGGTTCGTCGAAGGTAGCCGTAAATACGACCGTGCCCAGAGACGCTGGATCGTATATGACGTAATGACTGGAGACGACCGAACCGGCGCCGAGCACGTTGCTGGACAGGCCTGACGCCACCGCGTCGAGGATCAGGTTGTCGGCAAGCAACAGGTCCTGCACCTCGTTAAACGCCCTGACGTTGTCGTCGTCGTATTCGTTGTTGCCAAGTACGGCGGGCGCGGGGATGAGCAGGAACATACCGCCGTTGGTCAGCGAGCTACCGCCGGTGAGTACGCCGCTCGAGATGTCGGCAAAACTGGCCGGGGCTGCGAGTCCCGCCATGCCTGCCGTCGCCAGCATTAACGCGGCAGGCAAGTTGTAATTTACCCGGCTCCGGTTTGAAGTTGCACGAATCATGACGGTCTCCCAGTATGTTTGGCCGCGTCGGTGCAGCGGGCTGTTCGACGTTAGGCGGGGCGCTCTTGTTATCTGTCGGGCGGTCGTGTCTTTTGCAGGCCACCTGTTCTTGGCCGGTCACCGCATCGCATTGCATTTAAAGCAAGTATGCCACGTGCGACGTGCGTAGCGCGCAATCCGTTGGCAAGGCCTGGTGACCGAAGCCGGCGTTCGTCTTGCTATGAAGTGTTTGCACGCTCGCAATGGGCGCCCCGCGGATAACATAATGTATGCATGTCGCATTTTCTGAAAATGACGCTATCTTTGACTTAACGCATCCGACAATGACGGGCCCCGAGGTATTCGCGCGACGCTGTTGGCCTGACCCATCGACACGGCATGCCTTTACGTTATCGGAGCAAGCTATGGCTTTTGTGAAATCACTACTGGTCATGCTCCTGATTCCAATATTGGGCTTTGCACTGGCGCAATGGGTCACGAGCGACATCAACCAGGATTTGAGAAGCAGCGGCGCGGACCTTACCGTCACCCAACTGTGTGCCGATGCCCAGCTTGTGCAAAGCACGGGCGCGCGACACCTGTGCAGTCGCGTCGCTCATATGCGGCTCGTACGCCAAGCCTCTATCGGCAGCGGCGTTGCCGGCGTCCTGCTGCTCCTGTTGTTTGTCACCACGTCGGCGATGGCCGGCGCCGACAGGAAAAAGATCACGCGAATCTTTCCACCGCTGGTGGTATTCAGTCTGCTTACCCTGGCCGTCCTCGTGCTCGTCCAGGGCGCCATACTCACCTATTCTGTTTACCTGGCCGAAATCACGGCCTTTGGCAGCTACCATGTGTACCTGATCGCTGCCGTTGGTATTGGCGCGTTGCTCGGCGTCGGCAGCCTGATCAAGGCCTGTTTCAGCCTGGCCGGTAAACGAGAACAACCCATCCTGGGCAAGCAGCTTGCGCGAGACCAGCATCCTGCGCTGTTCAGCTTTGCCAAAGCCATCGCCGAAAAGCTGGGAGCGCGAGAGCCGGACCACATTGTCGTGGGCCTCGATCCCAACTTCTTTGTCACCAGTGCCCACGTGCAACTGATCGGAACAAACGAAGAGCTGACCGGAGAGACGCTGTACCTGTCCTTGCCGCTGGCACGCATTTTCACGCGCGAGGAAATACGTGCCGTCATCGGTCATGAGCTCGGCCATTTCCGCGGCAAGGACACGATGTACTCCCTGCGCTTCGCCCCCGTGTACGCCGGCCTCACACACGGCATCAATACACTCGGCGCCAGCAGAGACCTGACCGCCATTGTCCAGTTGCCGGCGCGTTCGGTGTTGCAGTACATGATCGAGGTGTTCCATCGCAACGTGAGCACGATCAGTCGCCAACGCGAATTTGAAGCGGACAAGGCCGCGATGGAAGCTGCGCCGGCGCAGGCTCTGGCCACGTCGCTGCTCAAGATCGGGCTCTACGGCAACGCCTGGAACGGCCTGCAGAACGCCGTCGTCGAGCGCATGGGCAAGCGCAAGTTCACCCGCAACATGTCCAGCCTGTTTGCCAGTATCGTCAGGTACGACGTCAATACGCAGAAGATCCCGGAGGCCATCAATGACGTCGCCGGCCAGACGGTGTCACATCCGACCGACTCGCATCCGCCGACGGCCATTCGAATCGAGCAGGCCGGACTGCGGGTGGAAGACATCAACCACGAAGATTTGCTGGTCGGCGAGGACAACAGCATTGACCTTGTTGCCGATCATCAGGCGATTGAAGAAGAACTTACCGCCAACCAGCAAAAGATGTACGTGGCCATGGGCGTGCAGGTGCCCACGGCGCTGGATCAAAACCAGGGCGGCACGGTGCTCGCGGCGCTGGGTGCGCACATGGTGCTTGCCGACGGTAGTGTCGAGCCTGAAGAAGTCGACCTGGCGGAAGGGATTGGTCAGCACATGAGCGAACTGTTCGACATCATCGAATTTCGCGAGTTTTGTCACTATCCCGATTCGCTGCCGGCGATAGACGAACTGCTCACGGCGCTGGCCCAGGCGTCAGATGACGCGAAAACCGCGGTGATGCAGTATCTCAAAGCGATTGCCGAAGCGGACAACAACACGAGCCCGCAAGAACAGGCGCTGATGGACTCCGTTGCCGTCCTGCTGGCACGGGAAGGCAACGCGGACACCGACGTAGACTGAACTTTACCCAAGGCGCGTTACTGTCCCTGCAGGGCCGCCGCGATGGCGTCAATCTCCTCGGTCGTCAGAAAACTCAGTCCACCCATGTTGCCGCGATTACTGTCGATCGCCGCCTGCGTGCTCGAGGCACTGGCGCCAGAGACCTCGCTGTTGGCCAGGGGCTGATGACATACCTGGCAATGCGTCATGTACAGCGCCGCGCCGTCGAGCGTGGTCATTGACTGTGCCGTAATCGTAGTCGTATCCGGGGCGCTGCTTTCCACGCCGTCGCTTACGACCAGCGTGGCCGTGTACTGGCCGTCAACGTCGGCAACGAAGGAGGGCGCCACCGTATCGGCGCCGACCAGCGTCGACGTGCTCTGGGCAGGCGCGACCAGTGTCCAGTTGTAGGTCAGCGTGTCGCCATCGGGATCGCTGCTGCCCGCGCCGTCAAGAACCACGCTGTCGCCGGTCGTTACTTGCTGTGACGGTCCCGCGCTTGCCAGTGGTGTGCGGTTGATGCCGGTGGTGATGTCCACTTCGACGCGCAGCGTGTCGGCCACGAAACAGCCGCCGACGTCCTCGCGTCCGAACAAGTCTATGGCCGTGTCCGGCTCCAGGTCGGCGAGGGTGATTGCCTCGCTGGTCGTACCGTCATCGGCAATCGTGACCTGCGTAAGGATGGCGCTGGGCGGCACAAGTACGCAGCGGTCCCCGTTGTCCGTTCCAAGCATCAGGCTCTCCATGGCGACGTCGACCGACAGGATTGTCCCACTCAGGGACTCGCCGGTCGCTGAATCGAGATCAAGCACGATCAGCGCGATCTTGAGCACATCGGGCATTGAGTCCGACAGCATGAGCACGCCCTCGAAGTGTCCTTCGGCGCCAACCGCGAGTGCCGCGCTGTCCAGTTCCACGCCGTCACGGTCAAACAGGCGCGAGCCCGGCTGCAGGCGCGCCGTGATGGTGGTCATGCTGCCGAAACCTTGGCCGGGCGCGATGGCCAGGCCGAACTCGTCACCGCTGAGCGCGGACGCTACCGTGCCCGTCAGGCGTTCGAACGTCCCGAGACTGCCCTGTTCGATCACGTAGGCATCCAGGATCACATTGTCGTCATTGTCATCGTTGTCGTCATCAGAATCCGAATCGCTGTCTGAGCTGTCGCTGTCGCCGGTTGCGCCGCGCAGGTCGCCGATCGCGGTGAGCGCGTCGCCGACCATAATGACCGAGGCATCCACCGGTTCGCCGTCCGGGCCAAAAATGCCGGTGTCCTGGGTGATGAGCACGCTCAGGCAGCGGTCATCGTCATCGTCCATGTCATCGTCATCGTCCATGTCATGGTCGTCGTCTATGTCATGGTCGTCGTCTATGTCATGGTCATCGTCATCGTCATCGTCCGGATCGGCGACGAAATCCGTCTGGCAAACGACGTAGCCCGACGGTACGTCGATCACGCGGTCGACCACGCCGTGCACGCGCGCCAGCCGATCCGTCGCATCGCCCTCGTAGACCCTGACGAACACGACGGGCCGGAAGCGGTAGCGCTCGACGTTGCCATTTTGCGTAATGCGGATGGATTTGGCGGCATCGATGTCGAGCTCCAGCAACAGCGTCGCGCCCGGCGTAACGGTAAACGTGCCGCGCGGATTCAGGTCAACCTTGCCGTTGCCGGGCAGGTCGACGGGAATGATGTCCACCGGATTGCCGTCCATGTCGTTGCGAATCAGCGTGAGTTCGCTCAGGCGCAGGCGAATTTTGCTGTAGTCGCCGGCGGGTACGCTGGCGTTGACCGCGAACAGCTCGGTGAAACTGCCCAGGCGCAGCAGGTCAATCGTTTCGTTGCCGGCGAAGATAATGGCGTTGCCGTCGTCTCCCAATAGCTCGATCGAGTTGATCGTCGCGAGCACTTCGTCGAAGTCAAAAGTCGGCGCATCGGTCAGCACAATGCCCACGGTACCGGTTGCGGGCAGGGCCGTGGGGGGTGGCGTCGCGACCGGCGGTGGCGCCGTCGCCACCGGTGTCGGCGAGCCGTCGCTGCCGCCGCCGCAGGCGCTCAGCAAAAAAGCAGTGGCAATCGTTAGGGAAATGGCCCGCAAGGCAGTCGTGATCAGCATAAGGCACCGTTGTAAATTATGGTCTATATGGTCTCTTTTAGCGCATATTTACCAGTTCGCCAACTGTCGGCAAAGTGCGACAGCCTGCAGGCGGCGCCTTGGGCCACCAGTGGACGGTTGCTGAATCCGGCGCGAGTGTCTGCGCGGGCGCGGCTACGACGCCAGCCAGGGCCAATCAACCAGACAGCCGGGATGCATGAATTTGCCGGATGCGCTGGCACAGTTTGGCGGCCCAGATGCGGTAGATCTGGGCACTCGGGTGAAAGCCGTCGCTGGCCATGACGGTGTCGGCGGAAAAGTCGCGCAACCCGATGTAGTGCACGTTTTCGTCCTTCGCCACTGCGGCCTCCAATCGAAAATCATGGTGCAAAGCAACCCCGCCCAGGTAGAAGCGCAGCGGCTGGGGCAAAGCGGGAAATGCATGGACCGGCGGCAGGCCCGTTACCAGAATGTGCGCGACGCTGAATTTGTTTCGCAAGAGTTCGTGTAGCTGACGGTGATGACCGATGCAGGTTGGCTCGTCGAGTCCCGCGGTAACGTCGTTGACGCCAACGGCGGTAATGGCGACGTCGAATTCCTCCGCCATCTCGTCGTCAAGACGACGCGCAAGTTGTTCGGTGGTCAGGCCGTTTTTCGCCACCAGGCGATAGGTAACGGCGAAGTGTGGCGTTAACCCTTCTAGCAGCTGGCCCAGCAACGCCTGCTCTTGTGAAGCGACCCCCACCCCGGCGCCCGACGAATCGCCCACCAGCAACAAGCGCAGCGGCGGGCCGCTCCCGGCACAGCCCGCGTGCCGTCCCGCGGGTTCCGGCAGTCGCGGTGTGCGTGCGCGGGCACGCCTTCCCTGTGCGAGCAACACCGGGCCCAGGCCCAACTTGAGCAGTGCCAGTTTTATCCGGCTTGGCGGCAAGCGCTCCATCGTTAAGCGTCCAACCGCGTCGCCGCTTCCAGATCGGTCACAACGACTGAACTTGTGCCAGGCACATCTGCCGTTTGTACTGGAGTTGTCGGTTGCATAGGGTTTCAGGAATAGGTGCGGGGTCTATTTGTTGACGCGGCGGCAATTGCGCTGCGTCCATTGTCCATTCGCAGATTATCGCACAGCTAAATTGAACGGCTGCCAGGCAGGACGACGGACCTGTTTCGCAACCGCGCAGCCAAATGGTAGGCTCAATAATCGCGTGCACGGCTGACCGACATGGTGTCAGGGCCGGCATCTTTTGGACGTCTTCCGGTTGCGGTTGCTCCAGCCGCCTGGTCCGAGTGGCCTGGCGCCGTTATTTGCGGAACGGGGCACACAAGATGAGGATGTCAGCCGTGGCATTGCCTATTGACAGCCAATAATTGGTTTAATTCTGCTTTTAGGTGTATCTTATCGAAGAGTATGACAACAAAAAGAAAGGGCAAGACGATGAAACGCAGAATACTCCTGGCATGGCTGATTGTTGGATTTTCCGGTGTGTTTTCTTCGGTGGCCAGCGCTGCCGTGATACTGGGCAATCTGACCTACGATGGCACCTACATTACAGGCGACGGTTACACCTACCTCGGCCTGGACACCACATCTGTGATAGGAACCACATACGCTGATTTCGTCGCTGCCACGTCCGCTGGCGGCGCTTTTGAGGGCTTTTCAATTGCCGGCGTAGCAGAGGCCGATCAATTTATCGATTCATTGCTTGCCGGGACCAATGCCTGCAGTGGCGCAGGCACCGTTGACGGCACCGTATGTGGCCAGGTTTCCGGCTGGACTGCAGGCCTGTTTGGTTCGAATTATACGGGGACCACCGGTGACTGGTTCCAGTTTGAGGACTTCAACGGCACAGGTTATGACGTTGGAGCAACGGGCATAAGGGCAAGCGGTCAGGTTGAGCAGTACGAAAACCCGGGATGGGCTCAATGCACTCTGTGCGACGAGGGCATTGGCTACCTGGTGTACCAAGTTACGATTCCCGAGCCATCCGTCGTTGCGCTGTTTGCAGCGGGGCTCTTTGGTTTGGCATTTGCTCGTCGTCGCCGACAGGCCTAGGCTCGCTTAATCCGGCCGCCACGACACCAACGCGGTCATCGTAGTCCACGTTGACCAAGGAGAAAGCCACCTCAATTGAGGTGGCTTTTTTCTTTTCCGGTTGCTAATGCAGCCGGACCAAGCGCTGGTCACTGGCATCAATCGAAATAACCGCAGTGCCCGTCAACTTGGCCGCGGCGCAGGCCTCGCCCTTTTTCTGCCTGCCGGCCGTCTATACTTATCCATATCGCGAGCTGGACAATAAAAGGGAGCCGCTTATGGGGACTTTCAGCGCACTAAGCGAGCGCGTCAGACTTAGACTTGGTTTCATTGCGGTGGCCGGCCTGTCCCTGACGGGCCTGTCGTGCCAAACCGTGCCGGACCCGCCCGTGCCCCCCGGGCAGGCGCTGATCGATCGCGGTGAGGACCTGTTTTTTAATGAGACCTTCGACGGCAACGGCCGCACCTGCGGCACCTGCCATCGGGCAGAGGAGAGCTTTGGGCTGTCCGCGACGTTTATCGCGACGCTGCCGGATGACGATCCATTGTTCGTGGCCGAGTTCATCCCCGAACTGGGCAGCGGATTCGAGAACCCGCGCCTCATGCGTGAGCTTGCGCTCATCGTCGAGAACCAGGACGGCTTCGACGATTTGGCAAGCAACTTCAACATGCGCGGCATCCCGCACACGCTGGCGTTGTCCACGTCGGTGGACAGCACGCTCGGTCCGCGCACCGGCTGGGACGGGGCCGGATCGCCCAACGACGGTACGCTTCGTTCGTTCGCCATAGGCGCGGTGATTCAGCACTTCACCAAAACGACGAACCGCATCGCGGGCGTCGATTTTCGCCTGCCTACCTCCGAAGAACTCGACGCGATGGAGGCCTTTCAGCTCTCCCTCGGTCGCCAGGAAGAACTGGCGCTGCCGCTTCCGCTCAAAGAACCGCGCGCGCTGCAGGGCCAGCTTATCTTCAACGACCTGACCCGCGGCAAATGCGTCGCCTGTCACCTGAACGCCGGTGCCAACGTCAATCCGATCCTGTCGCCGCCGCTGCCGGGTACGGGCAACCTGAACTTCAATACCGGCGTCGAGGTTTTACCCGATCAGCCTGCCGACCTGACTGGCGAGAACGTTCCTGCGGATGACGGCTTCGGCACCCCGGGCGACGGTGAATTCAACATTCCTTCGCTTGTCGAGGCCGCCGACACCGAGCCGTTCTTCCACAACAATTCGGTCGCGACGCTCGAAGGTGCCATCGCGTTCTACAATGGCGACGCGTTCAATGACTCCCCGGCGGGTCAGCTTGTGCAGCAGGCCAGCGGCAGCGGCATCAACCTCGATGCGGCCGAAGTTGACGCGGTCGCCGCGTTCCTGCGCGTCCTCAATGCGCTGGAGAACATCCGTTCGAGCATCCAGGCGCTCGACGAGGCTGCCGCCACGTCCAGTACTCACGAGCGCGTCGACCGCAAGCTGAGCCGCGCCAACGCCGACATAGAGGACGCCGTGCGCGTACTCGACGCGTCCGGCCTGCACTCGCCCACGGCGCGTGCGCTGCACAGCGCGGCCGAGGTGGCCGCCAATGCCCTCGCGGCCAGCGGCGCCAAGCGCCGCACTCTGGCCGGCAACGCCAGCGCCCTGCTCCGACAGGCCCGTACCGACTTGATCGAGGACACGCCATGACAGTCATACGCATTTCACTCTTGATGACCCTGAGCGTGTGGTTCACGGCCGGCGCCGCGGGCCACCCAGCCACAGAGCGCTACATTCCCATTGGCTACTGGATCAGCGTCG
>Ga0316201_10004474_pt1 | contig 10548 bp, 9 predicted proteins | sample CS6wburrow_MG_FD_204516 | JGI IMG/M metagenome (GOLD analysis project Ga0316201, IMG submission 204516) | Coastal sediment microbial communities from Delaware Bay, Delaware, United States - CS-6 worm burrow | ecosystem: Environmental > Aquatic > Marine > Coastal > Sediment | place: USA: Delaware... | reverse complement strand
TTCTCCCGCCCGTACCGTAGTTCCGGGTAGCGGGAATGGTCACCGGGACAACTTCCTGTCCCGGCGTCCCTGGATTCGAGGGTCCGAGCAAAGCCTCCGACGCTCCGGCGGTTCCCGACTCCTGGGCAATCGACTGCGCCGGTGGGGCGGCGAGCATGGCGATCATGGCTCCAGTGAACACCACGAACGAGCGCGAGAATGTCATGTCTGGACTCTTTCCGGCTGAGGAGGACTGCTGTCCAGCATAATCAAATCCATGCAATGAGGAACCCCGGGAGGTGAGACCGACCTACTGAGGGGTCTTTCCCGAACTCCTCGACGATTTCTTCGGAGTCTTCGACGCGGGCCTGGGCGAGCTCCGTGGTGTCGCGCGCGCCCGTTTGCTGCTCGGAGCGCTCCGGGCCGCGCTGCCGGCGGAGGGCCTGGAGGAACTCCGCGGAGTCGCGCGTGCCGGCTTCCTGCTCGGTGCCGCGGCGCGGGACGGCGCTGCTTTCGTCCTGTCGGGCGCCGACCGGGGGCTGGTGCTGCCGGCCCGCTCGGCACTCCGGGCCCCGCCGATCTTGTCGGAGATCGACTCGCGCGACGCCCGTTCTGTCGCCTGTCCGCGGGCTTGCGCGTCTGCGATCGGATCGCGGGTCGTGGGCGCGCTGGCCCGCACTCTCTCGCCTTCCGGTCCGAACGCCTCGAACCACCGATCGAGGCGACTCGGATCGGAGCGTCGGAGGTCTGCCCCGACGGTGGTCGGGCGGGATTCGATGACCCGGAACCCCTTCATGTTGCGCAACGACTCGGGTATGTGCCCCCATTCGGAAGAGTCGAAGCCCGACCCGCCAGGATAAGCCGAGGAGTCACCGCTCAGGCCGGTGAATCCACGATAGCCGCTGTATCCACCGTAGGAATCACCGAATCCGCCGAAGCCGCCGTAGCCGCCGTAGCCCGGGTAGCCGCCATAACCGAAGCCGCCGTAGCCCGGGTAGCCGCCATAACCGAAGCCCCCGGCTCCGAAGAAGAACGCGCTGCCCGCGCTGCCGGGGCCGCACATGCCGGATGAGCCGGGCCACGGGCCCCAGGCTCCCGGGCCGGCTCCCCGCCAGTAGGATCCGTAACCGAAGCCGGGCCTGCCTCCCCAGCCGGTGTACCACGGGTACCAGGGGGAAACGGGCCGGAACCAGGCTCGCGAGGAGCGCACGTCGAACGGGCTCATGTACCAGCCGTAACGGAACATTCCGGGGTTCGAGCCGAACATGTATGGGCTGGGCCGCGGACAGCCGACGAATCGTGCCGGCATCCCCCGCGGGGCGGGCCACCCCGTGGATGCAGTCGTAAGAACGGATTTCGTGTCGAGGGGCTGGCTCGCGGGGGCGAACCCTGAATTGCTCACGTCGAGTGCGTCGGGAACCTGCGCGGAAACATGCTCGGGCGGTGCCGATGCTACCGCGAGCAGCGCGGCGGCAACCAGTCCTATGTTCCCCGTACGACGCATGTCCCGACTCCTTCCGTCCGACGACCAACACAATATACACGCCCGGGGTCGCCGAAGGTTCGTCAGTCGGCTCGGAACCTGTCGCGGATCCGCTCCAGCGCCGCGGGCTCGCCGAGGATCGTCAGCCGATCGCCCTCCTCGAGGACCGTGCTTCCCGTCGGTACGATCACTCCCGAACGACGGCTTACGAGCGCTACGAGGGTACCGTCGTGCAACGGTGCCTTGCTCAAAGCCATACCGACCAAAGGCGCTGTCGGACCCTCGTCGTGGATGGTCAGCGAGCACAGCCTCTCGTCGAACACCAGCGCCTCCTTGAGGTCCTGCTCGTCCCGTGCCGCCAACCACTCATCCAGGAATCCGTCGTCGTCCACGCGCGAAGCGATCCGGGCGAGGGTGCGCAGATGCTCGCCGGGATTCCCCTCGGGACTGACGAGATATACCACGACCTGGATCGGCGAGGCGGCCTCGATCGCCTGCTCGGACACGCCGCTTCCCGCCATCTCTACCCCCGAGGCACAACGTGCGATCAGCATTTGAGCCTTCTCCAGCTGCGCGAGACGGAGGTGCGGCAACGCCGTGCCCCGCGAGACGGGAGTCATTCCAATCTTCGTACCCGCCAGAAACCTCCGTTCGAGCTCGTCCGACTTCACTCCGAGTACGCCGCCGAGGCGGATGGATGCCCGGGCCGTGAGCTCGCCGAACGTGATCGGCGCCGCGATGTCCTCGGCAACCGCGTGCGCGACCAGCTCGTCGAACGGTTCCGCGTCGCGCAGCCCCTTCTCCTTGAGGATCCCCCGAAGTTCGCGGTCCAGTCCTTCGAACTTCTGGCGGCCGAGTCTCGCGAACACGTGGTAGATCGCCCCCTCGCGGACCAGCCGGTGGTGCGCGTACAGGAAGTACCAGAGCACGGCCACGCCGATCACGACCGCAGTGAAGCCGAGCGCCATCCAGCCCATCTCCAGGATCAGCCACACGGGGATCAGAAATCCCGCGATCTGCATCCATGGGTACAGGGGTGAGCGGAATCCCGGATCGTATGCCTCGATTTCGCTCTCCCGCATCACGATCACGGCCAGGTTCACGAGCGCGAACAGCAACAGCATGAAGGCGCTGGCCAGCTTGGCGAGTGCGGCGACGTCCAGCAGCAGCAGAGAGCCGATCGTGACGATCCCCGTCGCCAGCACCGCCTTGGTGGGCGTCCGGAAACGACCCACGCTGGAGAAGTGATCCGGGATCAGGTGGTCGCGCCCCATCGCCAGCAGCACCCGCGAGGCGGACATGATGCCGGCGTTGGCGGTCGAGGCGAAGGCCGCGAACGCCGCAACCACGATCAGCCACAGCTCCGAGTTGCCCGGCAGCCAGTGCATGAATATCTCGGCGGCCGAGGCTACAGGGGTGAGGTCCACAACGAGCGATTCCGGCTCCAGCACGGCTACGATCACCCCGACTCCCAGCACGTACACCGTGGTCGCGGTCAGCAGCGACAGGAACATCCCGAGGGGCAGGTTCCGGTCCGGGTTTTGTACCTCCTCGGCGACGCTCGCCACCTTGGTCAACCCTGCGTACGACACGAACACGAGCCCGACGGTGGAAAGCAGGCCCATCGTTCCGTGCGGCATGAACGGTTGGAACCGGCCCTGCCGCACATCGGCCGGGATCTCGTCCAGGCTCAACAGCCCCTCGACGACGAACAGCGCGAGTATCACGATCAGGGCCGAGACCAGCACCCTCTGCAGCCCGCTCGTCTCCTTCGCCCCGACCACGTTCAGCAGCATGAACGCTAAGGTCAGAACCACGGCCACCAGTTGGATCGGGACGTCGAAGAACAGGCGCAGGTAGGCGCCGAGACCGACCAGGGCGAAGGCGGACTTGAGAACGAGCCCGAACCAGGCGCCGAGACCGCCGACCGTTCCCACGAGCGGCCCGAGTGCCCGGTCGAGGAAGTAGTAGGTGCCGCCGGCTTTCGGCATCGCCGTGGCGAGTTCCGACTTGCTGAGCATGGCGGGAATCGTGGCCAGGCCCGCCAGGAAGAACGCCAGCACCACCGAGGGGCCGGCTTCGGCGAACGCGATCCCCGGCAGCAGGAAGAAGCCGGAACTGAACATCGCGCCGGTGCTGATGGCGTAGACATCGAACAGCGTGAGATTCTTCTGGAGTTTCGAGTCGCCGGTCACGAATGCGCTCTCCGCGCGAGTGGCAAGAAGACCGGCCTGCCCGCAGGGGCCCAGGCCGGCGGCTCGGAACTGACTACAGTCGAAGGGCCCTGGGGATCCGCTCCGGGGAGGGAACGGACCCGGCTTCAGTCATCGTCAGCCCCGCTGACCCTCCACCCAGGTCACGTACCAGCGATAGGCGAGCTCGCAGGTCTCACAGTTGCGGCCCAGCTCGAAGCACGGCACGCCGTCGGCCTGCGCCTCGGCGCACAGGACGTTCAACGCCTTCTCCGAGTGGTTTCCGACCCGGCGGGCCTTGCCACGGCTGTCCACGGGAATCGCACTGTAGGGGTCGTCGCTGAATCGACGGTCCTTTTCGGGCTGTTTGGGCATTCCGTCTCCCCTCGGTCGAGGACGAACCCGTGCACTGGGAATCCGCGTCGTCACGGGTCCTCCGTGACGCACACTTCTTGCAAATCCCGTACGACGAGCGCGGTTCGCTTGTTTACCCGACGGAGGGCACGAAACGAGCCGCGAGAATGCGAGAAACGGGTCCTGGGGCTCCGCGGATATGTCCGTCCCGGTAGATGGTGGCGGAGCGGAACCGGCGGGTTTGGGACGTATCGTCTCATAGCAGCGGTTTCGACGAGAGCGATGGACCCCCTCTCCGCATCCGCATACGAGGACACGGCGATGCGAGAACTTCGAATACATGGTCGCGGCGGGCAGGGGACGGTAATCGCCTCCAAGCTTCTCGCCGTAGCCCTGTTCCGGGAGGGACACGAAGTCCAGTCCTTTCCGGCTTTCGGCGTGGAGCGACGGGGCGCCCCGGTTACGGCGTTCCTGCGATTCGACGACAGTCCGATCCGTCTGCGCTGTGAGATCACCGAACCGAATCACCTCATCGTCCTCGATCCGACGCTGATCGATGCGATCGATGTTACCGCGGGCCTGGACGAAGGCGGCACGATCCTGATCAACACGGATCGGGCTCCCGAGTCCTACACCAACCTGACCCCCCGCTTCACGGTGGCCACCGTGAACGCGAGCGACATCGCCGTCCGGCACCGACTCGGAACGCGGAGCCAGCCGATCGTGAACACCGCGATCATCGGCGCCTCTGCCTCGGTGTTCGGCTGGTTCGGCATGGAGGCCGTGGAAGCGGCGATCGGGGACGAGGTGCCCGTGAAGGTGGAAGAGAACGTCGAGGCGGCCAGAGAGGCGGCTGCGGCCGTCCGGGTCGCCCCGGCGGGAGAGAGATCCCATGTCTGACATCACCGAACCGAACCGAACCGGCAGGGACGTTCCGCCGATCGCGATCAGCCGCACGACCACCGAGGTGAATCCCACGGGGTCGTGGAAGTACATCCGGCCGCGCTACGAGGACCGGGTCGCACCGTGCAACGCGAACTGCCCCGTCGGAATCGACATCGAGGGCTACCTGTACCTGCTCGGCCAGGGGCGCACGGAGGAAGCGGCCGCGCTGCTGCTCGAGGAGAACCCGATGCCGGCCGTCACCGGCCGCGTGTGTCACCACCCGTGCGAAGACGGCTGTAACCGGGCCAATCTCGACGAACCCGTGGCAATCCACTCCGTCGAGCGACGCCTCGGCGACATCGCGCTGGCGAGCCCCCCACCGGCGGCCCCGGATCAACTCCGTGACGAGCGCGTCGCGGTGATCGGCTCCGGGCCCGCCGGTCTCGCCTGCGCCTACCACCTGGCGCGGCTCGGTCACCGCGTGACCGTGTTCGAGGCGGCGCCCGAGGCGGGGGGCATGCTGAGGCTGGGGATCCCGGAGTACCGACTTCCCCGCGCGATCCTCGACCGGCAGATCGACCGGATCGCGGCCCTCGGAGTCGAGATCCGCTGTTCGACCGCGATCGGGCGTGACATCGAGTGGTCCGAGCTCGACGAGTTCGACGCCGTGTTCGCGGCACCGGGCGCGCACGTGGGCAAGGACGCCCGCATCGAGAGCTCGAATGATGCGCCAACGATCCGGGCGGGACTCGAATTCCTGAAGGAGGTCAACGCGGGAGCCAGGCCTGCCCTCGGCGACCACGTGATCGTGGTGGGCGGCGGAAACACCGCGATGGACTGCGCGCGCTCGGCGCTGAGGCTCGGCTCGGTCGTGACCGTGCTGTACCGCAGGACACCGCTGGAGATGCCGGCGATTCCGCAGGAGGTGAAGGAAGCGAAGCTCGAAGGAGTCGGATTCCAGTTCCTCGCGACGCCCGCCGCGGCGCGCACCGAGGACGGCCGACTGCTCGGAATCGAGTGTCAGCGCATGGAGCTCGGTCCGCCGGATGACAGTGGACGGCGCAGACCGGTGCCGGTTGAGGACGGCCGGTTCTCGATGATCGCCGACTTCGTGCTCACGGCGATCGGCGAAGACTGCGATCTCGCGTTCCTGCCGCACGGCGTAGAGATCTCGGGCGGCGTGGCGAAAGTGGACGAACTGTGCGAGAGCACGACCGCGCGCGTATTCGTAGGCGGCGACGCGGCGGACCTGCCCCGCTCGGTGGCGGACGCCCTCGGCTCCGGCAAACGGGCGGCGCTCGGCATCGACCAGTGGCTGCGCGAACGGGCCGGCGAGGCTCCCGCCGCGCTGGACATCGCGGCGCTCAGGTTCGGCGCCTCCGGCAACATCAGCATCGCGCGACAGCGAGGTACGGACCCGCTGCACCGCGCGGCGCCCGTCAACGAGGTGGTGGAGTTCGACGCCATGAATCCGGCGCATTTCGAGCCGGCCGCCCGGAACGAGGACCACTTCCATTCCGCGGGTGATCTCTCGGCCTCGTTCGGCGAAGTGAATTTTGGCCTCTCCGATCGCGAGATGCGTGCGGAAGTCGAACGGTGCATGAACTGCGGCGTGTGTAACCGCTGCGAGCTGTGCCTGATTTTCTGCCCCGACATGGCGATCCATCGACGGGAGGACGGCGAGGGATTCGAGATCGATCTGCGGTACTGCAAGGGCTGCGGGCTGTGCGCCGCCGAGTGCCCGAGAGGCGCGATGGCGATGTCGCGGGAGGAATCATGAAGAAGGTAATGATCGGCAACCACGCCGTGTCGTGGGGCGTGCAGCGTGCCCGCGTCGAAGTCATTTCCGCATATCCGATCACCCCGCAAACGCAGATCGTCGAGGAACTGTCGGACATGTGCGCTGACGGTCGTCTGCCGGCGCGCTACATCAAGGTCGAGTCCGAACACAGCGCGATGGCCGCTTGCATCGGTGCCTCGGCCGCGGGCGTCAGGACGTTTACGGCCACCTCGGCGCAGGGACTGGCCCTGATGCACGAGCTGCTGCACTGGGCGGCGGGCGGGCGTCTGCCGATCGTGATGGCCGACGTGAATCGCGCCATGGCGCCGGGCTGGAATATCTGGACGGACCAGAACGATTCGCTGTCGCAGCGCGACACCGGCTGGATTCAGCTGTACTGCGAGACGAACCAGGAGGTGTTCGATACCACGATCCAGGCCTTCCGCCTCGCGGAAACGATCAACCTCCCGGTGATGGTCATCCTCGACGCGTTCTTCCTGTCCCATACGTCGGAACCGGTGGACGTGACGGACCAGGAGATCGTGGACGAGTTCCTGCCGCGGCGCGAAGCGCAGTACAAGCTCGACCCGGCCGATCCGCACGCGTTCGGCGCTCTCGTGCGACCGGACGCGTACATGGAGATGCGCTGGCAGCAGCAGGAGGCCATGCGGGACACGCTGACGCTGATGCCCGAGATCGACCAGGCCTGGGGGAAGCTCACGGGCCGGACCTACGGCGCGATCGAGAAGTACCGCGCGGAAGACGCGGAACTGCTTCTCGTCACTTCGGGAACGATCACCTCCACGGCCCGTCACGTGGTGGACGAGCGGCGGGAGCGGGGTGAGGCCGTGGGCCTCGTGAAGGTGAAGATGTTCCGGCCGTTCCCCACCGGGGCCCTGCGGGAAGCGCTCGCGGGTGTCGACCGGGTGGCCGTGCTCGACCGGAACATCTCGCCGGGACATGGCGGGATCTTCGCCGAAGAGATCCGCTCGGCGCTGTACGACGTGCCGCTGGAGGATCGGCCGCTGCTGTTCGGCTACGTCCTCGGACTCGGCGGGCGCGACGTGACGCCGGCCGTCATCGACTCGATCGTGGACCGGACGTGGTCGGCCGAGCAATCCGAGCGCCAGGACCTGTGGGTGGGAGTGGAACTATGAGCCAGACGATCATCAAGGACCTGATGCCGAAGGACGATCTGCTGGCGTCCGGACACCTGGCGTGTCCCGGGTGCGCAGCGCCGATCGCCATGAACCTGGTGCTCAAGGCGCTCGGACCGCAGACCGTGGTGACGCTGCCGGCCTGCTGCTGGAGCATCATCGCGGGGCCGTGGCCGCAGTCCTCGCTACGCGTGCCGCTGTTTCACACCGCGTTCGAGACCGGCGGCGCCACGGCGTCGGGGATCAAGGCGGGACTCGTGGCCCGGGGCGATACCGAGACGACGGTGATCGCTTGGGCCGGCGACGGCGGGACGTTCGACATCGGCCTGCAGGCGCTGTCCGGCGCGGCCGAGCGCAACGAGGACATCATCTACTTCTGTTACGACAACGAAGCCTACATGAACACCGGGATCCAGCGTTCCTCGGCCACTCCGTGGGGAGCGTGGACCACGACTACACCGGCGATCGAGCCGGAGGCTTCGCCGAAGAAGGACATGGTCTCGATTCTCGCGGCGCACGGAATCCCGTACATCGCGACCGCGTCCGTGGCCTATCCGGTGGACCTGGTGGAGAAGGTCGAGAAGGCCCGTACGATCCGTGGTACCCGGTTCATTCACATCCTCGCGCCCTGCCCGCCGGGCTGGAAGACGCAGAACGACGAGACGATCGATCTGGCGCGGCAAGCGGTGCAGACGCGGGTGTTCCCGTTATTCGAGATCGAGAACGGCAGAGACTGGCGCCTCACGGTGGACCATGCCGGCGACCCCGTCGGCCCGTACATCCGGCGTCAGGCCCGGTTCAAGCACCTGACCGACGAGCAACTGGTGTTGATCCAGCAGGACGTGGACGACCGCTGGCAAAGGCTGCAACGGCGAGTGGAACACGGCACCTGACAGTCGGGTCAGATCTGGCCGGCCCCCGTTGCCTTATGGCAGCGCGAACAGGTCGCCAGCAGTTCCCCGTATGTCGCGGCGCGCATGTCCGGATCGAGCGCCTGGCGTGCCCCGGCTCCGAGCTCGTGCACCCGGTTCGCCGTCAGTTGCACCTCCGTCATCAGCTCGTCGTCATCCGTGACTTCTTCCGGGACGAGCGGAACCTCGTCGAGTGCCTTGGCCCCGGTCTGCCAGACCTCTGCCGACGGCACCACGAGCCCCTCCCACAGCCTGGCCGAAGCCCAGACGTGACGCTCCATATGGGCTACCGCATCACCGCCCTCCGCCAGTGCCTCATCGATGGAGAACCTGACGGTCGCGCCGTGGCCCTTGTGGCAGTCCCCGCAGGCTGCGCCGACACGGGCGGTGGCTTGGGCGGAGGTGTACAGGTCCGGCGACTCCGCCGCGACTTCGGCCGCGGCACGCATCTCGGCGAGATACGGATCCCAGGATGCCGGAGCCCCGGACATCTTCGAGTGCTCCGCGAGCCAGTTTGCCGCTCCCGCAACGGCTTCCATGTCACCGTTGACGACGGCCCGCTGCAGATCGGAGGCGCGTGTGAAGTGCTCCGACATGTGGGCCGCGACCTCCGCCGGCTCCGGCGGCCTGTCATCGGAACACGCCGCTACGGCCAGGAGTGCGACGATTGGAAGAATGAACGTGGATTTGAGCGATCGGACAGCTGCCTGCGAGGTCATTCGGATCTCCCCCTCCCGCCTGGAAACAACACCGCCAGCGACACCCGGTCCACGCCCCCCTCGCGGTAACGCATCGTGAATCCGGACGCCGCCGGCGGCAAATTGTCGGCGGACTGTGACGGGCCTGCGTCTTCGGGGGGTCGAATTCCGCTCTTCTGCCCGCTTTTGTGAAGGGAATTTACCTGCAAGAAACATGCGGAAGAATCAGATTTTCCATGTGTCCGGGAGGGTGCTTTCGGGTGTCTCGCAACGCGTGTTTCGACGGCAGTTTGCGAGCGGAATGGTCGGCGATCGTTCGGCCGGCCACTGATCGGGCTCCCGGGTCGGATCGTCGCATCGGCCCGCGGCGGGACACCCTGTCACGGGTCAGGGTGTCCGAAACGTGGTGGAGACACACGCGCGCCAGTATTCTGGTCAGGGACTGCGCGACCCGGATTCTAAAGGAGATTCCAGCCGATGACATACCACACGAAACACTTTCACCCGGCTGTCACAGTCTGGCTGCTGGCGATGACGGTCATCGGTCTGTCGGCGTGTGGATCCAGCAAGCAGAAACTGTCCGTGAAGACGAGTCCGCCCAATGCGGAAGTGCTGCTCCAGCGCCGGGGAGACCTGGAGATCGATGTCTCCGTGCCGACATACGGTTCAGGGGATCTCGCGGCCGGGAAGTTCGAAGACGACTTCATCACGCTCGGGAACGCCCCCGTGAAGTACGAGTTCGACCTGTCGGAATCTCAGGGATCGATCAACATCAAGGGGGTCGGAGGAAGCGCCAAGAAGCACTATCGCGAGGGCACGATCCGGGTTCAGCTGCCGGGCTTCATGACCGTTGAACGCCTGGTGGCGTTCAGCGGAAGCGCGATCAACCTCGAGATCACGTTGCAGCCGCGGAACTGATCGGCAGGAATCCGTTCACCTGACCACGGCCAGCACCGCGGACGGACGACCCGGTGCCGCCTGCGTGTCTTGCATCCCTCCGCCGACTCCGCGCGGGCGGAGGAGATTCTCGAACGCCGGGCTGGAGGCCAGCGGCCTCAAGATCGGCAGGGCATGCAGTTCGACTCCGAACGGCAGACCCGCTGCCAGTG
>Ga0316201_10004473_pt1 | contig 10549 bp, 6 predicted proteins | sample CS6wburrow_MG_FD_204516 | JGI IMG/M metagenome (GOLD analysis project Ga0316201, IMG submission 204516) | Coastal sediment microbial communities from Delaware Bay, Delaware, United States - CS-6 worm burrow | ecosystem: Environmental > Aquatic > Marine > Coastal > Sediment | place: USA: Delaware... | reverse complement strand
AAAAGGAACACAGTTGTCGCCTTTATCATTGAGAAAAATGCAGGTCTGAAATTGGATAAGGTCAATCCAATATCTTTGAATGGAATACGACTCAGGTTGACAAAGTAATAAGTCCAGGCTCCAAAGACGACGAATGGAACAAATTTAATAAACGTGTTTTCTTGAGCAAACCATTTTTGATTAACGATACCGATTAAAGCGGCAAAAGCAATCAGACCAATCACCATTTGAACATAGAATTTGGCAGATTTTTCACGCTTCTTTTCCAATTCCTTCCTGCTCCTTGCTTCATGCAGACTCAATGAATTTGTATTTCGAATCGCATTTTGCTGGTACTTGATATAATTTAGGAGCATCGTAGAAACGATCGAATCTTTTTCACTATCCATAATTCCTTCAAGACCTGCTTTGCTCATCACAAATCCTTTGGCGCCTCTAGGTCCAGCTACAACAGTAGCTGATCTTGGTCCCAGATCTATCAATGACATCAAACCCACCAAATCTCCCGCAACTCTTGTAGTCAAAACCAATTCATCCTTATTCACTGTTACTGTACCCTCATCGATCAAAAACAGAAACGAGCCACTTTCCCCTTCTTCCATGATTACTTCGTTAGGGGCATATTGCATTTCACTGATATGCGGCTCGACAAGTTTGAGTTGCTCATCACTCAAGCCCAGGAAAAGGATATTCGAAGTCCATAATTGGTCAATCATTTCCATGTCCTACCGGATATTGGCTGTTTGGAATCTTTACAAAATATAGAAAGAATTATGACCAATTTTCAGAAGGGATGATGATTATTTTACTTAAAAAGCAATTGTTTATGATTTAAGATTGTCTGGCGGGTTTATTTTTGCACAACGGCAGTGGTTATCTGCCATCAAAGAAGCCATGATATCAACAAGGAAGAAAAATGAAGTGCTCACCGAATTAGCAGCATTAATTGCCCAAAATGAAGCCAGGGTCATCGCTGCTAATCATCGGGATATAGAAGCCTACAAAGGGAATGATGAGTCAATGCTGGATCGACTTCGGGTGGACGCCAAGAAAGTGGCATTAATGGTGGATGCTGTCCGAAATGCGATTAACCTTACTGACCCTGAAGGAGTCGTATTATATACCCATCTCCCTGAAAATGGCCTTCGAATCGAGAATAAAACAGTTCCTTTCGGCAATATTCTCATCATCTATGAGTCACGTCCGGATGTAACGATAGAAGCGGCCGTCACCGCTTTCAAAGCCGGAAATCATATCTTATTGAAGGGCGGAAAGGAAGCGCGCAACACAAATCTTGTGCTTATTGAACTTTGGCAGGAAGCATTAAAAGTACACGATGTACCCCCTGAATTTGTGGGTTACCTGGACTACTCAAGAGAGCAAACCCAAAAGCTTATTCGTGAAAATACGCACCAGGTGGATTTGATTATTCCTCGCGGTGGCGAAGCGCTTATTGATTTCGTAAAAACCCATACGGATATTCCGATTATCGTAAGCGGCCGGGGAAATAATTTCATGTATGTAGACGATGATGTTGATTTTGAAATGGCCACCAATTTAATACTCAATGGGAAAAGCCGAATCAGTGTTTGTAATGCTCTGGATAAAGTGCTATTTGACCAATCAATTTCAGACTTGCCAAATAAAATCAATCACCTGGTCGCAAAATTGGAAGCACATCAAATCGAAATCCTTGGAGATGTCACCTTGTCTTCAATGCATCGAGCTATCAAACCAGTTCATGATGAAGCTATCTATTTTGAAGAATTTTTATCCGCGAAAATTTTGGTTTCGTGTGTAGAAAATATGCCTGCAGCGATTCAAATGATTAACAAGTACTCAGGGCACCATTCAGCTACAATTGTGACGACTAATCAAAAGAAGGCGGACCAATTTCTGGCTGAGGTAGATTGTGCCGCTGTATATCACAACGCATCAACAAGATTTACTGACGGAGGTCAGTTTGGGTTTGGAGCTGAGATGGCAATCAGCACGCAGAAAGTACATTTTAGAGGTCCGATTGGAATCGATCAACTCGTTACCAATAAATGGGTCATACGTGGAAACGGGCAAATAAGAGAATAGCATGTCAAAAAAGAAGCTTATCCTGAAGATTGGGAGTTCAACGCTAACAGCAGGTACGGATCGAATTTCATATGCGAAAATAGAGGATATCGCCAGACAGGTGATTGCTTTAAAAGATTCTTATGACATTGTGATCGTGTCATCCGGAGCGATTGCCACCGCAAGACAATTTGTGGATGTAGGAGGAAAGGCACTACAGGTGGCATCCAAACAGGCACTTTCTGCGATCGGCCAACCAAAATTGATGGCTATCTTTGACGAAGTATTTTCCAGCTTTGGATTAAGTGTGGCACAATGCCTCCTGGTTTATCGTGATTTTGAAAGCGCTATCGCCAGAGAAAACATTGAGAATACCATTGCTAAACTACTCGAACTCGGATATACTCCAATTATTAATGAAAACGATACTGTTTCAGCTGATGAAATTGTATTGGGTGACAATGATAAACTATCTGCATTAGTTGCTGGAATCACAAAAGCTGACTTGCTCATTTTAGCATCTGATATCAATGGCTTGTATGATCAAAATCCCCATCTCAACGAGCATGCTGAGCTTATCGAGGTAGTACATAATCTAAATGCGGTTGTTCCATATGTGGAGGATAAGGAAACTGCGCTCGGTACAGGAGGAATGGCTACAAAGCTACACGCCGCAGCCATCTGCAAGGAAAACCAGATCGAAATGTGGATTTTAAATGGTGGCCGCAATCATTTTATTATAGATGCTCTCGCGGGCAAGACAACCTTCACAAAATTTGCAACCTGAATCTGTCCCCCTTAATCTGCTGTACTTTCAATAAAGGGTCTGACCTCGTTTGCTAAATCTTCATAGGTGTCAAATGCGCCCATGAAGAATTTGCTTTTCCCGTTTTTTCTAATCAATGTTGCAGGGAGAGCACCATACCAGGAGGTGTCAATTTTTTCAGTCCAGGCAGAGTAATTTTGATCAGCAAGTAAGACAACTTCAGGAGTGATTTTATATTTTTCAATGAAAGGTGTTACTCTTGATTCAGCATCCCTTTTCATATCCAGGCTAACCAGTAAAAGACGCATTTTTTCATTTTCATAAGATTCTTCCAAATGAGTGAAGTGGGGCATTTCTTTTATGCAAGGTGGACAGGAAGTAGCCCAGAAATTGATCACATATGTCGTATCGTTGGGAATTGAGAAAATGGGCTCAATCTCAGAAAATGATTCTGCTATCTGTACCGATTGTGGATATTGAGGGGCATTTGGAGTGGTTTTACTCGCTGTTTCCTGATTATTATTACAACTCAAAAGGAAAAATGTGCAACCGATGATAAAGTAGATTTTTTTCATCGGCCAATGATAAAATATTTATTTGAATTTTAGATTTGAAACATGAAGAAAAAATGGAAGAGATGATTTTTATCGCAAAGTGAGGTTCACAGCGCGGCGGGGTGTCACCCTGGCAGGGTGACACACATCCAATAGTCATAAATAATACACCCATCCGAAAATGATGACATCAGACTCACCTTGTCCATTTGGATCATTTGACGGACTATTTTCTACAGCGGTATACATACGCGCGATTTCCCAGCCATATGCTCCTTCAAAAATGCCCGTACTTTGCTGAGGAATGTAATTTCCAAATCGGTAGAAAACGGAATTGAATTCCTCATCATACTGGAAGGCTGTATTCGTTGCTTCAACCCATAGTAAACTCCCATTGGAAGTATAAAAACCAGATCCAAATCCAGCATAATCCGGTAAGCAAAAGACGGGATAGTACTCTGCGTGAATCAGCCTGTGAAACCAATGACCATCTGCTATTGCCTGTCCCGCAGCTCCAACGATTGATGCGAGGCAATCAGTCGGATCTGAAGGCGCCCCCGGTCCAAAACATGGCTGAAATTGGCCAGGCGTGCAATCTGTTCCCCCTATTGGGGCTATCTGCAAATGATATGTCATTCGCATAAGCACCGGATGCCACCTGCCATGATGATGCCTTCTGCGTACCTGAATTGATTCCAGGTAATCAGCACCAGGTCCTGCTTTGAACTTTAAAATATCTTCCTCGGTCATCAAATCAGCAATATCCTCCGGTATTTCGGGAATCGAGTAGTCATCAACCTGAGCAGTTGGATGGTCAACGATATCAATGGATGTTTTTTCGCAAGCGATGAAAGTGAATGTTGCAAAAAGGAATAAAATGAAAACATATAAAGGCCTCATATATTAGGATTTTATGGTGAAGAAATCAATTAATTGGTAGTCAATTTCAGGCAATTCGAATTGATTTGCTTTACTGTGGTTCCCAAAAACTTTACCCTAAGTCTCAATGAAGAACAGTGTACTTATGATGAGAAATGAATTGGAGAGTAACCAAATTCATTTTTAAAAATCCGGCTAAAATATGAGGGGTTTGAGAAACCAACCTCCATAGCTACCTCGGTCACATTCAACTCGGTCGTTTTTAGCAGTTCCATTGCTCTATGTAATCGATACTTCCGGATATACTTATCGCCTGTCGTATTTGTAAGCGCTGAAAACTTACGATATAACTGTGTTCGGCTCATTGGTAATAGTTTGCACAACTCAGGAATTCCAAAATCAGCCTCATCCAGATGTGACTCAATGAGTTCCTGGATACGTTTCATAAATGCATCACCCTGTGAAGCCATTGGCTTATGGAGCGTAGAGCCTAAACTGAATGACAAATATCTTTCTTGCAGTTTTCTACGCTGTTCTAGTAGCTTTCGTAAACGAATATTTAATTCCTTTTTGTCAAATGGCTTGGTGAGATATGCTTCTGCGCCTTTCTCAAATCCCTCAAGCCTTGAAACTTCATCAGCTTTCGCGGTGAGCATAATTATAGGAATATGACTTGTTCGGATATCATCTTTTATTTTCTCCAAAAACTCAAATCCATCCATTTCTGGCATCATGACGTCACTAATAATTATATCAGGGATCTTATGTCTTGCAATATTAAGACCTTCAATACCATTCATTGCGGTGAATATTTGGTATTCATCTTTCAACAAAGCTTTTAAGTAGTTACTCATATCTTCATTATCCTCTATGATTAACAAATGATCCAACTCTAATCCAGCTGTACCGTCATGGATATCAAAGTGTGGGTTATTGCTTTCCTCGGAATAATCAATTATGCTTTGTGATTCGATAATGACACGCTCAGCTTCGTGGATAATGGGAATCGAAATGATGAACCGCGTGCCAAGCCCGACAGCACTTTCGATGGCAATGGCACCACCCATGAGTGTCACATTCTCTTTTACAATGGCCAGCCCAATTCCAGTCCCTTCGTGGTGATGATTTGAATCGTCCTCAACCTGGTAAAAACGATCAAAAATTCTGGGTAATTTGTCTTCCGGAATTCCAGAACCTGTGTCCTTCACTGATATTTGTGCAATGCCTTCGTGAGAAATCTCTATTTCAGGATGACTTTTTGTTAAGGTAATATCGATTAATATCCTCCCTCCAGTGTCAGTGTTTTGAATAGCGTTTGAGATTAAATTCACAATCAATTCTTCTATTTTTTCAGGATCAAAATCCATTTCCAGTCGATCCACTTCATGCTTAAATTGAAACTTTATCTTTTTTTTATCTGCTGAAGAACTGATCATATTTATAATGGACTGAACGTACCCTATGAGATCTGAATGAATATTACTGACTTTAACTCGACCACTATCATACTTTGAAAGGCTCAACATCTGATTCACAAGTCTGAGTAGTTTCCTCGCATTCTTTTTTAACACTTTGATGGCGTTGAAATGATCGGGTAGTGTGGTCTGGATTTGGTCTGCCATACCTAGAATGAGAGTCAGAGGTGTTCTGAATTCATGGGTGATATTTGTGTAAAGTTTTGTTTTGACGTTGTCTAATTCCTTGAGCTGGTCTACCTCAACAGCTTTAAAATGTTCCTTTTCCCTAAAATAATACAGGATAAAAAATAATTGGGAGGTAGACATCCAAATGGTGTTCACAATAAAAAACATAAAATTGTTTCTGGGTGTCATGTCAGGGTGAATTGTTAGGTATGAATCTAAAATTGCAATCAATACAATTGAGCTGATATAGATGGCAATCAGAATAAATATCAACCTAAGTTTTTTGAAAAGTGCCGCAGCGAAAACACAGTACAATCCTACAAAAATGAGGCCTCCCGAATGTAAATAGCCTCCACAAATAAGAATATAAATGGTGGCAGATAGAATTACTGAAATAAGAAAAATAAATGAGTAAACATCAACATTTAATTTTGTTCCAAACAACAACAAAACAATGAGATAATAGAAGAGTAGCACAAGGCCAAATTCGCCGATAATATTCACTTTCATGATGAAAGCGAAAAGGGTCAAAACAGCTACTGTAATGCAAGCCGAAAATGTCCAATAAAACGAAACTCTCTTTCTGAGAAATTCTTCTTCCGAGAGATATGGGTTTGCTAAAAATCGATCTAGAAATTTCGTTGACTGTTCAAAAATTGAAGCCATTTGAAATGAATTTCCTAAAATGGACTAAAACCAGTTGTGCTGTTTAGCGTCAGCACATATTCATCACATAAAAGTTAACAAATTCAAGACATTTAAAAGCAATAGGGAAAAAATAAAGTTACTACGTGTCAGATATCTGGTTTGTATAAAAACCTTCCCTATTGATTCCCCGTCGCAGGTTTTGAATATGCGGGCGGAGTGACAATGACTTTTCCTTCTTTCTCTAATTGCGACAACAACTCCTTGACTGCACGCTCCAGTTGCGGGTCTCCCCCATTTTCAAGAGATTTCGCATCTTGCCGCACTTCAATATCTGGTGGAACACCTATATTTTCAGCAATCCATTTTTTATTGATCGGATCAAAAACGGCATTATCAGGTGCCGTTAATGCTCCCCCATCTACCAGCCCATAATGGACTGATGATTTCACAAGGCCTCCCCAGGTCTGTGTCCCGATCAATTTTCCTGCTTTTTGCTGGCGGAATACCCAGGGAAAGAAATCCCCTCCTGAGCCAGCTAATTCATTGATCAGCAAAACCTTCGGTCCCAATATGCCTGCAGGTAATCTCATCGGTTTACCATTCGGAACTTCATTTGTAAGGGCCGCTCGTAAACTCCGCGTCATTAAATCTACCATGTAATCATCCAACAATCCACCACCATTGAACCGTTCATCAATGACTGCTCCTTCCTTATCTTGTTGGGCAAAGTAATACCTGTTGAAAGAGACGAAACCAGGCCCACCTGTATTTGGCACCCAAACGTAAGCAAGTCGTCCATTCGAAAGGCTATCCACCAGTCGACGGTTATCTTCGACCCATGCACGTTGTCGTAAAGCATTTTCACTCCTTATCGGTTCCACCACTTCCTTCCATGATCCTTCAAATTTTGCTTCACCATTCATGTGTATCGTTGTTTGGCGCCCAGCTGTCCCATCCAATTTTTCGAATGGATCGTCACTGCTCGTGAGCTCTTCACCGTTCACTCCTACCAGGTAGTTTCCTACCTCCACCTTTAATTCAGGCCTGTCGAGAGGGCTCGATAGTCCGGGGTTCCAACTTTCGGTAGTATAGATTCGGGAGATTTTCCAACGACCATTTTCAGGAATCAAATCCGCTCCTAACAATCCAACTGAAGATTTCTCTGTATCCGGAAAATCTCCCCCGAAGACAAAACTATGTCCGACTGAAAGTTCTCCATTCATCTGATCGAGAATGTAAGACAGATCAGTTCGATGTTTTACATAAGGAACCAAGGGTGCATAACGATCATACACTTCCTGCCAGTTTCGACCATGCATATTCGGGTCGTAAAAATAATCACGTTCGTACCTCCACGCTTCTTCAAAAATCTGGCTCCACTCATCAGCTCTGCTTAATTTCATTTGCAGATCCACCTTTAATGACTTTCCATCCTTTCCATTCGGACCAGAAGTATCCATCACATTCCATCCACCGCCTACCCTGGCAAGCATTTTTTTGCCATCAGCGGATATTGACACCTGGTTTGCTCCTGTGATGAACTCCTTCGCCTCACGTTTTTCAACTTCGTATTTTTGGATGATGATTCCGCTTTCATTTGGTTTTCGCTCACCGATGAAGACCGTTCCTTTTGGCCCAGCTATTGTAAAACGATAATTTCTCACAGGAAGATTTAGGGCAATCGTCCTCCTTTCGATCCCTTCAAAATCGATTTTCAATTCCTTATTTTCTTCCCCATTCTTTTTATCCATCTTTTCCCCTTCATCTCCTTTTTTGGATTCTTTTTTCTTTGTTGCATCCTTTTCAGCATTTTCCTCTTTTTTACTATCCTCTTTGTCACTTTCATCCTTTTCTTCTTCTTCATCTGTTTCTTCATCGCTTCTTGGTTTGAACGGCGATGGTTCGTCTTTGTCAAGGTTGACGATATAGGCACCATATTCCGGTTGAGCAGTCATCGCACTTGTGTTTGCCCAGCCTGACCCGAGAGCAAGTTCTGTGCTTGCCAGAAAATAAAGATGTTTTCTATCACGATCCCAGGCAGGAGAAAATGAATCTGCAAAAGGATTTGTGACGGAGTGTGTTTTTTTATCAACGACAGACCATATGATGACTTGTCTGAAATTATTAGCACCGCTTTTTGCATATGCTAACCATTTTGAATCCGGTGACCATTCAATGCCCATAGAGCCTCGTTCCAGGTTCGTTCCACCAACATCAGCTGTTTCGATTTGACCGGATTCAAGATTTATAACCCGTATTCTTACATCATCATCAACAAATGCGATATACTTACCATCCGGCGACCAGGCCGGTTCCCATGCCATTTTTGACTCGCCGATTGAAATGCTTCTCACATCAGCCAAACCATCTTGTGTCGTAATTTTTAAGGCGTATCCGTCTCCATCACGATCAGAAAACCAGGCTATTTCTTTCCCTTTTGGTGACCAGATTGGTGCACGATCAGCCGCATTTGAAGATTGAGTTAGGTTTCGGGAGTCCCCATGCTCAACCGGCACGGTAAAGACTTCTCCCCTGGAACCCATCACTGCTCTTTTTCCCGAAGGTGAAAGTGAAGCAGCACGAACATTTTCACTCACATCCTCCCATTTGGTTTCAGCCCATGGAAAATCACCTGATAGATTTAATTGTAATTGGGTAGCATTTCCAGTGTCTAAGTCAAACAAATGGAGAAAACCATCCCGCTCAAAAATCAATTGACCTCCTTTTCCTGATAGCCATTTTATATCAGAACCAGTAAACGTTGTCAATTGATTGAGATCACTTGAAGCAGGTGAAAAAGACCAAATATTCATCGTTAGATCACGGTCAGAAAGAAAATAGATCTGATCCCCGATCCAAATGGGTTGTACATCAGTTGTCCTTTCATTCGGAAGTAATGTTTCTGACAAATCACTCAAATTCAGAATGATCAAGGGCGTATTCTGACCACCCCGATATGCTCTCCATTCGGAATCCCAGCGACGTACCCGGTCAATCACGATTTGAGCTCTGTCCGAAGCAAAGGAGCCATCTGTCGCCCATTGTTTTGAAAGCATCGTGGAAGGACCACCTGCTGATGATACTGTCCAAAGACGATCATAGCCAGTTGGAGCGGAATCACGTGTGGTCGCATATAAAACACTTTTTCCATCCATAGTCCATCCTCTCACAAGGCATGGACTTGGGTGCCAGGTCAACCTAAGGGGTGTGCCTCCCATAACTGAAACTACATAGACTGCATCAGCACCTGATCGATTGGAAGTAAATGCAATGGTTTCACCATCAGGCGAGAAGTGCGGATTGCGCTCAACAGCAGCCGTACTCGTCAACCGAACAGCTTTGAGATCATCGAGTGAAGCAACCCAGATGTCCCCACCATAAGCAAAGGCAACGTGGGATTCACTCAACGTTGGTTGCCTGAGCAATCTGGATTGTTGGGCTGAAATGTTCAGGCAGAACAAGCAAATAAAGATAAACAGGATAGGAATGCGCATATCAAATGATTTTGGATGTAAAATAGTCCAACTATTTGAAAATTTCGTTTTCATTCTGGAATCCCGACTTGTCCACAAGGAGCCAGGTATGCTTGAAGCCTTGATCCAGCCTTTATTTCAAATCCCGTATCAAACCAGATATAATTTCCTGCTTTAAAAGTCATTTCGCTGTTCTCTCCACGTGTAATGTCTGATGAGGTCCTGATATAGCTGGATGTTTCATACAATTTCCGTCCCCAAATATCCTGTGTGAGTGTGATACTTGTGAAACAATTACTGTACAAATCACTTTCATAAATACCCCTGTCAAATGTAGATGCACGGATTTTATTTGCTCCTGTATTTATGACCAGGTCCATAATTGGAACATTAGGCAAACCATTATAAAATGGAATCCAGTCCGGCATTGTGGCCGGGTTTCGATAATAAACTCCATGGTCAGTTCCAATATAAACAGCGTTTCCGCTCGTCACAGCGATGCAATTGATTGCAACATTGGGC
>Ga0316201_10004472_pt1 | contig 10551 bp, 10 predicted proteins | sample CS6wburrow_MG_FD_204516 | JGI IMG/M metagenome (GOLD analysis project Ga0316201, IMG submission 204516) | Coastal sediment microbial communities from Delaware Bay, Delaware, United States - CS-6 worm burrow | ecosystem: Environmental > Aquatic > Marine > Coastal > Sediment | place: USA... | reverse complement strand
CGGTAATCACAATCAACCTGGGGATATAAATGCCAAGCAACTTCCGACTTACAACCATGGATAAATCAACACCACGGCTCCTGTTGCCCGCCCTCGCCACATTGTTTGCACTTGCGTGCACCCCTGCTCTTGCCGCTGCCGCGACGGCAGGCGAAATAGACTGGCTGTACATGGGCATGAATCTGCTTGGCGGCCTTGCCCTCTTCCTGTTCGGCATGGAACAAATGGCTGATGCGCTCAAGGCTGTCGCCGGCGAGCGTATGAAAATCGTCCTGGCAAAGCTAACCACCAACCGCTTCATGGGTGCGGCCACCGGAGCCTTTGTAACAGCCATAATCCAGTCCTCTTCGGTCACCACGGTGCTGGTCGTGGGCTTTATCACCGCCGGACTGATGTCCATGGCACAATCGATCGGTGTCATCATGGGCGCGAACATCGGCACCACCATCACCGCCCAGATCGTCGCCTTCAAGGTAACAAAATATGCCCTGCTGATGATCGCGGCCGGTTTCGGAATGCTGTTCTTTTCCAAGCAGGAAAAGATCAAGCAATACGGCGGTATGCTGATGGGACTCGGGCTGGTGTTTTTCGGGATGAGCGTGATGAGCGATGCCATGAGTCCGCTGCGCAGCTACCAGCCCTTTCTGGACCTGATGACCCGCATGGAAAACCCGCTTGTCGGCATCCTGGTGGCAGCCGCCTTCACCGCCCTGGTGCAGTCTTCCTCGGCCACCACGGGTATCGTGATCGTCATGGCCACCCAGGGGTTTATTACCCTGGAGGCGGGAATTGCACTGGCCTTCGGCGCCAACATCGGCACCTGTGTAACCGCCATGCTGGCGTCTATCGGCAAACCCCGTGAGGCGGTGCGGGCTGCTGTCGTACATGTCCTGTTCAACGTCTTTGGCGTGCTGCTGTGGGTGGGCATCATCCCCCAGTTGGCAGAGCTGGTGACCTGGTTGTCTCCGGCCCATCCGGAACTATCCGGTACCGACAAACTGGGGGCCGAGGCGCCGCGCCAGATCGCCAACGCCCATACCGTATTCAATATCGCCAATACCTTTATCTTTATCGGCTTTACCAGTCAGTTTGCACGACTGGTGGAGTGGCTGGTTCCGGACAAGCCGGTAGAAGAAATTATCATCACACAGCCAAAGTACCTCGACGAGGAACTCCTGGAAACGCCCTCGCTGGCACTCGACCGGGTGCGCCTCGAATTAGGACATATCGGTGAACATATCAATGAAATGATGGAGCGTATTATGCCGGCCGTTGCTTTCGGCAACGCACAAGCACTAAAAGACGTCGCCCGGATCGATGACAAGGTAGATATCCTGCATGGACATGCAATCACCTACCTGGGTGATATCAGCAAGGGTGCCCTGACAGGGGAACAAACCCAAACACTGGTCGGACTCATGGCTGCAGCCAACGACATGGAAAACATCGGTGACATTATTGAGACAGATCTTGTCCACCTGGGAAACGAGCGCCTAGAGCAAGGCATCACGATCAGCCATGAAACCCGTGACGTACTAACCAAGCTGCACAAGGTTGTCTCGGATGCCACTACCATGGCCATCACAGCCATCAGGGACAATGACCTGGAAGCGGCGCAGCATGTCATCGGTATTAAATCGGATATTAACTTGATGATGGATTCTGCCGCGACACACCAGGCCCTGCGACTGGTTGCGGACGAACCTGGCCGCCTGGAAGCCTACACGCTTGAGATTGATGTCATCGAAAAGCTGAAGCGTATTTATTATTTTGCGAAGCGAATGGCAAAGACTCTGGCGCCAGAGGAAACCGAAGAGCCTGAGGAATAATCTTCTGCGGGTATGGACATGATCTGAACATGCATGCATCCGATGTAAACAGCGCGCACATTATATTCGGGTGGGATCCACTCTGGGTCTCCTCGATCCTGTTTGTTGTCACCTATGCCTTCATTGTCTCGGAAAAAGTAAACCGGGCAGTTGCTTCCCTGCTGGGCGCCGGACTGATGATCATGCTCGGCGTCCTCAACCAGGAAACAGCCATCAGCGGTATTGATTTCAACACCCTCGGTCTGCTGATCGGCATGATGGTTATTGTCGCGATCACCAAACGCAGCGGCATCTTCCAGTTTGTTGCCGTATGGTCCGCCAAGAAAGTAAAGGCCAGCCCCTGGGGAATACTGCTCATGCTGTCTGCGGTGACCGCAGTCTTCTCAGCCATGCTCGACAATGTCACAACAGTCCTGTTGATTGCACCGGTCACCCTGCTCATCTGTCACGAACTGGACCTCACCCCCTATCCGTTTCTGTTTGCGGAGATTTTTTCCTCAAATATAGGCGGAACAGCAACCCTTATCGGTGACCCGCCCAACATCATGATCGGCTCCGCGGTCAACCTTACATTCAATGACTTCATCCTTAACCTTGCCCCCATCGTGCCCGTCATCCTGATTGTGACACTGGCAATTATCTATGCCATCTGGGGACGCAAGTTGCATGCAACGGAGGAGGCACGTCAGCGGATCATGCGTTTCAGGGAGCATGATGCAATCACGGATACTCGCCTGCTGAAACAATCGCTATTCGTAATCTTTCTGGTCATCGGCGGATTCGTCATGGCCCGTCCGCTGCACATGGAGCCGGCAACCATCGCCATGTTCGGGGCAGCGCTGCTGCTGCTAATGTCAAACCTGAGCCTTGACGCCGGGAGGCAGTCAGAAAACGTTCATAAAGCCTTTGGTAAAGTCGAATGGGTGACGATCTTTTTCTTCGTTGGCCTGTTTATCGCGGTAAAGGGCATTGAAGAGGCGGGACTGCTGGAAATACTCGCTGACAAGGCGCTCGCTCTGACCGGCGGGGACCTAACCCTGACAGCCATGACGATCCTTTGGGTATCGGCCATCGCCTCAGCCCTGGTAGACAATATTCCCTTCGTCGCCACCATGATCCCGCTGATCAAGTCGATGGCGCCAACTTTTGGCGGTGCAGAAAATCTTGCCCCGCTGTGGTGGTCGCTGGCGCTGGGCGCTTGTCTGGGTGGCAACGGCTCGCTGGTCGGTGCCAGCGCCAACCTGATTGTCGCCGGATTTGCAGAGCGCGCAGGACATCGAATCCGCTTTCTGCCGTTCATGCTGCTTGCCTTTCCGCTGATGTTACTCAGCATACTCATAGCAAGCCTCTATATTTACATGCGTTACCTGTAGGCATCATTATGAAACTGAAACAATTACTTACTCCAACCAAAGTCGCCAACAAGGGCATGCCGGTGCGCGAAGTCTTTGCTGAGTGCTGTAGAGCCCATATACCGGCACTGCCATTCTGCACCAAGTCGGGGCGGATCACAGGCCGGATCACACTGAAAAACATCCTGAAAATCAGCTGCCTGCCCGACTACATGGTTGAATCGGCCAGGATCCTGGGCGAAGAGATGTCCTGCATGGATGATGCCGAGCACAAGGCAAAATTCTTGCTCGACACCCCCGTCGATCCCTATGTACAGGAACCGGCCCTGTCATTGAATTCTGACGCGCCTCTCATCAAGGCACTGGCCCTCATGGAGCAGAACGACACCAGCTATCTGTTCGTTGTGGATAACGGGCAGTACCAGGGTGTTGTCACAATTCAAAGCCTTGCCAGAATGCTTAACCGGCTGGACCAGAAAAGCTGAGAAGGGGATTCAGGAAACTCTGACAATCCCTGCAGAGCGGTTAGAATATGTTGGCGAAGTCGGTGGTTCAGAAGAAATGTCCCGGCCACCTGTTTCAGGACAGGAAAAGGGTGTGTTGATGGCACCCTCGCTAACAAATCCGGAGGGTTTCCCCAGTTCGTCATAACGCGCGCAGGTTTCTCCCTCAAACTGGAAATCGCCAATGTAGCGGTGTGATATCTTGCGCTTGAGATTGTCGGCATAGTTCAGGCCAAGGAAGTGGCTGATAAAACCTCTTATTACGCCGGCGTGTGCAACGACAAGTATTGTCTGTTGCGGATTCGTCTGTGCGAGTAACGAAAGATAACTGACACTGCGCTGCTGCATCTGGCGAAAACTTTCGCCTTCGGGATAGACAAAATCCGGATCCTTCTTGTGCTGCGGGTAGTGTTCGGCCACCCACTTCTTTTTCTTTTGGTAGAGCTTTCCGTAGTTGACCTCGTTCAATGCCGCCGAGTCGTGGATGATATGTATGCCAAACAGCCGGGCATGAAACATTGCGGTCTGTCGGGACCTCTCCAGGTCACTTGAATAGACGGCATCAAAATTGATCCCGCTTTCATGCAACCGGGCACTGACGAACTCTACATCCGCCTTCCAGCCCTTGTCGCGCGGCGAGTCTCCCCAACCGAGGATCTGGTCTGATGCATTGATAATCGTTTTATAGTGCCGGGTGATGATGGCGCGCATGGGCAAAAGATAGCAAGTTATGATGGCTATGTAAAAAACCTGTTAGCATTTTACGTTAACCGCATTGTTTTCAGGCAGCAAACCGTTAAACCGGTTAACTGTTGGTCAGCATGCCTACGTAGAAATACGGACATCAACACCCCGTCAACGGTCGATCATGCAGTCATTTATCGATCGAATTAATGTTGTGGCATTGATCAGTTGCCGGACCCTTTTCCATAGCCTGTCAGGCGATCGTTCGTAGAGGTCACACAGCGTCTCCGCGGATACCCACTGCAGTTCCCTGCGTTTTGAAAACCGTGTACCGGCATCCAGTTGCCACTCCCTGTTCATATCCGTCACATCCCGGTAAGCAAACTCGATAAAAAAGGTTTCCCAGTCTTTCGGTTTGCCGCTGCTGCCCGGCCCCCTTCGACATCTCCAGTCCGGGTGACTTCCCAGGGTGTTGTCAAACAATGCCTCCACGAGTGGTATCTGCTCCAGAACAGACTCCGGCGTTAAGCTGGCACTGCTGACATCAGCGGAGAAAAACATGGTTTCCGTTTCTTCAACGAATTCACGGATGGCCGTTTGTCTGCGACTCTCCCCCGGTTCTCCACCACCACCGAAATCTACCAGGTGCCCGGCCTTTCTCCCGCTAAAGGTCTTTTGAAACAGGAACAGGACACGCCTGTCCTTTACACAAAAAGGAATAACGCCGGCACTCACTGCATGGCCCTGTGTAGCTTCAGACCATCAACCCTGTTCACAGAGAACGATTTCATTTTCATCACCCACTGTGCAATCAGGCCAGTATTTTCTGCAGGCAGCGCTCTGACAGGGCGGGAAAGTCTACCCGCCCCCTGGCCACGTACACTGCAACACCATCGAGTGCATCCAGGTAGGCAGAATCATCAAAGGAGGTCGTATCCTGCTGGAAGGAACCATCCGGATACTGGTAGAACGGTCCCGGGGACTTCATCAGGGCCTCCAGCAGGTCACGGCGTTCAGCCAGTTCTATCCGCTCAACCTGCAGTTCCCTTGCACTGTCATGCCACCAGTCGAGTATCAGCAATGCCGCCAGCGGTGTTTCCTGTTGAATCCGTCCGGACCCAAAGACCCTGTCGACAGGCACATCGTACTTTGCCTCAAGATCCCAGAGCTCCCCGGCTGGCATCCGCAACAGGGCCTTACGCTGCGGCGCAGGAATGAGACTGTGTAATCGCGCATTGTGCACAATGGTACCCGGGTTGATGCGCGGCAACTTCGGAATCCCGCGAGCCAGCACCGGCCCTGACCCCGCGTGGATAAACAGGCGATCGTTGGTCAGGAAGGACACGTCGTCATCTTCCATCAGGTGCAGCATCAGGGTCGACTTGCCAGCGCCGGGAAACCCGGCTATTGCCAGGCCCTTGCCGCGGTAGACGAGCCCCGCCGCATGACAAATCAACCAGCCCCGGTTCTGCAACCAGTTCATGTACTGGGAATTGATGAAGTTGATTACCTGGCTGCTGTACTTCTGGCACGGTCCGGCCGCGACCCTGCGGGACTCGCTTTGCAGGAACACCATGCCGGTACGCACCTTGCGAACCAGCCGCCCGCCGGGCAGATCAACATAGGCGTCCTTGCGCCCGGCCTTGCCCGGCGCGCGTTTCCAGTCAATAAAATCCAGGTCCAGCTCCGGTGCATCACGTTCAATGGCAACGATGTCGATATCCGGCGTTACCGGGTCACTGGCGACATGCGAGTAATACCCGGCCAGGTCTGCCAGCAGAGCCGTGGAGTTGGAACGTACTCTCAGCGTGCAATCGATGAGCGCTATGTAGAGCTCATCGACACACAGTGATTCATCGGCCCGGAGTGCGCTCACGAATGAATATTGACCTGATCGATGCTGCGATCCGACGCCTTTACGATTCTGACTTCCAGGCCGTCGATGGTGAATTTTTCATTTTCGCCGGGTATATATTCTGTATGGCCGAGTATCCACAGGCTTACCGTGTCGGTAGGTTTTCCCGGCAGATCCATATCAAAAAACTCCTCTATCACGCGCAGCTCGGTGGCGCCTTCCACAACAATTTCATTCCCGGAAACGCTGTCGACATCCAGTGGCTCGACATCGCTTTCATCGTATATCTCGCCGACCAGTTCCTCGAGCAGGTCCTCCAGTGTCACGATGCCGCGTACATCACCGTATTCATCCACCACGATTGAGAACAGCCGGTTACGCCGTCTCAACCGGGCAAACAGGTCATCAATTGCCTGGTACTGGGATACAAACAGCGGTTCATGTGCAATATTGTCCAGCCGCTCTTCCAGTTGCCCACCGACGTAGGCCCGCAACAGGTCCCTCAGGTAAAGCACCTTTGTGAAATTGTCGTTGTCCCCCTCATACAGCGGGATACGCGAAAACCGCTCCTGCGAGACCAGCGGTATTGCCCTGGCAACCGTAAGTGACACGTCCAGGGAGAAGATGCGGCCCTTGGGTGTCATGACATCCCTGACTTTCAGATCATTGAAGGCAAATACGCGCTCAATGATTTTTTTCTCGTTCTGCTCGATTGCACCCTCATTGACGCCGTGGCCCAGCATCCCGATCAACTCGAGCTCGGTCACCGTTGGATCGCCACTGCCACCCATCAAGCGATGTACCCAGTTAGTGAAATGACCAAAGAACCACACCAGCGGGTAGATAAGACGCATGAAGATCAACAGCGGGTAGGCAATGAACAGTGATATGCGTTCGGAATAGCGCGTCGCTATACTCTTCGGGGTAATCTCGCCGAACACGAGAATAAACAGGGTAAGCAGACCAACGGCGATGCCGGGACCGGCACTGCCGAATTCACGCGTTGCTATGACCGTGGCCAGCGCTGAGGCCGCAATATTAACCAGGTTGTTCCCGATCAGAATGGTCGTCAACATCCGCGAGGGATCCATTTTCAATTGATATAGCGCCCTCGCACCTGCCCTGCCCTCCTTGACAAGCGCCTCGACCCGCGCAAGGGAGAGTGTCACCAGGGCGGTTTCCGACCCGGAAAAGCCTCCGGAGAGAACCAGCAAGACCAGTAAGGCTGTAAACTCACCCATATTTCATTCCAGAATCGTTCCAGGTGCCAATGCCATAGCGGTATCCCGTGGATAGAATTGCATGTTTGGCAGCAATAGTGACAGAATCAACTATATAACAAATTGTCTTGTCCGACTTTCAGGCATGCGCGTCACCATCAGGGGGCCTGATCTGCTCGTTTGCCCGGCCATGACCATTACCGGCGATCACCCGGGCGATAGAACACATGCGTACTGAATTTATTATTCCTGAAAATCTGCGCCTCGAGGACCTGCAGTCTGTTCTTGAGAAAAAGACCCGGCTACACAGGGAACCGGCACAAACAATGTACCGGACTTACTACGACAGTTTTGACTGGCGCCTTTACCAGGACGATTCCCTGCTTGAAGACACCCGAAACGGCAATGAACATACACTGGTGTGGCGAAGCCTGAAGGGTGAATACCGCTGCCCCCGCTTAAAGCTGCGCGCAGCACCCCGGTTTGCCTGGGACCTTCCGCAAGGACCAGTTCGCAAGCTCATGGAACCCGTACTTGAAATGCGCGAGCTCGTCGCGAAGGCCAGGGTCCGCTCCAGGGTCAATAGCCTGCGCATCCTGAACAAGGACAGAAAGACCGTGGCCTGGCTGGCGCTTGAGGAAAATACCCTGATGCGCCAGAAAGGCAGCCGCTCCCGGGAACTGGACAAGCGGGCCGTCGTCATTACGGTCAGGGGCTATAGGAAACACGGCAAGGAATTGAAGAATCTGCTTCGCAAGCAGGGCCTGGTCCCGGCACAGGCAGACCTCATGCAAACAGCCCTCTCCCTGACTGGACAGGTACCGGGCGGCTATTCTTCCAAGCTGGGTTTGCAGCTCGACCCCGGTATGCGTGCCGACCAGGCTAGCAAGCTTATCCTGCACCGGCTGCTCGACATCATGCAGGAAAACGAGGACGGCACACGTACCGGTACAGACAGCGAATTCCTGCATGACTTCCGCGTTGCCATCCGTCGTACCCGCTCGGCCCTGACCCAGATCAAGGCGGTGTTCCCGAAACGGGTCATTGACCGTTATAAAGCCGAGTTTGCCTGGCTTGGGCAGGTAACCAGCCCCAGCCGCGACCTGGATGTCTACCTACTGAGCTTTGACGAATACCGTGACAGCCTGCCAGCAGACATGCAGGCCGATATCGAACCACTGCGTGAATTCCTTCTCAGGCACCAGAAGATTGAACACAAGTCCCTGCTCAAGGCACTGGACTCGGCACGCTACCGCCGCTTGATCAGCGGCTGGCGCCGGTTCCTCGAGGACCCGGTCAACGAACGCAGCACGTTGAATAATGCGGGCCGGCCTGTCACCAGGGTAGCCTGCGAACGGATCTGGCGTGTCTACCGGCGCGCCATCCGCGAGGGCGATGCCATCACGACGGAGTCCCCCGCCGACGATCTCCATGAGCTGCGCAAGACCTGCAAAAAATTGCGCTACCTGATGGAGTTCTTCCAGAGCCTGTACCCGGGCGGCGAGATCAAGTCATTAATCCGTGTACTCAAGACACTGCAGGACAATCTCGGGAATTTTCAGGACTACGAGGTACAGGTCGCCACCCTGAAGGAATTCAGCCACCAGATGGTAGCCGAAGGCAAGGTCCCGCCGGACACACTGCTGGCCATGGGCATGCTCATTGACGGCCTGGAACGGCGCCAGCACCAGGCACGCGAGGAATTTGCCGGCCGCTACGCCGGCTTCTCGGCGCAGGACCACCAGGATCGATTTCGAAAACTGTTCGCATCCAGCCATTAACCGGGGGAACCGCTCGCTTGAAAGTCATCGCCACATACAACATCAAGGGAGGTGTTGGAAAAACCGCCACCGCTGTCAACCTTGCCTGGCTCGCCGCCCGCGAGGGCGCACCCACACTGATCTGGGACCTCGACCCGCAGGGTGCCGCGAGCTACTACTTCCGGATCAAACCCAGGATCAAGGGTGGCGGCAAGCGACTGGTTCAGGGCAAGCGGGATCTGGATGATTTTATTCGCGGCACCGATTACGAGCTGCTCGACCTGCTGCCAGCGGACTTCTCCTATCGGAAGATGGACCTGTACCTGGAACATACAAAAAATCCGGTGCGCCAGCTGCGCAAGCTGCTGAAACCGTTCAAGAACGAATACTATTACGTGTTCCTGGACTGCCCGCCAAGCATTTCCCTGGTGTCGGAAAACATCTTCGAGGCGACCGACACCATCGTGGTACCCACCATTCCCACTACCCTGTCGCTGCGCACCTACAAGCAGATCCGCAATTTTTTCCGGCAACACGATCTCGACACGGTCAAGATCCTGCCATTCTTTTCCATGGTCGATCGCCGTAAAAAGATGCACCGTGCTATCGTGGATTCGCCACCGGACTACATGAAAAATCTCCTGCAAACCTCAATACCCTACGACAGCAACGTGGAACGCATGGGCACCAAGCGCACCCCGCTGGCCGAATATGCCCCGAATAGTCGTTCTGCCCGTTGCTATGAGGGCCTGTGGGAAGATATCAAGCAGCAGCTGTCTCTCATCGATTGAGCGGCCAACACCGGGGGGCACCGTGAAGACGACCACGCGCGCGGTTCATCACGGTGACAATTTGACCCAGATCAAATTATCACCAGAAATCAGTCAATAAGGATTGCCTCTGCCTCAGCCAGATGCCAGCATCTATAATTCTGTTGATGCAGCCTTTGGGGGCCAAGAGTATGAAACCAACCATCATCGATATCCCCGGCATCGGACCGGCGGCCGCGGAAGCACTGGCCGAACATCGCATCAAAACCCTTGCCGGCCTTGCCCGTGCTTCTGTCGAGAAAGTCTCTGCCGTTCCGGGCTTTAGTGAGGCCCGTGCCGCCAAGGTTATCGCCGCGGCCAATCAATTGCTGCCTACCCCTGATGAAACACCAGCCGTGAAAGACACTGCCAGTGGCAAGGACAAGAAGGACAAAAAAGGGAAAAAGGGCAAAGGCAAAGGCAAAGGCAAAGGCAAAGGCAAAGGCAAGAAAAAAGACAAGAAAAACAAGGGCAAGAAAAAAGGCAAAGGCAAGAAATAGGCCTGATACCACTACCCGGCAGCCAGGCGACTGACAGTC
>Ga0316201_10004471_pt1 | contig 10554 bp, 10 predicted proteins | sample CS6wburrow_MG_FD_204516 | JGI IMG/M metagenome (GOLD analysis project Ga0316201, IMG submission 204516) | Coastal sediment microbial communities from Delaware Bay, Delaware, United States - CS-6 worm burrow | ecosystem: Environmental > Aquatic > Marine > Coastal > Sediment | place: USA... | reverse complement strand
GAGCCCCGGCAGCGGTACCCCGAGCCGGGTCGTGCGCGCCTCGAGCGAATCGTCGAGACGACTGGTTGTGACCGTGCCGGCGGTCTCGGTCATGCCATAGGTCCCGACATAAATGGTATCGGGAATCGCCTCCAGCATCGCATCCCTGATCGCCGCCGGCTGAACCGCGAAGTTGCTGTTCATCAACTTGATCCGCGACAGATTGCGTTCGGGAAAATCAGGATGATGAATCAGGTCCGACATAATCGTGACGAAACACGGATAGGTCGCCGTCGCGCCCTCGTCCTCGAGCATCGCAAGCGCGACACCGGCGTCGAAATGACTCATCGTCAGATAAGCGCCGCCAACATCGAAGATCGCTACCATGGGCAGGATGGCCGCAATGTGAAACAACGGCAATGGCGACCAGAAACGATCGCCGAAAACCAGCTGATAACGATAGCGACCAAGTGCAATGCTGTTGCGGACGATCGCTTCGTGGCTAAGCGGACAACCCTTGGGGTTTGCCGTTGTGCCGGAGGTATACAACATCAACGCAGTATCGCGCACCCGGGCACGCATCCTCGTCGCCTGGACCTGGGACACAGGCACGGTCTGTGCAAGCGTCTCAAACTCGGTCTGGCTTACAAATCCAGGCGCCTCCGTGGTACCCATCAACACCACATTTCTCAGTTTCGGCGCGGCCTCGAGATCGAGGCGCAACGCTGTCGAGCTGGCGGTCAGGCCGGGCAGACCCTCACCGAGCCGCTCGACAAAGTCGACATGTTCAGCAACGACGTCGGTTGTAACGACGGTGTGCAGATCGGCATTCTCGACGACGTACGCCAACTCGCCGGCCCGGTACCGAGCGTTAATCGGTACCGCAACCGCACCGCATAACGCGATTGCAAAAAACACCTCCGGAAAGTCCTTGCAGGTCGGCATCAGGATTCCGACATGAGCGCCCGGCCCTACTCCGAGCGCCTGCAGACCCCGCGCGCGGTCGTAGGCAATTTGCGCCAGCTCGGAATAGGTCTGGCGAAACTCCGGGAAAACAATGGCATCGTCGTCCGGGTAGGCATCGGCCGCCTTTAACAGCAGGTCACCGAGCGTGCTGACGTTGATCGGGTGTTCGAGCGCCGGCAAGGTCACGTCTGTCTCCCGGTACGGTCTCAGTCGATAGGATCCAGGTATTCACGCACGTACGGCGGGTCGCCATCGAGGCACGCCACCAGCGGCGGCGCGATTTCCTGGAGATAGCGCGAATTCATGTGGGCCTCCTCGGCCGCCTCGTCAGCGAACGATTCGACAACGGCGTAGCCGCGCTCCTCGCGCAGCCGGAAGAACTCGTAATAGCGCGTGCCTGGTTCATTCGCGTTGACTTTCTCTTCGAGTTCGCGCGCCAGGCGTTCGAATTCTGCTTCCATGCCCGGTTTTACGGTCATGCGTGCCAAAAACGTGATCTTCGCCACAACCCTCTCCAGTTCATTGATTTTACAGGGGTAGCATGCTCATCGAGCGGGCCAATATCGCGCTGTTCCCGGTCCGGATCATAGCACCCGGCCAGTAGAAAAAAAACAGTCAGATCTGTTTTTTTTAAATATTCGGAGTGCTAACATCATCGCCGAAATCCGGTGTCCGCAACTTTGCAGGAAAACCCGAGTGACCGAAACGATCTATCATTTTGTCGCTATGACCGAGGACGTTGCCGCGGGCAAGAATAAGGCGTACATCGTCGAGGAACACGACATTCTCATCTGTCATACGAAAGACGAGTTTTTCGCGGTGGAAAACCTCTGTTCTCACGCGATGGCGCCGCTCGAGGGCGGACGCCAACGCGCCTATCGGCTGATCTGCCCGTTGCATGGAGCATCGTTCGATGTCCGTGATGGCAGCGTCAAGGGACAGCCCGCGTTCCAACCCATCCGAACCTACCCGCTGCGAGTCGTTGACGGCCGGATCGAGGTCGCATTGGACGCCGAGGCGGCGCCGGACTGAAGCAAAAACCACCGCTACGAACTGGTCGCGCGGATACGCACCGGTTCAGCCGCGTATCGGTTTGCTGCCGTCCCAGTCCGCCGCGGCACGCCGCATATGTGCGAACGCGTCGAGCATGTCTCGGTCCGCCTCGATCAACTCGAGCATCGTTCCCTCGGTCAGTACTGTGTCAACGTAGGCAAATTTCTGGCCAGCCGCGGTTTCGCCCCATTGAATGCGACGGTCGCGCAATCCGTGCGAATCGAGCGCGAGGTCCAGGTCGTTGGTTAGCGCGCCAACGTGCTGGAGTCCGTAAGGCGAACGTTCGAGAAAGTCGGTGTAAATAGAGGGTGCGACGTTGTGCTGTTGCACCAGTTCGATTTGATGCTCGCCGGAAAACGCCAACGCGACGGTAACGTCCGCATCGGTCGGTTCGCCGCGATAGAGACATTGCGAAAACTCTACGTTGCGCAGCACGAAAAAAGGCCCGACGCCGAGCTTGTCGATCCAGTGGCGTGCCGCCGCCTCCCAGTCTTCGACAACATATCCGCTCTGGAATATTGGTCCGAAAAATCTGCTCATAAATTTATTGTACTGATCCGGGCCGTTTGTGTCGGCCCAAAAAAAGGCTGGCGGCAGCAACAAAAGAGCCGCCCGCGCAGACCAGGGTAATTACAATCAACGCATCGGGTTTCGCGGCCGGGAAATACCCCAGGGTGGTAACAGCCACCGCGCCAAACGTGAATTGCGCAAACGTGGAAAAACCGGACGCGCTGCCCGCCCGCTTCGGATCCAGGCTCACCGCACCAGCCATGGCACTCGAAATCACCAGCCCGGCCCCGAGCGCCATTATCGACGCCGTTCCAAACAGGTCGGTAGCATCCCAGGATTCTCCACCCAGGCGCCACACCGCAAGCAAAGCACCGCTGATGTAAATTATCGAGCCGGTTACGATCATGCTATCGCTATTCAAACGGGCGCCACTTCGGGCAACCAGCAGCGAGCCTGCAATAAAGAAGCCCAGCACCATTGCGGCCCAGGCGCCATAACCGGCCGCGCTCCCGCCGAGCGTCTGCACATAAAGAAACGGTGCGGCGCTCATGAACGCAAAGAAAAATGCGCTGGCAAATGCCAGCGCAAGCACATAACGGCGAAACAGGGGCATTCTCAGCAATGCCGCAAACGGGGTGAAGATCCCGGTCAGCCCCGGCAACGGCAGTGGCTCGAGCAGTGTCTCCTGGAGACGCGTAACCACCGACACTACGAGCACCACTCCGAACACACCGGAGACGACAAACAACCAGCGCCAGCCAAACCCGTCGGTAACAAGGCCACCGATAAAAGGAGCGATCAGTGGCGTTGCCGCTGTGGATAGCATCAGAATGGCAATGTACTGTCTCGCCTTGTCCTCACGGTAAATGTCGCGGCAAATCGCGCGTGCCAGAACAAGACCGCCGGCACCGCCAATTGCCTGCAGCACACGCCCGCCGATTACCGCCCCGATCACGGGCGCCAGCGCACCGAGCGCCGAACCGACTACGAACAGACTGCCCGCGGCGACAAGTACCGGCTTGCGGCCGAAGCGATCGGCCAGTGGGCCGTAGATAAGTACCGCAATGGCAATACCCACGGAACTCAGCGCCACCAGCGACTGCACCTTCGCGGCGGAAACCGAGAAAGTCTGCTGTATTGCGGGTAGCGCCGGGATAATTATGTGCAGCGACAACGGGCTCAATGCGGAAAGGAAAAGCAACTGCAGCGTTGATACCGTGATCGTTGGCGACTGATCCGAAGAGTGACTCTGCACGCGTTAACGACGCTGATCGAAACGGCGTCCCGCCATCGCGCTCGCAATATTGACTTTCTGAATATCGACCGCTCCACCGGCAATTCCCCAGCCCCAGGCATCGCGCAGGCGTCGCTCCATCGGGTATTCGCGCGAATAGCCATAGCCGCCCATCATCTGGACCGCATTGCCCGCGACAGTGCGCGCGATTTCGTTCGCATAGCATTTGGCAATCGATGAATCGAGAACACTTGGCAGCCCATCCTCGGCATTGCTCGCCGCACGGTAAATCAACAGCCGCGCCGCCTCGACCTGCATCTGCATTTCCGCGAGCTTTAACTGCACCGCCTGAAACTCGATGATCGGCTTGCCAAACTGGCGCCGCTGGGCGACGTACGCCAACACGTCTTCGAGCGCGCCGGACGCCTGCGCCAGCGCCATCGTGGCGTTGCCACAGCGCTCGAGGTCGAATGCCTCCATCAGTTTGCGGAATCCGCCCGCCGGCACGATCACGTTGTCGCGGCCGACCCGGACTTTATCGAAATACAGATCGCAGGACGGGATGCCGCGAAAACCCATCAGGCTTTCGGCGCTACCGAAGCTCAGGCCGGGTGTGTCTTTTTCGACATAGACAGCACCGATACCCTTGGCACCGGGATCGTCCGCCATACGGCAGTACACAACGTAACCGTCTGCATGCCCGCCGCCGGAGCACCAGCGCTTCGTACCGTCGATCACGATCTCGTCGCCGTCTGTCGTCGCACGTGTCGTGAGGTCGGTAAGGGCAGATCCGGCGGCCGGTTCCGACATTGCCACTGCAACCACCTTTTCGCCGCGACATACCGCGGGTACGACGGCCTGTTTGAGTGCGGTGCTGCCGAAGTGCTCGATCGCGCGCACCGGGCCCACACACGACTCAAAAATGGGGAACGCTACGGCCGACGAAATTTGTGCGAACTGCTCGAGGATCAGTAACGCCTCGAGATTGCCAAGGCCGAGACCACCGAGCTCGGCCGGCACATTGATCCCGAGGAAGCCCATGTCGGCATACTCGCGAATCAGCTCGCGCGAAGGCGGCGTGTTCGAATTCTCACATTGCTCGGCAACTGCCGGCAATTTATCGCGCGCGAAGCGACGCGCAGTCTCTTTCAGCTCAAGCTGTTCCGGTGTGAGCCTGAAATCCATTGCATACTCCCGGTATTCTTCTCGGACGCGGTGACCGGCGGCGCAAAAGCCAATTGCTGACGGTCGTTCAGGGCTTGCCGATCATAACCAACGCTGTGAAACTTAAACAGTCCTGACTGTTTTTTTAAAACCACCCGGAGAGCTGCATTGAGTCACGCCCAAGCCAGCAATCAGATACTCGCAAACGTCAGGGTCCTCGACTTCGGCCGTTACGTTGCCGGCCCCTATTGCGCGACGCTGCTCGGTTATCTGGGCGCCGATGTTATCCGAATCGAGAAAATCGGCGGCAGCGAGGACCGCTATATAGCACCGGTCACCGCCTCCGGCGAGGGCGGCGTTTTTCTCCAGACTGCATGCAACAAGCGCAGCATATGCATCGACCTAGGTGGCGCCGGGGCGCGCGAGGTCGTAGCCCGGCTGGTTGCAAGCGCCGACGTCGTCGTCGCCAATCTCCCTGCGGCGTTGCTGCAGCGACTCGGCCTCGACTACACGAGCCTGTGCGAGATCAGGCCCGACATTATCCTGGCGAGCCAGAGTTCGTTCGGCGATCGCGGCCCGGATGCCGGCAAAGGCGGTTTCGATGGTGTCGGGCAGGCACTGTCCGGTGCGATGTATATCAGCGGCACGCCCGGCCAGCCAATGAAAGCGGCAGCCCCGTACGTGGATTATGCGACGGCGACGCTGGCCGCGTTCGGCACGCTCGCTGCGCTGATGGAACGCGAGCGCAGCGGCATCGGCCAGGAGGTCAGCGCAACGTTGCTCGGCACAGCGCTTGCGGTTTTCAATTCGCACCTGATCGAACAGGGTGTCGGCGCCGTCGATCGCGTCGGTACTGGCAACAGGGTGCAGACCTCATCACCATCCGACGTGTTCGAGACCCGCGACGGACATGTGCTCACCCACGTTGTCGGCAACGGGCTGTTCCGACGCTGGGCACGCCTGATCGGCGAGGAGGATAAATGGACCTCTGACCCGCGCTTCGCCACCGATCAGTTGCGCGGCGATTATCGTGACGTGATCTGCGAACGCATGGCGATTTGGTGCGCGGCCCGCACAACCGACGAAGCAGTCGCCCAACTCAATTCCGCGGGGTTGCCGGCCGCCGCGATATTGTCGCCACAACAGGCCATCGACAATCCCCAGGTCACGGCGATGGGCTTGTTGCAGGAGGTCGACTTTCCCGGCATGGTGCGTCCCGCTCCGGTGGCCGGACTGCCATTGCATTTTTCGCGCAGTCCAGCCGGAATACGCTCCGCGCCGCCGCGGCTCGGCGAGCACAGCGATGAAATTCTGCGCGAGCTTGGCTTCGACGATGACGAACGAATACGGCTGCGCCAATCCGGCATCATCGCGTAAGTGGACAAAGCTGGAGAGTCTAGAGCGGCGAAACCCGGTAACCGAGACGGGGAAAGTGAACGACAATGTCGCCCAACTCGCTATCCCGTCGCAGTACCGCAATAGTGAGTGGCGTAAGGCGGAGTAGTTCTCCTTCCACTACTCCGCGCCGCGAGAAATCGGCGGGCTCGACTGCCACTTTTGCCAGCGGCTGCAATCCGAGCGGATCATCCGCATCAATGTTGGTGGATAAATCGGGCTGGCCGAGTCTTGCCTCCGCCAGCGCCACGGCGGCGGTGATATCGGTTCTGATGCCTTCGCCAAGCGCAGCCACGCGTGCCTCCCATGGCGGCAGCGAATCAAACCTCGCCAGCAGTTTCTCGGTGACCGGCATCGCCGCCCGCACAAACCACGGCACGCTGAACGCCTGGATATCGACCAGTCCCGGCTCGTCACCACTCAGAAAGGCGCGTCCGTCGGCCAGCTGATCCTCGAGCAGAGCGCAGTGCGCCCGCAACTGGGTGATCGCGTGACTCGCATCCTCGCTGATCCGGGCAAAGCTCAGGTGATCGAAGAGCGCCTCCCGGTCGGCGGCAAAAGCGTTATCCCAGGACGGTCCAACCAGATTGATCGCCATTTCCAGACCGGCCTGGAAAAAATCGTCGCCCCACTTCACCAGCGCATAATCGAGACCACGATTGTCAGCCGGGAACAAGGTCGGCCGCGGATGGCGCCGCTCGAGCTCGCGCGCAATCAGCTGGGTATCGATATAGACATCCGCGCCGGACTGCAATACCGGCGTGCCGCGGTAGCCGCCGGTCAACCGGGTCAGATCGGGTTTCGGCATGATCATCGGCGTCTCGACCGAACGCCATGCAAGTTGTTTCAGCCCGAACATCCGCAACGCTTTCTGAGTAAACGGCGAGGCGTCGTAGTGGTGCAGTATCAGACCGGTCATCGAATCAACCTCCGTCGCGCGAAGTGTCGTGGGATTCCCGGCGGCGCTTCACGACCGATGCGGTCTGACCGTACAGGAAGTCATACCCCTCAGGGTCCATCAGGCGTTCGTTTCCAAGTTCAAAACCCCGCTGCACGGCCGGCCGCGCCGTGATCCGGTCGAACCATCGCTGCAGCGCCGGGAAATCGGCAAGGTCCTGGCCCTGCCTGCGGTGGGGCACGATCCATGGCCAACACGCGATATCCGCAATCGAGTATTGACCGGCAAGGTACTCGGTTTGCTCCAGGCGACGATCCAACACGCCATAGAGGCGGTTGACCTCGTCGGTATAACGGCGGATGCCATAGTCGACACGTTCCGGGGCAAATGCGCGGAAATGGTTGGCCTGGCCGGCCATCGGTCCCAGCCCACCGACCTGCCAGAACAACCACTGCAGCACGGAGTAACGGGTTCGGTCATCGCCGCCAGCGAGCCTCCCCGCCTTGTCGGCGAGATAAACCAGGATCGCACCGGATTCGAACAGTTCGATCGGCCCCTCCGCGCCATCGTGGTCGACGAGTGCCGGTATCTTGTTATTGGGGCTGATCCGGAGAAACTCCGGCCTGAACTGATCGCCGCGGCCAATATCTACTTCCACCACTTTATAGGGAAAACCACACTCCTCCAGCATGATCGCGACCTTCATGCCGTTCGGCGAAGGGAAATAAAAAAGATCAATCACGACGATACCGGCCAGGCGCGATGCCCGCTCGACCCCCGGATGACTGCGACGACGGCCATTCCTGATCGCTCAGGCACGTTCCACACGATAACCGATCCGCGGAAAATGCACCGTGACTTCCCCCACCCGCGGATCGGTACGCCGGATCGCGATCTCGTTCAGAGACAGTGTCACCAACTGGCCCGCAACCGGCACCTTGCCGTAGTCATCGGGAGTGACAGCCACGCGCTCGCCGGCGCGCAGGCCGAGTGGATCATCCGGATCGATGCCCTCACCGTGGCTCGGTTCGGCATCGCGGGCAATATCGAGCGCGGCCTCGGGATCGAGTTCCTGGCGCTGGCCCTCGCCCATCTCCCGCATCCGCTCCTCCCAGGCATGCATGCAGCGAAACGGCGCAAACATGTCCTCGACCGGCGGAACGTTGGCACGCGCCATCCAGATGACGAACCATGCATTGATATCCGCCAGACCCGGCTCCTCGCCCAGCACGAAACGCCTGCCGTCCGCCAATTGCCGGTCCACCAGGTCGGCATGCCCACGCAACTGCGCATAGAGGTGAGGAATGTCCTGATCCAGGCGATCGAAATCCATAAAGTTAAAAAAAGTCATGCGGTCTTTCAGTACGTCTTCGGGGATGTCTGCATTCACACCCATCGACAGCGCTGCGCCGGACTCGAAAAACGCCTTGTCGCTCCACTCCGACAAAGCCCATACAAGGCCTTCGTTGCCGCTGGGAAACAACGTCGGTTTCGGAACCCGCAAATCAATCTCACGAAGAATTCGCCGCGAATCACAGAAAATATCGGCACCGATTTGCAGCACCGGCGTTTTGCGGTAACCGCCGGTCAGCGGCATTAACGCGGGTTTCGGCATGATCATCGGGATCTGAACAGATTGCCACTCAATACTCTTCAGCCCAAAGACCTTACGCGCTTTCTCGGCAAATGGAGAGATATCGAAGTGATGCAAAATGAACTGGCTCATTGGAGTGTCTCCGTCATTCTGGTTAGTCGGACACCGCCACCGAATCGATCAGGTAAAAAACCCCGGCGGCAGCTGAATCTTGTTGCGCAAATGGACACGCGCCAAAGCGGCTCTTCCCACCCGCTGGATAGCCAGCACAAAGGCCGCTGTTCGCATGTCTACGTTAAATTGAGACGCGGTCGCGCTAACCGCAGCAAAAGCCTTGCACATGATTTTGTCGAGTTCCGAATTTATCCGCTCCAGTTCCCAGCGGAACTGCTGGATATTCTGCACCCACTCGAAATAACTGACGGTAACCCCGCCCGCGTTGGCGAGAATATCGGGAACGACCGTTACCCCACGCTGTTGCAGCACCTCGTCCGCGGCGGGCGTGGTCGGACCGTTCGCACCCTCGACAATGATGCTGGCGCGAACGTCGCCTACATTGTCTTCGGTAATGGCCGCCTCGAGCGCCGCCGGGATCAATACGTCACAGTCCCAGCCTATGATATCGGTGTTTACAAATTCATCGCCGCCGGCGAAACCCTTCACCGTGCGATGCTGTGTAGCCCACTCGGCGAGTGCCGGAACATCGAGGCCGGCCGGATTGGCAACACCGCCCAGGTGATCGGCGACAGCGACAATCTTTGCGCCACGCTCTGCTATCAGCAAAGCAGCATGACTGCCGACATTGCCAAATCCCTGAATCGCGACCGTCAACCCGTCGAACGATCTGTCGAGGGTCCTCAGGGTCTCTGCCAACGACACCATTACGCCGCGCCCGGTTGCGCCGGCACGGCCCTCGGATCCGAACAGGTGCAGGGGCTTGCCGGTTACCACGGCCGGAGAAAATCCCTCGTACTTTGAGTATTCGTCCATGATCCAGCCCATGATCTCGGCATTGGTGTTGACATCCGGTGCCGGGATATCGACGGTCGGACCGATTACGTCCTTGATCTGGCCGACGAAACTCCGCGTCACCCCGTCAAGCTCCGACTGGCTCATCTGCGCGGGGTCACAGTTAATCCCGCCCTTGGCTCCGCCATAAGGAATATCCACGACCGCCGTCTTCCAGGTCATCAGGCTGGCCAGCGCCACCGCGTGATCCTCATCGACCGTGGGGTGATAACGCAGCCCGCCTTTCATCGGGCCGCGAGCTCTGTTGTGCTGCACACGGAATCCAAGGTGATGCAGCAAAGAGCCGTCATCAGCCTCGGTAACGAGTTCGACTTTTACGACTCGCAACGGAGTCAGCAGAATCTGCCGGATCCTGTCGGACAATTCGAGCGTATCCGCCGCCTTGCTGAAGTAGTAACGGCTCTCCTCAAGCATCATTTTCTCCCGATCAGGATTGAGATGTGTCAAACGCAAACGTTTGCCAGACCAGCTTACCGCCGTCGCGCTTCGAGACCCGGCGCCGTTTGCTGATCAGGCCCGGGCACACTATCGACCACCCATCCTAATCAATACGCAACGGCGCGCGGTATCGGCAATTTCCGAACCGTCAGAGGGATCGCTTGCCGAGTTTCAAGCGTAGCAGGCGCTACCAAAAAAAACAGTCAGGCTTGTTTCTTTTTATTCCGGCGCACCCTATAATTTAGCTCTCCCCCACAATTCGGAGACGCCGATGCCACACACTGGCACCGCGTC
>Ga0316201_10004470_pt1 | contig 10556 bp, 14 predicted proteins | sample CS6wburrow_MG_FD_204516 | JGI IMG/M metagenome (GOLD analysis project Ga0316201, IMG submission 204516) | Coastal sediment microbial communities from Delaware Bay, Delaware, United States - CS-6 worm burrow | ecosystem: Environmental > Aquatic > Marine > Coastal > Sediment | place: USA... | reverse complement strand
GAGAAAAGCAAAATGATGCCAGTGCTGTTTGCACAATCAGAAATAGCAGGGTCCTTATGTTTTTCATAATCCAGTAAGGTTGCAATTAAAAATACGGATTTATACAATGCCCGGGTAACTTTTCAACTTTACGATATGTCTAACCCCAATATTCTTAATCTTTAAACGCGCTATTTCGTAGCAACATCTTTGTTCCATACATCAAGTAATTTTTTTTATTTCCCTAATAATAAGTATCTTAAAAGAAGTATTTTGAACCCAACTATTTTTTTGTAATGGGAAGAATCAAGGTTTTAAACAAATGGGCCAATGCCCATACGTATTACGTTCTGGATATTCTGCGTGCGGCATTAGGGGTTGTCCTTATTTTAAAAGGGATCGATTTTATGACCAATCCCGAGCAGATGACCCTGGTAATGGAACCATTCCGGAAACTTCCCGGCAGTATGATGATTATCCATTACGTGGCTGCATCTCATTTTGTAGGCGGATTTTTTATCATCATTGGCCTGCTTACCCGTTGGGCGATACTAATACAGCTTCCTATTATGGTGGGCGCGGTCCTGACCAATTTTTTGGGAGAAATGAATACTTCTAACCTTATTTTGGCCTCTGTGGTTTTTCTGTTTTGCCTATTTTTTCTAGTTTACGGCTCCGGTAAAAATTCTCTGGACTACTACCTGAAAATGCAGAAATAAAAGTCCTCCTAAATAGCTTTTAAAAATTATTAGCATCCGAATCCTTACGACCACGTGCTTTTTTTTGAAGCTACTTGGTCTTCTTTTTTCAACTATCTTTAGAAACCATACCCGGAATACGAATTTTATATCCTTACCAACCCAACCATGGCCGATAACCAACAACGCATACAGCAACTCCTGGAAAAGCTGGATACCCTTTTGAAAAAGCAGCACGACTTTTCTGCCGAAATACAGGCCTTACGTACCGAAATTCTGGAGCTGAAATCGGAAGAAGAGGAAGCCCCATTATCCAAAGAAGCCCCTAAAACCCACAAAGAACCGGTTGTTCAGGAGCCGGCCAAAATACGTCCTTTTGCCGACTCCCGCTTTACCTTGGATACCTCGAATAAAATTTTGGGAGGCGTTTGTTCGGGCTTTGCCAAATATGTTGGAATGAAAATAGAGCTGGTACGGTTCCTCTGGGTGCTGCTTTCACTGCTTTTTTGTGTGGGAGTCCTGGCCTATGTGCTGCTCTGGATCATTATCCCTGAAGCAGATAAGGGCGTGTATGTAACGCGGAAAACTGCACCCCGGACTTCCTATGAGACAGCACAACAGCGTGCCCCTGCGGCAATTACGCCGGCAAAGAAAGTCCATTTCGACCTTGAAAAATACATAGGTGAAAACCTGATCAGCAAAATTGGTATTGCCGTTTTGATCATTGGGGTCGTTATCGGCACCAAATATTCCATAGATAATAATTTGATTAGTCCCCTGGTGCGGATCGTTTTAGGGTATTTGGTTGGGGTATCACTGTTTGGACTGGGAATGAAACTCAAAAAGAAATACGAAAATTTCAGCGCGGTACTGGTCAGTGGCTCCATGGCCATCTTGTATTTTATGACCTATGCTGCCTATGCTTTTTACGACCTCATCCCCCAGTTACTCGCCTTTATGCTCATGGTATTTTTTACGGTGGTGGCCGTTTATGTCGCTTTGAATTACAACCGGCAGATCATTGCCCATATTGGGTTGGTTGGCGCCTACAGTATTCCTTTTCTGCTCAGTGAAGGTAGTGGAGAAGCGCTGATTCTGTTTAGTTACATGGCCATCATTAATAGTGGGATCCTTTTTATTGCCTTTAAAAAATACTGGAAGCCCCTCTATTTGGTGTCCTTTTTTGTGACCTGGCTCATATTCGTTAGCTGGTATTTTTCGAAATACGAATCCGAAGAATACTTTATCCTGGCGTTGATCTTTCTTGCCGTGTTTTTTGTGATTTTTTACCTCACCTTCCTCGCTTATAAGATTTTTAAAAATGAATCCTTTGAGATCCTGGACATATTTATGCTGCTAGCCAATTCCTTTGTTTTTTATGGTTTGGGGTACAGTGTAATAAACAGCCAGCCAAACGGGGCTTCTTACCTGGGGTTATTCACGTTCATTAATGCGGTGTTGCATTTGCTCGTGAGCCTGGTAATTTATCGTCAAAAGCTTGCAGACAAAAACATATTCTATCTGGTTTCGGGCCTTGTTTTGGTCTTTCTTACTATTGCCATTCCCGTGCAATTAGATGGGAACTGGGTAACGCTGTTGTGGGTTGGTGAAGCTACTTTATTGTTTTGGATCGGGAGGACAAAGAAGGTCCCTATCTATGAAAAAATTGCCTATCCATTGATCTTGTTGTCTTTTTTTAGCCTTACCCAGGACTGGAACCAGGCCGGTGTAAGTACCAGCCTTATTGGATCTTCGGAACGCTTTACACCCATCTTCAATAGTGGTTTTTTAACCTCGTTTCTATGCATAGTGCTATTCGGATACATTAACCTCTTACATTACAGCAAAAAGTATTCCTCTCCATGGACGGCGCAACAAGATTTTATGAACGCGGTCTCTTATGGTATTTCCGGGATTTTTTTAATTGCTCTCTATTCTACCTTCGCGACCGAGATTTCAAATTACTGGGATCAGCTTTATAAAGATTCTATGATTAATACTGCAGACGATGGGTCTTTTGCCAACACAGTCTACAATTATGATTTAAAAAGGTTTAAAACCATCTGGCTGATTAATTATTCGGTACTGTTTGCGACCCTTTTGTCATTTGCAAATATCCAGATCTTTAAAAATCGGCGGTTATACCTTGTAAATATGGCTTTTAACGCCCTTGGGTTATTCGTGTTTCTCACGGTGGGGTTATACGAACTAAGTGAGCTTCGGGACCGTTATTTGGATCAGGGCATGCCCGAATATTATGAAATAGGCACCTATTATATATGGATCCGGTACATTTCCTACCTGTTTGTAGCGGCGCTTCTGGTTGCCAGCCATAAACTGCTGAAACTGGAATTCTATACCTTCGAAGCAAAAATTCCATTCGACATACTGCTCTATGGCTCCCTTTGGTTAATTGCCAGCAGCGAACTTATTAACTGGCTGGCCCTTTCGGGATCTGAAGGAGCGTATAAATTGGGGTTAACCATCTTCTGGGGGGTCTATGCCCTGGCACTTATCGTCAGAGGTATCTGGAAAAACAAAAAACACCTTCGTATTGCGGCTATTGTATTATTTTCAGTGACATTGATAAAACTGTTTGTTTATGATTTATCAGACCTCAGCACGCTTTCCAAAGCCATTGTTTTCTTAGCCCTGGGAATACTACTATTAACCATCTCCTTCCTGTACAATAAATATAAGCGGCTTCTGTGGGATGATGACTAAAATGTATATGTTCGTTACCCGCATACGACCTTAACTTTGCTCCATGTTTCCAGTCGACTGTAGCCTAGTGCCAGCAATTCGGGAAAGATTTCATAGATTTAGTTCATTCTATTAATGCCCAAATGAATAGCAGATGAAAAAAGTAGTGACCTTCGGGGAGATCATGTTGCGGTTGTCGCCCCCAGGATTTTTAAGATTTTCACAGACCAACAGTTTTGATGTGGTATACGGGGGCGGGGAAGCAAACGTGGCTGTATCCCTGGCCAATTATGGTGTGCCTGTTGATTTTGTGACGCGCCTTCCCAATAATGATATGGGCCAGTGTGCCCTTATGGAAATGCGGAAACGGGGCGTAGGCACGGATCAGATTATATATGGAGGCGACCGCCTAGGGATCTACTTCCTGGAAACGGGAGCCGTAAGTCGGGGAAGCAAGGTGGTATATGACCGGGCACATTCTGCTATCTGTGAAATAGAACCTGGAATGATCAATTGGAAGAAGGTGTTCCAAGGGGCCGAGTGGTTTCATTGGACCGGGATTACCCCGGCTATATCGCAAGGGGCTGCTGATGTTTGCCTGGAAGCAGTGAAAGCCGCCAGCGAAATGGGCATCACCATTTCAACCGATCTGAATTACCGGGCCAAACTCTGGCAGTACGGAGGCAATCGTGAAGCAATAATGACCGAACTTACCTCCTATTGTGATATTATTCTGGGCAATGAGGAAGATGCTGAAAAACATTTCGGAATAAAACCCGAAGAACTGGATATTACCACGCAGGGCCACAATTTAAAAGCCGACGCTTTTTTAACGGTCTGCAAGCAAATGATGAAAAAATTTCCAAACGCAAAAAAGGTAATAACAACCTTAAGAGGCTCAATATCTGCCTCACACAATACCTGGGCAGGTGTTTTGTATGATGGCAATAAAATGTATGAGACCCGCCAATATCAAATAACCGATATCGTAGACCGCGTTGGTGGGGGCGATTCTTTTATGGGAGGATTGATCTACGGATTACTAAAATATCCCGATGACGACCAGAACGCTTTGGACTTTGCGGTTGCCGCATCCTGTTTAAAACATACCATAAAGGGAGATGCCAACCTGGTATCAGTGGCCGAAGTAGAAAAATTAATGAGTGGGGATGCTTCTGGCAGGGTACACCGGTAGCCTTAAGATTCACGATCTATATTAACTGAAATCTCATGAAGCAAAATACCACAGAAGAGCTAATACAAACCATGGAGAAATCCGGACTCATTCCGGTTTTCTACCATCCAGAACCTGAGGTTTGTAAGGAAGTGGTAGCAGCCGCCTACAGGGCCGGGGTACGGGTATTCGAATTCACGAATCGCGGAGAGAACGCCCTTGAACTGTTTAAAGAATTGGTAAAAAGTACCAAATCCTATGAACATTTTACACTGGGAATCGGAACTATATTCTCAGCTGCTGATGCCCATACCTTTATGGATGCAGGGGCCAAATTTGTTGTCTCCCCAGCCCTCATACCTGAAGTAGCTGACTATTGCATCAGGAAAGATGTCTTGTGGATTCCGGGATGCGGTACCGTAACAGAAATCTATAATGCTCGCAAACTGGGTGCAAAGGTAATTAAGATATTTCCAGGTAATGTTTTGGGCAGCGGGTTTATCAAAGCTGTGAAGGCCGTTTTTCCTGAAGTTCGAATGATGCCTACAGGAGGTGTAGCACCTTCACAGGAAAACCTGGCCTCCTGGTTCAATGCCGGGGTATGTTGTGTGGGAATGGGTTCCCAATTGATCCGTCAAGAAATGTTAGCTGCCAATGATTTTACGGCTCTTGAAAAAACAATCGGGGAAACCCTGGGCATGATCCAAAAACTACGTCAATAAGAATATTCATGAATCACAATCCTCCTTTTTACAACAACCTCTCTGGAAATACTGTAAAGGATTAAAGGGTATACACCTCGGTTTGCAGTGTGTCTGTATCCAGGACCAAAAAAGTGGCCGGGATGTCCTTTAACTGTCCGCCATGATAGCCCATTATAGGGCCGGGATTGATCAACAAAGTGCGGTCTAACCACATATCAGGAACAAGGGTATGATCGTGCCCGTAGCAAACCACTTCATAGCCTCCTTGCTCGGCCAGTATTTTTGCGCTATCGGGATAATGGTTCATGGCAATACGCCTTCCGCCCAATACCCCATGGAACGTTTCTCCGTGGATTTGGATATTCGAAAAATGCTGTGCATTCGCTATGATGGCATCCACATCCCCATCGTTGTTCCCAAAAACCAGGTGAATGGGTTTGGCATACCCCTGCCCTAAAAGTTTAATTATAAAAGGGGCGCAGAGATCGCCACAACAAAGCATGGCGTCTGTTGCCTGTAGTTTCGGCACATCAAGCGCCTTTTTCAGGTTCCAGACGTGGTCGTGGATATCCGAGAGAATGGCAATTTTCATAGTTTGTATTTTGAATGAAAGCGCCCTTAAAAATAAGGATTCTACACCGTATACATATCCCTTGCTTTTAATTTTTGCCTCTGAAAAGTGACCTATTTAAATTATTCGTGTCTTAAGTATGTGAATCATTATTAATACTAATTTTAAAAACATAATAATCGTGAACTTGCCTTTTTTATTTTTGGGCAGCTTATCTGCAAGGACCTGTATCCCCTTACAAGGACTCTCCAGATATGAGGAAAACCTGCTACATGCTTAAACCGAATATGATTAAAGAATCTGGTGTCGTTTCATCAGTGGTTGGTTGATAAGGGTTTCTGAAGGATCGAAAAAGTTCCATTGGAGGCCCTTTAAACTCAATCTTTTATTGTTTCATTATCTTGATGGCTGTTAGCTGTTTAGTAACAGCCTTCTAACCAAAGTGAAAGGTGACCATACTTAAAAAACTGTTTCTCGTAATTATTGGCGAACGCTATAGGTCCGATCTGGATAAGGAGAGCCCGTACCGCGACCTTACGGATGAAGAATTGGTTAAAACGATTGTTGAGACCAAAAACACGCTCTTGTTTGGCATCCTGTATGACCGGTATGCGGATAGGGTTTATACAAAATGTGCCGGTTTTTCAAGGTCCGATGATGAGGCTGAAGATCTTACACAGGATGTTTTTCTAATGATATTCGTTAAAATGGGAAGTTTTAAGGGAACATCTAAATTTTCGAGCTGGGTATATGCGTTGACCTATAATTTTTGTGTCAACTACGTTAACCGGAACAAAGAGCGTAAAATGAGCGAGAAAACGGAAAATTTGGACGCTGACGATCAAAGTTTATCCATTAAAGTAGAGGACAGAAGCTTATTCCATATGCGGTCTGATAAACTAAAAAAGGTATTGGAACTAATTACCCCGGAAGATAAAACCATCTTACTTCTTAAATATCAGGACGATGTGCCTGTCAAAGAACTTTGTGCCATTCTGGAAATTGGCGAAAGTGCGGTAAAAATGCGCCTTAAAAGGGCCAAAGCAAGACTCATAGAAACCTATAATGCAATCCCATAATGGCAGACAACATACAAAATCCATTTAAAGACCTGGGTAAACTTATCAAAGAAGCCCCCCCGAACCTCAAGAAAAAGGTGATGAACGATGTTGCCTCGGCCAAACTGATCATGGACCTGGCCTCCCTGTTTACCTTCAATTACAAAGAGGTACTCTCAGGAATGTTTAAGACCCGTCGTAAAAATTAAAAGAATAACTATCTAATCTCACTAAAATTATGGAAACAATTGGAAGCTTAGCATCAGAATCCCTTACAACAATCATTCAGGATATCGTATCTGCACTCCCCGGAATCATTGGCGCCATTATTGTCTTGCTCCTGGCTTGGATCATCATCAAGATCACCTCCTTTATTTTGAGAAAGATCTTGCGAATAGCCAGGATCGATTCAGTATCCGAAAAAATAAACGATGCCAAATTATTTGGAGAAAAGAGTAACGTAAAAGTAGATGTAGCAAAGATCCTTTTAGGATTTGTAAAAGGGATCTTATGGATCACCTTTATCATAGTGGCAGCCGAAATAATGGGATTGACCGTTATTTCAGCAGAGATCTCTAACCTATTGCATTATTTGCCTGTATTGCTCAGTGCCGTGGTGATCTTTATGATCGGGATGTTTGCTGCAAAATTGATCAAGAAAGCGCTGCTCGGCATATTCGATTCCATGGGTATGGGAGGTTCAAAGATCGTGAGTGGCATCGTCTACTATATGATCATCATTTTTGTGCTGATAACTGCCCTGAATCAGGCGGGGATCGATACCGCGATCATCACAAGCAACATTACACTTATCATAGGAGCCTTCCTCCTGGCATTTGCCATTGGCTTGGGCCTGGGATCCAGGGACGTGGTGGCAGACCTGCTCACAACATTCTATGCCCGCAAAACATATGCCATCGGAGATGCTATCAAAACCAAGAAAATTGAAGGTACTATAGAGGCTATAGACGGGATATCCGTAACCGTAAAAACCAAAACCGCCAGGTTGGTGATCCCCATTAAGGAGCTCGTCCAAAACAAGGTGGAAATAAAATAAGATAGGACGTAATAGCGAGTTGATGGTCCTGATCATCAAAGGCGCTATGAACCACTATAATCAACAATTTGTATAACTAAATAATATCATTTAAAAATGGGAAAATTTGAAATCAGAAAAACAAAATCCGGGCAATTTAAGTTCGATCTAAAAGCTTCGAACGGCCAGGTAATCTTAAGCAGCGAGACCTATAAATCGAAGTCGGGTTGCAAAAATGGAGTTAACTCGGTTATGCGTAATTCCAAAGAAGATAAAAGATACGACCGGAAAACCGCCAAAAATGGCAGCCCCTATTTCAATTTGAAGGCCAACAACGGCCAGATAATCGGCACCAGTGAAATGTATAGCAACACTTCCGGAATGGAAAATGGGATTGCTTCGGTAAAGAAGAATGCCGCGGGGGCCACGGTCGATGACCAGTCATAACTTTAACTACTAATCATATAATAATTAAAACACGAATACAATGAAAAAAGTAATATTGTTAGCGCTTTTTGTTTCGGGAAGTATTTTTACGTACGCCCAGACAGAAGCTGAACTCAAAGCCACTCAGGCGTTAAAAAAGGATTCTATCAGCGCCATTCAGGGGCGGGTAGATGCCCTTCAAGGTCAAATTGATGCCCTCCCGGGATGGAAATCAGGGGCTTTTGGGACCATCGGGGTAAACCTGTCTAACTTTAATAACTGGTACTCTCAGGGTTTCCCTAATAACTCGGCAGGGAATATTGGCGTTTCGGTTAATGCTTATGCCAATTTAAAGGAATCCAAGTTCTTCTGGCGAAATGCTGCCACGGTAAATTTAAACTGGGTAAAGATAGATGATAAGGACGATCCCAATGACGATGATAGTTTCAGGGAAACCACGGATGTCTTTAATATTACCTCTTTATACGGCAGAAAAATAAGCGAGAAGTTTGCCATTTCTACCCTGGGGGAATACCGTACAACCATCCTGAACAATTTTAACGATCCCGGTTATCTCGATCTAGGGGTTGGGGGCACCTGGACACCCACCGATAACCTCGTAGTAGTGATACATCCGTTGAACTACAACTTTGTGTTTAGCAAGGCAGACGACATTTTCAATTCTTCCCTTGGGGCCAAGATCATGGCAGATTATACCAGGAGCATTGGGGCCGTTAATTTCAAGAGCAACCTGTCGTTATTCCAGAGTTATGAAAGCGGGGACCTTAGCAACTGGACCTGGACCAATTCCTTTTCTTATACGCTGTGGAAGATGATCGGGGTTGGCTTCGATTTCGGATTGCGGAACAACAAACAGGAAGCCTTGAACTATTCCATCAATACGTTGGGGAATACCACAGACACTTTTGATACGGTAAATAATGACCTTCAAACTTATTGGACCTTAGGATTGAGTTATGCGTTCTAACAAAACCGGAACAAGCAGGAATTCCATTTATTAACTATATATATATTTTTATTAATCATTTAAAACTTTAGAACTAATGCTAAAAGAATTTAAGAATTTCATCATGAGTGGCAATGTCATTGAATTTGCCGTCGCAGTAATTTTGGCCGGAGCTGTTGGGCTTATGGTTAACGGATTTGTAAATTACATTGTTATGCCAGTGGTAGGGGAATTTACCGGCGGTGTAGATTTTGCAAATTTAAAGTACGTGTTAACCGAAGCTTCAGGTGTTGCCGGGGAAGCCGGAGCAATTGCTGAAAATGCCATTCGTTATGGGGCATGGATCAATACCATTGTGAACCTTATTATCGTTGGTTTTGTATTGTTTATAATCGTAAAGGCGTACAACAAAGCAAAAACTCCGCCACCACCTCCTGCACCATCAGGCCCTTCACAAGAAGACCTGTTGGGCGAAATCAGGGACCTGTTGAAAAAATAAGTCAACAGCTGTAATAGTAGTTAATGGAAGCCCCTTACATTTTTAAGTGTAAGGGGTTTTTAGGATGTAAGATGCGTCTTTTGTGGTTTGGAATTTGAGATTTAGACGCTTCCCTGAGAAGCTCTTTTCTCGGGCATAATTTCCTTATTGGAAGTGTCCATTGGTTTAATCATCGACAAACGACACAAAAAATACGACTAAACCACAAGTTTTGGCACTTTCACAACAATTAGGGGAACGGTCACCACTCAAATTCGTAACTTATTAGTACTAATAATTCTTTTAAATTCTACAGCTATGGAAGCAAATACAAAAAAACACCCCGTTTTAAATACGATACTTTCGGTATTAAATGTAAGCTTAGAAGTAGTACTGGCATTAATAGCCCTTGGATTCATAATTGGTCTGTACGGCGTTTTAAGCTAACTGCTATTTAAATGAGTAAATTCCAATTTCCAAATTCCAAAGTGTAGCAGAGATATTGGGGAATTCTTTGTGTTGAGTTTGGAATTTGAGATGTAACTCATGATTTACAAAAAGCCTTTGGGAAACCAAAGGCTTTTTTTGTAGACCGCCCTGAACGTTCACCAGGGAGGTTAAATTACTGCCCGTTATTTGCGAACTTCCCGGAATAATACCTTTCCAAAGCGAATCACTTTTTGTTTTTTCTTTCCTCATATTTTTTAGTGTTATAAAAAATGGCTACTATTAAGTCTTAAAACCAAACTATTATGGATTATA
>Ga0316201_10004469_pt1 | contig 10556 bp, 11 predicted proteins | sample CS6wburrow_MG_FD_204516 | JGI IMG/M metagenome (GOLD analysis project Ga0316201, IMG submission 204516) | Coastal sediment microbial communities from Delaware Bay, Delaware, United States - CS-6 worm burrow | ecosystem: Environmental > Aquatic > Marine > Coastal > Sediment | place: USA... | reverse complement strand
TCTACTTACGCAGCGTATGCAACTGCATGAAAAGAACGCCTGGATGCTGCGAAGCATGCTCGCCTGATTAACCAAATTACCAACTGGAGAAAGAAATGTTTAAGAACCTGGAAGGCAAAAGAATCCCCGACGTGACGTTCCGCACGCGTCGTGATCATGAGTGGGTCGAAGTGACGAGCAACGATGTTTTCGCGGGCAAATCTGTTGTCTTGTTTTCACTGCCGGGCGCGTTTACGCCAACGTGTTCGTCATCGCATGTACCACGTTATAACCAGCTCGTACCGACCTTCGAAGCGAACGGTATCGATGAAGTTATCTGCGTCAGTGTTAATGACGCGTTCGTGATGAACGAGTGGAAGCGGTCCCAGGAAGCGGATCGCATTACTTTTCTCCCGGACGGCAATGGCGATTTCTCAGACGGCATGGGACTGCTGGTAGGCAAAGAGGATCTCGGTTTTGGCAAGCGTTCCTGGCGCTATTCGATGCTTGTACGCGACGGCGTGATTGAGAAAATGTTTGTTGAGCCCGAGGAGCCGGGCGACCCGTTTCACGTCTCAGACGCAGACACGATGCTCAAGTATCTCGACCCGAACGGTGAGCTGCCGCACGACGTCACCGTGTTCACGCGCGAAGGTTGCCCGTTCTGTGTGGGTGCCAAGGGCATGCTGCGGGACGCGGGCATCGAGTTCGAGGAGCTCGTTTTGAATCGCGACTACACCGATCGCACGTTGCGTGCGGTTGCATCTGCGACCACCTATCCGCAGGTCTTCATCGACGGCAAGGTCATCGGCGGCTCTGATGACCTGCAGAAGTGGCTGGCAGATCGCGCCGAAGCGCAGACACGCAGCGCTGCCTGATCACAGGCGGGAAGTTGCTGCAACGCCACGCCGGGCAGACCGAGAGGTCTGCCCGGCTTGTTTCTTTATACAGGTCCGATTCTGGCTATTTTGAGCTGTGCACCAGCGTATACTTCGAAATGAAGGAAACGTCATGCAGAGCAATAACGAAATTTTTGAGCGCGCAAGACTGTCGCGCGACGCGCGCTTCGACGGCCGCTTTTTTGTCGGCGTTAAAACGACCGGCATCTATTGCCGCCCAATCTGCCCTGCCAATGCGCCAAAAAGCGAGAACGTCGTCTTCTACCGCACGGCAGCCTCTGCGGGCGAGGCGGGGTTCAGGCCTTGTCTGCGCTGCAGGCCAGAATGTGCACCCGGCACGGCAGCCTGGGCGGGAACCTCGACAACGGTGCGAAGAGGTCTCCGCCTCATTGCGGAGGGTGCGCTTGATGACGGCAACGTCGAGCGTTTGTCGGACAGGCTAGGTGTTACCAGCCGACACCTGCGACGACTGTTCACCAAACACCTCGGCGCCAGCCCCCTGGCGGTTGCGCACACGCAGCGATTGCATTTTGCCAAGAACCTGATTGACCAGACGTCAATGTCCATGCGCGATATATCGGTGGCGGCGGGATTTGGCAGCGTCCGTCGCTTTAACGACACGTTCAGGAAGACCTACGGTCGCACGCCGCGAGAGTTACGCAAGCAGCGTAGTCCGTCGGTTGTTGCGAGCGCCTTCTCGGTACAGTTGCCGTATCGACGCCCGTTCGATTGGCGTCAAATGCTGGAGTTCTTCGCCGCCAGGGCGACGCCTGCAGTGGAGCAAGTCGAAGATGGACGCTACCTGAGGTCAGTTTCGCTCGGCGGCGTCTCAGGCATCATCGACGTCTGCGACGCGGACGGTTATCTGGCGCTCTCATTGCACGGCCTGAGTACTGATGCATTGTTCCTGATCGTGCAGCGCGTTCGGCAGCTATTCGATCTTGACGCATCAACCGACGATATAGCGCGCGTGTTGTCATCTGACACTGTGTTGAGGCCGTTGTTGAAAGGCAATCCCGGTATACGAGTGCCCGGCTCCTGGGATGGCTTCGAGCTTACGGTTCGGGCAATACTGGGTCAGCAGGTCTCGGTCAGTGCGGCAACCACGTTCGCGGGCCGTATTGCCGATCGTTATGGTGACGTTGTCGACGTCTCGGTTGAGCACCTGGCGCGCGTGCCGAACCGACTGTTTCCCAGGCCGGAGCAGCTGGTTCGTGCAAGGCTTGAGAACCTCGGCATCATCACGAGCAGGGCGCGGACAATCAGAAGCGTCGCCAAAGCGGTGCTCAGTGGTGAACTCGATTTCGATGCAGCTGCGTCGGCAGACAGTATTTGTGCGGCATTGACGGCGATCAAGGGTATCGGCGATTGGACCGCGGAGTACGTCTCGATGCGCGCCATGAAGAACCCCGATGCGTTTCCTGCTTCGGACCTCGGGTTGCTGCGAGCATTTGATGATCCCGTGACGGGGCGAATGAAACCGAGGGAATTAAAGAATCGCGCCGAGGCCTGGCGGCCATGGCGTGCCTATGCAGCATTGTTGATATGGGGTTCCCCCAAAGGAGCCGGAGGCTAGTATGTACTACTGTTATATTGATACCCCAATCGGTGAGCTGCTGTTGGCAGGCGAAGAGGGCGCGCTGTCAATGATCGGATTCCCGAAAGGCTCGATGCGTCGTGACCCTGAGCCCGACTGGATCTACAACGAGAAGCCGCTGGCAGAAGCGCGACGTCAACTAACGGAATATTTCGCGGGTGAGCGAAAAGCCTTCGATCTACCGCTGCAACTGAGCGGCACGGAGTTTCAGGTCAGCGTGTTCGAGGCACTGCAAAATATTCCTTATGGGGAGACCGTATCGTATGGCGAGATTGCCAGGCGCATCGGCAGACCGAAGGCGATGCGGGCCGTAGGCGCTGCTAACGGCCGCAATCCAATACCCATTGTCGTGCCCTGCCATCGAGTCATCGGTAGCAGTGGTGACATGACGGGCTTCGGCGGCGGGATCGATACGAAAGAAGCGTTACTCCGCCTCGAGGCAGAAAACACACAGGACCTGCTGTAGGAGCGCGCCCCAGCGCGCGAGCGATAGCTGCGGCCGCCAGGCCGCCAAGAAGTACTGTGCGACGGCATTGTCCCCGTATGGGGAGGAGTTCCTCTACAATTTTCCGCCTTGCATGGCGCGCACGGCCTCGGAAGGTTCTACGCCCTCGATGAGGCGGTCGTCGGAAAGTAACTCGGTGAAGCGAGTCTCTAGCGGCAGGACGCCGGCCCAGATTGGAATCGCATAGTCTTCGTCTTCATCTTCCGGCATGCCCGTCGAGACCTTCGCGGACGCGCTTTCTATCTTAAGCTCGATGACACCCGTCATCTTCACTTCTTTTTCCAGCGACTCTCGCAGCTCGTCCCAACGGCCAGGCATCGTGGAGTCGGAAATGATTCTGAGCGCATGCACCTTTTTATCGTAGTCCTCGACCAGGCGTGCCGGGCCGAATACGGTAGCGGAACGATAGTTCATCGACGAGTTGAATGCGGAACGCGCAAAGACAAGCCCGTCCACATGCGTGACGTTCAAGCAGGCAGTTCCTGTGCTTTTCAAAAGGCGGATGACGCGCGCTTTCCTCGCGCCGTGAAGGTAGATGGTCTCGCTCTCGCGACCGAATAACATCGGTACGACAACCGGCTGACCGTCCTCGATAAACGCAACATGAGCGATCAACGCAGAATCGAGGACTTCATGAACCGTCTTCTTGTCGTACGCTGCTTTCTCGCGTAGCTGACGGACCTTGTTCGTCTTGCTGACGTCGTACTCGTTGCTCACGCTTATGGCTCCCTACAAGAACTTGGGCGCCAGGAAAAGGGCGACCGAAGAAACAAGAAAAACACCAACGAGATTGAGCAGCAAACCGGCACGTACCATTTTCGGAATGGTCAACATGCCGGAGCCAAAGACGATGGCATTGGGGGGTGTCGCGACCGGCAGCATAAAGGCGCAGCTTGCCGCAAACGTCACCGGCACGGTCAGGATGATCGGGTCGAATCCGGACTCAATCGCAATCGCGCCGACAACCGGTAGAAAGGTGGCCGTAGTCGCAATGTTGCTTGTTAGTTCGGTGAGGAAAATAATCATCGCGGCAGCGACTATGACGATAGCGGCTAATGGCAACATGCCGATCGCCTGCAGGCTGCTGCCCAGCCATTCTGCCAGGCCGGTTCGCGTTACAGCACTTGCCAGCGTCAGGCCGCCACCGAACAGGATCAGCACGCTCCAGGGCAGCTTTTCGGCATACGTCCAGCGCAGTAGCAGCGGATCGCTCTTTTCCCCGCTCGGTATCAGGAACAGCAGGATTGCACCGGCCATTGCTATACCAGAGTCATCGAGTGCGGAAAGCCCAGGCAACTTGACGAGTATCGGGCGCAAAACCCAGCTAAGCGCCATCAGCGTGAAGACAATTGCAACGCGCACCTCCGGCACGGTGATGCGGCCCATATCGTCTTTCATCTTCTTGAGAGTGGCGCGCCCCTCTGCTGAGGTCTTGAAGTCCACTTTGAAGACCCATCGGGTCAGCGTTAACCAGGCAAGCGGCAGCATCATCGCGCTCAGTGGCAAGCCAACCATCATCCAGCTTGAGAAATCGATTTCGGTGCCGTAGCTCTCCTGCATGAATGCAGCCAGCAAGGCATTCGGCGCGGTGCCTACGAGTGTCGCCATGCCGCCAATCGTCGCGCCGTACGCGACGCCAAGCAGCAGCGAGTACTGAAAATTCTGTTTGGCCGTCTCGTCCAGCCCGTCTACCGTGTTGTGAATGACGGCGATAATCGAGACTGCGATCGGTAGCAACATCATCGTCGTCGACGTGTTCATGACCCACATGCTAATGACGGCACTGGCGAGCATGAAGCCGCCGACCAGCGATCGACCGTTGCCGCCGACATGCTGCAGCACGGCCAACGCGATACGGCGGTGCAGGTTCCAGCGCTGCATCGCAAATGCAACGATAAATCCGCCAAGAAAAAGATAGATGACTTTGTTTGCGTACGGGGCCGCAGTGTCCTGGATTGTAGCGACGCCCAGCAAAGGGAACGCGACCAGCGGCAATAGTGCCGTGACTGCGATAGGCACTGCTTCCGTCGCCCACCAGACCGCCATCAAGACACCGATTGCGGCTGCGCTCCATCCGGCATCTGAAAGATCGGCGGGTGCATCGATGAGCAACATCAGCAGGGCAAGCGCCGGGCCAAGAAAAAGTCCAACGGTTTGATGAGTTGAACGGCCACCAGGCATGGTTTCGGTCAAGGCAAGGGCTCCCCGTAGAAGACGTGTTGCGGGCAAGCCTACCTTTTTCAGTGGCCGTCGTCGTCCGTTTTGCGCGCAAGATCTAGATATGGTGGTGTATTCGCCTTCCCATACCATATGTAGTAGCATTCTCGGCGTACCGATCTGGTACGCACGGAGATGAAATGTAAGAAGGCGAGGTCGGCGAACTGCCATGCTGGATGCATGAATCAACGGCAGGTGCCGCGTGAACCCTCTCAACACGCCACCTGATTGCCTGCAAGCAGTCATTGCCAACGACGAAGCGGATCGCCAACCGGGATATGGAAACGTCGGATAACGTTCAGACACTGAGGTCCGGATTTCTTGATCGTAATCCAAATCTGGCCGGATACATTTTCTGCTTATACTGCCGCCCAGTTTCTGGGCGGCTTTTTTCTTGGGAATTGGAAAGGCGAATGAAAGCCAAGTTAATTTCAGGCGTTCTGTTCTTGCTGGCGTTGTCGGCCTGCAGCAGTGGACCACCGAAGTTGCCGTATCCGGCATTCATACAGGTCGACACGCTGGAGGATATCTTCATGGCAAGTCTGCCGGGAATTCGCGCCAAGCAATTGGCCGGCGACCCGCAGACACGGCGCACCAGCAACCGTATCGATCTACCTGCCGAATGGAGTGGGACGACCGGTGGATCGCCGGGCCGTTCGCTCGAGATTTTTGTAATCGCCGGCAAGCTGAAGATTGCCGATATCGAGCTTGGCCGTGGTGGCTACGCCTATCTCCCGGCGGGCTCCCTGGGCTTTAATCTCCGCTCAAGCGACGGTGCACGGATCCTGTATTTCCTGAACGACGTTGATCCGGACTCGATCATTCGGTCCCCGATCATTGTCGATGCCGGTCTGCTCGAATGGACTGCCACGTCGACGATCGGCGTGCTGAGCAAGGAACTGCGACAGGACCCGGGCAATGGCTCGAAGACCTGGCTGCTGAAGATCGAACCCGATAATTCGATTCCCTGGCAGATCTCGTCGGTGTTGCGCGAGGGTTATCTTGTTAATGGCAGCTATCAGCACAGTGAGTGCGTCGCGGGACAAGTGCACACGGCCCAATACTCGCCGGGCGGTTATTTCTATCGGCCGGCGAATACGATCAATGGAGGGCCCGAAGCCAAGGCCCTGACCGAGTCGATCTGGTTCCTGCGCGAGTTGCAGGGCGGGGTTGAACAGGTTGTGCCCGCTTGTTCACTTCAACAGGATGCGCTCTAGCGGCCTCGTCAGAATCGCCGCCTGCCGGGTCTACCGAGATTGTTGATTCGAGTCTTGCCGAGGATTTTTAACAGCAGCTGGCGACCGTAGACGAGGGGTGGATACAAGATCCGCGCGACCCGAGGCGATCGAAACAGCCAGGCTGTGAACCGGCTGACCAGGCCACTGCTGGAACTTCTCGACGCCAGCTCGCAAATGGCATCGCTGCCGAGCAATAGTGTTTGGCCTGTTTTCACTGCCATGCCTGCGTCGATGTCGATCCCGGCGCCACTGATTTCATCCATCAATTCGCCCGGCTTGCGCGCGTCGACAAGCTCGAGTTCGCCCCGGCTCAATTTCACATGTGATGCGTAGTAGCGGCACACCGGGCATTCCTGATCGTAAACCAGCGTTACTTTGTCGAGCGGCGGCATTAGCTTGCCAGACGCCGATTACCTGGCGACCAGCTTGGTGATGCGTTTCCCGAGCGCCATTAACTTGGTTAGTGTGCCGGTCGGCACGGCACTGATCTCTTCGTACCAGTTGCTCGTCAATTCAACGAATCCCAACATATTTCGAATGCGCTCCTTGGTCACCGGGTCCGTTTCCTTTTCAGCATCGACTTGTTCGGCGCAGCTCCTGAGCATTGTCAGCGTGGGATTCAGTTCTCGTTGCTTGCGCTGCTCAATGATTACGCGGAAAAGCTCCCAGACATCGTGCAGGGATTCAAAGTAGTCGCGCCGATCGCCGAGCACGTGAGTCATACGCACCAGCCGGTAGCTCTGCAGCTCACGAATACTGGTGCTGACATTCGAGCGCGCTACGGACAGCAGGTCGACAATCTCATCGGCACGGAGCGGTCTCGGCGACAGGTAGAGGAGGGCCTGAATTTGCGCGACTGTCCGATTGGTGCCCCAGCGCGTGCCCATTTCGCCCCAGTGCAGGACGTACTTCTCGACTGCCGGTGTCATCTGCATCGGAAATTTCTCTTATTTCTGTTTTGACCGAAATTACAGGCAGTCCCTGGTTCGGTCAAATCTACGTTGATTTCCGAAGCAGGGTCCCGCAGTCGACATGCTTTACCGTCGGACGGATTCGCCTCGCTCGCTGACCGCAGCGAGGGTGTGGAGGTCGTCAGCGCATGCCAGCTAAGGACTTATTGCCGTGACGACGACACGATGCGGGACCGGCCAGCCTTCCACGGTTTTGCTCGGATCGTCAGGGTCGAGCGCTTCGGCAAGGGACTCGAATGGCATCCACTCTGTGGTTCGTTGCTCGTCTATTGAGGTGATCGATCGATCCACGAGCTCAATCTCCCGGTATCCGGAGCGCGCCAGCCATGTGGTCAGTTCGGCAACCGTCGGTAGCAACCAGACGTTCCGCATGCGCGCATAACGATCCGGTGGTGTACAGGCGTAGGATTTCTCGCCGGGAACGAAAATCGTTTCGAGAACCAGCTGTCCGCCCGGACACAAGGTAGTGCGAAGCTTCCGCAGGTGATCGATCGGCGAGCGCTGGTGATACAGGACGCCCATCGAGAACGTCGTGTCGAATACACGACGGGCGTCGGGCAACTCCTCGAGCCTGAATGGCAACACGAATGTGGCGGGGTCTGGCGCGAAGGCGTTGACGGCAAGAAACTGCATGACGTAAAGCAGCGTCGGGTCAACGCCGATTACGGCGTCCGCACCCGCCTTGCGCATCTGCAATGCGTAGTAGCCGTTGCCGCAACCAACGTCGAGCACTTTGCGTCCGGCAAGCGGGAGTATCTGGTCCGCGAGCCGCTCCCACTTGCGGTCGCTGCGCCATTCGGCATCGATCTCGACGCCGCCAACCGTGAATGGCCCTTTCCGCCATGGAGCCAGCGATAGCAAGCGTTGCTTTAACTCAGCGGGATTGGATTCGGCCTCCGACAATGAACCGACCGTATCGTGCCAGCGCTCGAAGTCGCCGTGCGCTTTGCCGGTCATGCGCTCCTGCAATTCTGGGAGCAAGACTTCGGGCCAGTGCGAGAGCCCCAGTTCGTTGAGGAGAGAGGTCAGCGCGCGATTGTCGATCAGGTCATGCATCGCTACCGCAAAGCTATGAGCGAGACAAAGTTGAAGTTGCGCAGCCACACGGCCGAGTGCGAAAAGCCGGCCTGTGCCAGGCGTTCGCGGTGCGACGAGACGGTTTCAGGAATGAGGACGTTTTCCAGGGCAGCGCGTTTACGGCTGATTTCCAGGGCGCTGTAGTTGTTACGACGCTTGTGTTCATGATGCAGGTCGACCAGCAACGACTCCATATTCGGATTCTCGTCGACCACTTTCTCCGACAACACCAGGATGCCGCCGTCGTTCATGCCTGCGCAAATATCGCGCAGCAGGGCATCGCGATCTGCCGGCGGGATAAATTGCAGCGTGTAATTGAGCACGACCATGGACGCATTTACGAAGTCAATGTCACGGATGTCGCCAAGGACGAATTCGACATCGGTCATCAGGTCGGTCGGGCCGGAATCCTGAGCAACAACGTCTTCGCATCGCTCGATCATTGCCGGCGACGTGTCGACGGCGACAATGCGGCAGCCGGCCTCGCGAATGCCCTGGCGCATGGCAATGGTCGCCGCACCGAGGGAGCAGCCGAGGTCGTAACAACTGGTGCCAGCACGCACATAGCGGGCCGCAAGTGAGCCGATGGCCTCCAGCGAGGCGGCGTAACCGGGAATCGAGCGACGCAGCATGTCCGGAAAGACTCGCGCGACCTTGTCGTCAAAGCGAAATGGCTCGTCGCCCTCGTCGGACTTGTAAATCTGGTCTTTGCGCATAGATCTCGGACCTGTTGTCTGCGGAAGCCTTTGAGCCAAATCCGCGGTACGTGAGAGAATGACGCCTATGCTACGCGAACTTCACCAGGAACTCGGCATCCCCGACGACTACGGCCAGGCCGACGGCAAGCCCGTGTTTGAGGAGGCGCAGGAACTCCACGAGGTCGGCCCGAACCTGGTCGGTCGTATGCAGCGTCTTGAGCCACAAACGGCCCGAAAGTGGGCCGAGATGGTCGATGCGGCCGCCGTTGATGGGGTTACGCTACTGATCGTGTCCGGATTTCGTGGGATTGAGTACCAGGCTGGCTTGATTCGAAAAAAAATCAATGCAGGTCAGTCAGTTAGCGATATTCTGACCGTCAGCGCAGCGCCTGGATACAGCGAACACCATACGGGCAGGGCGGTGGACATAGCGACGCCCGGATCGCGGCCTTTGACCGAAGAATTCGAGGCTTCGGACGCCTTCCGATGGCTGTCCGAGCATGCCGCAACATTCGGGTTTTCGATGAGCTACCCGCGGGACAATCCCTTCGGCTTCGTGTTTGAGCCCTGGCATTGGGCCCAAAAGGCCTGAATCACTCCGAAAGGCCCGCCAGTCAACGGCCTGGGGAGATTTTCGGGGGATGACAGAAATATAAAGAATCAGTGGTTTAGCTGTTGACAGTAAGGCGGCGTAATTAGACAATGCCCGGCTTGCGTACGCGGAGGGGTACTCAAGCGGTCAACGAGGGCAGACTGTAAATCTGCTGGCTATGCCTACGTAGGTTCGAATCCTACCCCCTCCACCAGATGACGGTTCGGCTGAGGGAGGATTTCAGACCGACGCCAGCCGCGCGAGACACAGACAGGAATACAGGATATCCGGACGGTTTAAAAACAACAGACTGTCAGGATTTTTGCACGCCTGAATAACGTCATACGGTGTCAGGCGCGCGGCGATAGATTTAGGTTCCAGGCCTTGAAAATTAAGGGGTTAAGGACGAATTAAGGCGGGTGTAGTTCAACGGTAGAACCTCAGCCTTCCAAGCTGATGATGTGGGTTCGATTCCCATCACCCGCTCCAAATTGGAAGTTTGTGCAACGACTACGAACGGCCCACAGAAAAGTTGCCCACATAGCTCAGGGGCAGAGCACTTCCTTGGTAAGGAAGAGGTCCCCGGTTCAAATCCGGGTGTGGGCTCCAGTAAAACATTAGGTGTAATTTTTTAGATCACGTTTAGATCAGCAGGAAAAGGCTCATGTCTAAAGAGAAATTTGAGAGAACAAAACCGCACGTAAACGTAGGCACGATTGGCCACGTGGACCATGGCAAGACGACGCTGACGGCGGCGCTGACGAAAGTCATGGCGGAGAAGCA
>Ga0316201_10004468_pt1 | contig 10557 bp, 7 predicted proteins | sample CS6wburrow_MG_FD_204516 | JGI IMG/M metagenome (GOLD analysis project Ga0316201, IMG submission 204516) | Coastal sediment microbial communities from Delaware Bay, Delaware, United States - CS-6 worm burrow | ecosystem: Environmental > Aquatic > Marine > Coastal > Sediment | place: USA: Delaware... | reverse complement strand
ACCCCACTGGGCGCCGATAATGACGACATTTGCCATGTTTTTCTCCTAAATCCGGAATTGCCCGGATTCGATCGCTGCGCTTGTCACGCAGGTATTTTCACCGTCCGCGGTGCGGATCAGGATCATGTCTTCTTCTGATAAGGCAATCACCAGCAGGTAACGGTAATGCATGCGCCGGGCGTAGTCGAGACTGGCCGCCTGGTCACGTTCGATAATGTCACGCGCCACCGAGTAACCCTGCTTGCGCAGGATCGCTGCCAGCTGTTGGGCCGGGGCTTTGTCCTGGCCTGATGAGAAGAGCAGGATATCGGTGCCCTCTTCGGCGCGCTCATCGAGAACCTTGTCGAGGGCGAAGAGCAGGTTGTACAGGTTAAAGGCAAAGCCGGTTGCCGGAGCAGCGAACCCGTACCGCTCGGTCAGTCCGTCGTAACGGCCACCGGCACAGACCGCCCTGCCGAAGCCGGACAGGAAGCCCTGGAATATCAGCCCGCTATGGTAATCGAAACCGCGCATTTCACCAAGGTCTAAAGTGATGTGCTCCTCGATACCGTAAACCGTAAGCACCTCCAGGATTCTTTCGAGGTTGTCCAGAGCCTTCTGTGATGTGGGGTTGGTGATCACCTGCCGGGCCTTGTCAAGGGTCTCACGGCCACCGTAGAGCCTGGGCAGGGCAAGCAGTTCGACGCGCTGCCGGTCGGTCAGCGGCAGATCCTTGAGCTTCTGCTGCAGGCCGGAGATGTCCTTGGCGGCGATCGCCGTTTTCACGTCACGGGATTGGGCAGAATCAAGCGGCAGGTCGTCGAGGACCCCGCGCAGAAACTCAACCTGGCCAATATCTATGGTGAAACCGGTCGCGCCGACGGCCTGCAGGCACATGACCGCCATGGCGATCATTTCTGCGTCGGCTTCGGGCCCTTTCAGGCCGATCAGTTCGACCCCGGATTGATAGATCTGCCGGTCCTTGCCAAGTTGCTGTTCGGTATGGCGCAGTACGCGCCCATTATAACAGAGACGGAAAGGCAGCGGCATGTCTCGCATGCGGGTTGCGGCAATCCTCGCTACCTGAGGAGTGATGTCGGGGGGGAAGGCGACCAGACGACCGGTCTGACGGTCATCGAAACGAAAGGTCTTTTCCCGCAAATCGGTTCCAAGTCCGAGTTCGAGGACCGAAAGGTCTTCAAGGATGGCCGGAGCAACCGGGCGAAAACCCCAGGAACGGTAGATGCTGCGCAGGGTGTTTTGCAGGTAGTCAAGCTTGGCTGCTTTAACCGGCAGAAAATCTTTCACACCGGGTGGCAGGCGCGTTTCCATGATGTTTGACACGATCGAGTCTTTCTATAGTACGATCTGGTTTGCCGCCACGATGTGCGGGTGGGCGCGCAATTTTTCCAGAGTTTTGTCAGGAATGCAACTGTCAACATTGATCAGGGAAACGGCTTGTCCGTCGATTGATTGTCGCGTCAGGTTCATGCCGGCAATGTTGATTTCCGCTTCACCAAGCACCTGTCCGATGAAGCCGATAATGCCGGGGCGGTCCTCGTTGAACAACACCAGGAGATGGCCGCTGGGAATCGCTTCGACGTTGCAGCCGTCGACGCGCACGATGCGGTAATCTCCTTCGCCGAACATCGCACCGCACACGGAGTGTTCTCCGTCCGCGCCGACAACGGTCAGGCGGATCATGCTGGAGAATCCCCGGGTTGACTGGCTGCGGGTTTCGGTGACCCGGATACGGCGTTCCCTGGCCAGGTGAGGGGCGTTGATATAGTTGGCTTCGGAGCCGATCATCGGCGTCAGAATGCCTTTTAATGCCGCCATGGTCAAGGGTTCGGTCGGGTTGTTGGTGACGGTTCCGGCGTACTCCAGGCGGACCTCTTCGAGACCCTTGCCGTACAGCTGGGCCTGGAATGAACCCAGCCGTTCGGCCAGGTCCAGATGCGGTCGCAGAGTGGCCAGAAGGTCCGCGCTGATCGACGGGACGTTCACCGCGTTGACGATGATCCCTCGCAGCAGAAACTCAACGACCTGGGAGGCGATCTGCACCGTTACGTTTACCTGGGCATCACGGGTGGCGGTGCGCAGGTGAGGGGTGCAGATAACCTGGTCGAGGCTTAGCAGCGGATTGTCCTTGGCTGGAGGCTCTTTGTCAAAGACATCGATTGCCGCCCCTGCAATGTGCCCGTCACGAATCGCTTCAGCCAGTGCGTTCTCGTCGATCAAGCCTCCCGTTGCGCAGTTGATAATGTGGCATCCCGGCTTGATCCTGGCGAGGGTTTCCCGATCCAGGATGTTGGCAGTTTCCGCGTTGCGTGGCGTGTGCAAGGTCAGGAAGTCGGAACGGCCCAGCAACTCTTCAAAGTCAACCTGTTCTGCTCCCAGCAGGCGGACCGTATCTTCTGTCAGGTAGGGGTCGTAAACAATCGGCTTCATTTTCAGTGCAATGGCCCGTTCAACGACCAGTCGGCCGATTTTGCCAGCACCCAGGACTCCGAGGGTCTTGCCGGCCACTTCGATGCCGAGAAATTTCTCTGCCTCCCAGTGACCGTTTTTGGTTGATTGGCTGGCACTGGGAATCTGCCTGGCCAGGGAGAAGATCATCGCTATGGTATGTTCAGCGGTTGTGGTTGTGCTGCCGAAGGGGGTATGCATAATGACCACACCCTTGCGGTTTGCTGCATCCAGATCGAGGTTGCTGGTGCCGACACCGGCGCGACCGACGACCTTGAGGCGCGTGGCCGCCTGGAACACCTGTTCAGTGACCAGGGTGCCGCTGCGGACGATCAGTGCATCTGCATCGGTTACCGCCTGCAGCAACTGCTCGGTAGACAGTCCCGGCTGATAATCCAGCTCGATACCTTCTGCCTGTTCCAGTATCTGGAGTCCCTCGGTGGGAAATTTGTCAGAAACAAGTACCTTCATGATGAAGCCCGTCACAGAATAGAAAATGTGCCATCAGTAATTATTTATACCCGAATTCGGTAACCTAGCAACCGACCTTTCGCCTGTCAAGACGAAAGGCCGGCACATACGGCCGTTGAACAACGGTTATTCTGCGGCAGGCAGATTGTGCAAAAATTCAATCAGCAGCCGGACGCCTACGCCGGTCCCACCTTTCGGTATGTAAGGCTGATCCTGGTCGCGCCAGGCCGTCCCGGCGATGTCCAGATGGGCCCAGCGGAAATCGTTGGCAAACTTCTTCAGAAAGGCTGCTGCGGTGATCGTGCCGGCCGGCCGGCCACCGGTGTTCTTGACGTCGGCAACGCTGCTCTTGATCAGCTGGTCATACTCATCCCAAAGCGGCAGTTGCCAGAGACGTTCACCGCTTTTCTCTCCGGCGTCCAACAGCGACTGGACAAGGTCCTGGTCGTTGCCGAGGACGGCCGTGGCCTGGTGTCCCAGGGCAATGATACAGGCTCCGGTCAGGGTTGCCAGGTCGATAACCAGCTTTGGTTGGTAACGTTTCGCATAAGTCAGGGCGTCGGCAAGGATCAGGCGGCCCTCAGCATCTGTGTTGAGGACTTCGATCGTCTGGCCGGAGAGGCTGGTCAATATGTCGCCGGGCCGATAGGCTGTTCCTGACGGCATGTTTTCGGCCGCAGGGATGATGCCGACCAGGTTGACCGGCAACTCCAGCAGTGAGGCTGCCAGCATGGTGCCGATAACCGCTGCGCCACCACCCATATCCATCTTCATCTCGTCCATCTTGTCGGCTGATTTCAACGATATGCCGCCGGAGTCAAAAGTGACGCCCTTGCCGACCAGGGCGACCGGCGCCTCATCTTTTCTGCCGCCACGATGTTCCAGGATAATCAGCCGGGGCTCTCGGACGCTGCCCTGGGCTACGCCGAGCAGGGCGCCGCAGCCTTCCTTGGCCAATTCTTTCTGGCCGAGGATCTTGCACTTTAGGCTGCTTTCGTTTGCTGTAGCACGGGCCTGTTCAGCGAGGAAGTCAGGTGATTTTATATTCCCTGGCGCATTGACGAGATCACGTGTCAAGACCACCGCCCGGCAGAGCTTTTGCGCCTTTTCGACGGCGGCCTCGCAGCCTTTCTTGTCATGCTCTTCTTCGATCACCAGGGTTACTACTTTTGGCAGTTTGCGCGAATCTTTGGCTTTTCCGCCGAGAAACAGGTCGTAGCGGTAGCTGGCCAGAAGAAGTCCTTCTATTGCAGCCTGGACCTGGGCGGCATAATCACTTCCGCCGGTGCCAGGCGGCAAGGCAAAGGCCATCTGGCCGAACTTTTTCTCTGCAACCAGCTGTATCGCTTGGCCGGCGGCGCGGCGGATCTTATCGGCAGTGGTCTGTTCTGCTGGGCCGAGGCCGACGAGAAGGACGCGTTCTGCCGGAAGGTGCCCGGCGGGCTGGAAAAGAATCTGCTCGTCCGCTTTGGCAGAAAATTCACCATTACGCTGCGCTTTGCGCAGCAGACCGCCGAGCTTCTGATCAAGTTCTTTAAACAGAGGGTTTGAAAAATCCTTCTCGCAGGCACAGATTACCATGCAGGAAGTCTTTATTTGCAGCGGGGATGCTTTGCGGATTTTGATGTCCATCAATCAGTTCTCCTTGGCTGTCGAGATGTTCAGTGACTATACAACAGTATTATAATAGGCCTGTTTGTGTGTTTTGACCAGAGGTGAGGTTTCCGCGAAGGCTCATCGGTTTAACGATTGTAACCTGGAATTCAAAGACAAAATCAAAACCAGAACCCGGGGGTTGCGCCCCCCGACTGCGCCTTACTCTTTTGCTGGCCCAAAAGAGTAAGCAGAAAAGGGCCTGCGCTGCGCTGGGCATGTCTGGATCGTAAGGGCGGCAACCTCAATACAGATTGTTCTCTTCGATCAAGAGTCTAGGTTTCCCCCGCAGGTGACGAGGCTCTTGAGAGCCTCTTCTTTTGTGGAGAATTGCACCGGTTGCTGTGTTATCAAGCTTTTCCCTTGTAGATCACACCAAAAGGAAGGCCCCCTGTAACGGGCCGGCTTACTAAGCTCTGTCGTTATTGGATATCTCAGAAACCCGGCAGAGGAGATGCCCTCCGCAAGGAGAAGGCACTTTTGCATACTTTTGTTGCCGGACAAAAGTATGGCGTCGGGCGGGACGCACCCCGCCGGTTTTGTTTGCAGAAAAAGTACAAGTGCAACAGATGCTTAATCTGTTGCACTTCGTTGCTCACTGCAAAAAATTTGATACCTACTTAAAGCGCCCTGAACGCCTTGCGAGCCGCCTCAATGGTCCGGTCGAGATCGTCCTGCGAGTGGGCGATGCTCATAAAGCCCGCTTCATATTGTGAAGGCGCCAGGTTGATCCCCTCTTCGAGCATGCTGCGGAAGAATTTGGCAAAGACCTGTGGGGTCTCCGGTTTGACGTCGCTGAAACAGAAGACCTCTTCCGGCTGGAAGTAGGTGCAGAACATGCCGCCGACCCGTTGCAGGGAAGTCGGAATCTTTGCTTCAGCCGCGGCTTCCTGCAGTCCCTTGCAGAGGTAAGCGCTTTTTTCTTCAATCGCCTCGTAGAAGCCGTTTTCCTGGAGTAACTCCAGGGTGGCAATGCCGGCACTCATAGCCAGAGGGTTGCCGGAGAGGGTTCCCGCCTGGTAGACACCGCCCTCGGGTGACAAGGACTCCATGATCTCCCGTTTGCCGCCAAAAGCGCCGACCGGCAGACCGCCGCCGATGATCTTGCCGAGGCAGACGAGGTCTCCGCGGACGCCAAACCGCTCCTGGGCGCCGCCGTAGGCGACCCGGAAGCCGGTCATGACTTCGTCGATAATCAGGATGATTCCTTCGGCGTCACAGAGCTGGCGCAACCCCTCAAGGAAGCCAGGCTTGGGCGCGACACAGCCCATGTTGCCGGCAATCGGCTCAAGGATGATGCAGGCGACTTCGCCCTGGTTGGCCGCAACCATTTCCCTGACTTCTTCCAGGTTGTTGTAGGTCGCGGTGAGGGTGTGCTTGGCAAAATCAGCCGGTACGCCGGGGGAAGTTGGCACGCCAAAAGTTGCCAGGCCGCTGCCGGCCTTGACCAGAAGCGAGTCGGCGTGACCATGGTAGCAGCCGTCAAACTTGATGATTTTGTCTCGTTCGGTATAGCCGCGCGCCAGGCGAATGGCGCTCATGGTCGCTTCGGTGCCTGATGAGACCATACGGACTTTTTCAATATTCGGGTAGGCCGCGCAGACCATCTCGGCCAGTTGGGTTTCACGAGCGGTCGGGGCGCCGAAGGAGGCTCCGGTTGCTGCCGTCTGCTGAATAGCTTCGACGACCTTGGGGTGACAATGACCGAGGATCATCGGGCCCCAGGAGCCGACGTAATCGATATAGCTGTTGCCGTCCGCGTCGAAGATCTTCGATCCTGCGGCGCGAGCGATGAAGATCGGGTCGCAACCGACGGATTTGAATGCACGGACCGGGCTGTTGACGCCACCCGGAATAACCTGTTTGGCTTTGATAAAAAGTTCGGCAGACTGCTGGTGATTCATAGTGTCTCCTTGGAGTGGTTTCCGGCAGCGCATCGCATCTTGTGCTTGAGTCGTTGCGGCCTGATGAAAATTTGTATGAATTTGCTGTCCGTCTATTAACATTGCGGCACGAGCCTGTCAAGAAGCTGTATGGCCGGCAAACAGCTCCGCGATAGGGGCATTTATTTGTGTTTTATTTTAGCCGCGCTAAAATTTTTAGTGTATTTTTACTCCGCCTTTTATAAATTAAGTCTTGATAGCGATGAGGTTTTCATCTTCCCAGTGCGGCGAGCTGGGCGCTGGTATCTTTTTGAAGTAAAGCTAAAAAATTTTCATTCTATAGCGTTTGACTTTGGTCGGCATCTGATTTATAACCGCTGGTCTGACCAATTTACAAGGTGGGGTGCATGGCTGATCTGCTTGTCATTCTGGTAAGCGCCATTTTTGTCAATAACTTTGTCCTGGCGCGTTTCCTTGGGATATGCCCGTTTCTCGGGGTCTCCAAGAAAGTTGAAACGGCTCTCGGCATGGGAATGGCGGTGACTTTCGTCATGACCGTGGCTACGGTTGTGACCTGGTTTGTCCAATACTTCATCCTGATTCCTTTCGGCATAGAGTATCTGCAGACGATCGCTTTTATCCTGATCATCGCCTCACTGGTACAGCTTGTGGAAATGGTGATACAAAAGGTCAGCCCGGTGCTCTACCAGTCGCTCGGGATCTTTCTGCCGCTGATTACGACCAACTGTGCGGTCCTCGGCCTCGCTGTCCTCAATATTCAGAAGGATTATACGTTTTTAGAAGGGATCATATTCGCCATCGGTGCGGCCCTCGGTTTTACCTTGGCACTGGTCCTGTTTGCCGGTTTGCGCGAACGCCTTGAACTCTGTGCTGTGCCCAAAAGCTTTCGCGGAACAGCCATTGCCCTGGTGACCGCCGGGCTGCTGTCACTGGCTTTTATGGGTTTTGCCGGGTTGGTTAAGGGTTGATGAGATGCTTGCAGCTATATTGAGTCTCGGATGCATCGGTATGGTCGCCGCCATTGCGCTCGGCATTGCAGCAAAGAAATTCGCTGTTGAGGTCGATCCGCGCGAGCTGGCTGCAATGGAAGTTTTGCCCGGGATCAACTGCGGTGCCTGTGGGTTCCCTGGCTGCGCTGGATATTCCAAAGCCCTGGTCACTGGAAAAGCTGAGCCCAACCTGTGTCCCCCGGGAGGCGCGGAGCTGGTAACAAAACTGGCCCGCATTCTGGGTGTTGAGGCAACCGCTATGGCCCGGCAAACAGCGGTTGTCCTGTGTCAGGGCGATAACAGAAAAGCACAACTCAGGTTTCGTTACCTGGGGTTGGAAGACTGTAATGCTGCGCAACGCATCGCCGGTGGGCCAAAGGCCTGCCCAGGAGGGTGTATCGGCCTTGCCTCGTGTCAACGGGCCTGTCCCTTCGATGCTATTGAAATAACAGCTGATGGTTTAGCGGTGATCAGCCGGGAAAAGTGCACCGGCTGCCGAAAGTGTCTTGCTGTCTGTCCGCGTGATGTGATTCGCATGACCCCTTACGAATCGAGTGTTCACGTGATGTGCAACAGCCATGACAAGGGCGCTGTGGTGCGCAAGTATTGCCAGGTCGGCTGTATCGGTTGTCACATCTGCCACAAGACGGTCCCGGACGCATACAAGGTGGAAGACTTTCTGGCGACCGTTGTTTATGAACAGGATGCGCAGGCGTTTGAGGCGATTGCCAAATGTCCGACCAAGTGTATTCGTGATTTTAACGAGGCTTACCCGGAGGGCAGCACCTTTTTGCCCATCAATAATGACAAGTCGGATGCGGCCTGACAGGGCGGCTGATTAGGTAACGGTTGGTAATGAAGCTGAGAACCTTCAAAGGCGGGATTCACCCCCCGGATAACAAACACTGGACGTCGCACAAGGCCATCGAGGATTGCCCGCTGCCGGACGAACTGGTTGTGCCTTTGTCGCAGCATATTGGTGCTCCGTCAGTTGCCTGCGTGGAGGTTGGCCAGCATGTGGCCAAAGGGCAGGAGATCGGCTCTGCCAAAGGTTTCGTCTCGGTCCCCGTACATGCCTCGACGTCCGGTGAAGTCGTTGCGATCGAGAATCGTCCGCATCCTTTCGGAACGTCTCTGCCTGCCGTGGTCATCAAGCCCGACGGTGAAGACAGCTGGTCGTCCAATTTGCAGTTTACCGACCCCGGATCTCTTACCTCGGACGAGGTGATTGAAAAGGTTCGTCAGGCTGGTGTTGTCGGCATGGGAGGCGCGGCTTTCCCGGCTCATGTCAAGATGTCACCGCCACCTGAAAAACCAATCCGCACGCTGCTTTTTAACGGTGTTGAGTGCGAGCCCTATCTGACCTCAGATCATCGCATGATGCTTGAGGAGTCGGAGCGGGTGTTGCAAGGCGTCGCTCTGCTTCAGTATGTGTACGGTGCGGAGCGTGTGGTGATCGGCATTGAGGCCAACAAACCGGACGCTATTGCGCTACTGAAGAAACAATGTGCCGATGCTCCGGTTGAGATTCTGCCGCTGGCGGTCAAGTACCCGCAAGGTGCTGAGAAACAATTGATCGCCGCAGCCACCGGAAGAGAAGTCCCTTCGGGAGGCTTACCTATGGATGTCGGCGTTGCCGTGCATAATGTTTCGACCGCAGCCGCTGTGACCGATGCCGTCATGTTGGGGCGGCCACTGATTGAACGGGTCTGCACGGTAACCGGTCCCGCGATCAGGGAACCGAAGAACTTGCGTGTCCGCATCGGCATGCCTCTTTCGCACCTGGTAGAGGTTTGTGGCGGTTTAGTTGAAGAACCGGGCAAAATTATCCTCGGTGGTCCGATGATGGGGTTTACCCAGTTAGGATTTGACGTCCCGGTCATTCGCGGCAGCTCAGGACTGTTGTTGTTGCGTGAAGAAGATATTGCGAAAAGCCCTGAAGGGCCGTGTATCAGGTGTGCGCGCTGTGTGCAGGCTTGTCCGATGAATTTACTGCCAACTACAATTGCCGCTTATGCGCGGCGGGACCTGGTCGTAGAAACAGAAGAGTATTGCGCCATGGATTGTATCGAATGCGGTAGCTGCAGTTATGTCTGTCCGGCAAGTATTCCGCTGGTACAGTCGATCCGACACGGCAAGGCTGCCGTGCTCGCCAAGAAGAGAAACGCATTGTTATAATGAGCCAGCAACTTTATCTGTCATCATCGCCTCACGTTCATTCCGGGGAGACTACCCCCAGTGTGATGCGTGCTGTGCTCTATAGCCTGGTGCCGGCCTGTGGCGTGGCCGTCTACTTTTTTGGCATCCCGGCGCTGAGCGTACTGCTGATTGCAACGCTCGGCTGCCTGGCGACAGAAGTTGTCTGTCAGCGTTTGATGAGGCAGCCGGTAACGATTGCTGATGGCAGCGCTGCTATTACAGGAGTGCTTCTGGCTCTCAATCTGCCACCGACCAGCCCGTGGTGGTTGACGTTGCTGGGTGCGGTGATCGCGATTGCTGTTGGCAAGCAGGTCTACGGAGGCCTTGGCTCCAATCCTTTCAATCCTGCCCTGGTCGCCCGGGTCGTACTGCTGATCTCCTTTCCGGTCCAGATGACTACCTGGTCTGCACCGGCGCCGTTGGGCTCGGGGCTTGACCTGGTGACAACGGCAACCCCTCTGGGTGAATGGAAAAATGCCGTCATGCTCACCGGCGAAATGCCCGCAGAAATGCAGGGCAGCATGGCCGGTTATTTCCTGGGGAATATGCCCGGTTGTATCGGCGAGGTATCGGCGTTGGCCCTGCTGCTTGGTGCCGGCTATTTGTTTTATCGTCGAATCCTGACCTGGCATATCCCGGCGACCTATGTCGGCACGGTGGTCCTGCTTTCCGGGGCCTTCTGGTTGATCAATCCTGCCAGGTACCCCAACCCGGTCTTCCATCTGGTGACCGGCGGTCTGGTTCTGGGGGCTTTTTATATGGCCACGGACATGGTCACCACGCCGGTATCGATTCGGGGCATGCTGATTTTCGGCGTGGGCTGCGGTGTGTTGACTGTCCTGATCCGTTTGTTCGGCGGCTACCCCGAGGGGGTCTCGTTTGCGATCCTTCTG
>Ga0316201_10004467_pt1 | contig 10558 bp, 8 predicted proteins | sample CS6wburrow_MG_FD_204516 | JGI IMG/M metagenome (GOLD analysis project Ga0316201, IMG submission 204516) | Coastal sediment microbial communities from Delaware Bay, Delaware, United States - CS-6 worm burrow | ecosystem: Environmental > Aquatic > Marine > Coastal > Sediment | place: USA: Delaware... | reverse complement strand
TCTCGCCCGCATCCGATGGCGCAAGGGCGTCACCCTCGACCGCGCGCGCAAGCTCATGCGCGACCCGGTGTATTTCGGCAACATGATGGTCAACCAGGGCAAGGCCGACGGCCTCATCGCCGGACTCACCATGTCCTACCCCGAGACCATCCGCCCGGCCCTCCAGATCCACCAGACCCGCGAGGGCGTGCGCCGGGCCGCAGGCCTCTACCTGCTGCTCTTCGAAGACCGGATGCTCTTCATCGCCGACACCACGGTCAACCAGAATCCCGATGCCGAAGGGCTCGCCGAGATTGCGTGGCTTGCCAGCCAGGCGGCGGAGATCTACTTTGGCGTCGACTCCAAGGTGGCGATGCTCTCGTACTCCAACTTCGGATCCAATATCGACCATCGTTCTCAGAAAGTCCGCGACGCCGTCGCCATCGCCGAAGAACGCTGGCCCGATCTGGTTATCGAGGGCGAAATGCAGGCCGACACGGCGATCGAGCCGGCAATAGCCCGCGAGACCTTTCCCCTTTCCCGCATCCAGGGTGACGCCAACATCCTGGTCTGCCCCGATCTCGAGTCGGCCAACATCGCCTACAAGCTTCTCTGGCGGCTCGGCAAGGTCGAGGCCATCGGTCCCATCCTCACCGGGATCGGCGCGCCGGTCCACGTTCTCCAACGCGGTGTCGGTGTCGATGACATCGTCAACATGGCTGCGCTCTGTGTCCGCAAGGCGCAACGCTACAGCGATTGATCACAACCCTTCTCGACTTCTGTGGCGGGGCCATCGGGCCCCGCCGTTTTTTGACAGCCCGGGGTGGCTGAACATAAAATGCACTGACCAAAGGCAACTCGAGGAGGACAGTCCATGAAACTGATGTCGATATGTATTCTGATCGCGGTTCTGATCACGTCCGTTCCGGTCGTCGCCCAAGATGCGACGGGGGGGCTCCGTTACAGCATCACCGTCAACAAGTTCGAAAACCGCGCCGGGTGGCACGGCCAGTGGGACATCGGCGATGCGTGGGGCACCGTGATGACCGATATGCTCAATCAGACCGGGAAGTTCATTGTCCTCGGAGAAACCGACATGCGCGCCGCAGCGTTGGACGAACAGGATTTCGCCGCCTCGGGACGGACTGCGGGTGGCAATAAAGCGCCGGCGACGGGACAGATGACGCCGGCCCAGCTTCTCGTGAAGGGTGCCATCACCCATGTTCAGGACAATACCGCCGGCGGCGGCGGGGGCGTCCGTATCAAGGGCTTCAAGGTCGGTGGCGGCGGAGGCAAGGGCGAGGTCAACGCCACCATCTATATCGTCGATTCAACCACCGGACAGGTCATGGCCTCGACCAATGTGATCGGCACATCGAAGAAAAAGGCCATGAATGTCGGCTATGCGACGGGCGACTGGGGCGCCGATTTCGGCGGATTCAAGAATGACAACGTCGGTAAGGCCGTGCAGGCAGCCGTCGTCGAAGCGGTCGAGTTCCTTCTCAACCAGCTCTCGGACATCCCCTGGACGGGAAGCGTTGTCATGACCAAGGGGGAAAAGGTCTATGTCAATCGCGGCACCCGTGAAGGCGTCTCGGCGGGCCAGAAGTTCGTCGTCGGCGAGGTCGAGGTCATCCGTGACCCGGACACCGGCGAGGTCCTCGATGAAGACATGACCCAGATCGCAACCCTCGAAGTCAGTCAGGTCAAGGAGAAACTCTCCATCTGCAGTGTCACCTCGGGTGATGCCGGCGCCATCGCCAAGGGGATGGCGATCCACCTCCCCTGACGCGACGATTCGAGAATGATCCAGCAAAAAACGCGGCGCGATGCGCCGCGTTTTCTTTGTGGAGATCGACCCTCGAACTCTCTCGACAATTCTGTATAATCTTGACAGTGACTCGACACCGCCGCCGACCGATCCCGCTCCCGACCAGGATGATTGTCTTGGTCGTTGTCGCGACGGCCATGGCCGCGGGCGCCATCCCGGCAGCCGCTCAGACCTCCGAATGGACACTGGTGGACAATCCGTATCAGGAAGACGTCGAGTACACCATCGGCGACACCTTCAACCCCGGTATCGTCGTCGAGGGCGTTCGGTGGCACTCGTTCACCGTCGCTGAACCCGACCGTCAATACTCAGACGACAGGGTGAACGTCTCGACCGAGTTGTTGGTGGAGTTCGAGAATCGCGGGTCAAAGGCCTTGAAAGTGCTCGTGATCCTGTTGCTCGAAGACGCCGATGGCAACCCCCTCGAGCGCATCGAGGTCCGCCCCTTCAAGGCTCCGGGTGGTCGGATGAAAGAACGCACCGAGAAGGTCAGCCTATCCGGCGCAACCCTGAAATCCACCGAACGGGTCTATCTCTTCTTCGAGATCATGGACTAGATCCCAGTTCTGAGTTTTTAGTTTTGAGTTGCATCGCAAACACGCCTCATGGCTATGTGATGGATACTGATAACTCAAGACTGAACACTGAAAACCAAGAACTGAATTCTCCTACCAGGCTGTCTTTCGCGAGAGCAATGCGAGGAACTCTTCGCGGACCTTTCGGTCGGCGAAACAGCCTCGGAGTGCCGAGGTCGCGGTCAGAGCGCCGCTTTTTTTGACACCCCGCATCTCGACGCAGAGGTGGCGGGCCTCGATGACCACCATCACACCCTGGGGGGCGAGCCGGCCCCAGAGAAACTCGGCCACCTGCTCAGTGAGTCGTTCCTGAAGCTGGGGGCGTTTGGCGTAGAACTCGAGAATTCGCGGCAGCTTCGACAAACCGACGATGGTGTCTCCCGGGATGTAGGCAATGTGCGCGTGACCGTAGAACGGGACAAAGTGGTGGGCGCACATGGAGTAGAAGGGGATCTCCTTCTCGATCACCATGTGGTGGTAGTCGCCGTCGTTGGGAAACGTCGTCACCTTTGGTTCGGCGCCTTCACGCAGACCGTGGAACATCTCCAAGTACATCTTGGCCACCCGCGACGGTGTTTCGACATAGTTGGGATCCGTGAGATCGAGGTTGAGCTCTTGCATGATCCCGGTCATGTGGGCGGCCATTCTCTCCACCAGTTCGCCATCGTTGCCGATGGGGATGGAGTTGTCGCCGTTGTCCTTGTTCTTCTTCTCGCTGTCGCCGGTGTGGTCGGCTGCCGAATGGTCGTTCATGGGATCCTCCCGGTATGCGACAAAGATAATCGAAACTGGGCCGACCCTATTCCATTCGATGGCATACCGCCTTTCCAGCTGAGACGCTCTGTTATGATCCGCCCTTATGATTCAACCCATTCTGGTTACCGGATCCTACGGTCAGCTCGGAAGAGCCGTGATCGCTGAAATCGAGGGAAGAGGTATTACGGCAATGGGTCGTGACATGGACACTCTCGACATCACCGACCGCGAGGCGGTGTTTGAGTGGATAGGTCCAGCCGGCCCCCGAGCGGTCATCAACTGCGCCGCATTCACGGCCGTCGATGAATGTGAGACCCGCGAAAACGAGGCCATGGCCACCAACGCCACTGCCGTCGGTACCCTGGCGAACGCGTGCAACGAAACCGGCGCCTGTCTGATCCAGGTTTCCACGGACTATGTTTTCGACGGCCGTGGGACCCGACCCTACCGCGAGGACGATCCGGTCGATCCACAAAGCGCCTACGGACGGACCAAGCTCAGGGGTGAGGAAATCGCCCGCACCGCTGAATCGCATCTTGTCGCGAGAACCGCCTGGTTGTACGGTCACGGTGGCAAGCACTTTGTCGGTGCGATCCAAGGGCAGATTGAGGGAGGCAACACCCAGCTCAGAGTCGTGGCCGACCAGGTGGGCTCACCGACGTTCTGCGATGACCTGGCCGGCGCGCTCCTCGACCTGCTCGACGCCCAAGCCACCGGTACCGTTCACGTTGTCAACAATGGAACCACATCGTGGCATGGGTTCGCCTGTGAAATCGCCCGCCAGCTCGGTTCCTCGGCCACCATCGATCCGGTGACCACCGAGGAGTTTCCGCGTCCGGCCCCGCGGCCGTCCTATTCCGTACTCGACACACGTCGCCTGGAATCGTTGATCGGAAGAGCCATGCCTTCGTGGCAGGATGCTCTGGCTCGGTATCTCGAGGCCACATGCGAATCCTGATCACCGGTATCACGGGTTTCGTCGGCACTCATCTCGTCGGAGAGCTCCACCGCAGCGATCCGTCCTCTGAGATCTTCGGGCTCACCTGGGGGACATACGATCGCCATGCGTTCGAGACCGCGGCACCAGGGATTCGCCTCATCGAAGGCAACCTCGTCAACGATGCCTCGATCGAGGAGATCCTCTCCAAAAGTCGGCCGGATGTCATCTACCACCTGGCAGCAGCCTCATCGGTGGCGCGTTCGTGGGATTCGGCCGCCCTTTCCCTCGAGATCAACGCCGTTGGTACGGCTCGGCTCTTCGGTGAGATCCTCAAACAGAAGCTCGATCCGGTGATCCTCATATCATCCACCGCCGAAATCTACGGTCGGGTCGAGAACGAGGCGCCCATCGCCGAGACCACCCCCATCGCCCCGATCTCGCCATACGGCACCTCAAAGGCAGCTCAGGATCTTCTCGCTGCCCAGTTTCACGCCGGGCGCGGACTGGCAACGGTCCGGGTGCGGTTCTTTCACCTCACCGGCCCCGGCAGGCCACCGCACTTCGTCGCATCCTCTTTTGCCCGTCAGATCGTCCGAGCGGAACTCGGGCTCGCCCCGGCGACCCTCAAGGTCGGCAACCTCGAATCGGTCCGGGACTTCACCGATGTCCGCGACGCCGTACGTGCCTGCCGGCTCGCCGCCGACCGCAGCCATGCCGGCGAGGTTTTCAATGTCTGCAGCGGCCGCGCGATGGTCATCATCGATGTCGTCCGGATGCTGGTCGAGCTGAGCGGCTCCGAGATCGACATCGAGGTCGATCAGGATCGGCTCCGCCCGTCTGACATCCCCCGGATGGTTGGCGATCCGTCCAAGATCAGGGCGGCCATGGGTTGGCAGACCGAGATCCCACTCGAGCGGACCCTCGCGGATCTTCTCGACTGGTGGCGGGAGCGCGAACGCGCGGAGTCATCAGGAAACAGCTGACAGCAACCTGTCATGTCTTCGTGATTCCTTCGTGTCTTTGTGCCTTCCTGGTTGCGGTGGCGCGATTGTGCGAATGAACCGTGGACTTTCCTCTTGAGATGCACGCCGCTTCATGGCACAGTGTCGGGTATACCGAACGCCGGCCCGCGATGGGGAGGATCCATGACCTACGACCGCCGAAACCGAGTCGCCCAGTGGGCCTACGACACCCGCGGCGTCCTCGGCCGATTCCATCTCTGGCTCGATGATGTCGAAGAGACGTGGATCGGTGATCGAACCCCGTTCGACCACGCCTTTGTCGGCGAGTCCCTCGAACGTGCATTCATCATGGCCAACGCGGTGACCGCGTTGGGAACCCGGCTCTTTGGCCGCTGGGGCGAAGGCAACGGGCAGGACAAGGCGACCGTCAACCGGGTCAAGAAAGATGCCGATGCCGTCTCGGCCTATGCCCTCTCGGAGGCGCTCTGGTACCTCACTCGGAATCTCCCTGAGAACCACGCCGTCATGGTGAGCCTGGGCGAGGGCCTCATGCCCAAAGCCGGCGAGACACCCGAGATGGGATCCAACCCCCAGTTGGGTTTCGGGCGGGTCTACGCCCGGCCACAGGTCGCACGATTCCTCGACCATCAGGTCCGCCGGATGCTCAACGAAGACGGTTACGAGTGGGCCGAGTTCTGGCACGATGTTCAGGCCGCCGGCATCACCGTCTGGGGAGCCGCGCTGGACACCCTGGAAAACACCTCTCGATTCGCCAAGGGCTCGCCCACCGGCGCGCTGGCGGTCTTCCACCTCTTCGACCAACCCCTGAGAGTCGCCCGGCCCTACGAGGGCTACATGGGCAATCTCATCCTCCCACGGGAGGTCGTCGACCAGGCGGCCGAGGGATCGATCCTCATCGATTTTCTGACCCCCCGCCGACTGGTGATGGAGGCGATCCTCGCCACCTATCCCGGCATCAAACCCGAAAACGTCCATGTCTGGACCCTCGGCGGCAAGTCACGCGAACACCGGATCGGCAAACTCTGGGACGAGTGGCACACCCTGGGGGCCCACATCGTCGAGGACGGATGGGTCATCCCGAGCACCGGCATTCCGGCGTTCACCGAATCGGGCACCTACGCACCGGTCTATCTGGTCGGACCCTCCGAACGTGACGGCGAACAGCATCTGTTCGTCTGCGACGGCTACTCGGCATCGGCGGAGGCCATGCAGGGTGCGAGCCTCGACCCGATCCTCGACACCACAACCTCAATGTGCCTATTCTCATCGCGGTTCAAAATCGCCTATGACCGGGAACACCACCTGATGCGCCTCGACCCCGAGGCCGACGACTACGGCACCAAACTCGCCGAGATCGCCGAACAGCCGGTTCCGAACGACGTCGTCGAGATCTATCGAGCCAACCTGCGGGACGCCAGGGCCGCGTGCATGCCGGTGGGTCGACGCACCTCCACCGCCGACGACTTCTTCCCCAACAAGGCGTGGCGGGTGCTCAGCCTGAGTTCAGCCATGCTTGATGACCCATACACCGGGATACCGGGTGTCGAGAAGGTCTCAGACGACACCTACGAGGTGACGACCCGCGCCGCCACGAGGGCCGGGATGATCGATGTCAAACTCACGATGCGCCTGATGGAACCCATGGACGAGATGCGGATGGTCTTCTCGCCCCTTCTCGACCGGTTCTACGCCGGTCAGGACTACCGCAGCCGGGCGGTCAAGATCTCGGACTCGGGCCGAATCAGGAACGAGCTTCAGACGCTGGCATCAGAGGCCATCGAGTATCTCCCGAACGATCGGATGGTCGTCCACTTCGACGAGATCGACGACGCCGTCCTTCCGTCGGACAAGAAAGCCCTCATCCAGGAGGTCCTCGTCTGGTATCAGAAGCAGCACCCGATCTGGTTCCAGTGGCTGCAGATGGAATAGCCCCCCAAAGAGCCACGGTCGTCCCGCGTCCGTGACAGCGGCAGGTCACAGGGACAGTGACAGCAATCAGCGGCAGCGGCAGCGGCAGCGTGCAGGATCCCGTGCACCTCTCGCATCCACCGGGGCGTGCCGACGCCTCAGAGCAGGGCAACTTCTGGCGCTCTTTGGGGCGTGCCGGGTTTGGCATTGTGCCGCCAACGCCTGACCGGCTGCACATCCCGCTCCGCACAATGCCATACCGGGCAACCCTCGCGGCACGCCGTCCCGGTGCATCCCTCCACGCCGCGAAGCAGGCCGCCGGCGTGCCATCAGCGGGGTCGCAGTCCATCAATCGATTTTCTCGCGACCCGGCCGATGGTGCGACGCTCGGGAGCCTCCCAACGGGAGGCGACTCAGAAGGCCGCCGCTCCGGGAAGCCCCGATGGCGCCAATCCTCCGTCGACGACCCCCGAGAGGGGATCAACCCCTCCCCTACGAAGACATCCCTGAACGAAGTCGTTCAGGGCCGCCCTTCAATGTCCTGCCCACCATGAGGGCTCCTCCACGTAGTCTGACACCGCTCCAGTCCGGCCTCGCCCACTCTCAATTGTGATGGCTCTGCGCTTCTGTGATGAGATCTGCGTCTATCTGCGCGATCTGTGGGCAATCTGCGATGGTGCGATGAAATCCGTGTGCATCTGCGAAATCCGCGTCCCACTTTGGGATGGTGCGACGCTCGGGAGCCTCCGAACCGGAGGCGACTCAGAAGGCCGGCGTCCCTGAAAACCACGCCACTCGGATCGTGTCCGCGCACCGACCAAAAAACCATGTCACCTTGAGCACCGCCACGCCGCGGGGCGGCGTCTACTCATGGAAAGAACAAATGGATCTGCCTGGTTGAAGCTCGATTTTTCTAAACATTGATGACAATGGGTTTACATCCGCCGCCACGATTTTGTTCTTTGGGAGCGGAGCGGCCTCCGAGGCCGCGTAGTCGAAAGGTCCCCCGATGGAACGAAGCGCTCTTTTGCGAGAGGCGCGCCTCCTGACCTGTGGGGATCTTTCGACTCGTTCGCGGACTCTCTCGCTCAAGATGACATGTGGGGATGACCCTGAAGGTGGGGCCAGCCCCACCTCTACGTTCCATCGAAATCGGCCGGGATGCGGCGAACGACTTCGAACTTCGGAACGGATCCGAGCGAGGCCACTGTGCACACTGCATCTGGAAGCTCGATCTCGTGGAGTTTCCACCTGGCCGCCTCTTCCCGGTCGCCGGCGATGGCGATCAAACCAGGGCGAGCATCCAGGTCCGGTTCGGTCTCGACACCGCGCAGCGGCATCGCGACTCCGAGACCCGTCGCCTTGAGGTAAGACTCCTTCTGGGTCCATATTCGAAGAAAGGCCCGATCCCTGGCCCCGCCGTCGAGAGAGAAGACCGCCAAGCGTTCGGCCGGGCTGAAGAACCGATGGGCCAACTTCTCTGCATTGGGAACCGGGCGAATGCTCTCCACATCCGCGCCGACCTCCGTCTCGGCGATCGCGAGAACCACCAACTCGCCTGAGTGCGAGAGATTGAAGTGCGGCGGCGTCTGGAGATCGGGTTTCGCTAGCCGCGGTTTGCCGTGGCTTCCAACCTCAAAACCGACTTCAGAGGGACCGATCCCGACGATGCCGGCCAACTCACACCTCAGCAGGGTCCGCGCCAGAACAAATCGCCTGCGGGCGGGTTCGACCCGGTATCGATCGGCCCGAACCCGTTCGTCATCCGGGAGATCTGCCCAGAACCCCTCCATACGATTGTCGAAATCGGCGAGGGCGCACCAACACAGACGAGGCATCAGGCCATTCACATCGCCGATGCTACCGGTCCCCGCCCCGGCCTGCTACCCTCGCCGGCATGGATGACCTGCCTTTTGTCACGCCGATTCAGGTGAGGTGGCGCGACATCGACGCCAAGAGCCACGTCAACAACGCCACCATCGTGACCTATCTCGAGACTGCCCGGACCGAGCTTTGGCGCGACCGCTTCGGCGGCGGCATCGACATTCCATTTGTCGTTGCCAGAGTCGAGATCGACTATCGCCGGCAGCTCACCATCGACGACGAAGTACGGGTCGGGCTTTGGATCGAGGATCTCAAGGGCGCCAGCTACGCCTTTGTCTATCGCATCGAGGCCAATGGTCAGCACGCCGCCGATGCCCGGACGGTCATGGCCCACGTCGGACCGACGGGACGGCCAACCCGCATTTCGGCCGAAATGCGGACAAAGCTGGAGACCCTCCTGAGGCACTGAGTCGGGGTGGTTTCTCGGCTGCGCCGTCTCGCCCGAACGATTCATGAGGTTTCGTCGCGAGGTTGGCGAGACGCCGATGCATCGACGGCGGCAGTAGACGGCTCATGAAGAGTTCGAGCTACGGCAGGTCGATCGCTTCCCGCAACACCTTCCCCATCCGCTGGACACCGTCCCTGATGCGCTCCGGCGAGGCCGAGGAGAAGTTCATCCGTAGGGTGTTCTCGTTGCCGCCGTTGGGGAAGAAGGGCCCCCCCGGAACAAAGGCGACGTTTTCTTCGATGCATTTGACGAGCAGATCGTGGGCACTGAGGCCTTCCGGCAGGGTGACCCAGACAAACATTCCACCCTCCGGTTTCGTCCAGTCGACACCCGATGGGAAGTGCTTCTCCAACGCATCGAGCATGGTGTCCCTCCGCGTGCGATAAAGCTCGACGGTCTGTTGGATGTTCCGGTTGATGTCGAATCGGTCGAGATAGCCGGAGAGCTGCATCTGGCCCAGGGTCGAGGTGTGGAGATCGGCGCTCTGCTTGACGTGGATGATTGGGCGCAGGATCTCCTCGACGGCGCTCAGCCACCCGATGCGCATCCCCGGACAGAAGACCTTGGAAAAGGTCCCGAGATAGATCACCCACTCGTTGCCCGGCAGCGCCTTCAGCTCCGGAACGGTCTCGCCTTCAAATCGGATCTCGGCGTAGGGGCTGTCCTCGACCACCGGGATTTCGAATCGCCGAACGAGTTCCATGAACTGCTGCCGCCGCTCCAGCGTCCAGGTTCTGCCGCTCGGGTTCTGGAAGGTGGGCACGACATAGATCAGCTTGGCGCGCTCGATCTCGGTCAACCGACGTTCGAGATCGGAGATGACCATTCCGTCGTCATCCGTCTGGATCTCCACGAAGTCGGGCCGGTAGATCTTGAGAGCGTTGATGGCACCGAGATATGTCGGGCTCTCGCACAGCACGACATCACCCTTTTCAAGCAGCACCTTGCCGACGAGATCGAGGCCCTGTTGCGATCCACTGGTGACGAGGATCTCGTCGGCCGTCACACCGGTCCCGAACACCGAGTTCATCCTCCCTGAGATGGCTTCACGGAGCGGTGGAAAGCCTTCAGTCGTGGAGTACTGCAACGCCCGAGCGCCGTGTTCATTGAGCACCGAGGTTGTCACCTCGGCGAGGTCGGTCGCCGGAAATGTCTCGATCGCGGGAAGACCACCGGCGAAGGAGATGATCTCCGGGTGCTGGGTCACCTTCAGGATCTCGCGAATCGCCGATGCCTCGAGTCCGTCCGTGCGTG
>Ga0316201_10004466_pt1 | contig 10559 bp, 11 predicted proteins | sample CS6wburrow_MG_FD_204516 | JGI IMG/M metagenome (GOLD analysis project Ga0316201, IMG submission 204516) | Coastal sediment microbial communities from Delaware Bay, Delaware, United States - CS-6 worm burrow | ecosystem: Environmental > Aquatic > Marine > Coastal > Sediment | place: USA... | reverse complement strand
ATGAACATTGCCGTGCGTTAAATTATAATCCGTGGAACCCTTTATTGTATCGGCCAGAAAGTACAGACCTCAGACATTCAAGGATGTTGTGGGCCAGGAAGCCATTACCAATACGCTGATGAATGCCATTGAGAATAATCATTTGGCACAGGCACTCCTGTTTTGCGGCCCAAGGGGGGTTGGTAAGACCACCTGCGCCCGTATCCTTGCTAAACAGATCAATCGGGATGGCACTGAACAAGAGGACGAGGATTTTGCTTTTAATATTTTCGAACTGGATGCGGCTTCCAATAATTCTGTGGATGATATTCGAAATCTGATAGATCAGGTTCGCATACCACCCCAGGTAGGCAAGTATAAGGTCTATATCATAGATGAGGTGCACATGCTTTCTCAATCTGCGTTTAATGCCTTTCTGAAGACATTGGAAGAACCTCCAAAACATGCCATTTTTATACTGGCAACCACCGAGAAACATAAAATTATACCCACCATATTATCAAGATGCCAGATCTTTGATTTTAAACGCATTACCGTTTCAGATACCGCTGCGTACTTAAAGTATATTTCCGAACAGCAGGGAATTAATGCCGAGGACGATGCCCTGCATATCATTGCCCAAAAAGCAGATGGAGCTATGCGCGACGCACTTTCAATTTTCGATCGGGTGGTTAGTTTTGCCGGAAAGGAATTAACGCGGAAAGCGGTAACCGAGAACTTAAATGTACTTGACTATGATACCTACTTTGCCGTAACCGATTTGATTTTAAAGCATAAAATTCCAGAAATCCTGATCTTGTTTAACAAAACACTAGCACAAGGCTTTGAAGGACATCATTTTATTAGTGGTTTGGCATCTCATTTCAGGGATCTGTTAGTCTGCAAGCACGAAGATACCATTGCCTTGCTCGAAGTGGGTGAAAAGGCTAAAAAATTGTATTTGGAACAGGCAAAAAAGACATCCCAGTCATTTTTACTGAAGGCACTGGATATTGCCAATCAATGCGACCTGCAATATAAAAACAGTAAAAATTCAAGATTGTTGGTAGAACTCTCACTGATGAAATTAGCATCCATCAATTTTAAGGACGAAAAAAAAAATTCTGACAGCACTTTAAAGGAACTGTTTGCTTTTAAGAAATTGATCCCTGCCGCTTATTTCACAACAAATGGTTCATCTCCTCAAAAAATAGATCAAAAGACAACTTCTGAACCCGTTATCCAATCCATTCCGGAATATGAAAAATTAGAAGAAACCGAGATATTGGTAAGTGATACAGATCCAGGTTCTGAAGAAGTGGCGCTCCAAAATGACACTTTAACGATCCAAAACACTTTAGTGTCCGAACCGGCTAGAAAGATTACCTTAAAAGATCATACCAAAAGAGTTTCAGGCCTATCCCTATCCAGTATTCAGGCGAAAAAGAAACATCAATTAAATAAAATAGAAGTAACCTTCGATGAAGAAGATCTTCCTGAAGATGCCTTTACAGAAGAGGAAATGCAGGTGCTTTGGGCACACTATGTAAAAAATATCGACGAAGAAGGAAGAAAGATCCTGGCTTCTAACCTCAGTTCTGACCTACCCAAACTACAGGATAAAAATACCATTCTCATTGAACTTCCCAACGATACCATGAAGAAGGAAATTGAAAGGGAACAATCCGAACTCATCAACTTTTTAAAGAAGGGCCTTAATAATTACCATATTGCACTTACAATAAACGTCAATGAAGAAACGGCTAAAAAATATGCTTTTACTCCCCAGGAAAAGTATGAGAAATTACGCGAGAAAAACCCTGCTATTGACCTTTTGCGCAAAACATTCGATCTAGATCTTTAGACTACTCAAGCGTCTGGTAATCAAAGTATACACCAACATTACAAGAGACACCAATAACAGGCCCAAAGCTTCCCTACCTTTTTCAATATGTATATCTTCTCCTTCACCTAAGGCAATTCCCTCAAATTTATCGGGCCATATAAAATAGGCTGCCACTGCATAGACCAGGAACAAAACCCATCCCACTTTATAATTAAATCTACCCAGAAAGAAAACCAATGAAGCAATGCATGGGATGCCATAAATGAAATACCAAAGCCATGCATCCGGGTCGTTCCATTGAACGATAGCTGCCAAGGCAAATAATACCATAAAAATAAGGGACATGATTTTAAAGAATACGTTCATCTACACCTGAATCTGATGGTTTATAAATTTTAGAAATTCTACAGCCATTTCAAAGATACTATAAGGAGGCGAGCTGAAACGGGTTTTTAATCAATCCACGTTCATATCCAGGCTTTTTAAAGAGGTTCTTCCTATTTTTGTAAAAAAATACAATGCTGGGACTCAAACTACCTACAGATCCGAGATGGGTTAACATCGTGGAAATGAATATTGATGAAATCCTGACAGACCATGCCTATTGTGAACAAAAAGCTGCCAGCACAGCCATATCCCTGATCGTTTCCTTTCCTGAATACCCTGAACTCATACAGGAAATGATTGCCTTATCCCGTGAGGAAATGGGGCATTTTAAAATGGTTCATGATAAGATCTTAGCCCGAGGTAAAACCTTAGGCAGATACCGCAAGGACGAATATGCCATTGCCCTGCTTAAATTTTTTCCGAAAGGGGGTTCCCGAACCACTCAATTGGTTCATCGCCTATTGTATGCTGCATTGATCGAAGCCAGAAGTTGCGAACGCTTTCGACTGCTATCGGAAGAACTAAAGGACAAGGATCTTGCAAAGTTTTACCACAACCTAATGGTTAGCGAAGCCTCGCATTATACCATGTTCCTTAAATTTGCCAGGAAATACGGCCAGCGTAAGGAAGTTGACGTAAAATGGCAGGCTTTACTGGATTTTGAAGCTAAAATCATGAAAGACCTTGGTAAAAAAGAGACGATTCATGGGTAAGATTTAATCCTCCATAAGCCTGGCCTTATAGTACTCATAGATGGCAAACTGAGATCGAATTTTAGGTTTATCATTTCTCACATAGGTATTATCCTGGTTCGCATTAAATAAACGCGCTTTCACATTGTCACTCCAGGATAATTGAAAGGTATCTAAGATCTCTTTTTTAACCTCAGAATCATAGATGGGACAGCCCACTTCAACCCTGTTCTCAATATTTCGGGTCATCCAATCTGCAGACGATATGTACACCATGGGGTCTCCCCCGTTCGCAAAAATAAATACTCTTGGATGTTCCAGAAATTTGTCCACGATACTTATGGCCTCAATGTTCTCACTCATACCTTTTATCCCCGGGATCAGGCAACATATGCCCCTAATAATAAGCTGAATTTTAACTCCTGCCCTGCTGGCTTCATACAATTTATCGACCATCTTATAGCTGGTTAAACTGTTCATTTTTATTTTAATATAGGCCTCTTTGCCCTCTTTTACGTTTTCTATTTCCTTGTAAATCAGCCTTTTGAAAGCACTTCTGGTATAGTGAGGAGATACGATAAGGTGTTTGTATTTATGGATCTTATAGGTGGTTTCAAAAAAATCGAACACCTTGTTCAGTTCTCTTAAAATGGGCTCGTTGGCTGTGAACAAGGTGTAATCCGTATAGACTTTTCCAGTAGATTCATTAAAATTTCCCGTGCTTATAAATCCATATCGGTTGATCTTTTCATGTTCCTCCCGTTCAATCATGCATATTTTACAGTGGACTTTTAAGCCCGGAATGCCAAATATTACTTTTATCCCTTCTTCCTGTAGTTGTTCGGCATATCCAATATTTGCAGTTTCATCGAAACGTGCTCTCAATTCTATCTGAACCGTAACTTGTTTCCCATTCTTAGCTGCATTAATAAGCGATGCCACTACCTGGGAATCATCTGCAAGTCTGTAAACAGTTATTTTGATGGTTTTGACCTTAGGATCTATGGCAGCCTCACGTAAAAACTTTATGACATATGAAAAATTGTGATAAGGCGCGTACATCATGTAGTCTTTCAGCGCGATTCGTTCCAATAAACTTCCTTCCTGGCTTAAGCCTTTGATAGGAAGGGGTTTAATTTTTTTGTACATCAATTCGTCCTTGCCCAGGCTGGGGAAGCCCATATAATCTCTCCTGTTATGATAGCGGCCACCGGGAATAACACTATCTGTATCCGCGATTCCCATTTTATCCTTTAGAAACTGCAGGGTTTCTTCTTCTATGTTTTTATCATAGACAAAACGAACCGGGTCACTGATCTTCCGGTTATCGACGCTCGATGAAATTTTTTCAATAAAACTTTTACTCAGGTCATTATCAATATCCAATTCAGCGTCCCTGGTAATTTTGATCATATGGGCCGAAATGGTTTTGTAATCGAACATGGAAAAAAGACTGTCAAGGCAGTAGCGGATTAAATCGTCCAGAATGATAATGAAATGTTTATCTCCTTCTGTAGGCAGTACCACAAACCTGTCTATTCCCTTTGGAATCTCAATAAGGGCAAAGCGTTTTTCTTTCTTCAGGTCTGTCTGTTTGGTCCTGTCCTCACTTTTAAGCACCATTTTCACAGCCAGGTAAGCTGCTGAGTCCTTTAGCATAGGAAATACCGTTAAATCATTGAGAATGATGGTCATTAACTGCGGACTCACCTTCTCCAGGAAATAGGTCTTTAAAAACCTGGATTGTTCTTCCGTAACCTCTTCTTCATTGATCAAATAAATATTTTCATCCTCTAATTCCCTCTCAATATCCTTGTGGATCTCTAAACTACGCGATTGTTGTTCAATTACTATTTTGGTGATCTCTTCCAGCAGGTCTTTGGCAATTTCGCCTCCAAGCACACTTTTCCCTGATTTACCAGCCTCAACGATCCGCTTTACCGTGGCGTAGCGTACCTTAAAAAATTCGTCCAGATTATTAGAGAAAATACCCAGAAAGCGCAACCTTTCAATTAGAGGAACGTTTACATCGGCACTTTCCTGAAGCACCCTGTCATTAAATTTTAACCAGCTTATTTCCCTATTGATGTACTGATTTTTGCTTTTGATCATCCCCGAAGGCTTTTTGGAAATATACAAAGTTCTGTTTTGCCCTTTTCAATGGATTTCCAAGAATTCGTGCTGAATTTTAAATGGACCAAGCCGGTAGTGGGAACATTATCGATCATGATATCACCCAGACTATTTGCTACTTCGGTAAAAGCATGGTTGTGCCCAAAAATCATGACCGTATTTAATGAATCCGGAAGATCGTGCACAAATTGCATAACCATACCGCCTGAAAAATCATAGAGTTCATTCGTGAGTAAAAGATCCTTGAACGGTATATTCAGTTTCCTTAAAAAAATGATGCATGTATGCAGTGCCCTGTTAGCCGGGCTGGAATATACAGCATCAATGTCAGGACTTTTTTTGCTAAATTTTTCAGAGACTATATGTCCATCGTTTATACCTCTTTGTTTCAGCGGACGATCCTTATCCCCCACTTCGTACTCCCAAGAAGACTTACCATGCCTAACCAGTATAAGTTGTTTCATATTACCTTCTTCTTTTAGTGTTTGCGGCCCTCTTTACAAGTATCTGTGAACGTACAGCTTATCACTGGGTCCAATATACAGTTACTATCTTTTTTTCAGGGAGCCAATCTTTCTATTTTCCAAATATAATCTTCCTGCAAAGTATAGCGGATCCTGTCGTGCAATCGATTGGGTCTTCCCTGCCAAAATTCAATTGATACAGGTGTCACCAAATAGCCACCCCAATTGGCTGGCCGCTCTATTTCCTTATCCTTGTATTCCTCTTCTGCCTCCTTTAACTTTTCGTCCAGAACCTCCCTTGAGGGAATTACACTGCTTTGATCTGATACAATGGCGCCTAATTTACTGCCTGTTGGCCTGGACTCAAAATACCCGTCAGACATATTTTCGGGAATCTTTTTAGCGGTGCCTTTAATTATGATCTGACGTTCCATAACCGGCCAAAAGAACGATAAACAAACCCGGGGATTGTTGGCAATGGCTTTTCCTTTTTCACTGTCGTAGTTGGTATAAAATATAAAGCCCTCAAAGGTATATTTCTTTAATAATACCATTCTTGACTTTGGAAAGCCATCTAACCCAATAGTGGAAATGTTCATCGCATTGGTTTCATCTACCGTTTCAGATTTTTCTACTTCATAGTACCATTTTTGAAATAGCTCCATCGGATTATCAGAAATAATTTCTTCTGATAAGGCACTCTTCTCATACGACTTTCTAAAATTTCCTAATTCGCTATGCATATCTTGTCTAAGCTAAATTCCATGACCACAAAGTTGGTGAAAACTTAATAAAAAGGGAAACCTATCCCTCCTTTTTGTAATTATACGCTTATCGCATTTGGCCTATAATGTATGAACTATTTATCAGTTAACACAGCACCGGAAAGGACAAATAGCGGAATTTTAAAATGAATTACATTAAAACTCAAATACCTTCCCGTCTTCGGCCAGCAAAACATGAGGAAATATTGTTTTGGCCTCTGATTCAAATACATGGAGTCCTTTGTATCGTGTAGAAAAGTGTCCTAAAAGCAATTGTTTAACTGCTGCAGCCTTGGCAATGGTCGCTGCTTCTTTTGCTGTTGCGTGTTTGGTTTTACGTGCCAAATGAGCTTCAGATTCCAAAAAAGTAGATTCATGATATAAAACATCAGCTCCCTGAAAATGCTTAATTGCCTCAGGATAATAGGCTGTATCACTACAGTAGGCATAGCTTTTTGGGGAAGGAGGATCTAACGATAGTAGTTTGTTGGAAATGCGCTTCCCATTTTCAAGGGTAACATCATTTCCCTTCTTGATCATCTTAAAATAGGCCTTGTCTATCCTGTAGTTCCGCACTGCTTCAATGTTTAAGGTACGCTCCAGTGGTTTTTCCTGAAACAGAAAACCGTTGGTGTATATGCGATGGTCTAAAGGAATGGTAGACACCTGCACCTTACTGTCCTCGTAAACCAATTGCGACTCCTTACTTTCCAGCTCATGAAAGAGCAACTCAAAAGCTGTCCAGGAGTTTCCTACTTTTAATAGTAAGTTAATAACTTCTTTGATACCCTTTGGGCCATAGATATGTAGTTCCTTTTCTCTTCCTAATAGCTGGAAGGTTGAAATTAATCCGGGAAGCCCAAAAAAATGATCGCCATGCAGATGAGAGATAAAGATATGGCTGATCCTTGAAAACTTTATTTTATGTTTTCTCAATTGTACCTGAGTCCCTTCACCGCAATCTATCAAGAACATATGATTCCTTATGTCTAAAACCTGTGAGCTAGGATTGGTAAGAGTCCTTGGTGTGGCAGCATAGCAACCCAGAATATGCAATTTCATAACTAAAATCTAGTTTTTCCGAATATATCCCAATGATTCCTCGGCTGTAAAATTGTACTTAAAGGTGAAGGCATAAGACGATTTTCCTATTTGAGCGTCTTCAAGCGGAACCAAAATTCTTACAATATTCATTTGTGCAAAAAAAAGCTGCATAGGCTAAAGCTCCAGATCCCGTTCTATTTCTTCCATATCGATAAGATCTAGGGCTTCCTGTATGGTTGGGACCACACAGATCTCATCGGGAACCTCAGCATAGGCCACTTTATTGGTTACCAATACAAAAGACTTTTTCGCCCCTCTATGCTTATTTGATAGTTGTAAAAACTCCAATACATCGCCCGAGGTAAGTTTGGTAAATGAAAACAGGTTCACCACAATATGATCGTTCCTGATCTTATCATACGAGGCGTTTAAATTTTCCATAAATTTTGCCAGGGAGATGTTTTCCTGAAAAACAATCGTAGTATTTCCATCTTTTTCAAATATCATAAGATGCTACTTTATTTGTGAAGCTAATAAATAAATAACGGCCATCCGAATGGCAACTCCATTTTCTACCTGGTGTAAAATAATGGATTGAGAAGAATCTGCAACATCACTGGTTATTTCAACACCTCTATTAATAGGTCCTGGATGCATAATGACTATTTCCTTATCCAGGCTTTCCAGGATGGTCTTATTAATTCCATACTGTTGGGTATACTCACGGGTCGTTGGGAAGTAGCTGATTTCCATCCGTTCATTTTGGATCCTCAACATATTCGCAACATCGCACCAATTTAAAGCTTTTCTCAGGTTGGGCTCTACTTCCACTCCTAAAGACTCTATGTATTTGGGAATTAATGTTTTAGGTCCACATACTTTTACCTTAGCCCCCTGTAATTTTAGTGCGAAGATGTTAGACAAGGCCACCCTTGAATGGAGTATATCCCCAACGATCACTACCTTTTTTCCTGAGACATCTCCCAGTTTTTCCCTGATGGAATACGAATCTAGCAGTGCTTGTGTAGGATGTTCATGGGCTCCGTCTCCTGCATTGATGATAGAGGCCTTTACATGTTTTGAAAGAAAGATACCGGCTCCCGGATTGGGGTGGCGCATTACTACCATATCCACTTTCATGGAGAGGATATTATTTACAGTATCGATCAATGTTTCTCCTTTTTTTACGGAAGATTGGGAGGCAGAGAAGTTAATAACGTCTGCTGACAAACGTTTTTCTGCCAGTTCAAAACTGAGTTTTGTTCGGGTACTGCTCTCAAAAAATATATTGGCAATGGTAATATCCCTGAGTGATGGGACTTTTTTGATCGATCGGTTTATGACTTCTTTAAAATGATCGGCTGTTTCAAAAATGAGTTGAATATCCTTTTCATCCAGATATTTAATTCCCAAGAGGTGTTTTACACTCAGTGTAGCCATAGACTCATTTATTAACTAAATATACCACATCCTTTCCTTCGTTTTCTTCCCACATCACTTTCACTTTTTCTTCATTGATCGCATCTACCTGTCTGCCCCGATAGTTTGGCTGTATGGGCAAATGCCTGCTGAACCTTCGGTCTATCAATGTAAGTAATTCTATATCCTGAGGTCTTCCAAAAGACTGAATCGCTGTAAGGGCAGCCCTTATGCTCCTTCCGGTATACAAAACATCATCTATCAGGACTACATTTTTACCTTCAACTAAAAAATCTATATGAGTGGTACTCGCTTCAAGGGGTTTGTCTCCCCGCCTAAAATCATCACGGTAAAAAGTAATATCTAGCAGGCCCAGTTTTATTCCAGACACTTTATACTCTTCCTTCAAGATCCTGGCCAGGCGCTTCGCCAAAAAAGTGCCCCTAGGCTGCAAACCTATCAATACCGTGTCCTTAAAGTCGAGATGATTTTCTAATAGTTGGCAAGCAAGTCGATGTAAAATGATGTGAATTTCTTTTGAGGAAAGAAGTACTTTTTGACTCATGGATAAAGCGACCAACTTATTTGTAAGCAAAAATAGGGATTTCTATTTAATAATATCAGTCCAATAAAGATATAGTGATCTATAATTTGTTAGACAGAAAGGCGCTTCATCCGATGCAAAATAAAAAGCCCCGACATAATTGCCGGGGCTTCTTCTATTATACACTGATAAAAATAACCAAGAATTATTTTTTCTTCCCGGCTTCCATTTTATCTTTCAACGCCTGTAATTGCTCATTTGCATCGCCCAAGGTTGGCTTAGACTCCTCAGCAGAGGCTGCAGATTTTTTCCTGGCAGCTTTTACATTACGTTGCTCTTCTTCTTTAAAAATGGCCGTATGGCTGGCAACTACTCGCTTGAATTCTTTATTGAACTCAATGATCTTGAAGAGTGCCTCTTCACCTTTGCCCAGCTTTTTACCATCTTCCTTCTCCATATGACGCTGAGGAACAAAAGCTGTGATGTCCTTGTTAAAATCTATCACTGCACCTTTGTCTACAATTTCGGTAATAGCAGCCGTGTGCTCAGTACCTAATGCAAACTCTTTTTCATATTTATCCCAAGGGTTGGCAGTGGTCTGTTTGTGTCCCAAACTTAATTTACGACCTTCCACATCCAATTCAAGAACTTCTACCTCCAGTGTATCGCCTACAGCAACAAATTCTGATGGGTGTTTTATTTTCTTAGTCCAGGAAAGGTCGGAAATATAAATTAACCCATCGATCCCTTCTTCTAGTTCTACAAAAACACCAAAGTTTGTAAAGTTTCTTACAATCCCTTTATGTTTAGATCCTACAGGATATTTTTTAGTAATATCGGTCCATGGGTCAGGTGTCAATTGTTTAATGCCCAAGGACATCTTTCGGTCTTCCCTATCCAGCGTTAAAACAACCGCTTCCAGTTCATCACCAACCTTTACAAAATCCTGAGCCGATCTTAAGTGGGTAGACCAGGACATTTCAGAAACATGTATCAATCCTTCCACACCTTCTGCAACCTCAAGGAAAGCACCGTAATCTGCAATTACCACAACTTTACCTTTTACCTTGTCCCCTATTTTGATCTCATCGCCTAAAGCATCCCATGGATGTTTTTCCAATTGTTTTAATCCTAATTGAATTCTTGATTTGTTTTCATCAAAGTCAAGGATTACCACATTGAGTTTCTCATCTAATTCTACAACCTCATTCGGATGGTTTATCCTGCTCCATGAAAGATCTGTAATATGGACCAATCCGTCTACGCCTCCAAGATCAATAAACACGC
>Ga0316201_10004464_pt1 | contig 10562 bp, 10 predicted proteins | sample CS6wburrow_MG_FD_204516 | JGI IMG/M metagenome (GOLD analysis project Ga0316201, IMG submission 204516) | Coastal sediment microbial communities from Delaware Bay, Delaware, United States - CS-6 worm burrow | ecosystem: Environmental > Aquatic > Marine > Coastal > Sediment | place: USA... | reverse complement strand
GCTGGTCGGGATGCATGCGTATGGATTCGGCCAGGTAGCGATAGCTGGGTGCATCCCTGGCAATCAGCTGGCCAAGTTTTGGCAGCACATTGAATGAATAAAAATCATAGACCGGTTTCAGGGCGGCCACGGGTTTGGAAAATTCCAGTACCAGCAGGCGCCCTCCGGGCTTGAGCACGCGGAAGATGGCATTCAACGCGCGCTGCTTATCGGTGACATTGCGCAGTCCAAAAGCCATGGTGACCAGGTCAAAGCGGTTATTGGCAAACGGTAATTGCTCGGCGTTCGCCAGCGCAAAGCTGACATTTCCGGAAACTCCCTTGTCCAGCAGTCGCCGGCGACCGTTTTCCAGCATGGCTGCGTTGATATCCGACAGCACGATATGTCCGGAGGGGCCGACGGCGGGCGCCATCAGTCGCGTCAGGTCACCGGTACCACCGGCCAGATCCAGTACCTGCTGACCCGGTTTCAGGGCCGCCATGTTGATGGCAAAGCGTTTCCACAGGCGGTGGATGCCGAACGACATCAGGTCGTTCATCAAGTCATAGTTGTCCGCAACTGAATCAAAAACTTCCCGAACATGCCGCGTCTTCTCGGTGACGGGCACATTGCGAAAGCCGAAATGTGTGGTTTTGTCTGCCATGGCGGGTTTTATTATGGCCTTATTTGGAAAGCGTTCGCAAAGAAGCCGGCGTTGTTGAAATGTCCAGGCAGGCGTTTCAGGTTCTTTCCTGGTGTGTATGACCGGCCTTTTCCAGTTTTTCCAGGTATTCCTTCCAGTACCTGTCGCTGTTCTTGCCCATGTCATAGAGCGTTTCCCAGGAGTAGATACCGGTATCATGGCCATCATCGAAGGTTGGCTGGATCGCATACCGCCCGACCGGTTCGATGTGGGTGATCATGACGTCCTGCTTGCCGACCTGCAGCACACCCTGGCCCGGTCCGTGGCCCTGCACTTCTGCCGAGGGTGAGAGCACGCGCAGAAGCTCGTAACTGAGTTCGAAACGTTCGCCATCTGAATAGCTGATTTCCAGTACACGGGATTTTTGATGCAGGTTAATCTCAACGGGTTTGGGTGCGTCTGTCATGGTGTCCTCTGTGTGAATGCAGTGATGCTGAATAGCCTCTCTGTTTACAGTATATAGCGGCTCAGGTCTTCATCCTTGACCAGTGCATCGAGATGTTCATTGACATAGGCCGCGTCGATCACCAGTGTCATACCGGCGCTGTCGGTGGCCTCAAACGAGATCCTTTCCAGCAAACGTTCCATGACCGTGTGCAGTCGGCGTGCACCGATGTTTTCGGTGCGTTCATTGATCTGGCTGGCGATCTCGGCAATGCGCACGATGCCGTTTTCGGAAAACTCCAGGGTGACGTTCTCGGTGGCCATGAGGGCACTGTATTGTTCCGTCAGCGAGGCATCCGGTTCCGTCAGGATACGGGTAAATTCCGCGGCACCCAGGTCATCGAGCTCAACCCGGATCGGCAGGCGACCCTGTAATTCCGGTATCAGGTCCGAGGGTTTCGAGAGGTGAAACGCACCGGAGGCAATAAACAGGATATGGTCGGTTTTGACCATGCCGTGCTTGGTCGAAACGGTGCTGCCTTCGACCAGCGGTAACAGGTCACGTTGCACGCCTTCACGCGAGACGTCCGGTCCGCTGGATTCGCCGCGTCGTGTAACCTTGTCGATTTCATCGATAAACACGATGCCGTTTTGCTCGACGTTTTCCAGGGCGGTGTGTTTGAGGTCATCCTCGTTGATCATCCTGGCAGCTTCCTCGTCACAGAGCAGTTTGCGCGCATCCTTGATACGCAGTTTGCGTGATTTGGTGCGGTTGCCGCCCATATTCTGGAACATGCCCTGCAGCTGGCTGGTCATCTCTTCCATGCCGGGCGGCGCCATGATTTCCACGCCCACGGGCGTGACCGAGACCTCGATCTCGATTTCCCTGTCATCCAGCGTACCCTCGCGGAGACGCTTGCGAAATTTCTGCCGGGTCTCGGATGAGCTGTCATCCGCCATGCCCTTGGGTGAAGGCAACAGGGCGTCAAGGATGCGCTCTTCCGCGGCATCTTCGGCACGGTGGCGTACCTTGTCCATCGCCGTCTCGCGCGCCAGCTTGATGGCGGCATCGGCGAGATCACGCACGATAGATTCGACATCACGACCAACATAGCCTACTTCGGTGAACTTTGTGGCCTCGACCTTGATGAAGGGGGCATTGGCAAGCCGAGCCAGGCGGCGGGCGATCTCGGTTTTACCGACACCCGTGGGGCCGATCATGAGGATGTTCTTGGGGGTAATCTCGGCACGCAGCTGTTCATTGACCTGCATACGCCGCCAGCGGTTTCGCAGGGCAATGGCCACCGCACGCTTGGCGGCATCCTGGCCGATAATATGCTTGTCCAGTTCCTGGACGATTTCTCTGGGGGTCATTTCAGACATGTTCGTTTCAATTTTCGATATTTAGAGGATATTTGTTGAAATATAGCGACATTTATATGCCTAACTCTTCAAGTGTCAGCTGGCGGTTTGTATAGATACAAATATCAGCGGCGATCCCGAGGGCCGTTTCCGTGATGGTGCGTGCATCCATATCCGTGTTCTCCAGCAGGGCGCGTGCGGCAGCCTGCGCAAACGGTCCACCGGAGCCAATCGCCATGAGCGAGTTTTCCGGTTCGATCACATCACCGTTACCGCTGATAATCAACGAGGTCTCGCCGTCGGCCACGGCAAGCAGGGCCTCGAGATTGCGTAGCATTTTGTTGGTACGCCAGTCCTTTGCCAGTTCAACCGCCGACCGCGTCAGTTGACCGCTGTGTTTCTCCAGTTTGCCTTCAAACAGTTCGAACAGGGTAAAGGCATCGGCCGTGCCGCCCGCAAAACCCGCGATGACCTTGTCACTATAGAGACGGCGCACCTTGCGAGCATTGCCCTTCATAATGGTGTCGCCCATGGTGACCTGGCCATCACCACCTATGACCACGTTGTTGCCGCGTCGGACTGAAAGGATGGTTGTGCCGCGAAATTGTTCCACGTTAAGCCTCCGCAAAAAGGGCGTACGATTGTACACCATACAATTGGGTCAATCGGGCTGAATAAAAAGGGGTTTTTAATGCCGTTATTTTGCTTTGCGCGCGCGCGGATGGGCTTTGTCGTAGACCTGGGCCAGGTGCTGGAAATCAAGGTGAGTATAGACCTGGGTGGTGCTGATGTCCGCGTGACCGAGTAATTCCTGCACGGCACGCAGGTCACCGCTGGACTCCAGCAGGTGACTGGCGAAGGAATGCCGCAGGGTGTGCGGGTGTACATCACCCGGAATACCCTGCCGGCGCGCCCAGTTCTTGACGCGTTGCTGCACCGCGCGCACCCCCAGCCGCTTGCCACCACGTCCGGTAAAGATGGCCGGCTCGCTGCCACGCTGTGGACGCAGTTGCTTCCAGGCACGCAAGGCCTTAACGGCCTTGTCGCCCACCGGCAGCACACGTGTTTTCGCGCCCTTGCCGGTGACGCGCACAGTGCGATCATTAAAATCTATATCGCCGTGATTCAGGCCAACCAGTTCAGACAGTCGCAGTCCTGATGAATACATCAATTCCAGCATGGCGAGGTCACGCACCACCAGCATGTCCTCGCTGTTGACGTTCAGCATACTGGCGATGTCATCGACGTTGAGGGTGTCTGGCAGATGCTGCTCTGATTTTGGCGCACGTACATCCAGACCGGGATTGAGGGTGACCACCTGTTCGCGCAGCAGGTAGTTGTAGAACGAGCGCAGTGCCGACAGCCGTCTCTGAATGCTGCGTCCGCTCAGGCCGCGACGGTGGCACTGGGCCGCATAGTGTCTGACGTGTCGGCTATCAAGATCGCGCCAGTCATTGATTCCGGCTTTTTCACACCAGTCCTGCAGTTCCAGTAGATCACGCCGGTAGTGCTTGCCGGTATTGTCAGAGAGCCGCCTCTCGGTTCGCAGGTGATGCAGGAATTTGTCGATCCAGAGGCGGGTAGGGGGTGATGACACGGTCTTCAGGCACGGCAGGGCGCTTTGACGGGCACCGGTTCAGTCTGTTGCCGCGGCGCCGGTCTTGAGGTGCTCGGTCAGTAACATGTCCATCAGCTCTCCCAGATGTGTCAGAAACAGTGTGCCCATGCCAGGATGGAAGCGGCTGGCTTCGCGGCTGCCAATTGCCAGCACACCCTGCTGGCAGTGATTGCCCAGCGGTATCAGGGCCGCCGATTCGATCGCCTGTGCCTGGTCGCCAAACATGTATTGCAGTTGTTCCTGCTTGAAACGACCGCACTGTGGCCGTGAGGTCTTCAGAAAGGCCTCAAAATGCTGCAGCTCGGTTGAGCACGGATCATAAAAATCAACTCCGCACTCACGTGTTTGTGCCTCCGTCATGCCAGCGAGACGCATCACGACCGTATCGGCCTTGAACTCGCCGACCAGGTTTTCAGTCAGGGTGTCCAGCAGTGTTTCCAGCGAGTGTGCCTTGACAAGACCGAGGGTCAGCTGGTGCATGCGTTCATTGAGGCGATTGTTGTCTCGGGCGACCTGCACCAGGTCCATGAGCTTGCGCTTTAGCTGACTGTTTTGATCGCGCAGTACCTTGACCTGGTGTTCTACCAGTGAAACGGCGGGGCCAACGGCATGCGGTATTTGCAGAGAGGCCAGCAGGCTGGCGTTGTTATGAAAGAATTCGGGATTTTCACGCAGATAATCGGCAACTGTTTTTTCTTCCAGGGGCAGTGCCGGTGATTGAGTCTGCTGAGATGTCGTCATAGTTCAATACGCCCTTGGTAGACGGTGGTGGCGGGCCCGGTCATCAGCACCGGCTGCCCTTCTCCCGCCCAGCTTACCACAAGTTCACCGCCGTTCAGGACTACTTTGACGCTTTCTGCCAGACGTTCCCACAGTCGGCCGGCCACGACGGCGGCACAGGCGCCGCTGCCGCAGGCCAGTGTTTCGCCGCTGCCGCGTTCAAAGACACGTAAACGAATACGTTCATTATCCACAATCTGCATGAAGCCGACATTGACGCGCTCGGGGAAGCGTGGGTGCCTTTCGATCGCGGCACCGATACGGGCGACGGGTGCGTTCTCGATGTCGTCGACCAGCAGCACGGCATGCGGGTTGCCCATGGAAATGGCCGCAATCTCGAATTGCCGGTCAAGGGCCTCCAGTGCATAGGCCTTCTCACGCTGCGGTGCGGTAAAGGGAATGTCAGCAGGCTCCAGTCGCGGCACGCCCATGTTGACCGTAATCTGGCCATCGGAGTGCTGTATGAGTTGTAGCGGTCCGCCGAGGGTTTCAACCTGCAGCTGCGACTTGTCTGTCAGGCCCTGTTCACGGACAAACTGCATGAAGCAACGTGCACCATTGCCGCACTGCTGCACTTCACCGCCATCGGCATTGTAGATCCGGTAACGGAAGTCGACCTCTGCGGAGCTGGCGGCCTCCACCAGCAACAGCTGGTCACAGCCTATGCCGAAATGGCGGTCAGCCAGTTGCTGCACCTGCTGTGGTGTCAGGGATACGGACTGGTTGATGGCGTCGATGACGATGAAGTCATTGCCGAGCCCGTGCATTTTGGTGAAATTCAGGGTCATGGTTCAGGATGGCAGCAGTTGCTCGTGACGAAAAAGATCTGCCAGCGTTTCCCGTTCACGGATGACAAAGACACGGTCACCGTCCACCATGACTTCGGCCGCACGCGGGCGCGAGTTGTAATTGGAGCTCATGGTAAACCCGTAGGCCCCGGCGGAGCGTACTGCCAGCAGATCACCTTCGGCCAGTTGCAGTTCCCGTTCCTTGCCAAGAAAGTCACCCGTTTCACAAACCGGGCCAACGACATCATAGACGGTTGGTGTACCTTCTCGAGGCTGTACTGGCACGATGTCGTGCCAGGCATTGTAAAGGGCGGGGCGTTGCAGATCGTTCATGGCCGCATCGATAATCGCAAAGTTCTTGTGCGCGGTATGTTTCAGGTATTCCACGCGCGTCAGCAGTATGCCGGCATTGCCGGCAATGGCGCGGCCCGGTTCCAGCAACAGTTCCTGCGGGCGGCCTGCCATGCGGGCCAGCAGGGCACGGGCATAGGCATCCGGCAGTGGCGGCCTGTCATCGCTACGATAGGGAATGCCGAGGCCGCCACCGAGATCAATATGTGCCAGTTCAATGCCGTCTGACTGCAGCCGGTCCACCAGCTGCAGCACCCGCTCAAGTGCATCCACAAACGGTGCGGTATCGGTCAATTGTGAACCAATGTGACAGTCAATACCGGTCACCTGCAGATGCGGCAGGTCGGTGGCACGCTGATACACCCGCAGTGCCTGGTCAACATCAATGCCAAACTTGTTGTCACGCAGACCCGTGGAGATATAGGGGTGTGTCTGGGCATCGACATCCGGGTTAACACGTATTGACACCGGTGCAATGTGTCCGGTCCCGGCAGCGACTGCTTCAAGGCGCACTAGTTCGGACTCGGATTCGACGTTAAAGCAGCGTATACCGGCCTCGAGTGCGCGCTGCATCTCGGCAGCCCGTTTGCCGACACCGGAAAATACGATGCGCGCCGGGTCGCCACCGGCCCGCAGAACGCGCTCGAGTTCACCTTCCGAGACGATATCGAAACCCGAGCCCAGGCGTGCCAGTACCTGCAGCACGGCGAGGCTGGAGTTGGCCTTTACGGCGTAACAGATCAGGTGAGGATGGCTGCCAAGCGCCTTGTCGAAGACCTGCCAGTGGCGTTCAAGTGTGGCCCGAGAATAGACATAACAGGGTGTGCCGAAGCGTTCGGCAATATCGCCAAGGTCAACATCCTCGGCCTGCATGCGGCCATTGTGGTAGCTGAAGTAATCCATACAGGGTGCCGAATCAGGTGTCGGTCGATTCGCTGTTTTCGGTCTCCGCTGGCGGCTGCGGTTCGTCGGGCAGGTACAGCGGTCCTTTCTGGCCGCAACCTTGCAGCACAACGGTGCATAGCAGCAGCAGCGGGATTGCAAGATGGCTTTTGGTGGTGCGTATCCTGTTCATTGCCTGCAGTATACGGTGAGAATGCAGCAAACCCAATGCTAACGCGGCATACTATCTGCCATGAACAAGCCAACCCTCGATGCTGTCGAAATCAATCCTCCCGGTAGCCCGCGTGCCTGCATCATCTGGCTGCATGGCCTGGGTGCAGACGGCCATGATTTTGAGCCTCTGATACCGCAACTGGGTCTGGTTGATGCCCTGGGAGTGCGCGTGGTGCTGCCGCATGCACCGCACCGTCCTGTTACCATTAACAATGGTATGTTGATGCCAGCATGGTATGACATCAGGGCAGCCGATTTCAGCAGGGGGGAGGACAGCGAGGGTATTCGCGAATCCGAACAGCAGTTGCAAGCCCTGATCAGGCGGGAAGTGGACAATGGCATACCGCCGGAACGGATTGTGCTCGCGGGATTCTCGCAGGGCGGCGCTATCGTCTTGCACACAGGGTTGCGTTATCCGCAGCCACTGGCCGGTATCCTTGCACTGTCCAGCTATCTACCCCTGGCAGATACGCTGGCAGTGGAGGCCGCCGCTGCAAACAGCAAGGTGCCCATCATGATGGCGCATGGCACACAGGACCCGGTGGTACCCGTGATGCTGGCGCTGCAGTCACGTGATTGGCTGCAACAGCTTGGCTACAGGGTGAACTGGCACAGTTACCCGATGCCGCATGCACTGTGCCCGGAGGAACTCGTTGAGCTGCGTGACTGGCTGCAGCGGCGTTTGGGTGAGGGAAGCGACTGACGGGTCTGCTGCCGGCTACACTGCAATGGCGGTACCACTGTCATTCTGACGTGCTTCAGAGAGTGCCGCCTCCGCGCGTTCCAGCATGGATTCTGCATCGTCATTACGCTGGCACTGGGTCACACCGAAGCAGGCGCGTATCCCGGTCTCTGCAGATTCGTTCGTCTGGGTGATGTGCGTCACCAGCTTGTCTACCAGCTGCAGTGCGGAGTCCCGCGTGGTTTCCTGGAGTATCAGGATAAAGTCGCGATCGGCATTACAGCCCACCAGATCTGCCCAGCGCGTCTGGTCCTTCAGCAGGTAGCTGATTTTCTTCAGTGCCTTGTCACGATCCATGTCACTTTCAATACTGATGCACACCAGTGACAGTGGGCTGTTGTAGCGGCGGCTGGCTGACACCAGCGGTTGCAGCGACACCTGCAGTCCAAAGCGGCTCAGCAGGCTGGGTAAATGCTCATCATTAAGGGCCTGTTTTCTGAGTTCGGCCTGCAGGGCATCACGTTGCTTCTTAAGACGCAGCTTTTCGGTGACATCCTGATAAAAACGTGCGTTGACTCCCGGGTTTCCATCTATGGCAAACGACTCGAGCGCCAGCCAGCGTTCGTCGCCATCCGGCATGACCCAGTGAATGAGTGTGCCCGTTCCCAGCAGCGGGGCGAGTAGTCCGTCTGGTTGTGATGTGCCTTTCGCTGTCGCAGCGGCCTCACCGAGCAGTGCTGCAAAAGCGTTGTTAAATCCCTGTATTTTGCCAGTGTCGTCGACCAGCAGCAGGGCGATCGGACAGCTTTGCAATAGTGATTGTGCTGTTTCAAGTGAGAGATTTTTCATAGTCCTAATCAAGCTCCGGATACCATAGTGTCAGGTGTCGCCAGGAAATAGCGGTCTGCAAGGCGTGCGCCCTGATTCCCGCCTAGCACGTTTGTAATCGTTGCCGGGCAGCATCTACCGCCTTGCGTACTTGCACGGGTGCTGTTCCGCCCGCATGGTTGCGCGCGGCCATGGAGCCCTCCAGCTTCAGTACCGCGAACACATCGTCGTCTATCTCGCTGGAAAATGCCTGCAGCTCCTGCAGTGACATGGCGGATAAATCCTTTTTGTTATCGATGCCAAAGCGCACGGCGCGGCCAACAATTTCATGCGCATCCCTGAAGGCAATCCCCTTGCCTACCAGGTAATCAGCCAGATCAGTGGCCGTGGAAAAGCCCTGTAATGCTGCGGCCTTCATGATGTCACGGTGCACGGTAACCGCCGGTAGCATATCGCCGAACACGCGCAGTGAACCGTGCAGGGTGTCAATGGTGTCAAACAGAGGTTCCTTGTCTTCCTGGTTGTCCTTGTTGTAGGCCAATGGCTGGCTCTTCATCAGCATCAACAGGCTCACCAGGTGGCCGGTCACCCGGCCGCTCTTGCCGCGCACCAGTTCCGGAACATCAGGGTTTTTCTTTTGTGGCATGATGCTGGAGCCGGTACAGAAGCGGTCCGGCAGTTCAATAAAGTTAAATTGTGCCGATGACCAGAGTATCAACTCTTCTGAAAAACGGGACAGGTGCATCATGATAAGTGCCGCGGCCGCACTGAACTCAATGACGAAATCCCGGTCACTGACGGCGTCCAGTGAGTTGCTGGCGATGCTGTCGAAGCCAAGCAGTTCTGCCGTGAAGTCCCGATCAATGGGGAAACCGGTGCCGGCCAGCGCTGCCGCTCCCAGTGGCATCACATTGACGCGCTTGCGTGCATCGAGCAGTCGCTGCTGGTCACGCGCCAGCATGGCTTCCCAGGCCAGCATGTGATGACCGAAGCTGACGGGCATGGCGACCTGCAGGTGAGTAAATCCCGGCATGATCGTGTCAGCCTCGCGTTCCGCAATATCCACCAGCACCGTCTGCAGCCGTTTCAGTGCATTGCAGAGACTGTCGATTTCATCACGCAGGTAGAGCCGCAGATCGGTGGCGACCTGGTCATTGCGGGAGCGGCCAGTATGGAGTTTTTTTCCAGTTTCACCGATGCGCTCGATGAGTCGCGCCTCGATGTTCATATGGATATCCTCAAGTTTCACGGACCAGACAAAGTCGCCACGTTCGATATCGGCGAGGATGCCTTGCAGGCCGGCAACGATGTCAGCGCCCTCGGCTTCGCTGATAATACCGGCATGCGCCAGCATGCGCGCATGTGCAATGGAGCCGGCGATATCATGCCGGTAGAGTCGCTGGTCGAAGCCAATCGAGGCGGTAAAGGCCTCGACGAAAGCGTCTGTCGATTCCGTGAAGCGTCCGCCCCAGGGTTTTTCTGCAGTGTTGTCGTCTGTCATGTGGGTAACCGCAATGCCTGTTTTGCGGCAGTATAACCAATCCGGGTCGGGTTTGCGTTTGCTATATGCGCCCTGCCTGGCAGTCGACCTGCGGCAAGCGTGCCATACTTGCAAGCCGGGAGCACAGGGTTGAAACTGCTGCAATGAGTCCACGCCAGTCAGCCGAGCAGATCGCCATCGAGACGGCCGAGCCGTTCTTTTTACCCAGCTTCTGTGACGTGCGCATGGTGTTCGCGGTGGTGGTGATTGCCGAGTTGCTGGCCTTCATCCTGACACTGGTCAGCCCGGGTGTGCTGGAAAATCCGTGGGCGAATCTTGGCCTGATCTCGGTCTTTATGCAGTGGATAGCACTGACCAGTGCGGCGCTGCTGTGTGTGAGTCGTCCGCTACTGGCACAACTCGGCAATACGGTGGCGGCCCTGGTGAGCTACCTGCTGGTATTGCTGGTGACTGCGATAATCAGTGAAATC
>Ga0316201_10004463_pt1 | contig 10564 bp, 5 predicted proteins | sample CS6wburrow_MG_FD_204516 | JGI IMG/M metagenome (GOLD analysis project Ga0316201, IMG submission 204516) | Coastal sediment microbial communities from Delaware Bay, Delaware, United States - CS-6 worm burrow | ecosystem: Environmental > Aquatic > Marine > Coastal > Sediment | place: USA: Delaware... | reverse complement strand
ACTGCGATTGAATAGAACTTCCAGAATAACTTGTAGTTATTTGATCACTTAGCAGTAAAAAATCGTCAAGTGTAAGAACTATTACTCTGTCTCTTAAGGGATCTGCGGCTATTGATGTAATTGTTGATTGCTCACCATTAACCATGACTGTAAATTGATCTAAGGCACCATCTAGAGTTGACACTAAAACAGGCTCACTAATAGTAATTTCTACTGATCTTTCATTTTGACCAGTTTTTCCATTTAAAGCCTTTAATTCAAGAGCATCAACAATTCCGGTATTTTCAAACTCAATACTGCTAAAATTAACTGGAATATCATTGTTAATATGCAACTTTAAACCGTGCTCTCCTTCCGGAAGAATTATATCTGAGATTTCAAAAGTGGTAAAATCTGTCCAACCTCCTGTAGAATTTACTACTTGAGTTGCAGTTATTTCCTGGTCATTTATAGAAAGATAATATTCACCGCCTGTTTCTTGTGTTGCCACCCTTACTTTTGCTTTGTAAGCTGCTGTTTCATCTATAGAAACAGTATATTTCATCCATTCGCCTTTACTAACAAAACCGACATGAAATCCGTTGCTATTAATATTGTCATCATTTTTTTCAATATCTACACCATCATTTCGATATGACCAACCACTATTCCAAGCAGTAAATTCATCTGTAGACAGATTATAATCTGCAACAACAGTATCATAATAAGCAAAATTATTTTTTCCTAAATCAAAATCTGCCATATGAATCACTCCTGGAATTGCTGATGGTGTACCGTTAAAAGGTTTCGTTTCATCTGTTTCCACTTGTCTTATTAATGCATCTGGCACATCTCGTCTATATCTGCTATTGTCTACCAGAAGGTTTTCAGCGAGTTGCATCATTCCATCAAAAGCTTCCTGTGCTGTTGGTTGAGGACCATTGCCCTGCCAGTAATCCAATATACTCTGATAACCAGGATTGATATCTACAGCATAAGGGCTGTCTATATCTCCAATTTTACGAACGGCCCACCAAGCCCATCCAATATTATTTTCTTCGAACAATGATACAGCATCTGTATACCAAGTATTGGAGTTTTCACCTGATTCACCCATCCAAAGCGGTACGTTTTGTTGTTCTCTCAGGGGTAGTATCCAGTCAAGGTCACCTGAATTATTGGTATTCCAATATTTATGGAAACTATATACTAAATTATCATCCCATGGTGGTGTGAGTCCACTATGGTCATTCGCATAGGAGTTTCCTTCTATAAAAAGTATATGTTCTGTGTCTACACTTCGGATTCCTGCAGTTATATCTTCAAAAAGTTCTCTTAAGGCTGTATTACCCGGCAAATCCCAATGTGTTTCATTAATAAGATCATAACCGCCAATCCATGGATTATCTTTATATCTGTCGGCTATTCTGGTCCATAAGGCTACCAGTTTATCCTTATTTTCCTGGCTTTCCCAAAGCGAAGGTTTGGAAGGATCATAGTCATTTATTTCGGAACCCCATCCCTGGCCTCCTGGAGTTGCATGCATATCTAAAATAACATAGATATTATGAGGTGCTGACCACTCCAGTACATCGTCTATCAATTCAAAACCTGTTTCTATCCAAGTGTTTTCACCTGCGACCGGCTCTTCTTCAATAGGCAGGGTAAACAGATTATAATGCATAGGAATGCGAATACTATTAAACCCCCAGGCTGCCAGTGAATCTACATCGCGTTGAGTAAAGTGGTTTTCTCTCCATTTAGTGAAAAAAGTTTCCGTATCGGTTTCTCCCATCAGTTCAATTAGTTTTTCCTTGATCTCATGCTGTGACCCTGCAAATCCAGACGTCTGCATCATATAACCTTCCATGATTTGCCAACCTCCAGGACCATATCCTCTTAAAAGAACTTCTTCCCCGTTTTCATTTACGATTATTTGTCCTTGAGTTCTTAATCCTTGCCCAAAACCTAAGAATGAAAGCAGTAAAAAACTAATGATAAGTATATGTTTTTTCATATTGTTTATGTTGTAAATTTTAAAAGGAAAAGAATTTAAAAGTAATTGAAATGATCATAGCCTATAAACATGTCTTAAAGTGCTTTACTGGCCAAAGAATGACCAGTAAAACGCAATAAGTACTAAATCAAATTAATCATAAAACTTACTATTAATACTTTTATTCCTATTGTTACTATATTATTCGACTTCAACCAGAGAAACATCATCGATAACAATTCCATTGGTTCCATATGTTTGGCCTCCAGTTCTGAATATTAAATAATAGGTTCCAGCTGTTGTGATTTCAAACTGCCCAGGATCTGTAGAGTCATCGCACCCAGATTCTGTTGCTAAGCCTGAATAAGTCTTTATATCCGGACAGTCCCAGGCATTATATGCTTTAAGAACCTGTTGGTCACCCGAGTAATCACTACCATCAACTGGTTGAGAAGAACCAATATACACTTCACCCCATAGATCATTGATATCTGCATATTCCATGAACATTTCAAATTGATAAGTTCCAGGTTGCAATTCTACTGAAGTGTAAATACCCATATGCTTCCAATCTGTATTGGTAGTCTCATCAAATTTTGCTACTCCATCCGCAATAGTAACCAAGCCGTTTGTATTTGCTGCTTCATAGTGATTGACAACTGTCCATCCTGCATCATCATCAAAGGTTCCATTGGCAATAAGATTTGTAACTTGAGCCTCTTCAACAGTTACTTGAGTTGAAAATTGATCAGATATTGAAGCATCATTTGTTGCTGTTAGAGTAACATCGTAAGTTCCTGCTACCGAATAAGTGTATGATGGACTCATTTCAGTAGATGTACCAGAACCATCACCAAAATCCCAGGAATAGCTGGTGGCATTGGTTGATGTGTTTGAAAATGTTGCAGTAAGTCCAGATGTTTCAAAAGTAAATCCTGCTATAGGATCTGCTGAAGGATCCGTTACAGTAACTTCCTGAGTAATTTCCACTGAATCTGTATCATTACTTGCTGTTAGTGTAACAGAATACGTTCCTCCTGCAGCATAAGTATAAATAGGACTTTCTTCAGTTGAAGTTCCAGCTCCATCACCAAAATCCCATGAATAGCTGGTTGCATTGGCTGAAGTGTTCGTAAATGTCGCAGTAAGATCAGATGTTTCAAAAGTAAATCCTGGTACAACAGCAAGTGCAAATGATTCGAGTGACCTAATTGCCACATTATCTATTGCAACACCTTCTGATCCATAATTGGCCCCTCCACCTCTTATCACTAAATAAGCTGTTCCTGCTGTAGGAAATTCGAATGTTGCACCACTACCTACGCAACTTATTGCTGCAAAATCACCTTCAAATGGTTCTCCTCCACAGCCTTCCCATGTGTTTAATGCCAACCGCATTCCGCCATCTGTATAATCCTGTCCTTCAACAGGAGTTTCCGTGCCTACATAAACTTCAAACCATGAATCGGTTAAAGGACCGCCTCGTATGTCCATCGAAATTTGATATTCGTTATTTGCTAAAACCTGGATTGGTTGGTAAATACCAACTTGTCCCCAGCCACCACCTGTCCAGTGTGCTTCATCATTATCAAAAGAAACATCAACGCCATCAGAGATTGGTAAAACAATCCAAGGTTCGCTTCCATTAAATTCTCCATTTTGGATTAAGTTAGGTGCCTGTAAGTCTTCATTAATAACAACTGTTTGAATAGATTCAGCACTTCCACCTTCAGTAAATACTTTAAATCTGACATCATAATCACCACTATCAAAGTATAATTTGGTAGCCTCATAACCTTCAGCGGACGTATTATCACCAAAATCCCAATGCGTATACCAGTTGTCGTCGTTTGGTATTGCTGTAAAATTTACCCTATTAGGGTTTTCAGGATCAAATTCAAAACTAAATGCTGCGTCATCACTTGTTGGAGCTATGGCAACTGGTTTGTCGTCATCTGCACAACTGATAGAAAACAGCATAATTCCCATCATTAAGATCCTACTTATATATTGTATTGTTTTCATATTATTCATTTTTTTATGTTGAAATATTCCTAATAACCAGGATTTTCTATTAGATTGTTATTGTTGTTAACCCTATCCTGACCAATAGGCAAGTAATAGTGACGTTCGTAGAAATTCATAGGCAATGCCTCTGCATCAAAAGTTTCATAGGTAAACGTTTCTTGTCCAGAAATATCAATATGCCTCAGTGTTCGTACGCCCTGCACCTGTATGCTTAGTGCTTCTGTAGCGATGCGCCATCTCCTTACATCCCAGTAGCGATGGTCTTCAAAAGCAAGTTCTATTTTACGTTCATTGCGTATTCTGTCTCTTAAAGCATCCCCTGAATAAGGTTCTAAACGTAGATTTTGAACCAATCCTGCTCTAGTTCGGACAGGTTCTATATAGTCGCGAGCTGCATTTTCCAAACCTAGTTCAATAGCAGCTTCAGCAGCATTTAAATAGGTTTCACCTAATCTGAAAATAAGGCAATCTTGTCCTGAATACCATTGCGGAACAAACAACGTTGTTGAGCCATCTTCTAAATACTTTCTTACATAGAAACCAGTCTTTGTTGCATCCGGATGAATGTTCAAACCATCTTTACCATGGCCTGTACCGCTTCCAGTATCAATCGCTCCATCTCTTTCTGTACCATACCACACCTCGACTGGACTTCCTTGAAAAATGTCATTATTGGTTAATATTGTACCCTTTAATCGGGGATCACGGTTTTCCCATGGGTTATTTTCGTCAAAACCAGACCCACTTTCACTTGGCAACAAACCTGTACTCAATACTTCATAACTATCTACAAGTTGTTTAGTTGGCGACATGCTAGCTCCCCAATCCAATCTATAGCTAAACGGCACATTATGAAGATCGTATTCATGTCCTTTTTCAAATGGAATCCATATTTTAGTAAAAATAGCTTCATCATCGGTTTCATCTAGAAACAATTGTGCAAAATTCTCTTCCGGGTCAGTATATTGATTAAACAAGTTATATCCCCCTTCTGCAATTATTTGGGCTGAAGCGTTCAATGACTGTTGATAATAGGCAACTGCATCTGAAGCAGGGATACCAACCAAACCATCTAATTGTACGGTTCCATATTTTGCAATACTTCCAGCGTATAAGGCTGCCCTAGATTCTAATGATTTTGCTGCCCATTTTGAGGCTCGCCCTTTTTGACCGTCCCATCTGTCTGGTAACAATTCATGTGCCGCCTGTGTATCAGCTAGAACCTGGTCATACACTTCTTTTTCTGTGTTTCTTGCAGGAAATAACTCTTCTTGAGGTGTTGTTTCAGGATCTTGAGCTTCCAAAATTATTGGAACGCCTCCATAACGCTTTGCCATGGCAAAATAACAATACGCTCTTAAAAAATACATTTCTCCTAATCTATTATTTCGTTCCTCAACTGAAAGAACACTTGCTGGAGCCTGCTCTATGTTTTCAATAGAGTAATTAATTTTCCACATGACATCGTAACCCCACCAATCTAATGGCCATGTGTTATTGGCTGTACCCCAAATACCCGGCCTGTATTGGTTGAGTAGTGAGGTCCATGTGTAGGTTCCTCTAGCTAAATCTGAGATACCATCTCTTTGACAACCGCCTACATCCCAAAAATTCTCTAAATAATCCCATGGCATTCGGTCATAAATTTTAAATAGGTAAGTGTCCATTAGAGCTTTATCACTCCATACATCATTTTCTGTTAATCTATCTAATGGTGGTTGGTTTAAAAAATCATCACTGCACGCCAGGAACATGACCGTGATTATTGCTAAAATTAATTTTATTCGTTTCATAGTAAGCTTTTTTAAAGTGATACATTAATTCCAAATGAAATGGATTTAGTTTGAGGATAATACCATCCGACTGAAGATGTATTTTGTGGATCGAAATCCTCATTATAATCTTTTAATACAAAAAGGTTATAACCTGTAACAAATACTCTCAATTCATCAAAACTTGAGTTGTTCTTAAATTTAGGCAGAGTATAACTCAAATTGATATTTTTAAATCTAAGGTGTTTTCCGTTTCTCATCCAAAAATCAGAATATTTATAATTGTTATCATTAAATCCTCCATCTGTTATTCTAGGAAACGTGGCACCTGTATTCTCAGGAGTCCAATAATCCGTCTGATATTCGTAACCGTTAAACCCATTTCGTAATGGACTTTGAGCCTCTCCATCTAAATAAATATCGTATCCCGCTGCACCTGTCATTAATACAGACAAGGCAAAGTTCCTGTATTCTACACCTAAATTTAAAGAAAAATTTATTGCAGGTTTATCTCCATCTCCAAAGACTTTTTGGTCCCTTACATCTATAATATTATCGCCATTTAAATCGATATATCGGACATCACCTGGTTGCAAACTGGCATTACCGTTTCCATCCTGAACGGCCCATTGATCAATTTCCTCTTGAGATTGAAAAAGCCCGGCAGAAATATAGCCTCTCCTTAAGTTTGTGAATCCCCCTGTTACCGTAAGATTCTCTCTCATAAAAGGATCTTCTTGTAATGTTTCATCAATAAATACCGCCTTTTCCCTTGACTTCGAAAAATTTAATAAGGCGCTCACATTAAGCTTATCATTTACTTGTTTTCTATAATCCAATGAGAATTCAAATCCTTCATTTGAAAATTCATATAAATTCTCATCAGCCAATTGAACTCCTAGCGTACTTGGTACACTTGAAGTAGCCCTCGCAATTACGTCTTCTCTTTTTCTGAAAAAATAATCGAATGAAAATTTAAGTTCATTATTAAAAAAATTGGCATCCAGACCAACATCATATGTCGTATTGGTTTCCCAGGTAAGATCCAGATTTGCGAGTGCAGTATTATCAATAGTAGGAATTGCTTCGTCTTGAGCTATCCAAAAAAGATTATAATTAAAACCACTTAACCATTGATAAGCCGATGTGCCATCATATCCGGCAGTACCTACTGAGGCTCTCAATTTTAGTTCAGAAACTGTATTTTTTAATGGTTCAAAAAAGGATTCTTCAGAAAGTCTCCATCCTAAAGAAATAGACGGAAATAATCCCCATTCTTTTCCAGGAGCAAATCTCGAAGAGCCATCATATCTATAAGTAGATTCAATAAAATATTTTGACAGGTAGTCATAACTAAACCTTCCAACAAAGCCCAATCTATTCTCACGATATTCACCGCCATCGGCACCTTGGTTCTGTAGTGAACCTGCAAATAGCTGATCAATTAAAGTTGATTGAAAATCCTGACGTCTTGCCGAAAAATTCTCACCTTGGTTTTTTTGAACTTCAAACAAAAGTAATCCAGAAACATTATGGTCTCCAAAAGCGCGATCGTAGTTAATAGATTCCTGCAATACATAGTGATTACCATAATTAGTTCTTTGCTCCAGAATCGTTTCACTAAAGGCTCCAGGTGGAGTTGCTATAAATAAATCATAATTACCAGTTTGTCTATTCAAAGTATATAAATTATAACTTTTTCTCCAGTTTTTTTCAAAAGCAGTATCATAGATTAAAGAAGCGTATGACTTTAAGCTTAGTCCTTCAATTTGTTTCACATCCCATTCTAGTGACAACTTTGCATCTATATTATTATTCTTTCTTCTGTAATATCCTGCATTAAAATCTTTTATTGCTTCTACGATGTTGCTTGGGCTAACAGTTGGTTTAGCAGGTGTTCCGTCTGGATAATACGCTAAATCTGTTGGAAGCATTCGGCTCAATTCTCTAAAAATATCATAGGCTGAATATCCAGGAGCCTCATTTACCCTTCTACGGGCCCCTACATTGAATGTCAAATTCAAATCATCCGTTATTTTTGCATTAATATTTGATCGTATATTGTATTGTTGAAAAGCAAGAACGTCTTCGTTATAATTAGATCCTTGATCTACATATCCAGCTGATACAAAATAATTTATTTTTTCTGTTCCTCCTGTGAGGTTTAAATTATGGCGTTGTTGAAATCCCCATTCCTTTATAATTAAGTCTTTCCAATTTGTATTTGGATAATTAACAGGGTCAGAGCCTGTAATAAAGGCTTCAATTTCCTCATCTGTATAAAAAGGGTTTTGATTTGCATTTCTTAGTCCTTCATTTAAAATTTCTCCGTATTGAGCAGAATTTAAGAAATCCGGATATGATGTGAATGAAGTGTAGGTAAACTGATTGCTATAGGTTAGTTTTGGCTTTCCTAGCTTACCTTGTTTTGTTGTAATTAAAACAACACCATTACCACCTTGTACACCATATACGGCTGCTGCCGCTGCATCTTTTAAAACAGAAATATTTTCAATTTCATTAGGATCCAACTGATTCAAATCACCCGGAGCACCATCTACAATTACTAAAGCATTTCCAAAGTTTCTTACCTCAAAGGATGAATTGCTAAAACCAGGTTCACCTGATGTTTGCCTTACGAATAAGCCGGAAGCTAATCCTTCCAAAGCGTTACTTACGGTAGGAACAGGCATTTTATTTAATGTTTCCTCATCTATGGTTGAAACCGAAGAAATCAGTTTTGTTTTGGATTTGCTGCCATATCCAACTACAACAACTTCGTCCAAAGTATTGCTGTCTGTAATCAGTTTAACAACAAAATTTGTTTCATCAGTTATTTCTATTTCCTGAGTAACAAAACCAACATAAGAAATTACGAGGATTTCACCTTTGGAAGCTTCAATAGAAAAATTTCCATCAAAATCTGTGGCAACACCTTGAGTTGTACCTTTTACTATCACATTGGCTCCAGGAACAGGCAGTTGAGTTCCTGCCTCACTTACATTACCTGAAACAGTAATTTGTGCCATGCTCATATTTGCAAATAAGAATAATGCTAACGAGAGCAGTATCTTTGTTTTCAGGTTTATTGAATAATTTAAGAGCTTTGTCTTCATAATGGTCTATTAGCTTTGTTGGTTTAAATAAATCCCTGGTCATGTGGACCAAGGATTTTATCGAATAATAATATTATTCCTTGTACATTAATTTTTTATCAATTTTCTGGTTTCACTTCCAAGATCGGTCTTAATTGTAGCCATATAGATTCCGGCTGTCAGGCCTGATGCATCTACCTGAGTTGACAAGGCGTTAGGATTAACTGTAAGCACCTGTCTGCCTAAAATGTTATAAACTTCAATGGTTTTAATAACCTGATCCTGAGTAGAAATGTTCCAGGCGTTGTTTGTTGGATTAGGATATAATTTTAATCCTTCAATTTTGTAATCACTAACCCCTAGTGTTGATGCACTGTAAAGGGTCATGTCATCAATAACAATTCCTGTAGATCCGTATGTAGCACCACCAGTCCTAAATAGGATATAGTAAGTCCCAGAAGATACAATATCAAATTGTCCTGGTGTTGTATCATCACAACCACCAGCAACAGCCATACCATCATAAGTTGTTATTGAAGAACAATCCCAGGAATTGTAGGCTTTAATTACCTGTTGGTCTCCGCTATAATCTGCATTTTGTACAGGCTCAGTTGCTCCTATATATACTTCTCCCCAAACATCTGCTATGCCTGTATAAATCATGTGCATATCAAATTGATATGTGCCTGGGTCCAAATTTACAGCTGTGTAAATACCCATATGCTTCCATGGTCCTGAAGTAGTCTCATCAATTGTTACAACCCCACCGGAAAATGTTACAGAACCTAATGTATTGGTAGCTTCATAGTGGTTTACCACAGTCCAACCTGTACCATCGTCAAATGTCCCATTGGTTATATAATTGGTAGGATTACCAACTGTGATTAGACTTGAATATTGATCAGAGCCTACTGCACTTGTGGCAGTCAAAGAAACCATATATGGTCCTTCTGCAGCATAAGTATATGTAGGGCTAGTATCTGTTGAGGTACCTGTACCATCACCAAAATCCCACGAATAACTTGTAGCGTCTGTTGAGGTATTTGTAAAAACCGCATCAAGATTAGAAGTAGATGTCACAGTAGTAAATCCTGCTACAGGAGATGGAGTAGCGTTTACTAAGGTTACGTTATCGAGAACAATTGGGTTTCCACCCCATGACGCACCTCCAGATTTGTACACTACGTAATAAGTTCCTGCAGTACTAATTGTGAATTTACCAGCATCCGGATTCCCATCGCAACCCGTTTCTGTAGCCAAACCAGAATAGGTTGTTGCTCCACAACTCCAGGTATGGTGTACCGTTAATATCTTATTATCTGTATAATCAGTATTCTGAACAGGTACTGTTGCGCCTACAAAAACTTCACCCCAACTATCACTAACACCATCGTAAGACACATCCATGTCAAATTGATATGTTCCAGGATCAAGATTTACCGAAGTATATACTCCTACATGTACCCACTCAGGATTTGTTACTTCTGAAAATGTGGCCACACCACCTGCTATGCTTAAAGAACCTATATTCAAACCTGCAGTATTTATATCCAAAAATGTCCAACCTGTTGCATCGTCAAAGGTTCCATTGGAGATCAGGTTCTGGCTGAACCCAAATGTGCTCGCCAAAATAAAAAGAAATAATAAAGTAATTTTTCTCATAATAATTTGATTTAGTAATAGTTATTTGTCAG
>Ga0316201_10004462_pt1 | contig 10564 bp, 9 predicted proteins | sample CS6wburrow_MG_FD_204516 | JGI IMG/M metagenome (GOLD analysis project Ga0316201, IMG submission 204516) | Coastal sediment microbial communities from Delaware Bay, Delaware, United States - CS-6 worm burrow | ecosystem: Environmental > Aquatic > Marine > Coastal > Sediment | place: USA: Delaware... | reverse complement strand
AATGCAGAGTAATAAATGTGCTGTATTTATAGAAGTACTTTGAAAAAGTTTGGCTTCCAGAAATGTTGTTTTTAAAGCGCGTTCTGCTTGTCTTGTAAGATGTAAGTTCTTTTTTTGATTTGAAGCTGCCGTAATGTTTGGATTTGCCGGACTTAATATTTCTACCTTGCGCCTAAGATGGTTTAAATCCACATCTAAAGCATTTAAAATATTAATGGCTTTGCCATCGCCGTCACGTAAAAGACCAAGCATTAAGTGTTCCGTCCCAATAAAATCGTGACCCAATCGTAATGCCTCTTCTTTGCTATAAGCAATTACATCTTTTACTCTAGGTGAAAAATTATCATCCATATTAGTTTCCTTTCTGCATTAAAAATACTAAAACATTTTACTAACGGCAAAAACTATACCTTAAAATGTCTGAAAGTTGCTAATTGACGAAAAAAAGTTTATAAAATCAAAATTTTTAGACTGATACTTATTAACGAAAAAAGCCATCGAAATTGTTAATAAAAAACACGAAAAAAGCCCGGTTTTAGAAGCTTCTTCACTATTGAAATACGTATATTAGCATGTTTTGAAATACACATAAAACTTAATTAAATTATTTATGGCAGAAGGAGAAAAATTGATCCCTATTAATATTGAAGATGAGATGAAAACGGCTTACATTGATTATTCAATGTCGGTCATTGTGTCACGTGCTTTACCTGATGTAAGAGATGGATTAAAACCAGTTCATAGACGCGTGCTTTTTGGTATGCATGAATTAGGAATTAGAGCAAATACGGCGCACAAAAAATCAGCAAGAATAGTTGGAGAGGTTTTAGGTAAGTATCATCCACATGGTGATACGTCAGTTTACGACGCCATGGTGCGTATGGCTCAAGAATGGAGTTTACGATATATGTTAGTGGACGGACAAGGTAACTTTGGTTCCATTGATGGCGATAGTCCAGCAGCAATGCGTTATACAGAAGCACGTATGCGAAAGATTGCTGAAGATATGTTGGCCGATATTGATAAAGAAACGGTAGATCACAAACTAAATTTTGATGACACCTTACAAGAACCAACCGTATTACCAACACGTATTCCGGGTTTATTAATTAACGGAGCATCTGGTATTGCGGTAGGTATGGCTACGAATATGCCACCTCATAATTTAACAGAAGTCGTTAATGGTATAATCGCATACATTGATAACACAGAAATTGAAATTGACGAGCTTATTAAACATGTAAAAGCACCAGATTTTCCAACAGGAGGAACTATTTACGGATATGATGGTGTAAAAGAAGCGTTTCATACAGGTCGTGGTAGAATAGTGGTTCGTGGTAAAGCTATTATTGAAGAAGTGCAAGGGCGTGAATGTATTATAGTTACGGAGATCCCTTACCAGACTAATAAAGCAGATATGATTAAAAAAACTGCTGATTTAGTGAATGATAAAAAATTAGAAGGAATCTCTACCATTCGTGATGAATCTGATAGAAACGGTATGCGCATAGTTTATGTTTTAAAGCGCGATGCCATACCAAATATCGTTTTAAATAAATTATATAAATACACGGCATTACAATCGTCTTTTAGTGTAAATAATATTGCACTTGTAAATGGTCGTCCGCAGTTATTAAATTTAAAAGAGTTAATTCATTATTTTGTAGAACACAGACACGAAGTTGTTGTTAGACGTACTACTTACGAATTGCGGAAAGCAGAAGAGCGTGCTCATATATTAGAAGGATTAATTATAGCTTCAGATAATATTGATGAAGTTATTAAAATAATCAGAGCATCTTCAAATGCTGATGAAGCCAGAGAAAACTTAATAACAAGATTCGAACTTTCTGAATTACAAGCCAGAGCAATTGTAGAAATGCGTTTGCGTCAACTTACTGGTTTAGAGCAAGATAAATTGCGTTCTGAATACGAAGAGATCATGAAAACCATAATCGACTTGAAAGATATCCTTGAAAAGAAAGAGCGTCGTATGGAAATTATAAAGGAAGAATTAGTTACCGTTAGAGAAAAATATGGTGATGAGCGTCGTTCTATAATTGAATATGCTGGTGGCGATTTGAGTATCGAAGATATGATTCCTGATGAGCAAGTGGTTATTACTATTTCTCATGCAGGTTATATTAAACGTACTTCACTAACGGAATATAAAACACAAAATAGAGGAGGGGTTGGTCAAAAAGCATCAACCACAAGAAATGAAGATTTCTTAGAGTATTTGTTTGTTGGTACTAACCATCAATACATGTTATTCTTCACGCAAAAAGGAAAATGTTTCTGGATGCGTGTATATGAAATTCCTGAAGGAAGTAAAACCTCAAAAGGTAGAGCTATTCAGAATTTAATAAATATTGAGCAAGACGATGCAGTTAAGGCTTTTATTTGTACGCAAGACCTTAAAGACGAAGACTATATCAATAGCCATTATGTCATTATGGCTACCAAAAAAGGTCAGGTTAAAAAGACCTCTTTAGAACAATATTCACGTCCAAGAACGAACGGTATTAATGCCATAACCATTAAAGAAGATGATATTTTATTAGAAGCAAGGTTAACAACAGGCGAGAGTCAGGTAATGTTAGCACTTAAATCTGGTAAAGCCATTCGCTTTGAAGAGGCTAAAACACGCCCAATGGGTCGAAATGCATCGGGAGTAAGAGGTATTACACTTGCTGATAAAAACGATGAAGTAATTGGTATGGTTACCATTGAAAACCCACAAGAAGAATCGGTTTTGGTTGTTTCTGAAAATGGATATGGAAAACGCACCTATATTGATGACCCCGAAGATGGAGAACCTGTATACAGAATCACGAATCGTGGTGGAAAAGGTGTAAAAACTATTTCAATTACAGAAAAAACAGGTAAATTAGTGTCGATTAAAAGTGTCACTGATACCGACGATTTAATGATTATAAATAAATCGGGCATTGCCATTAGGCTTGAAGTAAAAAATTTAAGAGTAATGGGTAGAGCTACGCAAGGCGTTAAATTAATTAATCTTAAAAATAACGATTCTATTGCAGCAGTTGCAAAAGTAATGCACGATGATGATGAAGATGTCGAAGAAGTACAAACTGAAGACCTTGAAAACAGTGCTGATATAGATGATGGCACAACTCTTGATATTAACATAGACGAAAATAACACGGAAAACTAAATTAAATCTTATTTAAAATGAAAAAACAAATTATCATAGCTTTAACATTTTCAATATGTGCATTTTCATTTGCGCAGAAAAAAGAATTGAAAACAGCAGAAAAGGCTATAAAAGGGAATAATTATGCTGAAGCTAAAGCAGCATTAAAACAAGCAGAAGGGCTCATGTCATCAATGGATGATAAACTTAAGGCTCAATATTATTATTTAAATGCTGAAGCATTATATTCAAATGGAGCTGGAAGTATAAATGATATAGATTCTGCATTAGAAAGTTTGCAGAAAGTACAAGGCTCTTACACAGCTGAAGTTGCAACTTTAAAACAAACAATGGTTAATGGTATATTAACCAAAGGAAATGGTTTTTATGAGAAGAATGATTTTTCAACATCATCAAAATATTTTGAAAAAGCATATCGTTTAAGTGCTAAAGACACTATATTCCTTTATTATGCAGCTGCAACAGCAGTTAATGTTCAAGAGTATGACAGAGCATTAGTTTTATATGAAGAACTTAAAGCGTTGGGTTATACAGGTGTTGAAAAACAATATTATGCTACCGATGTTAGTAATAACGAAGAAGAAGTGTTTTCTAGTAAAAATTTAAGAGATATTTCTGTTCAAGCTAAAACACATAGGACCCCTGGAGAACGATTAACAGAATCTAAAAAACCGGAAATTGCTAAAAACGTTGCACTTATTTATATAAGTCAAGGTGAAGATGCAAAAGCACTTAAAGCAATGAAAGACGCAAGAGAAGAAAGTCCTGACGATGTTAATTTAATATTGTCTGAAGCTAATGTTCAATATAAATTGGGAAATACTGCTGAATTTAAAAGTTTATTAGAGCAAGCTACTAAAATGGATCCTAATAATCCAGAATTACAATATAATTTAGGGGTTATTGCGACAGAATCTGGACAACCCGCAGAGGCTAGAGCTTACTATGAAAAATGTATAGCTTTAGATCCTAGTTATATTAATGCCTATATTAATTTAGCTGCTTTAATTTTGGCTAAAGAAGAACCAATTATAAAAGAAATGAATGGTTTGGGAAGCTCTAAAAAAGACGATTTAAGATATGACGAATTAAGATCACAACGTCAAGAATTATATAAAGATGCTGTGCCTGTTTTAACGAAAGCTCTTGAAGTTGATTCTAAAAATATAAGTGCTGCTAAAACATTAATGAATATTTACAGTATTCTTGGTGAATCTGCTAAGCAAAAGGAAATGAAAGCTAAAGTAGATACTCTTGAAGCTGCTGAAGGAAATTAATAATTTCATTAAATTTAAAAAAAGCCGCAATTTGCGGCTTTTTTTATTAGTTGATTATTATGTTTCGTTTAATTGTTACTAATATGTGGCCTAGAAAATCCACAGATTTTCTTGTCGTCATAAAAGCCAAAAGCTTTTTGTTTTTAATTTTATAGTTTTAAAATTAACAGATTAAACCATTTAAACATATTATAAACACAAGCAAGCTATAGGTAAAAAGTCCAATTATAAGATATCTATAAGTGTTTTTAGTAAACGTTTTATAATGTCAATTTTTCTTTTTTGATAGCTGAGGATACTACCAATAATAATGAGAATTAAAGATGGGTAAAACTTAACATCGCTAAAATTCATGATCCTGAAGGATTACCTGCATCATTTAAGCCTAGTCTATCAAATCCCAATGTAGCTAACAATGGCCCTGAACCTATTATGAATATTATTAGCCCAAACTTTAGTGTTATATGTAGTTTACTCCAGTTTAATTTCATAATATTTTATTAATGTTTGCTAAACGAAGTCACATATTTTTTTTCTGATAAGGTCAATTTTCACTTCACCAAATACATCCCCAAAAAAACTGCAAAAAACCAACAACAAAATGAGCGATGATGTATATGGAAAAGTGGTAAAATCGATGGATTTTAACATAGCGACCATCCCTATTGCGCCTAAAACGATAAGTATTCTTGTCCGATTGTATTACGTGAAAACCACTTAAAAACCAGAGTGGAAGCAGGGTTGTAGGGTTTTGGAAAGCACAAGTTATAATATTAGATTTACGAATAGAGTATAATAATTACAAAGTTAAGTGCTGCTCTTAGTGGAATTATTTTTCTAAGAATTTATAGAAATTTTACTACCCTTATCTTTTTTAATGGCTTTTTTAAGTGTGCTAATATATTTTTTTCGAACCCTTAATTTTGTTTCTGCATGAGCTTGTAAATTAAGTTGCCCAAACATTTTAGCAACCTTAATGGCCGTTGTGAGCAAATCATTTTCAGGAACTATTTTATCTAAAAAACCAGCTTTTACAGCATCAAAGGGATTAAATATTTCAGCATTATTAACACACCTTTGAACATAAACAGGAGCTAATCTGGATTGTGCAATTGCAATACCAACATGGTGCATAGTCATACCTATCATGACTTCGTTTAAGCCTATTTTAAAATTACCTTCGGAACCTATTCTGTAATCACATGCTAATAATAAAAAAGCACCTTTTGCAATGGCATGACCATTACAAGCAGCAATAATTGGTAATGGAAATGTTGTCATTTTTAATACTAATTCAGACCCGGAATTTACTAGCTTTTTTGCTGCATCTGGACCTTCTTTCATTATATTCAAATCAAAGCCACCCGAAAAAATACCAGTTTGCCCTGTTAGAATAACAATGCGTTTTTCAGTTTCAGCCTTTTCAAGCGCCTGAGTTAAGCCACTAATGACCTCATGCGAAATCGCGTTTGCTTTACCGTTATTAATGGTTATAGTAGCGTAATTGTCAATGCCTTGGTAGTATACAAAATTATTCATTTAGATATTTTTATTTAGTCAAATACATTCCTAAGAAAACTGCCAAAAAGCCAACTACAAAAGACGCGATGGTGTATATAGCAAAAGTGGTAAAATCACCGGATTTTAAAAACACTTGATTCTCGTAGGCGAAGGATGAAAAGGTTGTAAAACCTCCACAAAATCCAGTAGCTAAAAGCAGTGTTTGGTTTTGCGAAAGTGTGTTGTTTTTTGCTGCCAATCCTAGTATAATACCAATAAGTAAACTTCCTAAAATATTCGCTAAAAATGTTCCATAAGGAAATGTGTTTTCTGCGTTATTTAAATATTTCCCTAGAATATAGCGTAATACACTACCAATACCGCCACCTAAAAAGACAAGTAAAATTTGTTTCATTTATTTTAATGTGTCTTTAATGGCAATATATATCTCGGTAATCCAATTGGCTGGATTTGGCGTGCTTTTCTTATTTGTGATATAAGCTTCTATCATTGGGCCATTTTCAGTAGCTTCAAATCCATTTTTAAGAATATACTTCTTGGTGGTTTCCCATGCTTCATTTAAGTTACTATGATTTCCTTTTAAAGTGGTTTTAATAGCTTTAAACCTTGGTAATTCGCCTGTTATTATATCGCCTTCTAATGTAATCACGCGTTCGGTAGTTGGTATACAACTCGAAAATATGGCGGCATTGTTTTCATCATCCCATTTAATATAATTTACAAAAGGTTTGCCAGCTTGTGTAATGTTATTTTCTGCGGCATACTTAACAACTTTGGGTAGCATTTGTGATATTTTATTTGCTAGTTCATTAATTTTACAAGACGCTGTGTTATACAAATAGTACCCACCACTATGGTTGGTTATTCCATTTACAGTAATGCTATATTTTTTCATGTCTGCAATTACAATACTGTCTAATTTTTCAAGACTACGTTCGTAATGTGGCGCGATTTGTTTTTCCATACCACCGCTAAAAATAGAATAAGCCTTAAATCCAAATGGTAAATCCTTTCCAGCAATGGTCCATGTAACATCGGTAGTTCCGTTAGGGTTAGATTTAAAGACCCAATTAATATCTGATGAAGGGAAATCAGAAAATTGCATTTCTTGTTTTATTGATGTGTTTGCAACAGTCTCAAGCGTTTTCATGGTTCCAATTCCATCTTTATCTTCCCAAGTATACGATGCATTAATGCCATTGGTTAATTGAGGTAGGGTAATTTTTATGTCTTTATCAGCTTCAGCCCACGACGACCAATCTTTCCAGTTTTTAAAATCGATAACATTATCGTAAATAACTGCTGCTGGGGCATTTATAGTTCTGGTTCTGCTAACTTCAAATGTGTTTGGTTGTACAGCAATATATATAGATGATCCTATAACGGCAATTAATAATAGAAAGAAAATATACTTAGTGGCTTTCATTTTATTTTTTTTGGGAGAATTACAAATCAAAGATAATCAAATAAAAATTATCGTTAATAAATTATTATATTTGCACATCAAAAAATAAATATTCAATAATTAAAAAGGCTGATTAAGAATTATTCAATAATTAAGAGGCGTTAATTGTTACTTTTTTATAAGAAAATTAAATATAATTGAAATGAGACTAAAGTTATTATTAGGTTTTGTACTAACAGGTACACTATTGTTTTCATGTGGAAATGATAAATCAAAAGAAAATCAAACGGATTTAACAGTTGCAGAAGCCCCTTTTGATTATAAAGTTACTCAATTTGCCGATGTTAAAGTGTTGCGTTATCAAATTCCAGGATGGGAAAATTTAACGCTGAAAGAGCAAAAATTAGTATATTATTTAACTCAGGCCGGTCTATCTGGGCGTGATATTATTTGGGATCAAAATTACAAGTACAATCTTAAAATCAGAAAAGCACTTGAAAGTATTTACACAAATTATAATGGCGATAAAAGCACGAATGATTGGAACGCATTCGATACGTATATAAAACGTATATGGTTTAGTAATGGTATTCATCATCATTATTCTAATGATAAGATTAAACCAGAATTTTCTTCAGATTATTTAAGACTATTATTAACAGCTACGAACACTGTTTTAGAAGGTGAAGCTTTCGATGTTATTTTTAACAATGTTGATGCTAAACAAGTAAATCAGGCAAAAGGTGTAGATAATGTCGCACTATCTGCGGTTAATTTTTATGGCCAAGGGGTAACAAACAAAGATGTTGAAAAATTCTATGCAGCGAAAAAATCGCCAGATCCTTTAAAGCCATTGTCTTTTGGGTTGAATTCGCAACTGGTAAAAGAAAATGGTATCTTAAAAGAACGAGTATATAAATCTGGAGGTCTATACGGTTCAGCTATAGACGAAATAATAAAATGGTTAGAATTAGCTAAAGGTGTTGCTGAAAACGAAAAACAAGCTAATGCTCTAGGCTTATTAATAAGCTACTATAAATCGGGTGATTTACAAACTTGGGACGATTATAACGTAGCATGGACATCAGCAACCGAGGGTAATATCGATTATATTAACAGCTTTATAGAAGTATACAGTGATCCTATTGGATATCGTGGTTCTTATGAAAGTTATGTGCAGATTAAAGATTTTGAAATGTCTGAAAAAATGAAAGTAGTTTCAGATAATGCGCAATGGTTTGAAGATCATTCGCCTTTAATGGAAGCCCATAAAAAGAAAAACGTAGTAGGTGTAACTTATAAAACTGTAAATGTAGCAGGATTAGCAGGCGATGCACATCCTAGCTGTGCCATTGGGGTAAACTTACCAAATGCTAACTGGATTCGTGCAGCAGTAGGAAGTAAATCGGTATCGTTAGGCAACATTGTTGATGCAAGTAATAACGCAGGCAATTCAGATAGATTAAAAGAATTTGTAAACGATCAGGAAGAATTTGAATTGGAAGAAACTTACGGAAAATTAGCCGACAAATTACACACAGCCTTACATGAAGTAGTAGGTCATGCATCTGGTCAACTAAACCCTGGAGTAGGTGAAACTAAAGTAACGCTCAAAAACTATGCATCAACTTTAGAAGAAGGTCGTGCAGATTTAGTGGCGCTTTTTTACCAATACGACCCAAAATTACAAGAACTTGGTTTAGTAGATGATTGGAAAAAAGCAGGCATGGCATCTTATGATGCTTACATCAGAAATGGACTAATGTCACAATTAATACGTTTGAATTTAGGTGATGAAGTTGAAGAAGCACACATGCGAAATAGACAATGGGTTTCTGCCTGGGTATTTGAAAAAGGCGCTAAAGAGAATGTCATCGAAAAAATAACGCGTGATGGAAAAATTTATTTCAATATTACTGATTATGCGAAGCTTCATGAACTTTTTGGTCAGTTATTACGCGAAACGCAACGTATAAAATCTGAAGGTGATTATAAAGCGGTTCAAGCCTTGGTTGAAGGTTATGGTGTAAAAGTAGACCAAGCTGTTCATGCCAATGTTTTGGAAAGAAATAAACAATTTAAATCGGCACCTTATACAGGTTATGTAAATCCGGTTTTAGTTCCTAAAACTAATGATGCTGGAGAAATTATTGGGGTAGATGTAATTCATCCATTAACGTTTGAAGCACAAATGTTAGAATATAGCAAAAAATTCAATTTTTTACCTGAGGTAAATTAATTCAGAATTAAGTAATACATTTTTAAAACAGAATCTTAATTAAGGTTCTGTTTTTTTATTTACACTAAAAACTAAAAGAATAAGATTGATAACAATAAGAACACTAATAATAATTAGAATTTTCATTTGTTGGTTTATTTAGTTATTAATTAGATGCATGATTAAATAAAAGGTTGCGTCAAATTATTGAACTAATTATATAACAGGTGTAAATAGAATTTCCCTAGTCTAAAATCGTTAAATTTCTTTAAAAAAAGCTAAAAAGCAATTACTTAAAGAAAAACTTAATAGCAGAAATAAATAAAATAAATGCAATAAAGGCGATAAGAACCCAAACACTTCCGGCGTAAAAGCGTCTGTGTATTTTTAAATCTTTTCGGTAGGTAAATGCTATTACAATAGCGAAGACGATAAAAAATAAAACTCCGAAAATGATTTGACCTTTACTAAACATATACTTATTTTTATGCAAATTTAATAAAAAACAAGTTGGTATTTCCTCCTTGGTGGAATTCAAAAAAAGTAAGGCATATGAAAAATAAAATAAAAGCAGTAACAGCATTTCATTCAGCATTTAAATTAGGGCATAGTGAAACTCTTAAAGCAAATTTAGGTATTGCTAAAAATACTTTGCGTTTTAATTTAATGAAAGAGGAAAATGAGGAATATCTTGAAGCCGCCATTAATAACGATTTGGTTGAGGTAGCTGATGCCTTAGGCGATATGCTTTACATTTTATGTGGTACCATTATTGAACATGGCATGCAATATAAAATAGAAGAGGTTTTTGATGAAATACAACGGAGTAATATGAGTAAATTGGGAGAAGATGGAAACCCTATTTATAGGGAAGATGGCAAAGTATTAAAAGGACCAAATTACTTTAAACCGAATATAGATTCTATCTTAAAGAAATAAAAAAAAGGAGAAGCATTTTGCTT
>Ga0316201_10004461_pt1 | contig 10565 bp, 9 predicted proteins | sample CS6wburrow_MG_FD_204516 | JGI IMG/M metagenome (GOLD analysis project Ga0316201, IMG submission 204516) | Coastal sediment microbial communities from Delaware Bay, Delaware, United States - CS-6 worm burrow | ecosystem: Environmental > Aquatic > Marine > Coastal > Sediment | place: USA: Delaware... | reverse complement strand
AGGGACCTTTGTGGCCTTGTTCTACGCCGACTTCCACCCTCGTCCCGGCAAGCGCAACGGTGCCTGGATGACCTCTTTCCGGCCTCAACAGATAAAGAACGGTATAAACGAAAGACCCCATATTTCAATCGTCTGTAATTTTACAAAACCAACTGCCACCAAGCCTTCCCTACTCACCTTTAACGAGGTTACCACCCTGTTTCATGAATTCGGGCATGCGCTTCATGGCATGTTGGCCAATACGACTTATCCCGGCTTATCGGGAACCAATGTCTTTTGGGATTTTGTGGAATTACCCAGCCAGGTGCTTGAAAACTGGTGCTATGAAAAAGAGACACTGGAACTCTTTGCCAAACATTTCGAGACGGATGAGGCCATTCCTATGGAACTGGTTCAGAAGATCAAGGACTCATCCACTTTCCACGAAGGCATGCAAACCATGCGTCAATTGAGTTTCGGACTGCTGGATATGGCCTGGCACGGGGCGGATCCTTCAGAAATAAAAAATGTAAAGTCCTTTGAAGACAAAGCCTTTAAATCCACTCGTTTGTACCCGGAAACTCCTTCGACCTGTATGAGCACTTCCTTTTCGCACATCTTCCAGGGCGGGTATTCGGCGGGTTACTACAGCTATAAATGGGCAGAGGTACTGGATGCCGATGCCTTCGAATATTTCAAACAAGAAGGCATCTTCAATAAAAAAGTAGCGACCAGGTTCAAAGACAACGTACTATCACAAGGCGGTACGCAGGATCCCATGGAACTTTATGTGAACTTTCGCGGACATGAACCGGACCCCGACGCATTGTTACGCAGGGCCGGACTGCTAAAAGAATAATTCTCTGTGGTTAGCGAATGATCACCTTTTTATTGACCACTTCGGAATACGCTGTCGTAAAATTGGCAATGTACATTCCTGCAGTGAGGTGATTCATATCGATAGATCCTTCGTTGCTGGGATCCTGAAGGGTCATCACTGAATTACCCACCAGGTCATAGACAATCACCGAACTGATTTCCGCTTCGTAATCGTTGAACTCGTAGTACAGTGTGTTGTTCGAGACGTAGATCTCATACATATCGGAAGCCACTTCAAGTCCGCCCAATTGACTTTCACCTTTAGCCGTCTCTATTAGAAACTCGGCACATAGCTTACTGAATTTCGCAGCATGCTCTGCTGTACCTATAAAGCTAAAGGTATCGTTTGCGGTATGGATGTTCGGGTTGTGTTGTCCGAAGCCTGCCTCGAACGGAAAGGCTGCCATATAGCCTTCACTGTTCCAACTGGCGTGATCGGAACAACCGTAATTACACACGGAAGTACCGTAGGTAAATGCATGATTCCCGGAAGAATTGTAATGATTCATAAGGTCCATCAGGAAGGTATTCAATGAAGAATCTGTGTAATCTGTTATAAAGTACACATCGTTACCCGAGCCATGGTAGTTGGTCATGTCGAAATTCACATAAGCCGTCACATTCACATTGTTCGAACCGTAATCTTCTGCTATTTCCTGTGATCCTACCAGGCCGATTTCCTCGGCGGCATAGGCCATGATCTCGATAGTGCGCTTAGGAACAAATCCCGATTCGAATAACGCCCTGGTGGCTTCAGTGATTGTAGCGATACCCGAGGCGTTATCATCGGCACCGGGCGCATTATTATTACCCTGGAAGGAAGCGGAATCAAGGTGTCCACCAACGATCACGAACTCATCGGGAAACTCCGTACCTTCTATCGTCATGATCACAGATGGCATTTGGGTGTTTGAATGGTTGTAAAGTTGAACACTCACATCGGTTCGTCCATACAAGGTCGCCATGTCTTCCCACTTAGCCTTCAATTCTGTGGCCGCTTGAGTGGCAGAAGAAAACGTATGATAACGCGTGCCGTAATTTTCCAGTTCTATAATATGATCTTCTATATTCTGAACGCTGATCAGGTTGATGGCCTCGAGAACGGCAACATCTTCTGTTATCGTAAAGGCTATCCTGGAATGGTCCCGGGATGGAACATGGTTTAGTCCGTCGATAGCGTCTTCCGCGTTGGTTTTGAGCATAAATCCCGGTCCGTGAAGTTCTCTCCATTCCTGAAGTGTTAGGGCCGCCCATTCCGTCATATACACCGCGGCTTCATTGCCCCGTTCAGCCAGGATTTGGATCTCACCGGGATGATCGTTCTGTAACTCACGGGCATCTTGCAATGCCATGGTAGCATAAAATCTTTCATTGTCCTGTGCAAAGACAGTAAGACCGAAAAATAAAATAACACTGAGCAGTAGAGTTTTTTTCATTGTATTTATTTCTGAAATTAACAAGGAAAGGTAAGCAAGTACTACCCTTAATTAAATGACATTAATCATAACTCGCTGAATCTTAAATTGAAATTAATGCACAACAGGTTGATTAAACTTTGCTATTTTTGACATATCCTTTCGGAAAGCTATGGGAAGTGAAAAACTACATCCTGAGAATTGGGTTGACAGGTATTCGGACTATTTGTACAATTACACCATTGTACGGGTGAACGATCATGAAATTGCCCAGGACCTTATTTCAGAAACCTTTCTGGCCGGACTAAAATCGAAAGACAATTTTAAAGGTGACGCCTCCGAAAGGACGTGGCTTATTTCCATACTGAAAAGAAAGATCATCGATCACTATCGCAAGATCAATTCTGCCAAGGGTAAGGCCGAAATCAGGGTGAATTACTCCGATGAAGATGGGGAAGGGGAATGGCTGGAAGAAAAGGTGAAAGACCCTTTCGACAAAACCGCCGAGGACAATATGGAGAACGAAGAACTGGGGATGGCCATTCTGAACTGCATGGATACCCTGGATGAGCGTCAGGCACGGATTTTCAAGATGAAAACCATCGATAATTTCGATACCGAAGCGATCTGTAATGAATTCAATATAACACCGTCTAATCTCTGGGTAATCATCCACAGGGCGCGGCGCGCCATGGCGATGTGCCTGGAAGAAAATTGGTTTTAATGAATCTCGGAATACTATTTAAATGTAAAGATGCGGCGCATATCTGCGATAAGTCCCAGTACCGGGAATCGAGCAGGTTTGAGCGAATGTTAATGCGTATGCATCAATGGATGTGCAAAGTGTGCAGAGAACATTCGGCAGAGAACAGCAGGTTAACCGAGGTAATTCAAAAAGCACAGCTGCGATCCATGCCTGAAGAGAAGAAAAAGGAATTGCGTGAAGTGATTCAGCAGGAAATCTCGAAGTAATACTTCAACAGATAAAACAACCCCACCCAAACGATCGGAATTCCTTCCACTATAAAGGAAGCATAGTATTTGCCCTGGCGTTCTTTGGCACCCCATAATGCGAAGGCACAAAGGAAACAGGTGATGGCAAAAGCACTGGAATGAGCACAACTGAATTCATCCTTAAAAAGATCCAGAGAAAATCCCGCGTACATAACGGCTACTCCAAGCCATTTAGAGGTATTCACACCTAGTTTCTGTGGCAAGGTTCCAAGCGCCGTTTCGTCAAATCGAAGGTCCCTTATCTCAAAGGGGATAGTTAGCACGACCACTATAAGAAACCGTTGTACGACGGTAAGCCAAACGTCATCCGAAACCACATCCTGAACTGCTAACCAGGGTAATAAAACAGTGATACCTGCCCATACTGCAGCTACCGCGAAGATCTTAAACCCGGAAAGTTTCCGCAAGGTACGCTTCCCCAAAACCGGCGTGGCGTAAAGAAAAGTTATAACGGCCAAAACCCCAGCCAGGGGATAAAGTTTGGAAGGTAGTTGTGTTAGAAAATACACCAGCAAGCCGAAACTAATAAGAGAAAAGACCTGTATAACCCTCAATGAATTTGTAAGGCTCCTATGATGGAAACGGGCCACCCCCGCGTACTTAACAAAATTATAGCCTGAAATCGTTCCGAAGAAAACAAAACCCAGAAGTGAAGAACTTAATTGAAGGTCGTATTCGAAAACCGTGAGATACAAAAGCGCACAAACCGCCAAGGCCACGTGAATACTACTATTGAGATAGAAATTGAAAATCGCTTTCAGAATCTTCATAAAACAAAAATAGCTAAATGTTAGTAACTCTTGGATTTCGTGGAAAAATTGTGCTTTCCAATGATATTTTTAAAACAACTTTAAGGGTTTATATCGTAATTTTGCTGAATCTTTAATTTGCTATAAATGAAAACGGATTCTTTCGCCCGAAGACATATCGGCCCACGTAAAAACGACCTTCCTAAAATGCTTGAAACCATTGGCGTGGAAAGCATGGACCAATTGATCCATGAAACCATTCCAAATGAGATTCTTCTAAAGGAAAATCTCATCCTAGACAGCGCCATGAGCGAACAGGAATACCTCGAGCACATCAATGAACTTGCAGCTGAGAACAAGATTTTCGATACCTATATCGGTCTTGGGTACCATGAAGCGTATTTACCTGCTGTGATTCAAAGGAACATACTCGAAAATCCGGGCTGGTATACCGCTTATACGCCTTACCAGGCCGAGATCGCCCAAGGCCGTCTGGAAGCGTTGCTTAACTTTCAGACAATGATTACCGATCTCACAGGGATGGAGATCGCTAACGCTTCCCTGCTGGACGAAGCCACTGCGGCTGCAGAAGCGATGACATTGCTGTTTGCAGTTAGGGACCGGGAACAAAAAAAGAACAATGTGGTAAAATTCTTTGTTTCTGAAGAAGTATTACCTCAAACCCTGGCCTTGTTGGAGACGAGATCGAAACCTATCGGGATCGAATTGGTGGTAGGTGATCACAGGTCTTTTGATTTTTCTTCTGAATTCTATGGGGCCATACTTCAATACCCTGGAAAATCCGGAATGATCTACAATTACAGCGAGTTTATCGAGAATTCACATAACAATGGAATCCGAATAGCGGTAGCAGCAGACATACTGAGCCTGGTTAAATTGGAGGCGCCCGGGAAGATCGGAGCAGACGTGGTTGTTGGAACTACCCAACGATTCGGGATTCCGTTAGGATATGGAGGCCCTCACGCGGCTTACTTCGCTACACGCGAAGATTTCAAACGCCATATTCCAGGACGAATTATAGGCGTCACCAGGGATCTGGACGGCAACCGAGCTTTGCGAATGGCACTTCAAACCAGGGAGCAACACATTAAGAGAGATAAGGCAACGTCTAATATTTGTACTGCCCAGGTGCTGCTGGCTGTCATGGCGGGCATGTACGCCGTATATCACGGACCGAACGGATTAAGGTACATCGCAGACAAGGTACATAGCGCAGCTGTGACTTTAGCCGATGGGCTTAGGCAACTCGGAATTGAGCAACTCAATGAGCATTTCTTCGATACCCTGGTAGTCGAGGCTCCAGCCAATAAGGTTAGACCCTTTGCCGAATCTGCCAGGATGAATTTTTATTACAAAGACAGGGATACCATTCAAATTTCACTAAACGAAACCACCACCCTGAAAGAAGTGAACAAGATTCTCGCTGTTTTCGCAGAAGCCACACAACGGGAATCGGTACATCTATCGGAATTAATCAATACTTCGGCCATTCCTGATTCTGTGGTGAGAAAATCAACCTTCATGGAGCATGAAGTGTTCAACAGCTATCACAGCGAGACAGAACTCATGCGATATATCAAGAAACTGGAGCGTAAAGATCTTTCTCTCAATCATTCCATGATCTCATTGGGATCGTGTACTATGAAATTGAATGCTGCTGCGGAAATGTTACCGCTCAGCGATGCCCGTTGGGCCAATATCCATCCGTTCGTACCTTTACACCAGGCCAAAGGATACCAGGTAATGCTCAAAAAACTGGAGAATCAGCTTACCGAGATTACAGGATTTGCAGGTACCTCACTTCAACCCAATTCGGGTGCACAGGGTGAATACAGCGGTTTAATGGTTATTAGAGCCTATCACGAATCCCGGGGTGAGGGACACAGGAATATTTGTCTTATACCCTCCTCTGCCCATGGAACGAACCCGGCCAGTGCCGTTATGGCGGGAATGGAGGTCGTGGTAACCAAAGCTACGGAAGAAGGCAATATCGATGTTGAGGATCTTCGGGCTAAGGCGGAACAACATAAAGACAACCTGGCCGCCCTCATGGTCACATACCCATCCACTCATGGAGTTTATGAAAGTGCGATCATCGAGATCACCAGTATAATTCACGAGTTCGGTGGACAAGTATACATGGATGGTGCAAATATGAACGCCCAGGTAGCCATCACACATCCGGGAGCCATTGGCGCTGATGTGTGTCACCTGAACCTGCACAAGACCTTTGCCATCCCTCACGGAGGTGGAGGGCCCGGAGTTGGACCTATCTGCGTAGCAGAACAATTGGTTCCGTTCTTACCTTCAAATCCCGTTATACCAACGGGTGGAAAAAAAGCAATTTCGGCTATTTCCGCTGCACCTTGGGGAAGTGCGCTCGCATGCATCATATCTTATGGGTATATCTGTATGCTGGGAGAACGCGGACTTCGAAAATCAACAGAATACGCCATTCTCAATGCAAATTACATCAAGGAGCGCCTGCACGGGCATTACGAAGTATTGTATGCCGGAGAAAACGGGCGAGCAGCTCACGAGATGATCATCGATTGCAGGCCCTACCGCGAAAAGGGAATTGAAGTAGTTGACATTGCAAAACGCTTGATGGACTATGGCTTCCACGCTCCAACGGTTTCATTCCCGGTGGCCGGAACCATGATGGTAGAACCAACCGAGAGTGAGAGCAAAGAGGAATTGGATCGTTTTTGTGATGCCATGATCTCCATCCACATGGAGATCGAAGCAGTGGACAAGGATGATGAACACAATTTGCTGAAGAATGCTCCACATACGTTAGCGATGTTGACCGCAGATACCTGGGAGTTTCCTTACAGCAGGGAAAAAGCGGCCTACCCTATGGACTACATTGCAGAAAACAAATTCTGGCCCACGGTGCGACGTGTGGATGAAGCCTATGGGGATCGGAACCTTGTATGTACATGCGCACCCATCGAGGCCTACATGGAAGTATAGGACAAACTGGTATTTTTCTGGGCAATATCAAGGAATCATTAACAGTTTTACTTATTTTTATTCAAAATTATTGTCATGAGTACCAGGATAACAGGAGTGGGGAGTTATATTCCTAAAGGAGTTGCGCCAAATGACCAGTTTCAAGAGCACACCTTTTACAACGAAGACGGGACGGTTTTCAGCCACGAGAATGCGGTGATCATTGAAAAATTCAAGGCAATTACCGGAATTTCCGAACGCAGGTATATCGCCGATGAAAAAACCACCTCGGACATAGCAACGCGCGCTGCCAGTAAAGCGCTGGAAGACGCTGGCCTGGATCAGGAAGAGCTGGATTATATCATTGTCGCTCACAACTACGGCGATGTGAAGCACGGATCCCAGCAGAGCGATACGGTACCCAGCCTTGCATCACGAGTAAAACATTTACTGAAGATAAAAAATCCGCGCTGTGTTGCTTACGACATACTTTTCGGCTGTCCGGGCTGGATCGAAGGGGTAATTCAGGCGCATGCCTACATCAAATCGGGAATGGCCAAAAACTGCCTCGTTATCGGAGCAGAAACGCTTTCCAGGGTAATCGACCAGCACGACAGGGATTCCATGATATACAGTGATGGTGCAGGTGCGACGGTTATTCAGGCAACAGACGACGAGGGAGGCATTCTCTCACATCTCTCGGCTACCTATGCCTTCGATGAGGCGCATTTCATATACTTCGGAGAAAGTAACAATCAGGAACTGAACGATGCCAGGAGATATATCAAAATGTATGGCAGGAAGATCTATGAATTTGCCATTTCGAATGTCCCGGGAGCCATGAAAGAATGCCTGGACGAAAGTGGTTGTGACATTTCAGAAGTAAAGAAAATATTCATTCACCAGGCGAATGAAAAAATGGACGAAGCGATCATTAAAAGATTCTATCGATTGTACGGCAAAGAGGCTCCGGAAGACGTTATGCCCATGAGTATCAACACCCTGGGAAACTCCAGTGTTGCCACTGTTCCTACGCTTTACGACCTTGTGCTAAAACGCAAACTGGACGATCACGAAGTAAATAAAGGCGACGTAGTGATATTTGCGAGCGTTGGTGCCGGCATGAACATAAATGCAATCGTTTACAAGGTCTGATGTACGAAGGTAAGATTCCAAAAAAGCGATATAAGTACACTTTAAATTTCCTTAGCCAATTCGTAAATAAAGAAGATAAGATCCTCGATCTCGGAGTTCAAAATCCTTTTTCTGAATTGCTCAGGAAAGAGGGCTATAATGTAACTAACACTCAAGGAGAAGATCTCGACCTGGACACCTCCGCAGTGAAAACCGATATATACGATGTTGTTACAGCATTCGAGATTTTTGAACACATGGTCTCCCCTTTCAATGTCCTTCAAGAAATTCAGTCTGATAAACTCATTGCCTCAGTACCCCTGAAATTATGGTTCGCCTCTGCTTACAGGAGTAAAACGGATGAATGGGACAGGCATTATCACGAATTTGAGGATTGGCAATTCGACTGGCTCCTGGAGAAGGCCGGATGGCGCATTAAAAAGCGGGAAAAATTCACTAATCCAGTAAAAAAAGTAGGTATACGACCCATACTCCGCCGTTTTACTCCAAGGTATTACCTGGTCTATGCCGAACGTTCCAAGTGAGATGTTACGTCGTAATACCCGCCCACAACGAGGAAGCTCATTTAGCGACCACGCTGAATTCGCTTGCAAATCAGACCTTGCTTCCGTCAAGAATACTGGTTGTTAACGATCATTCCACCGATTCCACCCAGGACATCATTGCTGACTTTGCAAAACGGTACGATTTCATTTCAGGAACCACGATCGCCTCGGGTACAGAGCACACTCCTGGCACTAAAGTTGTTGAAGCATTCTATAAAGGCTACGAACTCCTTGATGATGATTTCGACATCATTTGTAAATTCGATGCCGATCTTGATTTTCCCTCAGATTACATGGAGAAGCTCGTTACATTATTTAACAACAACCCGGGTACGGGGATGGCCGGGGGCTTCTGTACCATCAGAAAAGAATCGGGCTGGGTTCGTGAAGAACTCACAGGCAAAGACCATATCAGGGGTGCGTTAAAGGCGTACCGCAAAGAGTGCTTTAAACAGATCGGAGGTATCAAGAAGGCCATGGGATGGGATACCATAGACGAATTACTCGCGCAATTTCACGGTTGGAAAGTTCAGACGATTCCCGACCTGGAGGTAAAACATCTGAAGCCTACGGGTGCAGCCTATGCTTCGAAAGCAGGGAAATTACAGGGAAAGGCATTCAGGCGTATGCGATACGGCTTCTTTCTCACCAGTATTGCCGCTGCCAAACTGGCCTTCAAAAAAGGAAAGATCGGGTATTTTTTTGATTGTCTGAAAGGATTTCTCAGGGACAAATCCGAATACCTGGTGACCGCAGAAGAAGGTAAATTCATCCGTAAATATCGATGGAAAAAAATCTGGAAAAGGTTATTCTGAAATTATAACTTCGCTTTAACGAATGTAGTAGCAAAAGATTCTAATTTTAAAACGAAAATTAAGATATTATGAAATACCTAGTTACCCTGCTATTGCTTGTAACCACAGTAGGTGCCTGGGCACAAAGTCCGGTAAAATCTGACAAACAGAAACCTAAGAACATCATTCTCCTCATCGGTGACGGTATGGGACTGAGCCAGGTTTCGGCGGGTTTCTACTTCAATGAAGAAACCTCAAACTTCACAAGGTTCAACAATATCGGGCTTATGCGAACGTCTTCATCTGCCCAGTTGGTGACCGACTCCGCCGCGGGAGCAACTGCTTTCGCCAGCGGTGTTAAAACGTATAACGGCGCGGTTGGATTCAGCAATAAGAATAAACCCGTTCCCACTGTAGTGGAAATCCTTTCGGAAAGAGGATATGCTACAGGGGTGATAGCAACATCTTCTGTGGTACACGCTACACCCGCAGCATTTTACGCCCACGTAAAATCCAGGAGAATCTACCAGCAAATAGCAGAGCAATTAGTAGAGAGTGAGTTGGATTTTATCGCAGGAGGTGGCGACAAATTCTTCGCCCAGAGAACAGATGGCAAGAATCTATATGAGGACTTCAAAGCAAAAGGTTTTGATGTGCATACAGAAGCACTTCCGGAGCGCGTTTCAGATAAAAAACAACTCATCATACTGGCAGAAGACGGAATGCCAAAAATGATTGACGGCCGGGGTGACTTCCTCCCTAACAGTACCAAAATGGCCCTGGAATATCTTTCAAAAACCAAAAAAGGATTCTTCTTAATGGTAGAAGGTTCCCAGATCGACTGGGGCGGACATGACAATGACAGTGATTACCTAATTGGTGAGCAGATCGACTTCGATAAAACCATAGGTATAGCTCTTGATTTTGCTATTAAGAATGGCGACACTCTGGTAATCGTTACAGCAGACCATGAAACAGGAGGGTTCAACCTGTCTGCGAAAGGAGATAATTATTTCAAGATAGAACCGACTTTTGCAACAGAAGGACATTCGGCTGCAC
>Ga0316201_10004460_pt1 | contig 10568 bp, 9 predicted proteins | sample CS6wburrow_MG_FD_204516 | JGI IMG/M metagenome (GOLD analysis project Ga0316201, IMG submission 204516) | Coastal sediment microbial communities from Delaware Bay, Delaware, United States - CS-6 worm burrow | ecosystem: Environmental > Aquatic > Marine > Coastal > Sediment | place: USA: Delaware... | reverse complement strand
AGCCTGGAAGGAATTGTGCACTGGCTTCAAACAATGAAATGGAAGAAAACAAACCTTTGGAATTCTTTTGAACCAAAGTGACTTCCCCCATAGTCTCTCCATGATTCTTTACAATTGTAATTAACCGCCCATCATCAGAAAGCTGATCTGTAATGTTAGAAGGAACACTCCCAACGGCACCGTTAATGATAATAAGACTAAAAGGAGCATGCTCTTTGGCACCCTGCTCCAATGGTCCTTCAATTCCAGCTATATTGCATAAATCTAGCGTACGCCATAATTTTGAAGTTTGATCAAATAGATCCTTATTGCTTTCAAGAGCAACAACCGTTGAAACGAGTGGCGACAAAATAGCTGAGCTGTAACCGCTCCCCGCCCCAATATCCAATACAATATCTGTGATAACGGGTCGAGCAGCCTGTAAAATTTTTGCATGAACAAGAGGCTCCAAAAGAAAACGCCCCTCCCCTATGGAAAGCTCATCATCACAGTACGAAACATCTCTGAGATCCTTGGGAACAAAAACTTCACGCGGTGTATTTGCGAAAGCCTTGAGTATAGACTCATTCGTAACGCCAGCCGTTTCAACTTGGCCATCGACCATATTTATCCGCGCTTGATTGTAATTCATGACAGGTCTCTTTTGAAAAGATCATCTATATTCCACCTCATAAAGATACAGATTCTAAATAGAATGACCAGCGCATAATTCACTTAAAGATGCAGAAAAACAGAGTTGCATGTTGACTTGAGCAGCCATGCCCACTAATCATTGTAACACTAACATTCAAACAGGCAAAGGCGCGGTGGCAGAGTGGCTATGCAGCGGATTGCAAATCCGTGTACACCGGTTCGACTCCGGTCCGTGCCTCCAAAATTCCCTTCAAATACTTTCATTCACGTTCGCAGATAACCGCAAAACCCTTTTTTTGCAAAAGGTTCAAGCTTTACCTATTATAATTTTCATTCACCTGTATTTGCCTGCAGCCGCAAAAATCGGGGGTAAAATTGGGGTAAAAAATCAAACGAAGGGTAAAAAAGATGCTCACAGACAAACAATGCCGAACGGCCAAGTCAGGGGTCCGTCCTCCAGTTTTTCACGCACCCTCCGAAAGAAATAATCACCTCATAATTTATTCTCGGAGCGAACACTATCCATTGAGTATAAAATGCGTTGCAACAGACGCGGCATAGCCTAAAGCCAAAACAGGAAGCCAACGCATATGGGTAAAGAACGTATAATACCCTCGAGCAACACCCATAAGTGCTACACCGGCCGCTGAACCAATCGAAAGCATACTACCCCCTACTCCGGCCGTAAGCGTAACCAGAAGCCATTGGAAATGATCCATTTCCGGATCCATCGTCAAAACGGCATACATAACCGGAATATTGTCAACCATCGCTGATAAGAAGCCGACGGCAATGTTAGCGTATGTCGCACCCCATCCGCCGTACAGAGCGTTAGAAGCAATTTCCAGATATCCAATAAAACCAAGCCCACCAACACTAAAGATCACACCAAAGAAGAATAACAGCGTATCCCACTCTGCTGCAGCGACATTTTCAAGGATATCAAAATCCTTATCTCCATTTCTGTGATGACGAACAAACCATGCCCACAACATCAATACAGACATCCCTGTCATCATGCCAACAAAAGGTGGAAGACCAAGGACCTGCTCAAAAGAAACCGCCATAGCAATTGTACAAATCCCCAAAATAATAATAGCCACCGCGCCGGGTTTCAACGATACTTTCTCATCCGGTACATCCGGCTTATCTTTTTTGACATAGAAACTCAAAATAAAAGCCGGAACAAGAAAACAAACTACAGAGGGGATAAACAACGCAAAGAATTCAAAAAATGCAACTTTCTCGGCCTGCCAGACCATCAAAGTCGTAATATCTCCAAAGGGACTGAACGCGCCTCCTGCATTCGCCGCATTAACGATATTGACGCAGGCAATAGCTATAAATTTAGGATTACTCGTCCCGCCTACTGAGACAACAACAGTGCCCAAGACAAGCGCTGTTGTCAGATTATCCGCCACAGGAGAGAGGAAAAACGCCAAAATACCCGTCGCCCAGAAAAGTTGACGCAAATCAAACCCGGATGTAACAAGTTTGTTCTTAAGGACATTAAAAACCTGCCTATTTTCCATCGCACTGATGTAAGTCATGGCCGCGAGCAGGAAAAGAAGCAAACTGCCATATTCTTCTAGCCCGAAAAAAATTGCCTTACGCAAATGCCTATGGTCGACACCATAATCCGATGCAATCGAACCGATAACGACCCAGATCAAACCCGCACCAAGCATAACAGGCTTTGATTTGCGCATATGTGTATACTCTTCAGCAAAAACCAGCATGTAGGAAATTATAAAAATGACCAGACAAGCAATAGCGCCCGGATGCGCCCCCATATGTACAATCTCATAAGCGACCTCCCCTCCTCCAGAAGCAAAGGCCAAACCGGGAAAAGCCAAACATGCGAACAAGAAGATGAGGGCGATAATCATATGAGCACCTGTAACGGGATGATTGTAAGAATATTGCCGAATGACGGCACAGGAATCCTAACCTTGAAAAGGTTTTGGGTCAACCAAACACATAAGAAAAGAGCCGCTTGTCCCGCGGCTCTTTTGCATATTTGACCTTATCGCGCTTAGTGATGCGATAGCGGCTGAGAGATTTCCGAGGCATGCGCCTGGGCCATACCTCTTTTTGGTATAGGCTTTGCAAAGAAATCGAAGAACAGCCACATGCAAGCTGTACATACGCACAGTGTCAAGAGCATCACTGGCGTCCCCTTCCTGAACCACATTCCGGGTGTTATGCGCAGACTGGGTTTGTTTTCTCGGTCTGCCAGACGCTCGGTCAGGGTCACGATGAACACATTGGCGGTCGAGCCCAAATGCGTTCCGTTCCCGCCCATACCAACGCCAAGCGCGAGGGCCCACCACAGCGGCGTAATTTCAACCCCTTGCGCCTCCATTCCCAAAATTATCGGGATCATGGCAGCAGTGAAGGGAATGTTATCGATCGCCGCAGACATGATAGCAGCTACCCACATCAGGATGATACAAGCCAAAAGAAGATCTTCTTTAACAAGTGGCATTACAAACTGGCCAATCCATTCGAGAAAATGACTGTGCTCTACCCCGCCAATCACGACGAACAGCGAGACAAAGAACATCAGAAGAGACAGCTCAACTTCCGTCAAATATTTGTCAGGATTTGCCTTGTAGGTCAAAGCCAGCAGGATCGTCAGACCAAGACAGGCCACAACCCATGCTTCCCAGTGAAGTGCATTGTGCATGATAAACAAAACAACCATCACACCCAAAACGCCCAACGCTGCATACCATGTTTTCTTATCGGTAATCATCTCATCTGCAGAAAACTTTGGCTTATCAGGGGTCACAGCCAGCTTGTCCTTGAAAATAATTTTCAAAGCAAACAAAGTGGTAAACCACGCCAGGAAGACCACACCGCCCATCCGTATGAAGAAGGTGTTAAAGTCAATTCCTGCCGCAGAACCGATCATCAGGTTTGGCGGGTCCCCAACCAACGTGGCCACACCGCCTGTATCGGACAAAAGCGCTGCAGCAAGAAGGAATGGAATGGGGTTTACTTTCAATGCCTGACAAATCAACACGATCAGCGGACCAAAGATCACCACCGTTGTCACATTATCGAGCAACAGAGAAATTACGGTTACGGCCGTTCCCAAAAGGGCCATAAGAAGGAATAACCGGCCCTTTGAAAAGGCGGCAATCCAGTAAGCTATCGCCTGAAACCCGCCAGTCGGGATCATAATCGCGACAATCGTCATCATCGCGCCAAGCAGGAATACCACGTTCCAGTCAATAGCCTCCAAGGCTAGCTCCGGATTGTAAAACGCCCATTCCTCATGAACAAGACCCAACGCTTGCCCAACTATAACCATTGTTCCAGCGCCAAGCATCGCAATTTTTGTGCGATGGACATGGTGCAAACCTTCGGTAAAAATCAAAACGAAGGTAACAACCAGAATAATGGCCGATACCATCATAGGTGTATCGAAAACGACTTCTGAAGTTGTCATTATTCAAACTTTCTATTTTTGTTATTGAATTGAAAAATATTACAAATTAGATCACGTTTATTCGTGAACGTCTTTACCTTGCTCGATATGGTCAGCAATCTCCAACAACACAGCGAGCGCTGTTTGAGAAGATATAAGCCCAAGAAGCTTTCTGCTCTCCTCATCAACAACCGGCAGCGGACTATCATATTTCACCATCAGGCGAATTCCTTCGCGCAAGGGCGTGTCCGGATGTACGGAGACAGGGTTCTTGAGCATGACTTCCTCAATCTTTTTGGGGAGCATAATCTTAAGACGCTTGGCCACCCACGGCGAAGCACCTGTCAAATGATCTAGACTGATATCCATGTATTTTATACGCAGCACTTGCTCGCCCATTGTGACAGGAACAGGCAAAATCCCATATAAAAGATGGGAAAAACTGAACAGGCCAACAATAACATTGTTCTCATCGACAACCGGAACAGATCGGATATTGTGATCTTTGAATAAAGTTAGCGCTTCGGAGACTGTTTGATCGGGACGTGCCGTTACGACATCTGTAATCATGGCATCTTCACAAGGCATTTGTTTCCCCTTTTCTATGTTAGAGGTAAAAAACCGCACACTTACGGTGCGCACAGGATAATTTGGGGCGCACTGTACTCTTTTTTTTCTTTTATGCAATGCAAAAATCTATTTTTTATAAAAAGTTAAAAAAAAGCGTTAGAATACTCTTTTTAAATACTCACGAAGGAACTGAAGGGTCCGGAATTAACATGATGTTCAAGCACTTCCGCATCCATCTCTGCAATTTCTTCACTGAGCCCTGGTGACTTAAGAAATTGAACAACAAGAATAAGGCGTTCCTTACAAGATTTCGCCAGCGCAGCCCCTTCTGAGGTCAAAAATAAGGAGCGGTAAAGTTGTGATGTAACTAGGCCCTGTTTTTGCAAACGAGAGATAATCTTGCTGACAGTTGCTTGTGACACACCAAAACGCCAAGCAAGAACAACAATTCTTGCCTCTCCATTTGCTTCAATCAGATCAACTATAAAAGTGAAATTGCGATATGCGCCTGAGATCTTGCAGAAATCATCGGCACGGCCATTGCCCTACAACTCCCTTTTGGTTTTCCACTCATCTTGGGCATAAGCTTCACATCATTTTATACACTGCTGCTTAACGCTCCAGGCCCAAGGCTTTCGCTTTCTGGAAGCCTAAATTATTGCACTCATGACCATTATTACAGGCTACACTTGCCGGGCAAATTGCCATGGCGTGGGCCATACAAATCAGGCTAAAACGATGGCTTATAAGACTTATCACACCCCTCTTGGCTCTCATCCCACACTGTTTTTGCATCTACTTCGGAGAAAAAGGCATAGCAGACCTCCTTATCCACTCGTAAGTCTTCCTCAGTAAGCAATTAGCCCCTTCGCAGTGATCCCGTTGGCCAGTTCACAAGTAGCCATAAAAGTATGGGAGAATTCAAAATAAAATGTCCAATTACATTACTGGCATGGCTTGGCGCCATATAAATAGTAGGATTAAATCTTAAATTGTTGTATGACTTTATACAGACATGTAGCCAAGTAATTCTTGACAGACGCACAGGAGTATGATTATTTCCTGCGACTTGGTCCGTGGAGAGCAATTCCACAGACACATAATTATATATTTAATTCTAGAATGACGGAAAAAAGCAATGTTTGCTGTTATTAAAACTGGCGGAAAACAGTACAAAGTCCAAAAAGAAGATAAAATTCTGGTCGAAAAACTCGACGGGAAAGAAGGCGACAAACTGACCCTAGATCAGGTGTTGATGGTTGCTGATGGCAAAACGTCAAAAGTCGGTGAGCCTGTGTTGAAAGGCGCCAAAGTAGAAGCCAAAGTTGTTGAACAAACACGTGGCCCTAAAATTACGGTTTTCAAGAAAAAACGTCGTCAAAATTACCGTCGCAAAAAAGGACATCGTCAAGATCTGACCATGATCCAGATTACAGATATTAAAGCGGCCTAAGTTATAGATCAGAAATATTAGGAGATAAATTATGGCACATAAAAAAGCAGGTGGTAGCTCCAGAAATGGACGCGATTCAGCCGGGCGTCGCCTTGGCATTAAAAAATATGGTGGTGAAATGGTTTTGGCCGGCAATATCCTTGTGCGTCAGCGTGGAACAAAATACCAGCCCGGCACAAATGTTGGGCTTGGTAAGGATCACACGATTTTCGCTTTGCTAGATGGACAAGTTCTTTATTCCAAAGGCAAGGCTGGGCGTCCAACCGTAAGCATCGTTCCAGCAAATGACAAACAGGCACAAGCCGCAGAATAAACCTTCTATAAGATGTTAAAAGAATGCTTTAGGGGAAGGTCAACTTCCCCTTTTCTTTATTATAAGAGCAAAAAATGAAATTCCTTGATCAGGCTAAGATATATTTAGAAAGCGGCCATGGTGGGCCCGGTTGTGTCAGCTTCCGGCGTGAGAAATATGAAGAGCATGGCGGGCCGAATGGCGGTAATGGTGGCAAAGGAGGCGATGTCATCTTTGAAGTCGTCGAGACACTCAACACCCTTATTGATTTTCGTTATCAGCAGCATTTCCGCGCCCGTCCCGGTGAAAATGGCATGGGCAAGAACCGATCTGGCGCAAACGGAGACGATTGCATTGTAAGGGTGCCCGTGGGAACACAAATCCTTGATGAAGACAAGGAAACGATCTTGCTGGATCTTACAGAGCCAGGAGAAAAAATTATTTTCTTAAAAGGCGGTGATGGCGGATTTGGCAACACACATTATAAAAGTTCAACCAATCAAGCCCCTCGCAAATTCAGCCCCGGATGGGACGGGCAGGAAATGGCTGTGTGGCTTCGCTTAAAACTGATAGCAGACGTTGGCCTTGTCGGTCTGCCCAATGCTGGGAAATCAACGTTTCTAGCCGCAAGCAGCAATGCCAAGCCAAAGATCGCAGATTACCCCTTTACCACGCTCCACCCAAATCTGGGCGTTGTCAAAGCAGGTGAACAAGATTTTGTCATTGCCGACATTCCCGGCCTGATCGAAGGCGCTCATGAAGGACAAGGGCTGGGAGATCGTTTCCTTGGTCATGTAGAGCGGACTTCTGTTCTTCTCCACTTGATCGATTGCACACATGATGATTTGCCCGGCGTCTATAAAACCATCCGCCATGAGTTGTCGGAATATGGCTGTAATCTTGAGGATAAAGATGAAATCGTCGCCATAAATAAGTGCGATGCATTAGGCAACGAATTGGCACAAGAGCAAGCAAAAGAACTAGAAAGTGCCATCGGTAAAAAAAGTATACTGCATATCCGCCGTTTCAGGCGATGGCGTAAAAGAAATCCTCTTTAAACTGGCCGAACACATTATCCAATCAAGACAAAAAAACGAGTCAGAAGAATTTCGACCTGAACTCTGATAGAATAGCGCCATGACAAACTCACTGCATACAGCAACAGACATCCTCCAAAAAGCCGAAAGTATAGTCATCAAGGTTGGCTCTGTTTTAATTCATGACAAAGAGCGTGACACAGTAAACCAGCCATGGATGAACACACTTGCCCAAGACATTTCTAGGCTTATGGAGAAAGGAAAAAAGGTTACAATTGTCTCATCCGGAGGGATTGCACTTGGGCGTAGAGCACTCGATATTTCAAGCAAAATTGCACCTGATGAAATTCCACTACAACAAAAACAAGCCGCCTCCGCCGTTGGACAATTTCACCTTTTCAACGGCTATTATAAGGCCTTTAAAGAATATGGCATTACTGCGGCGCAAGTGCTCCTGACCATGGGGGAAACAGAAAATCGCCGTATGAACCTGAATGCGCGCGAAACACTTCATACGCTACTTGCAAAGGGCATTGTTCCTATTATCAATGAAAATGACACAGTCTCAACGGGTGAAATTCGTTTCGGTGACAATGATCGCCTGGGTGTACGTGTTGCGCAGATGATCTTAGCCGATACAGTTGTTCTCCTCTCCACAACGGATGGCCTATACACAAAAAACCCTGATAAACATAAGGGTGCAAAGCACATCCCCCTTATTAAGGACATCACAAAAGATCATATCCGCATGGCTGGAAAAGCCGTTCCAGGCTTAAGCACAGGTGGTATGAAAAGCAAGATTGAGGCAGCACAATCCGCAGTCAAATCTGGCATCCACATGATTATTGCCAAGGGTACGAAAGACCACATCGTCAAAAACCTCTATGCAGATGACCAAGAGCGAACAACACTCTTTATGGCTGAAAATGATAGCCCAACAGCGCGTAAAGTCTGGATTCAGGCCCATATGAGTCCAAAAGGAGCCTATATCGTTGATGCGGGCGCCCTAAAAGCACTGACGAGCGGAAAAAACAGCCTCTTGCCCGTCGGTGTTGCTGAAGTGCAAGGCAATTTTAGCCGTGGTGATGTCGTTGAGATCAAAACACAAGACGGTAATAAAATAGGACTGGGGCTTAGTGCCTATAATGCCGAAGATGCCAAAAAAATCATAGGCCACCAAAGTCAGGATATTCAAAAAATACTTGGTTATGTGGGCCGTAAGGCTCTCATCCATCATGATGATATTGTTTTAGAAAGCTGATTTGGCCTGGGCCCAACTTTGTTTTGTTATTTCCCAAATCTCCATAGATTCTACTCTGCCGTTAGCGAAACGCTCGACTGTTTCAGCAACAACCCGTCCCCCCGTCTTCTCTTTTATTTTATGAGAACCAATATTGCTCTTCATATTACGTACTTTGAATCGCTCAACACCAAGCACATCAAAAATGAAGTCGTTCACAATCGTCACAGCTTCAGTCATCAATCCTTGCCTGTGGAATTCAAGGGCGAGCCAAAACCCTCTGTTGTCATCCCCTTCAAAGTGAAAGCTAATTAAACCAACAAACTTACCATCTTGACCTTTCAGTGTAATAGCCCAAGCATGCATTTTTTCTTCTTCCATTAGTGGTAACACAGTGTCACGAATATGCGTGAGCGCCCCATCAGATGGATATGGCCATGGTGAATTAGCGATATATTTAATAATATCCCAATGATTGAAATGCTTCTGGATCGCGGGCACATCATATAACGTCACAGGCCTTAAAATCAGACGCGCTGTTTCCAAAACAGGTGTTTTCATGCATGATTTATACCTGATTCCACAAGAAAGAACAAAAGCATGAAAACCGACACGCCCAAAACCATCTACTTAAAGGACTACGCCCCCTACCCTTACGAAATTGAATCGCTAGATCTCAATTTCGATATCCGCGACGGGCATACGGACGTGACGGCTAAAATAAAATTTCTTGCCAAAGAAAATTTAAATATGCCGATACAGCTCAACGGCGAAGATCTGGAGACACTTGAAATCAAGCGCAACGGATTTGAACTGGAAGACAATCAATATGATATCCAAAATAATATACTGACCATCGAACCCACAGGCAACGCCACGCAACTGGAGATCAAAACGCGTATTTACCCGGAGCAAAATACGCGCCTAGAGGGATTATATAACTCTGGTGGGACATATTGCACACAATGCGAAGCGGAAGGCTTTCGACGCATTACATTCTACCCGGATCGCCCGGACGTGATGACAACCTTCACGGTACGCCTTGAGGCCGATCAAAAACACCCCGTTTTGCTGTCTAACGGGAACAAGACGGATGAAGGCAAGCTTGATCACGGGCGGCATTATAGCGTCTGGCACGACCCCTTTCCCAAGCCGTGTTACCTGTTTGCCCTCGTCGCAGGAAGTCTTACACATATCCACGACACCTTTAAGACAAAGTCCGGTCGTATCGTAGACCTGTACATCTACGTCCGACCAGGTGATGAAGATCAGTGCGCACATGCCATGGATTCTCTAAAAAAATCCATGACATGGGATGAAGAAACTTACGGTCTTGAATATGACCTTGATATTTTCAACATTGTCGCAGTAAGTGACTTTAACATGGGCGCTATGGAGAACAAGTCCCTCAATATCTTCAACACTGCTCTCGTGCTCGCGCATCAGGAAACAGCTACCGACACGGACTTTATGCGCGTAGAGAGCGTTATCGCACATGAATATTTTCACAACTGGAGCGGCAACCGCGTAACGTGTCGCGACTGGTTCCAACTTTCCTTAAAAGAAGGCTTAACGGTTTTTAGGGATCAAGAATTCTCTAGTGATATGCACTCCCGTAGCGTACAACGCATTGACGATGTCATACATTTGCGAAATTTTCAGTTTACGGAGGATGCGGGTCCCCTCGCCCACCCCATTCGGCCAGATAATTATATCGAGATCAATAACTTCTATACGATGACGGTGTATGAGAAAGGCGCAGAGGTCATTCGTATGCTCCACACAATCCTTGGCCCTGAAAACTATCGCAAAGGCACGGATCTTTATTTCAAACGCCATGATGGACAGGCCGTAACCTGTGATGATTTTGTTAAAGCCTTAGAAGACGCAAGCAACATAGATCTGGC
>Ga0316201_10004459_pt1 | contig 10568 bp, 6 predicted proteins | sample CS6wburrow_MG_FD_204516 | JGI IMG/M metagenome (GOLD analysis project Ga0316201, IMG submission 204516) | Coastal sediment microbial communities from Delaware Bay, Delaware, United States - CS-6 worm burrow | ecosystem: Environmental > Aquatic > Marine > Coastal > Sediment | place: USA: Delaware... | reverse complement strand
GCTTCCGATATGCCTCCGGCCAATACATTAGCATCACCAACACCGCTGATCATGATGGCTGAAAAAACCTTGATCATACCGATCACCGTGCCCAGCAATCCGAGCAGCGGTGATATGCCCGCAATGGTCCCGAGGGTATTGAGAAACCTTTCAAGGTCATGAACTACATGACGTCCGGTATCCTCGACTGCCTCCTTGATAACCTCCCTGGAACGTTTGCGGTTAAGCAGTGCGGCTGAGTAAATGCGTCCTAATGGCGATCCGACACTGAGTTGTTCAATGTGTCTCCGGTCGAGCTCATGACGTGCGGCCCAGTCTTCAACCGTGCCACTCAGACCATCAGGCAGAACCTTGCTTTTGCGCAAGGTCCAGAAGCGCTCGATGATAATGGCCACCGCCAGGGTCGAGCAGAGCAGGATGGGCGCCATCAGCCAGCCACCGGCAAGAATAATTTCCAGCACGCGGTTTCACTCCTTTGATTAATGCTGTGCAGAATGATACCTGAAGCTTGGTTTTATATCCCCCCGAATTTAGCAGGCCGGCATTGGATTTCAGGGACACTCACGCATTGCGGGCCATCTCCAGATGGCTTTGCGGCTGATACGGGCGGATTCAATCCTAAAACTGCCATGGGTGTTGGTCGTGACCCTGATGCCTCCACATTGCGCGGTATTCAGCGTTGGGATATGTGCTTTTGCATAACGCTCCAGAACATCAGCGCGTGGAAAGCCGAAATGGTTTCCTGCGGCTGCAGAAATCAATACCCATGCCGGCCTGACGGCATCAATAAGAGCCTGCGACGACGAGGTTGAACTGCCGTGGTGCGGTGCACTCATGATCGTGTGCTGTCCAAGCCCTTCATCCACCAGGCGTTGCTCGACCACACGGCTTATATCCCCGCTCAAAAGCAGACTTAAACCGGGACCCTTGACGCTGATCACGCAGGAACTGTCATTGCCGAGATATGGCAGACTGGCCGACGGGTGAACGATGCTGAATTTTGTGTTTGCCGATGTCCAGCTACGGGGTGTACTGCAGGGATTGATTCCAGCCTGTTCCAAAGGCAGGCTAGCCAGGTATATTGCTCCGGGATATTCCGATCGAAGCCCGTCAAGCCCGCCTGCATGGTCAAGGTCTGCATGGCTGGCAACGACCAGGTCAGGCGTCCTGCCCGTGGCATCTATCATTGGCTTTATGGTCCCTGAGACCATATCCAGCCTGTCATCACCGTCAAGGCCGTTACCTGGACCGGTGTCATAGACCAGCTGATAGTCCCGGGTTGTAAGCAGAACAGCCAACCCCTGCCCCACGTCCAGAAAGTCAATTTGGGTCTCTGTTTGACCGATCGGTGTGCCCGCCGGAAAAAGTAACGGACACATTAAAAGTAACCCGACATACCGGCCCGGTATGCCACGCGGCAGCATCAGGACTGCTGCACCCAGCATGGCCAGCAAGGTCGCTGCAAAACCCGGCGTCACGGTTGAACTGAAACCCTCGGGCTGGAGACCGGACAAATATTCCAGAAAAAGCAGAAGCCAGTGCACTGAATAGCCTGAAACAGTAAGCAGCCACGCGGCCATTGGCCCGGGCGCAGACAATAGAACCAATGAGGCCAGCAGCGACGGTACTGTCCACATGCTTACCAAGGGAATGGCCACCAGGTTGGCCAGCAGTCCCGGCAAGCTGGCCTGCTGAAACCAGTACATACCAAGCGGCGCCATCAGCAGCGAGATTCCAAGCTGGGCAAACAGCATTCTCCGCCAGCGTGGCATGATCCCGTGGCGCGGCACAAACAACATCATTAACACACCAACTGCGATAAAGGAAAACCAGAATCCGGCGCGTAATGGAGCAAAAGGATCGGCCACCAGAACCAGTGACATTGCGATCAACCAGGCCTGAAACGGGTGGGTGTTCCGCCTGCTTACAGAGACCACGGTCGCAACCGTGAGCATGATCAGTGCGCGTTGAGTCGAGACACCAAAACCAGACAATGCGGAATATGAGAACGCCATCAACCAGGAGAACAGCCAGGGCAGAATGACTGCCACGCGTTGTATTTGACCTGTTGGCGAAAATATAAGGAACGCCTTGCCGAGGTAAAATCCCATGATGGCCGCCAAGCCGATGTGCAGTCCGGAGATTGCCAGCAGATGCCCGGTGCCGGTCGCTGCGAGAATTTCCCTGTCGTGACTGATTAAACCACGCCGGTCGGCAATGGCAAGCGCCGCCAGCACTCTGAATCCAGGTTTTTCTCCCGCAGTTTCGGTGAGTTTGTCGAGCACGGACTCCCGCCAATGCAACAAACTGAACCGGCCGGGGCCTGCAAGCCGGATGTTCTTCCCTTTCCCCACATAGGCCAGCGCGCCGATACCCTCGGTGAAATACCAGCGTTCTGCATCGACACCATGAAAATTGACCCGGCCCCGGGGGGATCGCAAGACCAGGTGCAACCGCCAGCGCTCACCAGCACGTATTCGTGGCACATTTGAATTGGTACTTTCGACGTTGTGCCTGTCTTTATACCAGTGCACCTGTATTTTTGATGGTATCGGTTTCACCGGGTTGTCCGGCAAAAAAAGAAAGCGCACGCCATTACTGCTGTTTTCTGGCAGGCTGCCGATCACACCGGTCACCACGAGCTTCGGTTTATTCTCAAAAAGAGCCAAACGTTGTGAGATCCGGTGATTGACCGCAAGGGTCACGATTAAAAAGAACAATGGGAAAACGCAGAAAACCCTGGTCCTTGCTGAACACTTAAATCCGCATATGACCGTCAGAATCAGCGACGGAAGAGCAATTCCGGACGGCAAGGTTGACACAAACAGGTACGGTGATACCGCTCCCATGATGAGCAGGCCCCAGAATTTCAATGATCCCCCCTTATTTTCTGCTACCTACAAAGGTCGCAGGCTCCCCATGTGTAATTCAAATTGCTGATTCATTCTTGCCGCCAGTCGCATATCGTGGGTAACCAGTATCAGGCTGGTGTTCAACTCGGTGTTGAGCTCAAGCAATTGCTCGAATACATGGTTGGCCGTGCGTTCATCCAGGTTTCCTGTCGGTTCGTCACCCAATACACAGCCAGGCTTGCCTACCAGCGCCCGGGCCACCGCTGCACGCTGACGTTCTCCGCCTGACAACTCGCCGGGCTTATGGTCCAGGCGCGTGCCGAGCCCGACCTTTTCGAGCAAGTCGGCCGCCTGTTTGGCAGCAACCGATGTTGAATCGCCACGAATCAACAATGGCATAGCGACATTTTCAAGCGCGGTAAATTCGGGCAACAGGTGATGGAACTGGTAGATGAAGCCCATACGGGAGTTACGGACATCACTCCGCTCCCTATCTGTCTTTCGCCAAATCGACTCGCCGTCAACGAGAACCTCACCTTCATCCGGACGGTCTAACCCGCCGAGGATATGTAAAAGGGTGCTTTTGCCCGCACCGGAAGCACCGACGATAGCCATCGAGGTGCCCGCCGGCACCTGCATGCTGATATTCGTGAGCACCTGTACCCTCTTTGGGCCTTGCCGGAAGCCACGGCTGATGCCCTCGGCCTGGATCACGATATTGCCTTGCTCATTCATAACGCAAAGCCTCCGCCGGATCGGTCCTGGATGCACGCCAGGCAGGATACAAGGTTGAAAGCAGGGACATCGACAATGACATCAGCGCGAAACCGATCACATCAGAGCGGCGCAGGTCAGATGGTAATTCGGTGATGTAATAGATATCCGAAGGGAACAGGGCGAACCCGAAAATACGCTCCAGAAAAGGCACCACCGTCGCAATATTCTGGGCCAGTAGTATGCCGCCTACCACACCGAGTGCGGTACCGATAATTCCGATCAGACTGCCCTGTACCACGAAGACCCGCATGATCGTGCCCGCATGGGCACCCATTGTCTTGAGGATCGCTATGTCGGCCTGTTTGTCGGTGACGACCATGACCAGCATGGAAATGATATTGAATGCAGCCACCGCTATGATCAGGGACAAAATGACCCACATGACCGTTTTCTCGGTACGCACAGCCTGGAAAAGATTGCCTCGTTCCTGGCTCCAGTCCCTGACACGATAACCGCCTTCCAATTGATCGGAAATATCGCGGGCGACTATCCAGGCGGAATCGAGATCCTCCAGTTTCAGACGTATACCGCCGATGGATTCTTCCGGCATACGCAACAACCGGCCGGCGTCTTCGATATGCACGAGGGCGAGACCACTGTCGTTTTCGTATTCACCAAATTCAAACATCCCAACGACGGTGAACCTCCTCATCAATGGGCTGGCCCCAAAAGGGCTGGCTTTGAGTCTTGGTGCTATGACGGTGACCTTGTCGCCCGGCCCGACACGCAGTTGCACGGCAAGGCCGATACCCAGCACAATTCCATATTCACCGGCACGCAGGTCCGCCAATTCACCGCTGACCATCCTCGCGGCGACATCCGATACAGCCGCTTCATAGTCGGGGACAACACCCCGCACCAGTGCTGCACTTGATCCATTGGACTGCAACCAGGCGCCGACTTCGATGTAAGGCGCTGCTGCAACGACATCCTCGCGCTGTTCCACATCGCTGATTACTTCCCGCCATTCATCAAGTGGTTTCTCCAGCGGCTGTATGGTGGCGTGTGAAATCGCACCCAGGATGCGTGCACGCAGCTCTTTTTCAAAACCGTTCATCACCGAAATCACCGTGATCAGGGTGGTGACACCCAGCGCAATCCCCAGCATTGAAGTGAGCGATATGAAGGAAATGAAATGATTTTGCTTCTTGGCTCCGAGGTAACGCAAACCAATGAAGGCGGATAGTGGTTTATACATAGAGGAATTAGACCATAACGCCAATGACTCAACCAGTTGAATTTACGCATCGGCTTGTAGGTATTTATGGATTGCTGATACCACAGCGATACAAGCTGCACAAAACGACAACATGCATCCCCGCGAAAGCAGGGCCTCCTCAAGGTTCATTGCCAGGGTTGAAAGGTCCCCGCTTTCGCAGGGATGACATTGCATAATTCCATCAGTCCGTTTCTTGCAACTTTTCCAGAATTTGTTTCAACTCAGGGGGTAGAGGCGCACTGACCAGTTGCGTTTCTCCATCCGGTGAACGGAAGCTTATTTGATGCGCATGTAAAAACATTCTCTTCAGGCCTCGTGACTTCCAGAACTTCTGTCGTAAGGCTGGCGAATATCGATTGTCGGCTGCCAGGGGTAAACCGAGGTGGGCTGCGTGGACCCTGATCTGGTGGGTACGCCCTGTGTGCAATTGTACTTCCGCAAAACTGTACTCCGCGAAGTCCTCCAACAGGCGAAAGGTGGTACGTGCAGGTTTGCCGTGCGGGTCCACACGCATGAACTTTTGTCCGGAACGTTCAAACTGGCCAATAGGTTCGTTTACTTCGACCAGATCCTGTCCAAGCTTACCGTCCAGGAGGCACAAATATCGCTTTTCGACGTTGCCATCATTGATTTGCGTGTTCAGTTCACGCAGGGCATCACCGTTCAGTGCCAGCAACAGGCAACCGCTGGTCTCACGGTCCAGGCGGTGGACCAGGTCTGCACTCATGCCCGGGCGCAACTTTCGCACCACATCGACAACCCCCCAGGAGAGTCCACTGCCACCATGCACGACCATGCCTGCCGGCTTGTCTATTACCATGATTCCCTGGTCTTCAAAAACAACAGAATTAGTCAGCATTTGCAAAACGGCCGGCGGGATATCACCGGGGTTGGAATCGCGCACAGAGGCCGGCGGAACCCGGACGACGTCACCGGTCTCAAGACGTGTAGATGGTTTTGCCCTGCTGCCGTTTATGCGGACCTGCCCGGTGCGGATAATGCGATAGATGACAGAGCGCGGAACTCCTTTCAACCTTGCCATCAGGAAATTATCCAGACGCTGTCCTTCACGATCCTGTGAGACTTTGACCATGCTGACTGACGAACTGACCTTATTCATTGGCAACTTTATCCAACTCATTGATAGAAAATGAAAACACTGCTATATTGTCCCAGTAAGGAATTCGCCCCGCCGAATTGCCCTCCGATATCGCCTGATTAGTTCACCTAAGTCGTGCTTTAAAAGGGCCGGGCCACATTGATACAACGATTAGTTTACACGTTGTATCACCGGCGGAAAGCTTGAATTCAGATACTGCCTGAAGGCGGGACAAACTTATTTTTGGTGGCAGACCGACAAGCTGCCATCCTTGGACCGGGCCAATAGTAGTTGGCCTGGCTATGAAAACAATATTTGGTACCCCCGGCAAAAGTGCATGTCACTGCCGGGTCAGCTAAGTGGAAACACGGCGTAAATTCGTCGTGTAGTTCCACCGCCGCCCCGTACCGGGGTGCCTGAGGAATAAATAATGAAAAGAATGCTGATAAACGCAACTCAGCCTGAGGAGTTGCGCGTGGCAATCGCCGAAGGACAACGTCTGTTTGATCTGGATATAGAAGTACCCTCCCAGGAACAAAAAAAATCAAATGTTTACAAGGGCAAAATTACACGGGTTGAGCCTTCTCTCGAAGCGTGTTTTGTTGACTTTGGTTCATCCAGGCATGGCTTTCTGCCGCTGAAGGAAATCTGCGAAAACGCCTATGCAAAGGACGCCTCAAAAAAAGGTGGTAAATTAGCCATCCGTGACGTGGTTCGTGAAGGCCAGGAAATCATTGTACAGGTCGAAAAAGAAGAACGCGGCAACAAGGGCGCAGCCCTTACGACCTACATCTCTCTCGCTGGCCGTTATCTTGTCCTGATGCCCACCAACCCAAGTGCGGGAGGTGTATCACGACGTATCGTAGGCAATGACCGTGACCATTTGCGGGAGCAACTGCAAAAGGTCACAACACCGGATAACGTCGGCATCATCATCCGCACTGCAGGTGTTGGACGCGATGCGGAAGAGTTACAGTGGGATCTCGATTACCTGTTGCAATTGTGGACCGCAATCGAACAAGCGGCAGCCAGCCGCCAGGCCCCATTCCTGATCCATCAGGAAAGCAATCTCTTCATAAGGGCATTGAGGGATCACCTGCGCAACGATATTGGTGAGATCCTGATCGATAACGAGAGTGTTTATAATGACGCCCGGGAATTCATGCAGCAGGTGATGCCGCATAACCTGAACAAACTCAAGTTATACAAGGACCAGGTTCCCCTGTTTAACCGTTACCAGATCGAAAGCCAGATTGAATCTGCTTTCGCACGCACGGTGCATTTGCCATCTGGCGGTGCAATCGTATTCGACCACACGGAAGCCCTGCTTTCCATCGACATAAACTCTGCCCGCGCAACCAAGGGCACGGATATCGAAGACACCGCGTACAGCACCAACATGGAGGCCGCCAACGAAATCGCGCGTCAGTTGCGTTTGCGCGACCTGGGTGGCTTGATCGTCATAGATTTTATTGATATGACCAGCCGCAAACATCAACGTGAGGTGGAAGAGTGCCTGCGTTCGGCCATGCAAATTGACAAGGCCCGTGTGCAGATAGGCCGGGTCTCACGTTTTGGACTCCTGGAAATGTCCCGGCAACGGCTTCGTCCTTCCCTGGGTGAGTCGAGCCAGGAAACCTGCCCGCGTTGTGATGGTCATGGCACCATCCGCAGCGTTGAATCCCTCGCTCTGTCCATCCTGCGACTGGTCGAGGAAGAGGTCATGAAGGAGTACACCGGACAGATCATTGTCCAGGCTCCCACGGAAGTGATCAACTTCCTTCACAATGAAAAACGTGCGGCGCTTGCGCAAGTCGAATCCCGGCACAAGGTTCCTATCGTGATGCTCGCCAACCAACACCTGGTGACCCCTCATTTCGAGATCATGCGTGTCAGGAAGTCGGACGTTACAGAAGAGCCAAGCTACTCCCGGGTGGACCTGCCCGAGGCACAGGTGGTTGCCAATGAACGGACCCAGACCGCTGCAGTCGCCCCACCAGGGCCGGCAGTTAAAAGTTTCACACCTGACCGTCCCGCACCTACACGCACCGCACCCGTTGAAGCCGAGGAAAAGACGCCCGGTTTATTTGCACGCTTGGCAAAAATCCTCTTTTCACATCCCGCGGAAGAAGAAACAGTTAAACCCGATAAAACCGACCAACCCGGGGAACAGGCCAGCAACCAATATAGCAGGCAACAACAGCCGTCAAGCAATAAAGCCGGTCGCAGGACGGATGGCAGACAAACAAGCCAGGGCCCCAGGGACAACAACAAGCCGTCTCAACAACCACGAAAGGCCAAAAAGAAACAATCCAAGAAGGCCCAAACAAAGAAGCCACAGACCCAGCCTGCAAAGGGCCAGGGCAAACCAGATCAAGCCGCCTCCGGACAGGGAAAGCCGACGAAGAAGAAACGGGTCCGGCGGCCAAAAGCCAAGCAGACAGCCGCAGAGACCGGTAAATCAACATCAAGCGACAGCACAACGCCTGTAACGCCCCCCGTTGCAAAAACCGGTGGCGATGCGGATGGCAATGTCACTCCCGCGCAGAAGGAAGGCGGTAGCCGGCGCGGCGGTCGCAGGAGACGTTCGCCTTATAAGACAGGTGGGGCGAAGCCACGTCCTGAGCAGACCGGTTCCAAGAGCGATTCGGCCAAGGACAGCTCACCGCAGCACCCTTCAACTCCAGGCGACAGGCAACCGGTTGATAAAAAGCCCCAGGCGCCAGCCAACAGGGATTCTGACTCCGCGAAGTCTAAACCTGAATCGCAGCCCTCCAAGACGGTTGAATCGACCAAAACGGAGGTGAAACCTGCCGAAACAAAACCCTCAGACACCGGCCAGCAGGGCTCCCAACCACCCGATACCAAACCGGTCAAAAAGCCTGAACCGGCCGGCCCGGAAAAATTCGCAGAAAGCACGGCCGAAAAAACAAAGGCCAAACCAGGCGGCAACCCTGAAAAAGACGATCAACCAAAACCCAAACCCAAAAAACGTGCAGCTCGAAAAAAAGCGACACGTAAGAAGACCGGCAAAAAAACCAGCACCAAGCCGGCCGCCGCGGATAAACCGGTTGCGGCACCCGAACCCAAACCGGCCATTGCCGTTGAAAAGGACTCGAAGGGTATCTATACGCTGAAGCCACCGCCTTCTGAAAACACTGCCGGGAAGTAAAGTTTCCAGGCAGAGTTTCAAGCGGACCGGACATGCAGGGCCGGTATGAACCGGCCCTGCATCATTACAGGATGTCAGACACAGGCATTAATACCTGTGAATAAATCTCAGGCGCTGTCCAGCAGTCCGTAACGCATTGCCATCCTCACCAGTTCCACCTCGCTGCGCGCACCTAATTTGCCGAAAATCCTGTACTTGTAGGTGGAGATAGTCTTTGGACTCAGACACATTAGTGACGCGATATCCGGTATGCGGCGTCCATCCGTTATTTTTAGCATGACCTCCATCTCACGGGCGGAAAGGTCTTCAAACGGAGACTCTTTTGCGGAACCCGTTAACATCGATAATGCCAACTGTTTTGCTGCCGCACCTCCAATGTAGCGCTGTCCTCCTGCCACGATCTTAATTGCCTGCAATAACTCATCAGCTTCACAATCGCGGGTCAGGTAACCACTGGCCCCCGCATCCATCAGGCGGGTTGGATAAGGCGGTTTCGCGTGCACAGCCAGCACGATTATCTTTGCCCCGGGATGTGTGCGTTTCAGCTTTCGGGTTATCTCAAACCCTGTCAAACCTGGTAAATTGATGCTAAGCAATATGACATCGGGGCGTTGCAACCGACAGCGTCTGAGCGCGGACTCTCCCGATGATGCCTCCGAAATTTTTGTGATGTCGCTGCTTTTGTCAAGAATATGACGCAGCCCCGTTCTGACCAGCGCCTGGTCATCGATAATCAGTATTTGAATCATGTCTCCCCCCTTTGGATTGATTCGGTTTTTATATTTGTTTCCTGGGCTCTGACCCGCCTCCCCCTGAATTGAAAACCCCACGTTCATTTCCCAACTGAAATGTCCAATGGATAGATTAACTATAGTCAGCAGGTTTAAGCATGTCGACCTTTGAAACTGCCAAAACCCATTTCGAGCGAATCACCTACAAGGTTTTCATACGGTCTGGCACAAGAAACACCTGGCACTGAAAACCGCAAAGATGGATCCCTTTGACTTGCATTGCGCCAGTTTTGGATCATAATTGGGTTATGTGATCATAGCCATGGGGGGGCCAATGACTACGCTGCATTTCACTCCGGAAATTTCCGATGACTATGTGAGGACGCATGAGCAATACCTCGTGCCGGCTATTTATGCCCAATGGGCTGTGCAGGTTGCAGACATTGCTGAGATCGATCTCGGTCAGCATGTGCTCGACGTCGCCTGCGGCACGGGCACACTCACCCGTGCTGCCCAGATGGAAACCGGTCTGACAGGCAGGGTGGTCGGGCTGGATTCCAGCGAGAAGATGCTGGAATCGGCGCGCCGTCAGTCTCGTTCCATTGAATGGAAATGTGGAGACGCCACGTCTATGCCTTTCGAACGCAATGAATTCGATCGTGTCGTGTGCCAATTCGCTCTCATGTTTATTGCAAACCGGGTGTCGGCCATCAAGGAG
>Ga0316201_10004458_pt1 | contig 10569 bp, 10 predicted proteins | sample CS6wburrow_MG_FD_204516 | JGI IMG/M metagenome (GOLD analysis project Ga0316201, IMG submission 204516) | Coastal sediment microbial communities from Delaware Bay, Delaware, United States - CS-6 worm burrow | ecosystem: Environmental > Aquatic > Marine > Coastal > Sediment | place: USA... | reverse complement strand
TCGGTGATCGGCGCGGCGGCGGCGCTCGCCTGCGCGCTCTCGTCGATTTCGCAAATCGGATCGCCAACCGCGATGATGTCGTCCACGGCCGCGAGCAGTTGCGTCACAACGCCAGCAACGGGCGATGGGAGCTCGCTGTCCGCCTTATCGGTGAGGATCTCGACGATCGGCTGGTCCTTGGCGACAGACTGCCCGGCGGAGACGAGCCATTTGCCGATGGTGCCTTCTACGACGCTCTCGCCGAGTTGCGGCATCGTCACTTTGGTGGCCATGGGAGTCGCACCATAGCCTAAAACAACGGTCGCGGTAGCTCCTTGCGGCGGCGATCTGCATCGAGGAGGCCCCGTGCGCCGGAGAGCCCGGGTGTTCGGCGGATCCGCAGGGGCCATTTTGGTTTCACGCTGGTCACTGTGCCCCTTTCTTCAGGCTAGTCTTGCCGCGCCGCTCGGAGTAGAGTCCCGCGCATGTTGGACACGCTCAATAGGGAAGACAGGCTTCAGCTCATGAGGTTTGTTTGCTCGTTCGCCTGGGCCGACCTCGAGATCACCGACCTAGAACGTGAGTTCATCGTCAAAATGGTGATTCGACTTGGTCTGGACGAAGAAGAGCAGCAGCAGGTCGCGCAGTGGCTCGAGGTTCCACCCCGCGCCGACGACCTCGACCCCGGGGACATCCCGAAAGAACACCGGCAACTGTTTCTAGACGCAGCAAAGGCCATGATCCTCTCCGACGGCTCCGTCGGAGACGTAGAAGCCGAAAACCTGGTCATCCTCGACCAACTGCTGCGCTGACCGCCGTTCGAATAGTGGAGACATCATGGACATTGACACCAGCAAGTACATCGATCTGTTAATGGAGCACGGCCCCAAGGTCTTGGGCGTCCTGCTGGCGCTCTTTTTTGCATTCGTCCTGGCGAGTTGGGCGGAGCGAGGCGTCCGCGCAGGGCTCGAGAAGCGCAGCTTCGACGCCACCCTGACGCGCTTCTTCGCGAAGTTCGCGCGCTACCTGATTCTCGTTGGCGCCGTTCTCGGTTGCTTGGGCGTTTTTGGAATTCAAACGGCCAGCTTCGCCGCCGTGTTGGCCGCTGCTGGCTTTGCGGTGGGATTGGCTTTCCAGGGCACACTGGGCAACTTTGCCGCGGGCATCATGCTGCTCGTGTTCCGACCCTTCAAAGTTGGAGACTTCGTCGAAGTGAACGACGACACGGGCGTGTGCGAGCACATCGATCTCTTCACCTGCGAGTTCCGCACACTCGACAATCGGAAGCTGATCATCCCCAATGGCGCGGTCTTCGGAAGCACGATCACCAACTACACCGGCTATGACGTTCGCCGAGTCGACGTGGATGTGGGTGCCGAGTACTCGGCCAGCATCGACGCGACGCGAAAAGCCCTCGAAGCTTCGGCTGCGCACGTGCCCGGCATGGTCAAGGACCCTGCGCCTCAGGTGTTCTTGAAAGGCCTGGGCGGGTCTTCGGTGGACTGGCAGGTCCGCGTCTGGTGCAAGACAGAGGACTACTGGGACGTCTGGCAGGCGACGGTCCGGGCAGCCAAGTTGTCTCTCGACGAGGCCGGCATCGGGATTCCGTTCCCTCAGCAGGACGTGCACCTCGATGAGGCCGTCATCAAGGCACTGTCGAACTAGCGATTCGCTCACCTGGGCTCAGGCGCAGCGATCGAGAGGAGCTCCGAGACGGCCGGGCGCGCCGCAGCTAGGCTAGCGCCTAGCCCGACGACCTGCATCGGGTCCAGATCCGAGCGCGGGCGCTTGCCGAAGTACGATTCGATGTACTCGACGACACCCGGAAGGCGTGTGCTGCCGCCGGCCAGAAACACGGCTTGCATGTCGCGCGCTTTGAGGCTCGCCTGGGCAAGAACTTCGTCGCAGATGCCAAACGTGGAGCGGACCAAATCCAGGGTGAGCTGTCGCACTTCGTCGCGCGTAATCGGAATGATACCGCAGCTCTCGGGTGCGGCCGGATCGACACTCGGAATGGCGATGGCGGCCTCTTCCGACTCGCTGAGCTCACACTTCGCCAGCTCGCATGCGTTGACGAGGCGATCGAACGTCACGGCGTCGTTGCTCAGGTCCCATCCGTCTCGTGTGAGTGTCCTGTCGGCCACATAGAGCGCGATGGTGCGGTCTACGTCATCCCCGCCGAGGTAAGGATCGCCACCGTGACCAATGACGCGAAACGGATAGCTGCTGCAATCGACCACCGCTGCATCGAAGGTGCCGCCGCCCAGGTCGTACACGAACGCATACTTCAAACTGCTACGGTTGAGGTATGCAAGCGCGGTGGCGATCGGCTCTTCAACGACTCGGACAGAGGCGAACTGCGCTTTTGCCACCGCAACGGCTGTCGCGTCGCGGCGGCGTTGATCAAAGCCCACAGGGGCCGTGACGACCGCGTGGACGTCGCGCACGGGACACCTGGTCAGCCGGCAGAGACCGCTCACGATCGTGCCACCTACGTCGACGGGTGAAGTGATGCCGGCGCGAGTTTGGATCTCAATGCCACCGTCTGAGCTTTCACGCATGTCGTAGGGATAGTGCTCCCGAAACTGCGCCGTGTAGGAGGAATGCCAGCGCGCGCCGATCACGCGCTTGGCCGACAAAATCGTGTTCTTCGGGTCCATGGCGCGCCGGCGCCGGGCGGGCTGGCCGACGAGCGTTGCCCCGCTCGGCGGAAACGCGACGGCAGACGGCATGACGTAGCCGCCACTGTCGAGCGACAGAGCTTCGAAATTCCGGGCGACCACGGTGTTCGTGGTACCAAGATCGATTCCTACGGTCTGCTTCCTGCGCACGGGTATGGGGCGCCCCGAGGGCTGGGGTCTGATTTGATCGAGGTCCATAGGGGGATTGGCCTCTCCGGAATAACCAGGCTACGTGATCCCGCGGCCCGCTGCCACAGTGACCGCGTGGGCTGGACCGCAGGGCTTCGCGGTCCTAGAATGAAACACGTTCTAGTTGGAGGCCTCTGCCGATGCCCGCGGACTTTTATGAGCTTCAAGTAGCAGGAATTATTCAGGAAACGCACGACACTCGGTCGTTCGTCTTCGCTGTTCCTGAATCGCTTCGCGAGGAGTTCCGGTATCGCGCCGGCCAGTTTCTGACCTTCGAGGTGCCCTACAACGGCATGCAGCTGCGGCGCTGCTACTCCCTTTCGAGCGCGCCCGAGACCGACCCCTGGCCCAAGGTGACGGTCAAGCGGGTGGACGAAGGCCGCATCTCCAACTGGTTCAATGACAACCTTCACGTGGGGGACACGATTCTCGTCCAGCCCCCGGAAGGCCGTTTCTTGATTCGCTCATACGAAGGAGATCACGGCATCGTCCTGTTCGGCGGCGGTAGCGGGGTCACTCCGGTGTTGTCGATCTTGAAGTCCGCTCTGCGGACGACCGAGCGCGGCGTGAAGCTCATTTACGCCAACCGCGACGAGCGCTCGATCATCTTCAAAGACGAAATCGATCTTTGGTTGGCCGAGTTCCCGAACCGTTTGGAAGTCGTCCATCATCTCGACAGCGCGAGCGGTTTCATGTCGGTCGAAGAGATTTGCGAACAGCTCCGAGGGTGGGAAGACGCCGAGTTCTTCGTCTGCGGCCCAACGGGGTACATGGACTCCGTCGAAGAGGCATTCAAGGCCTCCAACATCGATCCAGGTCAAACCAAATTCGAGCGCTTCATTTCGCCGATCGATCCGGACCGCAAAGATGAATCTGCCGAGGTCGTCCCGGAGCAGTCCGACGACGAGATTCCAGCGTCGTTCCAGATGGTGCTGGAAGGTCAATCCCTCGAGGTGCCCTACGAGAAGGGCTTGACGCTCCTCGACTCCGCAATCAAGGCCGGGCACAAGCCACCCTCGTCTTGTGAAGACGGCTACTGCGGTTGTTGCATGGCTTTGCTCAAGAGCGGCCAGGTCAAGATGGCCGCCCACGACGCGCTCGAGCCGAGCGACATCGAACGCGGCTGGGTGCTAGCTTGCCAATCGCGACCCGCGAGCCGAGAGCCCATCGAAATCGACTTCGACGCCGAATACTAGGGGCGCTGCCGGTCAGGCCAGTCCCAAAACGAGACCTTGCCGATCGTCCAGTCCGGGCCGTCCCCCCAGTGGTTCCGCGTGCGCTTCTGCCGGTGGTCCGGGTCGTACTGGTTCAATGCGTCTTGGTAGTCCTGCCACTGCTGAACGCCGAGCTTCTCGGCCCAGTAATCTTCTTCCGACGACCATTGGTTGTCGCCGGCGTACTGCAGAACCGTGATTCCCGGGAAATCCAAGATGCCGTGCCCGCTCGGATGATCGCGGCGATTGTTCATGCGAAACACGACGCGACCGTTCGCGTCGGCCGTGTGCCAGTCGTAGACGCCGTAAATTTCGCCGTATTGCTCCATGAGCGGGACGATCCAGCTCCGAACGGCTTCGCGTCCGTGCAGGGTACCTAGAACGCGCTCGTCGTAGACCACGTCTTCGGTGAAGAGGTCGACCCAGGCATTCCAATCCTCGCGAATCATACCGGTGTGCCAGAAGTGCCGAAATGCCGCCTCGACCTCTTCGAGCTCGAAGCGAGGCACTACTCGGCTGCCTGCTGGTCTTTGGGCCACGAATAGAACTGTGTGCACCAGCGCCGGAAGATGCCGATCGGCCCGTCTCCATCGCACAGGAGCGGCTTTTCATATTGAACTTTGTTTTCCCAGATCGGGATATCTTGTTCGAGTTGTCGCGCTACCTCGGCGACGAACGCCTTGCCCACGCCGCGCGCCATCTCCGCACCGGACGTCTGTTTGACGGAGAAATTGAAGCGCAGGTGAATGTGATCAGCGTCGATGGGTGTCATGGTCGCGACGTTCAAAGTTTCGACGATCCCCTTGAAGCGAACGACCGCAAGCCCGAACCCGTAGTTGAGGCTCTCGATCGAGCCATCCACGGTGCCGCGCGGAGTCTCCATGCCGGCGCCCGAGTAGACGCGTAGAATCGCGCCGTCGACCGAGGCCTCCGACTGCGGCATGTTGGTCGTCCCGTGCAGGTAGTGGAAGTGCGCCGAGTCGACCGCGTTTTCCGCCATCTCCTGATTGCGGGTTCGGATCGTCCACTGTCGCTCGATGAACTCCGTCCAATCTTCATTGCGAACGCCATCTGATGTGCCCCACTCGGGGATCTCGGCGGGCAAGTCGAAGTTTGGCGGCTCGCCTTCGGCGTGATGCCAGCACAGCACCATGTTCGCCAGCTCTTTGATGCGCCAAGTGCCCACCTTTGCCTTTCTCGGAACGTGCTCCGCGTAGGGGACCCCGGTGCAGCGGCCGTCGGTCCCAAACTGCCATGCGTGGAAGGGACATTCGATCGAGCCGCCCTTGACCTTGCCACCGTGACCGAGGTGGGCACCGAGGTGAGGGCAAAATGCATCGAGCACGGAGAGCTCGCCGTCTTCCGAACGCCAGATGACCAGGTCATCGCCGAAGTACTTCAGCGGCTTGACGTCTCCCGGCTTGATCTCGTCGGAGTAAGCGACCTGGAACCAACCGTTCGGAATCGGCGGGGTGAAGTAACGGTCGTCCATGGGAGGAAAATAGAACGTGTTTCACTTTTTTCAAGCGGAAATATGCGCCCCTGGTCCCCTGGGCTGCACCAGGAGGAGCGCGCCTGGATACTCTGCGTTTCCGTAACGATATCGGTCGAGCTCGTCCGAGTCTGGAAACAGAAACCGCAACTGCCACGCGCGGCGTGACGAAGAGGACCCCAACCGGGAGCTCGTCGGATCGCGCGGCGGCGCGTTCGGTGCACGGGTGCTAGTTTCCCGCCTGGAGGCCGACCATGGCGACGATCAACGTGGGTGCGAACGCGCCAGACTTCACGAAGACCACACAGAACGGCGACGCGATCTCGCTCTCGCAGTTCCGCGGCGAGAAGACTGTCGTTCTATACTTCTACCCGAAGGACGAGACCCCCGGATGCACCGCGGAGGCCTGTACGTTTCGCGACAGCTTCGAGGACTTCGTCGAAGCGGGCGCAGTGGTCATCGGCGTCAGCCAGGACAGCGAAGAGAGCCACAAGAGCTTTGCCTCCCATCACCGTCTGCCATTTCTGTTGGTCAGCGATCGCGACAAAGCGCTGCAGAAAGCCTACGGAGTGCCCAAAACGATGGGCTTGCTCCCTGGGCGCGTCACCTATGTGATCGACCGCGAAGGCAAGGTGCAGCACGTCTTCAACTCGCAGCTCAACGCGAAGAAGCACGTTCGAGAAGCGCTCGAGGTGGTCAAGCGACTCGCGGCCTGAATCGCCGCGCCACCACAAAGAGCAAGAGGCCGATCCAACCCGACCATGAGTGCGTCGAGCCGGTCGATGCGGCGCAGCCGGGGCTCTGGGGAGCAAACACGCCATTATTGCCGCCCCCGGAGGGCAAGGGAGCAGAGCCGCACGGCTCGCCTCCGCATGCGTCAGGCTCGCAAAGGTCCTCGGCCTGCCAACCGTCCTCGCAAAGAGCGGCGACGATCGGCGCAATGTTGTGAACGATCTCTCCGGCCTGCGAGTCCTGGTAGACTGAGACCCGGGCGCAGTCCTCGTTTTCGGACGTGACGTAATCCGGCGCCCGACCTCCGATGAGAATGCCGGCGAGCCTGTTCTGCGAATCGAATGTCGCGCTGCCAGAATGCCCCTGAAACGCGTCGAGATTGGCGACGAAGAAATCGAGCTCGGCCGCGCGCCGGTCGGCGACCGATCCACCGTCGTCGATTTTTGCTGGGAGACCGCTCCCGAAACCGATCATCGACAGCGACTCCTGCTCGGCAAGCGCGCTCGCGGGTCGGATGACCGTCGGAGCCTGGTCACCCTGGACTGGGCGGTCGAGCTGGATGACGGCAAAGTCGGGGGTGAATGAGCCTGAGCCAGCGCTAGCCTGTGAAACGACCCGCTGGCAGCTGTAAACGTCGTCGTCTCGGATCGCCGCAAGCCGGTTGGGCTCCGCGTAGTGGTAGTTGAAGACGAATGAATAGCTCTCGCACGGGGTGCGTTCGTCGATGCAGTGACCTGCGGTCAGCACCAAGTCGTCATCGATCAGAACCCCGGAGCACGACGCGGCCGTTGGCTGGTCTCCAAAGAGCTCGCCTTCGCAGAGACCCTGCGAGTCTTTCAACGAATTGGTGAAGAGGCTGTAGGTGCCATTCGGCTCCCGGCTGATTCGGAAGCTCTGGATCAGGGCGACGATGGACTGCTCAGCGATGCTACGCAGCTCAGCGTTCGGATGATTGTACACCTCCACGCGGTCGTCCTCGCCGTACACGACCGGAGCGGTCCACTCCCCGACGACCCCTTCATCGGGGGACCCGCAGGCCGCGGCCAGCCCTAGCAGGAATGCAAAGCAAGTACGCAAACGCATTACTCCATGATCTAAGGCTATATTGGGCCGGAAGCTACTCGGACACCCGAACTTGTATGCTGGTCACCAAATCCCCGGTCGAAGTGGCCACATCGGAGACGACCACGACAGGCTGGCCCGCTTCGATGACGGAGCGCTCCCGCAACTTGGCGAGCGCGTTCACGATGGTCTTTTCGGGGTCGCGCGAAAGGTTCATCCGAAAGGGAATGACGCCGCGGAGGAGCCACAGCTTGCGCCGGGTCGTGCTCATGTTGGTGAACGCATAGATGATCGCACGCTGAGGTCGGTAGCTCGCGACGAGCTGACCGAAGTAACCGCGCCGCGTCATGACCACGATCGCTTTCGCACCCAACGAGTCGGCCAGGCGGCAAGCACCCTGGGCGATGTGGGCACGCTGGGTCGTAGGCGCAGCGCGCTGCTTGTAGAAGTCGAGGCCTGGGCCTGGCTCGATCCTCCGGGCAATCGTGTCGAGAACCTCGACGCAGCGTGCGGGGTACTTGCCCGCCGCCGTTTCGCCACTGAGCATGATCGCATCGGCCTGCTCGTAGACCGCGTTTGCGACGTCGGTGACCTCGGCACGCGTGGGCAGGGGATTGTCGATCATCGATTCGAGTAAGTGCGTCGCCACGATGATGGGTTTGCCGGCGATCGCACAGCTACGAACCATGTCACGCTGAAGAACGGGAAGCTCTTCGAAGGCAACTTCTACACCGAGGTCTCCTCGCGCAACCATGATGCCGTCCGAAACGTCGAGAATGGCTTCGAAGTTGTCGACGCCTTCTTGGTTTTCGATTTTGGCGATGAGGCGCTGGTGACCACCGGCATCGTCGACGATCTTCCGGACCTCCAAGACGTCTTGCGCGCCGCGAACGAACGAGAGTGCAATGAAATCGACATCTTGTTCGAGGGCAAAGGCGATGTCTTCGCGGTCTTTATTCGTGATGGAAGGCAGGTTGACCCGCACACCGGGCAGGTTGACATGCTTGCGTGAGCCTAGTGTTCCGCCATCGAGGACTCTGCACTTGAGACGATGCTCCAACACTTCGAGCACTTCCAGATTGATCAAGCCGTTGTCGACCGTCACCCGCTCTCCGGCCCGTAGATCTTTGACGAGATCTAGGTAGTTCACGTGGACACTGCGCTCCTCCGCATCGTCCGCCAGAACCGAAAAGTAGAAAACTTCGCCGGCCTTGAGGTCGAGGCTCTCGGCAAGCTCGCCCGTTCGGATTTCGGGGCCCTGAAGATCCATCAAGATGGCAATGGGGTGGGCAAGCTTCTTGCTCAGGCTCTTGAGATTTCGGATGACCTGCAGATGGGACGCGTGATCGCCATGCGACATGTTGAGCCGGGCCAAGTTCATGCCGGCGTGGGCCAAGCCCGCGAGCCCATCCCAGGAACTGGTCGACGGACCGATCGTACAGACGATCTTGGTGAGGCGGGTTTGTGACAGTTGCGGCGGCAGCTTCATGACTGCGCGGAGCCTAGGCCAGGGCTAAACCCGTGACAAACGGCGCCTGAGGAGCGGCGAGAGCAACGCAAAGCCCAACAAGAGGCCAAGAGCTGAAATCGGTGAACGCTCGCCCGCGGTCGGCGAGAATGCGGCGCAAGCGCTGGCTCGATGGAGCGAACCGCCTTTGGGAACGCTGATTGGGTCGGCCCCATCGGCCAGAAACGAGCCCTCGCTCGAGCCCATCGCGCTGCTTGGCTGGAAGCGGCTCCCTGCAGCTTCCGCGATCCAAGGGAGATGAGCGGAGAGCAAGGTGTAGACGCCGCCATCGCCGCAGTCCCTCGTCACGTCAGAGCGGCCCCGAGACACGAGACCCACCAGAAAATCACCTTCCTCGGTAGGAACGTAGAGCGGGCCTCCGGAATCTCCGTAACAGGAGTCACCGAGCAGATCGAGTCGACGCGTCAGGAGCTCCTGCGGCCCGAGAATGTCGATCACCGCGTCCGAGATGTAGAGCTCGCCGTTTAGCTTGTCGTCGAGGTCGTAGATCCCGTAGCCCGCCACGAACCCGAGGTCCCCGTGATGGATGAGCTCTTGCTCACGCTCTTTCGAGAGTAGCGGCGCGTTTGGGATCCCATCGAAGGGCGACGCGAGTAGCAGAAGCGCGATGTCATTTGGCGAGCCGATGCCACCTTGACCTGCGCCGCTGCGGTTTCGTCCCATGATGAAATCGTGGTCGTAGTTTTCGTGGACACGCACTTCGAACACGGGGCGGACCATGCCTGCGTCTGCAGTACGGCTCGCAAGATGGCCGGCGACCACCTCGAGTGTGCCCGGCGCCGCGGCTCGAACGGCACCGACTTCGGGCTCGACCACCGCGCAGTGGGCAGCTGTCGCAACGACGAGGGGCGAAATCAGCGCGCCGGAGCAGAAGCCGACACTCGCACCCGCGTGCCGGATCTCGACGGTCGCAAAGATCTGCTGGTCGGTGGCTGCCCAACCTCCGACGACATTCGCGCTGATTTGGCCGATCTCTTCATCCCAGTCGGCTGTGTTGGGCATCTCGCCACAGCCAAGGGTTATGCCCAAAAGGGTTACAACTAGGGCCTTGTATGCCTGTGCGTGAAGCATCGGGAAAGGTAGGTGGGTGTATCATGGTCGCTTCAGCCTTCATAGAGTGAACGGATGTCAGTCGCGCGAGATCTGATCATTGTGTGAGCTGCCAAACGATTGCCCCATGCGGAAAACTTGGTGGGGAGTTCGCAGGAGACGAGAGTCGTTCTCGTGGAAGGCATGAACCGTCGAGCGCGACGCAAAGAGGAAACCCTGCGTCGAATCGAAGATGCGGGGTGGAGGCTGTTCACCAGTCGGGGCTTCGAGGCGACGTCGACTAGAGCGATCGCCGAAGCTGCGGACATCGCCGCGGGAACGCTATTCAACTACTTCCCGGAGAAGCGCAGCCTCTTGATCCAGTTGATGCAAGGCCAGATCAACGCCGCACTCGATGAAGCGTTCGCGACGATGACGGAGTCGACGCTGGAGCGGGAGCTGACATACGTGTTCTCGGCATTGAACTGCTGCTACGCGAAAGAACGGCGCTTGAGCCGCGTGTTCATCAAGGAGCTACTATTCACCGATGGTCAGCGACGGGCCGAGTCCGCGGAATGGACCTTCAATCTGGTGAAACGAATTGCAAACATGGTGAAGAGCGCACAACGACGTGGAGAGCTCGACGCGTCGATCGAGCCGATG